>WNGB01007596.1_pt1 | contig 30781 bp, 27 predicted proteins | sample 5400681 | NCBI WGS metagenome assembly WNGB01 (sample SAMN13153367, study PRJNA577476) | soil metagenome | isolation source: 115 cm soil or saprolite under grassland replicate 2 | place: USA:California | collected 2016-06-15
CAGGTTGGCGAACAGGCCGAGCGCCTTGCGGATGCCAAGCAGCCCCTGCTCGGGGCGCACCTTGGCCTCGGGGTTATCCCACTTCGGCCCGCCGACCGCGCCCAGCAGCACCGCGTCGGACTCGCGGCACAGCCGCAGCGTCTCGTCCGGCAGCGCGGTGCCGGTCGCGTCGATCGCGCAGCCGCCCAGCAGCGCCTCGCGGGTCGTGAACTGGTGGCCGAAGCGTTCGCCGACCGCCCGCAGCACCCGCACCCCCTCGGCGACCACGTCCGGGCCGATCCCGTCGCCGGGGAGCAGTGTGATCGTAGCCTGCATCTATCGTTGTCCCTTCATACTAAAACGTGAAACGTGAACTGCGTGGCCGGTCGTCGAACATCTTTATCAGTATTTGACTGTATCTCTGCCGGTTGGCTCCTATGCAACCGTGTTTACTGTCCGCGCCTGAGTTGCTTCGTAAGCAGAAATCCTATCCTCTTGCTCTAAAAGAAAACCCAGCTGATCCACACCATTAATGAGACAGTACTTTGCGAAGCCGTCAATAGGAAAGGCAATGCTTTGCCCTTCAGGCAGCGTCAGCGTCTGGCTCGCCAGGTCCACGGTCACGGTCGTCTCGGGGTCCTCCTCGAACAGGCTGACGAGCTGGTAGTAGGTCTCCTGGTCGACCTGGATCGGTAAGAGTCCATTTTTTAGAGCATTCCCTTTAAAGATGTCCGCAAAGTATGTAGAAATAATCGCTTTGAACCCGTAGCCCTGCAATGCCCATACAGCATGTTCCCGCGACGAGCCGCAGCCGAAGTTGTTGCCGGCGACCAGGATCTGCGCGCCCTGCACGTCCGGCCGGTTCAGCACGAAGTCCGGCTTCGGGCTGCCGTCGGCGTTGTAGCGCCAGGCGTGGAACAGTCCGTCGCCAAGGCCAGCTTTGTTGACAGTGCGTAAGTAGCGCGCGGGTATGATTTGATCAGTATCAATGTTTTCCGCCTGTAGGGCCACTATCCTGCCAGCGAACTGTGTGATAGGTTCCATCATTGCACCTCCTGGATCATGCCGCTTCTTGACAAAGCGCCGAATACCTGATATCGTATAAATAGAACGGATGTATCAAATCCTGTTGCCATAGGGAGGGCGGTAGTGATAATATCAGCAACATCCAGCCACTGTGCGTCTCGTGTAATTCCTCCAAGCGCACGAAAATCATCGACTACCGCCCGCACTGGGACTCTACTTCTTCTTCAGATACGCCAGGCTCTCCGTGAACAGCTTCTCATTCGGCTCCAGCTCCGCCGCCCGCCTGATGTCGGCCAGCGCCGCCGGGCTAGCCGGGCTGATCAGATGCACGGCCCAGCCACGCAGGAAGTAGGCCGCCGCCAGGTCGGGCTTGAGCTGGAGCGCCAGGCCGGTCGTCGTGGTGATCGAGTCGGTCACCTGTTGCTCCCAGCCCTCGGCAGTGGTGCCCTTGACCAGCCGCGTCGTCGGGTCGAACAGCTCGGCCGGCTTGTACGGCCGCATCACGTTCAGCGCGGCGGCGTAGTCGCCGTAGAACAGGTGGTCGAGCAGCGGGTAGGCGCCGCTGCCGGCCTGCTCGGCGCGCGCCTCGGCGACCAGCCGGATCAGCCCGGCATCCCAGGCCCAGCGTCTGGCTGATCGTCGCCTGGGCGTCCTTCCAGAAGCCGGCCTGCGCCAGCTCGACCGCCTGGTGGGTCAGTGCGCGCAGCTCGGCCGGCGCCGACTCGGGCAGCAGCTGGAGCTTGACCTCGACCATCTTCTGGCCGTCCCAGCGCTGCACCTGGTAGTTCACCAGCCGCACGCCGCAGGCGTAGCAGAACACGTAGTGGTCGGTCGCGTCGAGCACAACCTCGGGCGTCCCGTCGCCATTCAGATCTTGCAGGTAGCCAGCGCCGGGGCTGGCGCTGCAGCCCGACAGCTCGTCGTGCAGCTTCTGACCGTCGAAGCGCAGCAGGTCGTAGCAGCCGGCGTGGGCGCCCGCGCCGCCCTGCACCTCGAGCCAGATGCTCCTGGGGTCGAGCTGCACCTGCGTGACGCCGCCCTCGTCCAGGTAGTCGTCCTGCTCCAGCTCGACGCGGTCCAGCTCGCGCCAGCCCGCGCCATCGCGCGTGTAGATTGCCACAAAATGATACTGTGGCGGATCGAACGCGTGCATTCCGACCGAGAACACGGCCCAGAGCGAGTCGGAGCGGCCGGCTTCCCGCAACGGCAGCACGCCGACGCCCGAGATGCCGGGGGCGAACCCACCTTCGCCCGGCTGCGGCGTGGCAGTCGGCGGCAGGCCGGCGGTCACGGTGGCCGACAGCTCGGCGGTGTACGTGGCGATCGGCAGCTCGGTCGGCGCGGGTGTCGCGATCGGCTGCGGCGCCACGGTCGGCCGGGGCGTCCACGTCGGCGCGGCGGACGGCGCGGCCGTCGGCGATTGGCCGGCCTCGGGCGCGCCGCACGCGGCCAGCGCCAAGATCAGGGCGGTGGTGAGAAGCAGGCTGAGATGTTTCATGATGTCTTCTGGCTACACGAAATCAGTTGACAAATCCGACGACATCCGGTATAGTGTTAAAGAACATTCGTGCGAAATATGGCTGTTCTCTGCTCTCAGAGCCGGAGCTACGAGCATGGCGATTGTATACGATACTGTGGGCATGGCTGGTACGGTCTGCAACAAGTGCGGCGAGTGGAAGCCGGTGAGCGAGTTTCATCGTTCAAAACGGCATTCCGATGGCTACAAATCCGATTGTGGAAAGTGCCGTAATACCGCAGCAAGAGAGCGAATCGAACGACCGGTAGAGAAAACTCCCACAATATCCCCGATAATCGACGGAAAAGTGTGTGTCGGATGCGAGGAATGGAAATCTATTGATAACTTCTCCCCCTTGAGTTGGAAAGGTAGACCTCTAGGCAACGGCTATCGGTCACGTTGCAAGGCTTGCTCGAATGCTCAAGCACGGGCAAAACATGCCGCTAATCCCGAAAGTTACCGAGAAAAGGCGCGCAAATACATAGAATCACGTCGTGACAAAAGCAATCAGTATCAGCGATTGTGGCGAGCGAGTAATCCCGATAATGTCAGACGTGCCCAAGAAATCTACCGCAAAGCCAATCGTGAAAAATTGCGAGCCCTTTACCGAAAAAGACGCACTGCTAACCTTGAGCATCACCGGGCTATCGGTCGAAAAGCTTATGCGAATAACATCGAGAAACGTCGTGCATACAATCGGGCATACCGGAAAACGCATCCTGAGATAAGCAGAGCACAAGTACGTGATCGTCGCAATCATAAATACCAGGCTGACGGATCGCACACAGAGGGGCAATGGGAATCCTTAAAGATGCAATATGAATATATCTGTTTACGCTGTGGACGACAAGAGCCTGAAATCATCCTCACACGCGATCATGTCATTCCTCTTACTCAAGGAGGGAGCGACTGGATAACGAATATCCAGCCGCTGTGTCCCACCTGCAATAGCTCGAAGAACAACAAGACAATCGATTACCGTACCGATTGGCAACCGTCGCGAACTCCTAACGCAGAAGCTCACGAGGATCCATGATCGTGCCAGCTACGGCCGCGGCAGCGACACTTAACGGACTTGCCAGGAAGGTGCGGGCACCGGGTCCCTGCCGACCTTCGAAGTTACGGTTTGAGCTTGAGATAGCATATTGGCCTGGCGCAACCCGGTCATCGTTCATAGCCAAACACATACTGCATCCCGCCTCGCGCCACTCCGCGCCGGCGGCCTTGAAGATCTCGTGCAGCCCTTCGGCCTCGGCCTGCTGCTTGACCTGCTGCGAGCCAGGTACGATCAGCATTCGCACGCCGGGCGCAACTTTGCGGCCCCTCATCAGACTGGCGGCTAGGCGCAGGTCCGAGATACGGGAGTTGGTGCAACTACCTAAGAACGCTATGTCGATCTTNNTGGCCGAGCATCGGCTGGCCGGGCCGCAGGTCCATGTAGCGCAGCGCCTTGTCGAGCGCGGTGCGCTGGCTAGGATCGGGCAGATCGCTGGGGTCGGGCACGCGGCCGTCGATCGGCACGCCCATGCCGGGGTTGGTGCCGTAGGTAATCATCGGCGTCAGCGTGCTGGCGTCGAGCGTCACGGTCGCATCGAACGCCGCGCCGTCGTCGGTCGGCAGCGCGCGCCACTGCGCCAGCGCCGCCTCCCAGGCCGGGCCCTGCGGCGCGAATGGCCGCCCGGCCACGTAGCTGAAGGTCGTGTCGTCGGGCGCGACCAGACCGGCGCGCGCGCCGCCCTCGATCGACATGTTGCAGATCGTCATGCGCTCCTCCATCGAGAGCGCGCGGATCGCCTCGCCCATGTACTCGAACACGTAGCCGGTGCCGCCGCCGACGCCGTTCTTCGCGATGATCGCCAGGATGATGTCCTTGGCCGTGACGCCCGGCTGCAGCCGGCCGTCGACCCGCACCGCCATGGTCTTGGGCTTATTCTGGATCAGGCACTGCGACGCCAGCACGTGCGCGACCTCGGAGGTGCCGATGCCGAAGGCCAGCGCGCCGAACGCGCCGTGGGTGCTGGTGTGGCTGTCGCCGCAGACCACCGTCAATCCGGGCTGGGTCAGCCCCTGCTCCGGCCCGATCACGTGGACGATGCCCTGACGGTCGTCGCCGAGCTTGAACAGCGGGATGCCGAATTCGGCGCAGTTGCGCTCGAGCTGGGTTAGCTGGGCGGCCGCCTGCGCGTCGAGCACCGGGATGATCCCGTCGGCGCCGCGCGGCGTGGTCGGCGTCGAGTGGTCCATCGTCGCGAGCGTGCGGTCGGGCCGCCGCACCTTCAGGCCACGCTGGCGCAGCTCGGTGAACGCCTGCGGCGACGTGACCTCGTGGATCAGATGCAGGTCGATATACAGCACCGCCGGCGTCTCCGGCGTCTCGGGGCGGACGATGTGTGCGTCCCAGATTTTCTCGAACAGGGTTTTTGGTGTAGCCATAGGGTCTTTGCTCCTAAGAAATTGACCAGATGACCAGATGACCAGAATGACCAGATGAAGCGACAGAGGTCAGAAAGGGTCTCCATTTGTCATCTGGTCATCTGGTCATCTGGTCAGACGTACTCCAGCCAGACCCACCGATCCTCGGTCTCGCCGCTGAACAGGCCGAAGAACGCCTGCTGGATCGCGGTGGTGATCGGGCCGCGCCTGCCCGCGCCGACGGTGATGCCGTCGACCGAGCGGATCGGCGAGACCTCGGCGGCGGTGCCGGTGAAGAACAGCTCGTCGGCCAGGTAGAGCGCCTCGCGCGGCAGGTTCTGCTCGCGCACCTCGTAGCCCAGCTGGCGCGCCAGGGTCATGATCGTGTCGCGGGTGATGCCCGGCAGCAGCGCGGCGGTGATCGGCGGAGTGAAGATCACGCCGTCGCGGATCACGAACAGGTTCTCGCCCGAGCCCTCGCTCAGGTTGCCGCTCACGTCCAGCGCGATCCCCTCGGTGTAGCCGTGGCGATGCGCCTCCATCACGATCAGCTGCGACGAGAGGTAGTTGCCGCCGGCCTTGGCCATCGCCGGCAGCGTGTTCGGCGCGACCCGCGCCCACGACGAGACCGCCACATCCACGCCGTTCTCCAGCGCGTCGGCGCCCAGGTAGGCGCCCCACTCGATCGCCGCCACCATCACCTCGACCGGGTTCTTGAGCGGGAACACGCCGATCTCGCCGTAGCCGCGCCAGACCAGCGGGCGCAGGTAGGCGCTGGTCAGCCCGTTCTCGCGCACCACGCTCTTGCAGGCCTCGCTGATCTGCTCCTGGCTGTAGGGCAGCTCGAAGCGATAGATCTTGGCCGAGTCGAACAGGCGGCGGGTGTGCGGCGCCAGCCGGAACAGCGCCGGCCCCTTCGGCGTGCTATAGCAGCGGATGCCTTCGAACACCGAGGAGCCGTAGTGCAGCGCGTGGGTCATCACGTGGACGGTGGCTCGCTCCCAGGGCACCAGCTCGCCGTTGAACCAGATGTACTTCGTGGGAGTGATCGGCATCTTCTTCCTCCTAGATTTCTATGGTGGGTAAGCAAGCTGGTGGCATTATACTCGGTTCGCGAGAATACAGGAGTCAGGAGCCAGAAGTCAGAAGCTCATTGATATCGATGACAACGATGATTGCTTAGAGATCAACGATGTCATCGACATTCTGACTACTGACTTCTGGCTCCTGACTTCTCTCGCAGCAGCGGCAGCTCCAGGCTATCCCACAGCGCCTGCCAGCTCGCCTCGATGATATTCTCGGAGCAGCCGACCGTGCTCCAGCGCTCCTCGCCGCGGGCCGACTCGATCAGCACGCGCGGCTTGGCGGCCGTGCCCAGGTGCTCGTCCACGATCCGCACCTTGTAGTCGACCAGGCGGACCTCGGCCAGCTCGGGGTAGTGCGGCAGCAGCGCCTTGCGGATCGCCCGGTCGAGCGCGTTGACCGGACCCTCGCCCTCGGCGGCCGTGTGCATCACCTCGCCGCCAACGCGCAGCTTCACGGTCGCCTGCGACATCACGGCGTTGCCGCCGCGCTTCTCGACGATCACGGTGAAGTCGAGCAGCTCGAACGGCGGCGCGTAGTCGTCCGACGCGCGGCGCACCAGCATCTCGAACGAGCCCTCGGCGGCCTCGAACTGGAAGCCGTCGCTCTCCAGCTCCTTGATGCGCTGCAGCACCTCGCGTTCGTTGCCGTTGAGCGCCAGACCCATCGCCTCGGCGCGCATGCGCACGTTGCCGCGCCCGGCCAGCTCGCTGACCACCACGCGCAGCTGGTTGCCGACCAGCTCCGGCTCGATGTGCTGGTAGCTCTCCGACACCTTGGCGATCGCGGCGACGTGGATGCCGCCCTTGTGGGCGAACGCGCTGCGCCCGACATAGGGCGCATGGGTGTCGGGGTTGATGTTGGCGACTTCGGCGACATAGTGCGAGACCTCGCTCAGCCGCCGCAGCTGCTCGGGCGCGACACACTGATAGCCCTGCTTGAGCTGCAGGTTGGCGATCAGCGGGATGAGGTCCATGTTTCCGCAGCGCTCGCCATAGCCGTTGATCGTGCCCTGGACCTGCACGCAGCCGGTCTGCACCGCCGCCATCGCGTTCGCGACCGCCAGCGCGCCGTCGTTGTGGGTGTGAATGCCAAGCAGGGGCCGGGTGCCAGGGATCAGGGATCGGGAAGATTCTTCTGACCCCTGACCCCTGACCCCTGACCCCTGCAGGTGCTCGCGCACCATCTTCACCGCCTGCGCGACCTCCTCGGGCAGCGAGCCGCCGTTGGTATCGCACATCACAATGCTGTCGGCGCCGGCCCGCGCGGCCGCCGTGATCGTCTCCAGCGCGTACTCCGCGTCGAGCTTGTAGCCGTCGAAGAAGTGCTCGGCGTCGTAGACCACCTCTTTGCCGAGGCGCTTGAAGTAGGCCACGCTGTCGCCGATCATCTTCAGATTCTCCTCGAGCGTGGTCTCCAGCACCTTCTCGACGTGCAGCGTCGAGCTCTTGCCGACCAGCGTCACGACCGGCGTGTTGGCCTCGACCAGCGCGCGGATGTTGGGGTCGTCGTCGCAGGTATTCTTGGCGTGGCGGGTGCTGCCGAACGCCGCGACCTTGGCGTTGCGCAGCTCGACCTGCTGGATGCGCTGGAAGAACTCGGCGTCCTTGGGGTTCGAGCCCGGCCAGCCGCCCTCGATATAGTGGATGCCCAGGTTGTCCAGCTCGCGGGCGATCTTGACCTTGTCGTCGGCCGAAAGCGAAAGCCCCTCGCGCTGTGTCCCATCGCGGAGGGTGGTGTCGTAAAGTTGAACTTGCACGTGCTAGCTCCTTATGATTTCTGGTGGGTGGGGTTTCTGGGGAGGGCCGCAGGCCCTCTCCAGAAACCCCACCCCGGCATAGTCGACTACGATAAATCGCCAGCGCTAGCGCATGCGAATGGCGGGCAGCCGCTCGCGCGGAGCGGCTGCCGGGATCACCTCTCGTTCAAGATGAAAAAAGATGAGATGGTTCATCGTAATAGCAACACCTCTATGTATGATAGCGGGCGCCGATGTGAGTGCCAGGTTGAAAGATGGGACGAGATTGTCGTAGACGCACCCCTTGCGAGTGCTCTTATCGCCGATCATCGATATGCCGTGATCGATTTCAGCGAACATCATCGTCTGCAATGCCCCTCGCGGAGGGGCGGCCGCAAGGGCTGTGCCTGCGGCAACGTGATCATCGTCTTCGATGTTCCCGGCGAATGTCGATCATCGCCGCGCCCGATAGCACGGGTAGCTCCCGAACACCTTGAACAGCCCGGTCCGCGCGCGCACGCGATCGAGCACAGCGGCGACCTGCGGGTCGAGCCGGTGGCCGTTGATATCCACCAGAAAGATGTACTCGCCCAGTATCGCCTTGCTCGGCCGCGACTCGATCTTGGTCATATTGATCTGCTCGCGCGCGAACTCGGCCAGCACCTCGACCAGGCTGCCGGGGCGGTCGCGCTCGGTGAAGCCGAAGCACAGGCTGGTCTTGTCGTCGCCGGTCGGCGGGGCGTCCTCGCGGCCCAGCGCGATGAAGCGCGTGACATTGCCCGAGCGGTCCTGGATGTCGCGGGCCAGGATGTGAGCGCCAGTCAGCTCGGCCGCGCGCAGCGTGCTTATCGCGGCGGCCGGCCGCTCGTCGGCCAGCGCCTCGGCCGGCGCGGCGCTGTTGCTGAGCGAGGCGACCGTCGCCACCCCCGGCAGGCAGCGCTCGACGAAGCGGCGGCACTGGCCGAGCGACTGCGGGTGGCCGTACAGCACCTTGACCTGCGGCAGCCCAATGCCCACGCGCGCAACCAGGTACTGCCGGATCGGGATGACCGTCTCGCCGGCGATCCGCAGCTCGGTCTCGTGGATCAGCAGGTCGAGCGTGGCCGGGACGCTGCCCTCCAGCACGTTCTCGATCGGCAGCACGCCCACCGTGGCCGCGCCGGTCTCGACCGCGGTGACCACCGCCGGGATGCTGGCGAGCGGCAGGTGCTCGGCGTCCGGCCCGCCGTAGGCGATCGCAGCCTCTTCGCTGAAGGTGCCCGGCGGACCCAAATACGCGATAATCGTCATCTTGTCAGAGTTTTGAGTTTTGAGTTAGTCGTGCGATCGACAACTCAGAACTCAAAACTCAAAACTCAGAACTATCCTAGTCGGCTTTGCCGAGCATGCTGTTCCCGAACAGGTCGACCGCCTCAAGCGGCAACTCTTCGCGCGAGCCGGACTTCTGGCGCTCCTGGCGGGCGTGGAACAGCTTGTTCAGCGCGGCGGTGTAGGCCTCGGCCGCGGCGATGACCGTGTCGGTGTTCACCCCATAGCCGCTGAAGACGCGCGGCTGGCGGCTGCGGTCGGTGCCGAAGCCCTTGCCTGTGCCGTTGATCTCAGAATCGGCCGCGCGCGAGCCGTACTCCTGCACCCGCATCGTCACCTCGGCCACCGCGTTGATGCCCTCGGTGATCGCGCCGACCGCGAACTCGACCAGCTCGCCCGGCTCGCCGACGATCCGGTTGATCGCCTGGCAGGCCGCGTCGATCGGGCCGGTGCCCTGGGCCGACTCGGTCCGGGTCACGCCGCCGGGGCCGCGCATGCGCACCGTCGCGGTCGGGATCACGTCGGTGCCGCTGAAGACCTGCACGTAGTCCAGCTCGTAGATCGGGACCGGACGCTGGGCCTCGCCGGCGATCAGCGCCTCGATGTCGCGGTCGTCCACGACCTTCTTCTTGTCGGCCAGCTCCTTGAAGCGTGCGAAGACGTGGCGGAAGTCGTCGTCCTTCAGGTTGACGCCGATCGACTCCAGGTGCTTGCGGAAGGCGTGGCGGCCGGAGTGCTTGCCGAGCACCAGCGCGTTGCCGTCCAGCCCGACCGTCTCGGCGCTCATGATCTCGTAGGTCTGGCGGTGCTTCAGCACGCCGTCCTGGTGGATGCCCGACTCGTGCGCGAAGGCGTTGGCGCCGACGATCGCCTTGTTCGGCGGCACGTGCACGCCGGTGCAGGCCGAGACCAGCCGCGAGGCGCGGGCGATCTCGCGCGTGTTGATCTTCGTCTCGATGTCGAAGAACTGGCGGCGCGTGTGCAGCGCCATCACCACCTCTTCGAGCGACGCGTTGCCGGCCCGCTCTCCGATGCCGTTGATCGTACACTCGATCTGGCGCGCGCCCGCGCGCACGCCGGCCAGCGAGTTCGCCACCGCCAGGCCCAGGTCGTCGTGGCAGTGGGTCGAGATGATCACCCCGTCGGCGCCCGGCACGTTGCGCCGGATGCCGTCGATCATCGCCTGGTACTCCTCGGGGGTGGTATAGCCAACGGTGTCGGGGATGTTCAGGGTGGTCGCGCCGCACTCGATCGCGACCTTGACCACCTGGTACAGGAACTGCGGGTCGGAGCGGCCGGCGTCCATCGGCGAGAACTCGACATCGTCGCACAGGCTGCGCGCGTATGTGACCATCTCGCCGATCAGCTCCAGCGCCTCGCCGCGGCTCTTGCGGAACTGGTGCTCGAGGTGGATGTCCGAGGTGGACATGAAGGTGTGGATGCGCTTCTTGGCGGCTGGCTCGATCGCCGTCCAGCACTTGTCGATGTCGTCCTTATTGGCGCGGGCCAGCCCGCAGATCACCGGCCCATCGGGCGTGCCGACCTCCTGCGCGATCGTGTGGACGGCGTCCCAGTCGCCCGGCGAGGCCGCCGGGAAGCCCGCCTCCATGATATCGACCCCTAGGCGGGCCAGCTGCCGCGCGACCTCCAGCTTCTCGTCCTTGGTCATCGTGCAGCCGGGCGCCTGCTCGCCGTCGCGCAGGGTCGTGTCGAAGATACGTACGTGATCGGATACGTGAGGCTCCATATCGTTTCGCTCCTCTTGAGACCAGTAGAACCGCAGAACCGCAGAACCGCAGAACCGCAGAACCGCAGAACCGCAGAACCGTAGAACCGTAGAACCGTAGAACCGCAGAACCGCAGAACCGCAGAACCGCAGAACCGCAGAACCGCAGAACCGCAGAACCGCAGAACTCATCTTAAGCTACGAGTAATCACTCTCGGCGAAAGGCCAGGTAGGATCGGCTGAATCCTCAGAGTCATCTGGTGAGAGATATGTTTCTCGGGATTCTTTGACCGAACCGCGTTTTTGCCGCTCGTAGCGCTCTAGATCGAGGATTTTGCTTTTGAGCGATTCCATGATCCAGAGATACTCTCGGTGCAAGTCATCTTCCTCCTCATCGGAAAGATGATCGAGGCGATGCAGCAAATCGATTCAGCAGTCTGTTTCCGCCGCCGATCCTTTGGCGATCGAGAGATGCTGTCGGTGAGCGCCAGGGGTGAAGCGAGCGTGACCTTCAGCAATATTCGCGCTGACCGACGTTGCCGAAGCGATGATCTGGCGTGCAATAACGGCGGTCCCCCAGTTGTTCGGCAAATGCTGCACAATCTGGATTACCCGCAGCGCGAGTGCTTGCGCTCGCTGCCACAGGATTAAGTTGCGATAGCTATAGTCTTTCGCCACGCTTACCCCGCGCTCAAGGTTCCGCAGTTCCGCGGTTCCGCGGTTCCGCAATCAAGCGCCGCCCTGCCCCGGCACCACTTCCTTCGGATTCACGAACGGCATCATGCGCCGCAGGTCGCGGCCGACCTGCTCGATCGTGTGCTGGCCGTCCTCCAGGCGCATGCGGTTGAAGTTCGGCCGGCCGTTGTGGTTCTCTTCGATCCACTCTTCGGCGAACGCGCCGCTCTGGATGTTGGCAAGCAGCTGCCGCATGGCCGCGCGGGTCTGCTCGTTGATGATCTGCTTGCCGGCGATGTAGTCGCCGTACTCGGCCGTATCCGAGACCGAGTAGCGCATGTAGTTCAGGCCGCCCTGGTAGAACAGGTCGACGATCAGCTTCAGCTCGTGCATGCACTCGAAGTAGGCCACCTCGGGCTGGTAGCCGGCCTCGACCAGCGTCTCGAAGCCGGCCTTGACCAGCGCCGACACGCCGCCGCACAGCACAGCCTGCTCGCCGAACAGGTCGGTCTCGGTCTCCTCTTTGAAGGTCGTCAGCAGCACGCCGGCCCTGGTGTGGCCGAGCGCCTTGCCGTAGGCCAGCGCGTCTTCCAGCGCGTGCCCCGAGGCATCCTGGTGGACCGCCACAAGCGCGGGCACGCCGCCGCCCTGCGTGAAGACCTCGCGCACGCGGTGGCCGGGCGCCTTGGGCGCGATCATGCTCACGTCGACGTCATTCGGCGGGACGATCTGGCCGAAGCGGATGTTAAAGCCGTGCGCGAACATCAGCGTCTTGCCGGCGCTCATGTGCCGCCCGATGTCGTCGCGATAGAGCGCGGCCTGGCCGGTGTCAGGCGTCACGATCATGACGATCTGGGCCTCTTTGGTCGCCTCGGCTACCGGCAGCACGCGCAGGCCGGCGGCCTCGGCCTTGTCCCAGCTCTTCGAGCCCTGGTACAGGCCGACGCGCACGTCCAGGCCGCTGTCCTTCAGGTTGAGCGCGTGGGCGTGGCCCTGGCTGCCGAAGCCGATCACGGCGATCGGGCGGCCCTTCAGGCGGTCGATGTCGGCGTTGTTATCGTAGAAAAGCTGTGCCATGATCTCCTCTTAGGGGCTAGGGGCTAGGGGCTAGGGGCTAGGGGCTAGGGGCTAGGGGCTAGTAGTCCCTGGCTTGCTACTCCATAGGGGCTAGGTCTCAAGCCCCAAGCCCAAGTCTCACATCCCAAGTCCCAAAACTAGTTCAGGGTCGCTGCCGGCGCCGTCGCGTAGCCATTGCCGCCCTCGACCGCGTCGGCCGGCGCCTGGTGCGTGTGCGCGCCGCGCACCATCGCGATCCGCCCGGTCCGCATCATCTCCTTCACGCCGAACGGCCGGATGACCTCGACAAAGTTCTCGACCTTGGAGGGCGTGCCGGTCATCTCGACGACCATCGTGTTGACGCCCACGTCCACGATCTTGGCGTCAAAGACGCTGGTCAGCGCCACGATCTCGTGCCGGTTCGTCGGCGGGGCGTGGATCTTGACCAGCACCATCTCGCGCTCGACCGTCGGGTCGTTGGTCACGTCGCTGACCTTGAGCACCTCGATCAGCCGGTAGAGCTGCTTGGTGACCTGCTCGACATCCTCCGCCTCGACCACCAGCGTCATCCGGCTGATGCCGGGCGTCTCGCTGTGGCCCACCGCCAGACTCTCGATGTTGAAGCCGCGGCGCCGAAACAGGCTCACCGCGCGGGTCAGCACGCCGGGGCGGTCCTGCATCAGGGCGACGATCGTATGCTTGTTGTTACTCAAGGGTCTACTCCTTGTCAACGTTAGTTGGCTACTTAGAATATGACAAGGTGAGGGGGTGACGCGGTGACAGGGTAAACATTCACTGCGATCTGTCGCCTTGTCACCTTGTCATCTTGTCACCTTGTCACGCGGTCGGCGCTTCGGTGATCATATCGCCGATGCTCTTGCCCTGCGGGACCATCGGGAACACGTTGACCTCGCGCTCGACCCGGAAGTCGATCAGCACGGGCCCATCGGTCGCATAGGCCTCGTCGATCGCGGCCTGAACGCCGTCGATCGCCTCGACCGTGATACCCTTCCAGCGGTAGGCCTCGGCCAGCTTCGCGAAGTCCGGGCCGCTCAGCGGCGTGCCACTGTAGCGCTTGTTCTCGAACAGCTCCTGCCACTGGCGCACCATGCCGAGGTAGCCGTTGTTGATCACCGCGACCTTGACGTTCTTGATGCCCTCCTGCATGATCGTCTGCATTTCCTGGTTGGTCATCTGGAAGCCGCCGTCGCCGCAGATCGCCCAGACGGTGTCGTCGGGGTGCGAGATCGCCACGCCCAGCGCCGCCGGCACCGCGAAGCCCATCGTGCCGGCGCCACCGCTGGTGATATGGGTGCGCGGGTGGTGCCAGTCGATCAGCTGGGCCGCCCACATCTGGTGCTGGCCCACGTCGGTCACGACGATGTACTGGCCGCGGTCGTTCAGGGTCTTGGTCAGCGCCGCGTAGACATCGTGCGGCATCAGGTTGCTGGTGTCCGGCCGGTTGAGGTAGGCCTGCTTGTGCTGGTGCTTGTGCTGCATCTCGCGGATGTGCTCCAGCCAATCGCTGGCGTTGCCGTGCAGCTCGGCCAGCCCCTCGCGGTCGGGCAACTCCTCGACCATGGCCTGCATCACGATGCGCGCGTCGCCGACGATCGGCACGACGACCTTGACGTTCTTGCCGATCTCGCTCGGGTCGATGTCGACGTGGATGACCTTGGCGTTCGGCGCGAAGGTCGACGCCTTGCCGGTCACGCGGTCGTCGAATCGCCCGCCGATGTTGAGCAGCACGTCGCACTCCTGGATCGCGCGGTTGACATGCACCCAGCCGTGCATGCCGGGCATACCGATGTTCAGCGGGTGATCCTCGGGGAACGCGCCGATGCCGTGCAACGTGGTAATCACCGGGATGCCCGTGCGCTCGGCCAGCTCGCGCAGCTCGCCGGTCGCCTGAGCCATCATCACGCCGTTGCCGATCATCAGCAGTGGCTTCTTCGCCTCGCTCAGCAGCCGGATCGCCTCGCGGATCTGCTTGCGGTTGCCGTGGTAGTTCGGCTTGTAGCCCGGCAAGTTTAGCTTGAAGTCCCAGTTTGGCACCATGCGCGCCTGCAGCGCATCCTTGGTGATGTCGATCAGCACCGGGCCAGGGCGGCCGGTCGCGGCGATGTGAAACGCCTCCTTGACGACGTACGGGATCTCCTCGATCCGCTTGACCAGGTAGTTGTGCTTGGTGATCGGCATGGTGATCCCGGTGATGTCGGTCTCCTGGAAGGCATCCTTGCCGAGCACCAGGCTGGAGACCTGGCCAGTCAGCGCGACGATCGGCGTGCTGTCCATCATCGCGTCGGCGATCGGCGTGACCAGGTTGGTCGAGCCGGGGCCGCTGGTGCCGATGCAGACGCCGACTCGGCCGGTGGATCGGGCGTAGCCCTCGGCCGCGTGGCCGGCGCCCTGCTCGTGGCGGCACAGCACGTGGCGCAGCTTGTCGCGATAGTCCACCATCGCGTAGTAGAAGGGCATGATCGCGCCGCCGGGAATGCCGAACATAACCTCGACGTTCTCGCGGATCAGCGCCTCGCACAGGATCTGTGCGCCGGTTCGTTGCTCGCTCAACTTGATATCTCCTTTTGAGATATTAGAAGTCAGGAGTCAGAATTCAGGAGTCAGAAGACCCATTGCTCTGCGCTGAAGACAATGGAATCGCGGTACATTCTGACTCCTGACTCCTGACTTCTGACTACTCCAGAACTGCGCCGTTGCTCGCGTTCGTCACCATTCGGGTGTAGCGGGCCAGCCAGCCGCGCTGGTATTTCGGCGCCGGCGCTTGCCAGTCGGTCCGCCGTTCCACCAGCTCCTCGTTCGATAGCTCCACCTCCAGCTTGCGCGCGCTCAAATCGATCGTCACAATATCGCCGCTACGATCACGTCGCCCGGCTTGATCTTGCCGTTCACCACGGCGTTGGTGGCTAGCTCCTCGCTGTCGAACACCCGCGCCGGGCCGCGGAAGGCCATCTCGTGCTGATCCACCGCGCCCACCTTGATGATCGCGCCGTCGGGGGCCAGGTTGCCGAACAGCACGCTCAGCGCGCCGCGCGCCGAGTGCGGGTGCTCGACTGGCCGGATGCACTCGGGGCTGCGGTTCTCGGCGCGCTGCAGGTTCTCACCCATCGTCCGGCCGGTCACCGTCAGCGCGTCGAGATTGAGCACGCCGGGCTTCTTGGCCAGCTCGGCCAGGATCGCCTGCACGCCGCCGGCCTCCTGGACATCCTGGATGTGCCACTGCCGCGGGCCGTCCCACGCCGGCGAGACCTTCGAGAGGTGCGGCGTGCGGTCGGAGACGTCGTTGAAGCGACCAACCGGGTAGTCCAGGTCGGTCTCCCGTGCAAGCGCCAGCACGTGCAGCACCGTATTCGTGGACCCGCCCATCGCCACGTCGAGCGCCATCGCGTTGTCGATCGCCTCGGCGGTCACGATGTCGCGGAAGCGGACCTGGCGGCGGACGAGCTCCATAATCTGTGCGGCGGCCTTGCGGGCGAGCTCGTGGCGTTCGGGTGAGACTGCGAGGATGGTTCCGTTGCTGGGGAGGGCGATACCGAGGGCTTCACAGAGGCAGTTCATCGAGTTGGCGGTGAACATGCCGCTACAGCTTCCGCAGGTCGGGCAGCTGATCTGCTCCAGCTTCAGCAGCTGCTCGTCGCTGATCTGGCCGGCGGCGCGCTTGCCGACGGCCTCGAACACGGTGATCAGGTCGCTCTTATTGCCGGCCTCGTCGCGGCCGGCCACCATCGGCCCGCCCGAGACGAAGATCGTCGGGATATTGACGCGCGCGGCGCCCATCAGCATGCCCGGCGTGATCTTGTCGCAGTTGGGGATGCAGATCATCGCGTCGAAGCAGTGCGACGCAGCCATCGTCTCGACCGAGTCGGCGATCAGCTCGCGCGACGGCAGCGAGTAGCGCATGCCCTCGTGGCCCATCACGATCCCGTCGTCGACGCCGATCGTGTTGAACTCGAACGGGACGCCGCCGGCGGCGCGCACGGCCTCCTTCACCACGCGCCCAAACTCCTGCAGGTGGACGTGGCCGGGGATGATGTCCACGTAGGAGTTGCAGATCGCGACGAACGGCTTCTCGAAGTCGGCCTCGTCGCGGATCTGGCCGGTGGCGCGCAGCAGGCTGCGGTGCGGTGCGCGCTCGAAGCCGCGCTTGATCGTATCCGAACACATAGCAAAGCTCCCCTTCGGGCGCGCCTTCCACGGCGCCCCAGGCTCATGAAGACCCCGTGGTCGCTCCGGCCGGCGAAGCGCCGGCCTTATCCAATGTAGCTCAATCGTCAGATCATGTGAGCGGCGCTGCTCGCGGCCGCGCCAGCGACCGAGGTGCCGCCTGCTTCGGCAGCGCCGGGGTGGGTCACCGCGCTGTGGCTCCCCCTGGGCTACACCACCGAGATCACAGAGATCACAGAGCGTCGAATATTTATTTCTCCGTGCTCTCCATGTTCTTTGTGGTGAAACACTAGCGCGTTCGGCGGGTCGGCCGCACCGGCACAGGCGCCGGGACGGGACGCTGCGGCACCAGCAACTGCTCCAACAGCTTCTTGATCTGTTCTAGCATGATTGTTACCTTCCGCTGTTTGAACGAAGCGTGCCGCGCTGCTCGATCCGTCCGTGTACCGATAAACTTAAAGGCCCCTCCGTGTTGTGGGAGGGGCCTTACAGTTGACTTGCGCCGCGCTGACGTTGCTTTCCTCCCAGCCGCCTATAGGCCCGTGATAATAATCAGGGCTACAAGAAGGAGGCTAAGGAGGAGGCTGTTGTTCAGGCGCGTCATAAGCATTTGTGTCGCTACGTACAATCCGAACCTGGCTGAGTATACCGCAGAAGTGAGAAAAATGTCAAGTGTCAATTTGGGACTCGGATCGCTCACGGATTGCACAGATAAGACAAGACGGTCATAGGATGCGGTTGGCACGCAGGTCGTTGGCGACGCACTCGGCGATGTCGCGGGCGGCATTCGGGCGCCCGGCGCGGCGGGCGTGGTCGCGCAGGATCGCCATGCGCTCGCGATCGGCCAGCAGCTGCGCGACCGTCCAGGGCACCCAGTCGGGCAGGCGCAGCTGGACGCCGGCGCCGCTGCTGATGAGATAGTCGGCATTCCACTCCTCCTGGCCGGGGATCGGGTCGACCACCACCAGCGGCGCCCCGCGCGCCAGCACCTCGCTGACGATCAGACCGCCGGACTTGGTGATCACCAGATCGCTGGCGGCCACCAGGTCGTCGACGAAGTCGATCTGTCCCAGCACCCGCAGGTCCATCCGCGGGCCGCCGCGGATGCCGGCCAGCGCCCTGGGCAGCTCGGCATTGCGCCCGGCCACGACGACGAGCGTGCCGGGCTGCTCGATCCGAACCAGCCCCAGGACGATCCGGCGCACCCGCGCGACGGAGAGCCCGCCGCCGAACAGGCTGACGACCGCGCCCTCGGCCGGCAGACCGTGGCGGGCGCGCACCTCCGCTGGGTCCTTGGGCGTCGCGATCTCGGGGTTGACCGGGATGCCGGTGACGTGGATGATCGCGGGCGCCACGCCGCGCGCCACCATCAGCTCGCGCGGGAACTCGCTGGCCACAAAGTAGCCGTCGACGCCCGGCGTGATCCACTGGCTATGCACCGCGTGGTCGGTGATCACGGTGTAGGTCGGCACGCGCAGCTCGCCGTCGAGCTTCAGGCGCATCATCAGCTCGGCCGGCAGGAAGTGCGTGCAGACGATCGCCGACGGCTTGAACCGGCGGATCATCCGCTTCAGGTTCGTGAGCGTCAGCTCGGCGGCCAGGCCGCGCAGCCGGGACCACAGCGGCGTCCACTCGGATTCGTCGGCGTCGGTGGTCTCGTAGACCATCTGCCAGACCAGCGGCGCCTTCTGCGAGAGCTCCAGGTACGAGCGCGTGTAGGCGTTGCGAAAGAACTGGTTGGCGTAGTCGAGCGCGTCATCGACCTTCACCTCGCTGTCGGGCAGGCGCTCGAACGCGGCGGCCAGCGCTTCGGCGGCGCTCTTGTGGCCGCTGCCGACCGTGGCGTGCAGGATGAGAATTCGTGGCATGGCGGTGTTCCTTGTTAGAAGGTTAGAACGTTGGAACGTTGGAATGTTGAAACGTTTACAAATCTTTGGCTTGGGTCGTCGTCATCTGCAAAAGAGGCGCATGTGCATGATCACGCCGCACCCGCCCACTCACACGGCTAACAGCAAGATATGGCCTCGTCGGCAGCCAGCGGGCGGTATCAGATCCGTGATACCGCCCGCTGGCTCTAAGATTAAGGTTCTTGGTAACTTGACAATCTGGGCTGGGGTGGTATGGATACGGCGGGCATGTGGTCCCGTCTGTCCCGTACATGATTCCCCGCTGCCTCAGTCGCTACTCAGCACCCGCCTGCCCTGGGGTGGGCACAACACCAAGCTGTTGCAGCATGCCGAGTTGGTCAAATTCACTCCACACTTCCACCGTCTTGCCCCCAGCATAGCGCCCGATGATGATGCCTGTCACCGTGCTGCGCTTGCCAGTGGGTGGAATGCCCATCAACTCGCCGGTATGCGTACCTTGGGCGATGAAGCGATCGGCCACTTTATCGCCTTCCGCGATTTGATCGACAATCGTCATCTGCACATCAGGGAACGCGCTGCGGTACATTGTGACGAACTGTCGAAAACCTTCGCGGTCCGGCGTCAAGCCGGGTGGGGCATTGTGGTTGACGTAGTCGGAGGCGAAGAGCTCATCAATGATATCCAGGTTGCCCTTGTTCCAAAGTTCATCCAGAATGCGGCGAGAAATGGCCTTGTTCTCCTCGGTAGCCATGCGAAGCCTCCTTTCCACAACAACGCGATCGGTCAGGCCCTGGACAGGTGCGCAGGAAGCATGGGGAGCGGGGGCAGGAAGGGGCGGTAGTGATATTATACCGCACGGGTCAAGACCGGCGAGCGCGGAGCGGGGGAGCGGGGGAACATCGCCAGAGCATTATTCCATCGGTCGGGTGGTCGGCAGTCATAAATCAGCTAACCCGAGTGTGTACAAAATTGTCCAGAATTGCAAGAGATCAGTTACGGTCAGCCAACGGGATTAAGGATTTTGCCTTGCTTGCAAATCGTACACTGCATTATCTCTGTGGCGATTTCATCTAAGGCTTTTTGCTTATTCATGTCCCCTCAACTAGTCAATCAGGATGTCGGGATCGGCGGCGTCACTGTGCGTTCTCGCGCGCGCTATCGTCGCCCTCGACGATCACGTTCGGCAGCGGCTCGCCGGCGCCCGCGCCGGCCGCCAGCGTCTCCGCGACGGCGCCCTGCGCCACGGCCTGCGGGCCGGCGATCACTTCCGTGGGCGGCTCGGCCTGCGCCGCGGGGGTCTGCTCCGCCGCGACGGCGGCCGCGACCGCGTCCAGATCCGCCCGGTCGATCCAGCCGTGCTCGGCGGCGTGGCGCGCGGCGACCAAAGTATCGTCTGCCAGGACCAGCGCGCTGCCGGCTGCCGCGACCTCCTCCGCCAGCGCCTGGACCGCCGCGATCCGCTCGTCGCGACGCTTCACGTTGCGGATGTAGATCGCCAGGATTCGGCCGGGGTAGAGGCGCACGATCTCGCGGTAGATCTCAGGGTCGTGCTCGCCACTGTCGCCGAGCAGCAGGAACGGCAGCGCCGGGAAGCGGTCGAGGATCTGGCGAATCACGGCCAGCTTATAGCCAGAAGATGACCTATCTTTCGACGAGAGGCCCCAGTCGCGCAGGAAGATCGGCCCCTCGGGGATCGACCGCAGCCTGAAGAAATCGTCGAGCATGTCGTAGAGATTCCACGGACTGCTAGAGACGTAGAACAGCGGGTTGGCCGGCGCGCCGGCGCTGCTATGAAGGGCGCGATAGAGTGCCGCCACGCCCGGAAACGGGTGACGGGTGCGGGCGTTGCCCAGCAGCGTGTTGCGAACCATGCGGATCACGCGGGTCACGTCGGTCTGGATAACTGTGTCGTCAAGATCGCTGATCACCCCAAAGCGTGCCCCGGGCGGCGGGAGCAGCACCTGCCCGACAGTTCGCGGCGCGTCCCGGCCCGCGCGCCGCGGCGACAGCAGCTCCAGATCGACCTCGTGCCAGATAGGATCGGCGGGCAGCGGGTGTGCGGGCGCGATGCGCACCTCGAAGAATCCCTCCTTGTTGGCCACCACCTCCTGCTCGACATCGCCAAGCCGCGCCAGCACCCGCGCGCCGGGGATCTCGTCGCTCTCGAAGCGCCGGTACATATTCGCGAGGTTGTCCCAGATCGAGTCGTCGTCGCTCGCCGTGCGGATGCCCTTATCCTCCAGCACGCGCCCTTTCAAATAGAGCTGCTCGGCCGTGCCGTAGCCGCGGTAGGCCGCGATCTGGATACGCTCGTCGCCGGAGCGGCGGTCCAGCCGGTACTTCAGCCGATCGACCCGCCCCCCGGCGGCGCCGGCGATCCGCCCGAGCGCCTGTCTCAACCTGGACATCGTCACACTCCTCTGGTCTATCGTGCTCGCCACGCCCGCACACACTCCGCGGCCCATGCGGCATCGTCGTCCGTCAACGGCGACTCAGGCGACGGCGCGGCGTAGTCGAGAGTCAGCGAGTAGTCTGCCTCGTCGTAGATCATGTCCAGCGCCGCCTGGAGATCGAGCGGTACGTCGGGGTCGGGCTGGCGCAACGGCACGGGCAGAACGGGCAGGCACTCACGCAAGCCGATCGGCCACACGTCGGCCCGAATGTGGCGGGCACGAATGAGCGTTGCCAGGTATGGCGACTGAGGCAGGTTCTCTTCCGGCCACGGGCGCTTGCCGCGTCTGATCAGGTCGATCTCCAGCAGGTGAACCTCGGCGATCTGCAGCTCGTCGCGCTTTGCGAGGTAGGTGCTCAAACCAGGCTCGCGCTTGTTCGAGGGTGAGATAATCTCGATCGACGTTACGAGCTTATTATTTGCCACATCGCGGACCTCAATGCTGGCCTGGCGAATCTGGGTCGCGATAGTCAGCGGTATCGTCACCGGCGCGGGTGCGATTGCTGCGGCGGCGGACGACTCGCGGAGCATACGATCTTCGGGTGGTTGCGACCGCACGAATTCGACATCGGGATACATGATTCCCAGCTCGTGCAGCGGCACCCGATCGTTGATCATGCGCACTTCCAGGCGGACTGCATAGCGAGGCCGGACGAGCGGCACGAGCTGTCGTCTGATCTGCGAGGCCAGCGCGTGATGAACGTCGGCCCACATGTACCCTTCCAGGTAGGGGTCCATCCCAGGAAACGGCGATGGCATGGCGACCTCCTTGAGTTACTATTATCATACCATGCCAAAAGCCCGCGACGAAAAGCGTAGCTGTCAGAGGAGAGCTTCGTGTGAATTTTGCGTTATGAGTTATGAGTTTTGAGTTGCTCTCAAAACTCATAACTCATATCTGATAACTTCGTCAGCCGGCGCACTCCGCGATGTACCCGGCCGCGCAGGCGGCGTCGATCACGCGCAGGACGAAGGGCCAGAGCGGCGGCGCACCCGTCTCGATCGGCGCCATGCGACGAAGCACGGCGTCGCGCGCGACGCCGTAGCGCTTCCAGGTGCCGCCCTGCGTCAGGTAGTTGCACAGCAGCGGCTCGAGCCGGTCGAGCGCGTTGGCGAAGCGCGCCTCGGGCGTCGCTCCGGACTCGAACTCCTCCCACAGCGCGCGCAGCGCGTGGCCCTGCTCGCCCGGCAGCAGGCCGAAGAGCCGCACCGCCGCGGCCTGCTCGCGCTCGGCCCGCGAGTGGTTGGCAACAAGGTCGAACGCGAACGTGTCGCCAGCGTCGACCTCGACGACGTCGTGGAGCAACAGCATCTCCAGCACGCGCCGCTGGTCGACCGCGCCGCCAGCGTGCTCGGCCAGCACCACCGCCATCAGCGCCAGGTGCCAGGAGTGCTCGGCGCTGTTCTCACGCCGCGAGCCGTCCATCAGCAGCGTCTGGCGCAGCACCTGCTTCAGCCGGTCGACCTCGACCACGAAGCGGAGCTGCTGGCCCAGCGGGCCAAGTGGAAGTATCATGTCGTCCATCAAAAACCTCCAAGGGAACCGCCTGCTTTAGCTAGCGGGGGAATTGGAGAACGGCGAAACGGAGGGGATGCACATTCTCTCGGTAGCCGTTAAGAACCACGCTTCCCTTGCGAAAACTCGTATCGTATGGTATAATACCCGTATGCAAAGAACGATACGCGTGCAACTGACACCGTCGCCCGCGCAAGCCGACGTGCTTGCGGAGACCAGCCGCCAATTCACCAGCGCCTTTAATCAGGCGCTGCGCATAGGATGGGCCGCCGATGTGGGCAATGCGACGAAGCTGCATTACCTGACGTACTATCAGGTGAAAACCGACCATCCAACCCTGGTGAGCGACCTGATCGTTCAGGCGCGCATGAAGGCGGCGGAAGCCCTGCGGAGCGCCTTTGCCGTGCGGCAGAAGGGGCGCACGGTCGGTATGCCCGAGTCGCGCGCTTGCCCGCCGCGCTATAACCGGCACACCTGTCGGGTTGACTGGGAAAGTCAGACCGTGCGCATGAGCACGAGTGGCGGCCGGCAGACGATCCGGTTCACCCTCCCTGACTACAGCGCCAAATACGCGGGCTACCCGACGGATACCGCCGATCTGGTGAACCGGCATGGCGTGTGGTGGTTGCACGTCGTTGTCACCGTCCCCGCACCAGCGGTTGAACCGATTGATCAGGTTATCGGCGTCGATCTGGGCATCGTGCGACCCGCGGTCACGAGCCATAACCGCTTCCTGGGCCAGCGCCGCTGGAAAGCGATCGAGGGGCGGGTGTTTCATCTCAGACGCGCCTTGCAACAGAAAGGCACCCGGAGTGCAAAGCGCCATCTCGCGCGCGTGCGGCGCCGGCAGGCGCGCTTCCGCCGTGACTGTGACCACGTGCTGAGTACGCAGATTGTCCAGTCGGTTGAGCCGGGCGGCACGATTGTGCTGGAAAACCTGACCGACATCAGAAAGCGCGTGAAAGCCAAACGGCGCACCCAAACGAGCCGTCGCATGCACGCCTGGTCGTTCGCAAGGCTCAAGGGCTTTATCGGGTACAAAGCCGAGGAACGGGGTTGTACGGTGGTCGCGGTTGATCCGCGACATACCTCCCAGGCATGTAGCCGGTGTGGGCATACCGCCCGCAACAACCGCCGTTCCCGTGGCCGTTTTGTGTGTCGGACCTGTGGGTTTGAACTCCATGCCGACCTCAATGCGTCCCGTAATATCGCGGCCAAGTACCATGCCAGTGTCGCTAGAGGTGATGCTGGTGGGTTGCCGGTCAACCAACCAATCGTGTCCAGCCCGACTCGTTCGGGCTGAGGCGCAAGCCGCCTGCTTTAGCTGGCGGTATGTTGACATCACCACAGAGCACACAGAGCGCACCGGGGAGATGTAGCAAGCATCAACCCTCCGTGATCTCTGTGCTCTCCGTGGCAAAACAGGCCATCTTCCGCATGCGGTACGCGACCCACAATCGCGCTCGATAAACTGCGCTAGCAGAGTATATCACGCGTTTGGAGTCGTTCGCCGGGCGAGCCAGCGCCGCCGGACGTTTTGGATTGCGGAGCCATGCTACTGCTACGCGAGCGCGACGCTGCCCCTGCTACTTCGCCACATACACCGCCAGCGCGTCGGGCACCTCGTTCACGGCGCGCGACTGGATCGGCGCCCCGCGCCAGACCGCCTGGGTCGAGCCGTCGTCGTCGCCGCCGAGCGCGGCGGTGCAGCCCATGGCCTTGAGCTGCGCGGCCAGGTCGATACCCGCGACGCCGTCGGACACCGCCATCACCAGGTATGATCGGCCGCCTGCGCGCGGGCCGACGCCGACGGCCGTCTTGGGATAGAGCCCGCTGTAGATGCGGCGGCGCCAGTCGATCTGCACGAAATCCTCGCCGAGCGGATTGAAGGGTACGAAGGTGTCGATCGCGCTCGCGACGTCGGGATTGGCGATCTTGCGATCCCAGAGGATGACCGGGCCGGCGCCGATCGCCTGCTGGCAGCCCTGCAGCGCGCTCGCGTCGAACAGCCCGATCCGCGCCATGCCGTCGCCGGAGATGCACAGCGCGGCGCGGCCGGGGTTGACGCGCTTGACCTCACCGTTGATGACCACCGAACCCTCGTCGGACGTGCGCTCGTCGCCGTGGAAGCCGAAGGCGATCGCGGCCAGGGGCTCCAGCCCGTCGCGCCGGGCATAGGGCGCGCCGGCCATCTCCGCCACGCTGGCGAGGTGCCGCTGGCCGTCGGTCCAGATCGTGTCGCCGGTGGCGTCGCTGCCTGGCGTCGCGCCGTCGGCGTTGATCACCTCGACGTGCACCTGCGAGTCGAGCTGGACCACAAAGTAGTCGAGCGCGCCGCTCGCCAAGTCGCGGTGGTAGTAGCGCACGCGACCATCGGCGCCGGCGTCGACCAGCTGGCTCTCGCGCGTGTAGCGATCGAGCGCGTCCGGGTCCGGCGCGGCGGGAGCTGGCATCGCCGGCTGCAAGGGGTCGCTTCGCGGCCCGGAGGCAGTACTGGGGGCGGGCGGCGCGACCTGCGCGGGCGCGGCGGTGGGGGCGGTCGCCTCGGCGACCGGGGTGGAGGTGAGGAGCCGCGCAGGTGCGGCGAGCGCGGCGGGCGGCCCCAGCCAGGGCGAGATGAAGGCGCGCTCGGTCGACATGCCGGCTGTCAACACCAGAACAAAGACGAAGGCCGCCTGAAGCCCGAGCATAGCCAGCAGGCTTGCTCGCGACCGGGACTGCGGCCCGTACCGCGCGATCAGCGCTCGAAAGGGATCAGCGGCCATGGTTCAGGGTGTCGCCGGGTTCAGTCGGCATGCCCGTCGTCCCGGCGTCGCCTCACAGGCACAGCACACTCCTCCACATCCCGAGCCGCGCTCAGGCGCGGGGCCGCTGGCATCTCGTGTATATTCCGCGAAGACTCTTGATCAGGGCGCCGGCTAATCGGATGGAGGCAGCCGCTATTATAACACAAATGTTCTATTAAGCAAAGGGAAGATTTCAGAAAAAATGGGCGGCCAAGCGCGGCCTGAGGGCCAGGGCGCTTGCCGGTGAAGTGGGGGGAGTGCGCGGATCACCCCATTCGGCTAGGCTCGCGCGCGCTCGGACTCCAGCTGAGCGCGCGCAGCCGGCTCGTAGAGGTACGCGAAGTAGACCTGCTTGCACGTCTCACAGATGGCATACGAGTGATGCTGGCTGCCCTGCCAGAGCGCGCCAAGGTCGCGGCGGCACCAGCCGCAGATGTGGCGGTGGCCGGGCTGCTGGGCGGTCGGGCTGGACTTCGCAAGCTTGCGGGTGTTCATAGCGCCTCCACGGAGACATCGGGCTGAACGAGCGGCGTTCGTGGCCCGGCGGACATCAACATGGTCGCACTGATACCAACGCCGACGGCGCCGCCAAAGATACGCCGCGGCCGTTCAGCGTGAAGCTTGGCCAGGACCACCGCTGATTGCCGGCTGATCCTCGCGGCCAGCGCAGCGCGGCCGCGCCAGGCGCTCGGCCGAAGCCCGCGGTCGACACGGCCGCGCAGGCAATATCTTGGAGCAAACTCGGGCCCGGCGACCGCGCCCCATGCTCAGGGGATGGCACAGGAAATGCTGCTGCCTAACTGCTGCATGTGAAAGACAAGGTTTCTTAATCCTTTGCAGCCTCGATTGCAGATCGCAGATCACAGGGCGCAGGAACTTGCGACATGCCACACACTGTAAGGTACGAGGCCACTGCACCTGATAGAGGAGCGCGCCCTTTGGCAACGACAGATGTCCTGATTCCAACCGCCGACCGCAAGACCGGCCTGGCCGTGGTGCTGACCAGCCTGCTTGGCCAGACCTACACCGACTTCGACGTAATCGTCTCGGACCAGACGCCGGAGGATCGGGCGTACTTCGACAGCATCGAGATCCAGACGCTGGTGCAGGCGCTGCGCTGGCATGGCCACCACGTCCAGCTGCACCGGCACTTGCCGCGGCGCGGGCTGGCCGAGCAGCGCCAGTTCTTGCTGGAGCAGAGCCGCGCGCCGTACGTCCACTTTCTCGACGACGACGTGCTGCTCGACCCGCCGGTGCTGGAGCGGATGCACGCGGTCCTGCGAGCGGAGGGCTGCGGCTTCGTCGGCTGCCCGGCCACCGGCCTGGGCCACCTCGACGACGTCCGCCCGTACCAGCAGAGGATCGAGCTGTGGGAGGAACCAGTGCGGCCGGAGCCGTTCGCGCCAGACACGCTGCGGCAGGTGTGGGATCGGCACATGGTAAACAACGCGGCCAACCCGCTGCACCTGGAGCGGCGCCTCGCGCCCAACGGATCAGTCGTGTGCTACAAGATCGCCTGGGTTGGCGGCGCCAACTTGCTGTTCGACCGCGCCAAGCTGCTGGACGTGGGCGGGTTTTCGTGGTGGGCGCGGCTGCCGCCCGAGCACGCCGGCGAGGAGGTTGTGGTGCAGTTCCTGCTGATTCGCAAGTACGGCGGCTGCGGCATCCTGCCGAGCGGAACCTATCATCTCGGACTGCCGACGACCGTGCAGGATCGACGCCGCAACGCGACCGAGCTCTTCGCCGACCTGATCGAGGAATTCGACGTACACCCCGACGGCCAGGCAAGGTTAGAACGTTTGAAGGTTCGAAGGTTAGAACATTCTAACCTTCAAACATTCTAACCTTCGAACGTGGAGGTTTGGGGCGGGCTACGCCCGCCCCAAACCTCCACCCCCACCACGAAACGACGGTAAAGCCGGGGGCGTTTTTCAAAAACCTTGACTAAAGCAGAAACGGCTGCCCTTGCGGGCAGCCGAGAGAAAAGGAGAGAGCGGCTTCAAGGCCGCCGGCGCAAAGTTGTTCAAGAAGGCCGGCGTTAATTACCGCTGTCATCTATCTACTTCAATAAACGACCGGACAGCGCGTTTGGATGCGCGTAGAAGATGAAAATTCGCTGAGAAAAGCGGTAGGCCGCGCTCAGTGCCGGCTAATCGCGTGGGAAACGGCTGCATCCACACGATACGATCCGCGTGCTTTCGCTCACCGGAAGAGCGAGCGCCGCGAGCTACTCGACCCCCTGATCTGCGGCCGCGCGAAGCCGCGCAGCAGGAAGGTCAGCAGCAGGCCGGCGAAGAAGCCGCCGATGTGGGCCCAGTAGGCCACGCCGCCGCCGGTGTCGCCCAGGCTGCCGAAGCCGCTGAGCAGCTGCGTGACGATCCACAGGCCGATCATCACATACGAGGGAACGTTGGTGATATACCCCTGCATGAGCACCCGCACCGGCCGTGTGCCAAACAGGACGATGTAGGCCGCCAGAACCCCCGCGATCGCGCCGCTGGCGCCAACCCCCGGCACATTCGAGCTTGTGTTGATCAGCACCTGTGCCAGGCTCGCCACGATTCCGCAGACAAGGTAGAAGATCAAGTAGATCACGTGGCCGAAGGCATCCTCCACATTGTCGCCAAAGATCCACAGAAACAGCATGTTGCTGCCGATGTGAAGCCAGCCGCCGTGCAGGAACATCGACGTGATCAGCGTGATCAGCCCCCTACCGGCGACGATCTGCGACGGAATGGTGCCCCAGCGCGTCAGAAAAGCGTCGAGCCGATCGCCCTGCGGCAGCTCGATCGCGATAAACACCAGCACGTTGATCGCGATCAGCAGGTAGGTGATGATTGGCGTCGTGCGGCGACCGCTGTCGTCGTCTCCTAGTGGCAGCATAGTAAACCCTCCTCGATCTATCCATATAATACGGCGTTGACATGCCGAATACGTGGGTTGCCCACGTCAGAGGCAAGAACTATGCCACCCGATACTTCGCCAGCCGCGACGATCTGCTGACCGCGCTGATCGCCGACGCCTTCAGTGCGCTGGCCGACACGCTGGAGCAGGCCCGCGCCAGCGCGGCCGATCGACCGATTGCCGCGCAGCTGCTGGCGGCGACGCTGGCCTACCCGGCGTGGGCGCTGGCGCACCCCTTCGACTTCCAAATGACCTACACGTGATCTTCGGCGCCGGCCCGGTCGGCCGGGCGGTCATGGATGAGCTGGTCGCGCGCGGAAGGTGCGTGCGGATTGTGAATCGCAGCGGCAGGCTCGACGCGCTCGACGGCGTCAAGGTGGCGGCCGGTGACGCCACCAACACCGACTCGACGCGGGCGCTCTGCGCGGGCGCGGCGGTGGTGTACAACTGCACCAACGCGCCCTACACCGCGTGGCCCGAGCAGTTCCCACCGCTGCAGGCCGGCGTGCTGGCGGGCGCGGCGGTGGCCGGCGCGAAGCTGATGGTGATGGAGAACGTGTACATGTACGGCCCGACCGGCGGCCGGCCGCTCGCCGAGGACCTGCCCTACGCCGCCAGACCGCACCCGCGCGACGATGGCGCAGGAGCTGCTGGCCGCCCACGCCCGCGGCGTGGTGCGGGTGGCGATCGGACGGGCGTCGGACTTCTTCGGGCCGGGCGTGCTGGACTCGGCCGCCGGCGATCGGATCTTCGCGCACGCCGTGGCCGGCAAGCCGGCCCAGGTCGCCGGCAACCCCGACCTGCCGCACACCTACACATATGTACCCGACATCGGCCGGGCGCTGGTGATCCTCGGCGAGCGCGACGAGGCGCTCGGGCAGGCGTGGCACCTGCCCAGCGCGCACACTGTGTCCACGCGCGCGTTCGTCGAGCAGGTCTACGTCGTGCAGCCGCACACTGACCAGCTCGCCAACCCGAATACCAGTCTCAAGAAACGTCACCAGAATCGCAAAGTCACGCACATCGCCACGGGCTTCAAAGAGGAGCGCTTTGTATTCATTGCGGAACAAAACTGCCGGCTCTTTCTCTTCTTTCTTCGCACGCTTCGTGGTGAACTGCAACATGGTCTTACTATACAGCTCTTGCTGCTGATTGCAAAGAGGAAAAATGGCCTAACAAACTATTTCCGATAACCATCCCCTTTTCGATTATACGGAAACGCACAGGCCCTGTCACTAGGCATGGCCGCCGCAGCCCATTGCCGATAATCTATGGTTATGGGAAATGACGCTGCTGCTGGGCTGACCGCTCTGCTCGACGGGCGCAGCACGCGGGTGGTGGCACGCTTTCTGCGGCATCCCTACATCGGCGAGGCGAGCAGCTTTGCAGGGGGGAGGTATGATTTTCACAGAAGCGTGGGCGAAGATTCAGGATAAAATCGCTGGACTGATCGCAGCACTACCGGACATTGCGTTGGCCCTCGTCGTCTTCGTGCTCTTCTATTATAGCGCGAAGGGGATCATGTCAACGGTTGAGCGCGTCACCAGAACGCGGGTGCGGACCCGGAACGTGGGACTGGTCCTTGGCCGCTTGTCACAGGGACTCGTCACGCTCCTTGGCCTGCTTGTGGGCCTATCGATTGCCTTGCCAGACTTCGGGGCGGGGAAATTGATTGAATTGCTCGGCATCGGCAGCGTGGCGATTGGCTTCGCATTCCGCGACATTTTCCAGAACTTCCTCGCTGGCATCTTGCTGCTGTTAACCGAGCCGTTCGGGATCGGCGACCAGATCGTCGTTCATGACTTCGAGGGCACGGTCGAAGATATTCAGACGCGCGCCACGCTGATCAAGACGTACGACGGCCGCCGCGTGGTCATCCCCAACGCCGATCTGTTCACGGAGTCGGTGATCGTCAACACCGCCTTCGCCATCCGCCGCTCTGAGTATGATGTCCGCATCGGCTACGGCGACGATATTGCCCAAGCGAAGCAACTGATCGTTGAAGCGATCAAGCGCGCAGACGGCGTTTTGCAGGAGCCGCCGCCCGAGACGCTCGTCCTGGACCTGGCCCCCAGCAGCGTGCAGATCCGCGCACGGTGGTGGACCAGGTCACGACGCGTGGAGGTCCTAACAGGGCAGGACCAGGTTATTACTGCAATCAAGAACACGCTGGTTGAGCACGGCATCGACCTGCCCTTCCCCACACAGCAGATCCTCTTCCACGACCAGACCGAGGAGACGGACGGCGACCGGTTGCGCCAGCGTGAGGGATGGCGGGCAGGAACGGGGGCTGTGCCTCAACCCCGCAGCATCGCCGGCTCGCTCAGGCAGCTCGTTGAGGCGCATGTGCGACACGATGGCAGCGATCATATACGCCACACTTAGGAACGCGTATAAAGGGTGTTAAGCTGATAATTCTCGATAGTCGCAATCATCGCCAAGCCCTTTGAGCTCGATGGCTTGCTCGCGCAGGTGGCAGCGACCCTCGCCCAGCCGGGGCGGTGCTTGGGCCTGGATGTTGTCCGCAGCTGATCGCACCACCACGGGAATGGGG
>WNGB01005576.1_pt1 | contig 30739 bp, 25 predicted proteins | sample 5400681 | NCBI WGS metagenome assembly WNGB01 (sample SAMN13153367, study PRJNA577476) | soil metagenome | isolation source: 115 cm soil or saprolite under grassland replicate 2 | place: USA:California | collected 2016-06-15
CTCAGCTAGACCGAGGCAAGCTTACGTGTGGCGCAGCAATCCGCTGCTTCACCCACCTACGGGCCTGAGGAGCCGCAGGCCAGGCACCGACGGTCCCCGCTGAGAACGCGGGATGGAGGCGGCGGGAGTCGAACCCGCGAAAGATTCCCCTCCACGGAAAAGAGCGGGCCGCAGCAGAGCGTGGCCGGTAAGGAGAAGCCGCCAGAGCGGGTCTTCCTTGAGGATCCGATTCCGGGTCCGGGGCTAGCCGTCGAGCTGGCCGGCGAGCTCCGCAACCTGTGGCCTACTTGCGTGCCCGGCTTCTTGCAGGATCGCCGGGACCTCGGGATCGGAGACGAAGTTTTGCCAGCCCTCCGCATCCCAGTCGAAGAGCACCCAGACCCGGCCCTCCTCATTGGGATCGCGAAAGGTGTGCGAACCCTTGGAGCCGTGCTGCTTTCGCTTCTCGAGGCTTGTGGTTTCGAACACACGCCACCAGCGGTCGAAATCCTCGACCTTCGTCGTTGCCAGAAACATTCTCTCCTCCTTTGTCGGAAGTGTCGTCGCGCTCCTATGGCATAGCGCCGCCCGCGCAGTGTGCGCGACAGTATGGGGTCGCACCGGACTCGTCAATGTCAGGCGACCATGCGTTCACCCCTGGAGTTCGGGGCCAGCTGAGGAGAAGGCCCGCCGGGGATCAGGTGTCGGACACTTCTTGGTATCAAGGGGCTGCGAGTGACAACTTCGCGACACGCTCTGAAGATGCCGGCGCTGCCGGCGTCGGCTCACGATCGCGAGTCGCCGGCACGAGAGTCGATCGAAGTGGTCATCGCTCCGCGCCAGGGGAGCCGGGCCAATGATGGAGGCGGCCGGAATCGAACCCGCGCAAGACTTCCGCCGACCGCAGATTGGGAGATCAGGCTATCTCTGAGCCGGGACCCCAGGGCAGACCTGTTCATAGCTGCGCCCGGTCACGAAGCGTCGCCACTCCTCGCGGGTGAAGTTGCGCCCGGCGACGCGGCAGGCCTGCTCCTGCCAAGCGCCCACGGTCACGGGCCAGCGGTACGCGGTACCGTCGGCGTAGGCGGAGAACAGATAGCGGCCGTCTGGCGTATACGCAACGTTGCCCCACGAGCCCTCACCGCCGGGGAAGTCGTCGCCGAGTTGCTGGAGGGTCGAAGTCACCCAGACCTTCGTGTGACCGCTGGAGCCCCCGGACGTCGCGAACATCTTGCCGTCCGGTGCGAACGCGATTGCGCTCACCGGAGCCTGCGCGACAAGAGTGGGGTGGCCGAGTTCCCTGCCCGTCTTCGGATCCCACAGATTGACAATCCCGGCCCAGGAGCCGCTCGCCAGCGTTCCGTCGGGGGAGAACGCAACGGTCGTAACGCTGACAGGGCCTGCCTGCGGACGAATCGTCCGTTCCGCCTGGCCCGTGTGTGCATCGACCACGAGCACGCGCCCGTCTTCGGTGGCGACGGCGACCGTCGAGCCGTCCCGAGACACGGCGACCGCGTTGCCGTACGTGTGCAAGTTCATCGGCTTGCCGCCAACGAGCCTGCCGTTGCGCCAGATCGCAAGCTCCCCTTCGCGGGGTGGCGGTCCGCCGTCCTTGGGAACAGGACCGTCCCAGGCGTCGACGGCGGCAACCACCCGGCCTCCCGCCGCGGTCGCTACCGAGCGCAACTGCCCCTGGTTCGACAGTCCGTGTAAGGCGGCGACCGGTTTCGGCTCCACTCCGGCAACGTCCCAGATCTGCGCGAGTCCGCGGTCGGCGCCGAGGACGAAGCGCGCCCCAGCCCACGCTCCCGCGCCGATGGTTCGGCGCCTCGCCAGCGAAATCGTCCCCGCGCGTCGCAGCGTCGAGGTCGAGAAGAGGTTGACGCTGGACTGTCCAACGGTCGCAGCGAACGAACGCCCATCCGGGGAGACGGCGAGGAGCGGAGCGGCGTCCAGGGTCTGCGCCCGCACTCCGGCAACGCCGAGCCCGAACGGGCTGCCGAACCGTCGACTGCCGCCGAGGTCGTACTCGAGGATCGTGCCGTCGAGGCTGGGCGTGTAGAGCGTCTTGCCATCGGCGCTGAAGTCTGGCCAGAGGATGCGGCCCGCGTGCCCCGTGAGCCGCTCGAGCGGGACACCCGTCGCGGGATTCCAGAGGATCGCGAGCGCGTCGTCGCCAGCGCTGACGACTGTGCGGGAGTCGGGGGAGAAGGCCATGCGGGCCACACCCGCCGAGTGTGCGCCGGTGCCGGCGATCGCCTTCCCCGTGGCGACATCGAAGAAGTGCACCGTGCCGTCGGGGAGGCCGTACGCGAGCGTGCGACCGTCGGTGCTGATGGCGCCGGGTGCAAACTCGGGCCTCAGTCGAGGCCCTGGCACCGAGGAGATCCGCCGCATCGTCGCCGCGCTCCAGGTCGAGATCGCCCCGTTGGTTGCGACGACCAGGCGGCCCTCGGCAGTCGCGGTGGCGGCAAGGATCCCCTTGGCGTGGAGCGGCACGAGGTGTGACGGGCCGGGCCGGTCCAGCCGCCAGGTCTCCGCGTACGTGTCAGCCTCGCTGCCGTCCTCGTTCACGACGGCCCAGATCAAGAAGGCGTGGCGGCCATCCGGAGCAACGATGGCGGGCTCGAATGGAGTCGAGGGTGTGGTCAGCCACAGCTTGCTCAGGGGGAAGTCGCCCAACGCACGCCCCGTGTGCGGGTCGAGCAGCCTGTAGGCGGGCGTCGATCCAGGAGCCGCTGCGAACAAATGGCCTGTCGATGGGATGTAGGTGTAGTCGGCATTGATGAGTGGCACTGTTCGAATCTGGCGATGCGTGCGCGTGTCGTAGAAGCGCATCACGTTGCTGTTCGTCGACACGGCGATCGTGCCGCCGTCGGGGGAGACCCTCACTTGCTGGGGCCGGTCCTGAATCGGGACGGTGAACGTCCCTGTCACCGCGGGCTCGCGGACCAGCGTCCCGAGGAGCGTCCCCTCCGTCTCCAACGAGCGGTCGAGTTCGAGCGACTCGCGCGCGAGCAACATGGACAAGTCGATGCGTGGCTGGGAAAGGGCTTCGGCACCGAGCTGGCGGCCGAGAGCGATGCGCGCCTTGTGCTGCGCGTCCGACCGCTTGACGAGGGCGAACACGCCGGCGGCGATCGCGGCGAGCAGAAGAACGCCGACGCCTACGAGCAGGCTCTTGAGGCGGCGGTTCGTCCGCCGCTGGCGCAGCAGCTCGCGCTCGCTCTCGGCCCGGCTCTCGGCGAGGAATTCCCGCTCGAGCTCGTTCAGCTCCTGCTGGCGGCCCGCGGCCCAGTCGAGCGTGGCGGACAGGCGGGCGCCGCGATAGAGCTCCGCATCGTCTCGGTCGACTCCCTCCCAGCGCTTCGCACTCTGGGTCAGGTGCTCGCGGAGCTCCCGGCCCTGGGCGTCCTCCGTAAGCCATTCCTGGAACCGAGGCCACTCGCGAAGCAACGCCTCGTGCGCAACCTCGAGGGCGCTGTCATGCGTCGTGAGCAGCCGGTCGTCGGTGAGGCGCTCGACGACCGACGCGAGCACCGGGTCACGCTCCAGATCCAGCTCTGAGAGAGGAACCGTGCGCCGCGCCAGTGCTCCCTCGTCGCCGGTCCTGACCAGTCGCATGAAGAGGCGCCGCGCGGCAGAGCGTTCCTCGTCTGTCAGGTTTTCGTACGAGCTGTCGGCGAGGCGCGCGACCGCACCGCGGACGCCGCCCAGGCTCTCGTGCGCCTCCAGCTTGAGCCAGCCGTCGCTACGTGCCATCCACAACTCGACCAGCGCAGTCGAGAGGAGCGGCAGCCCGCCCGGCTCGTCGCCGATCTCGGCCACGAGGCTTTCCGCAAGCGAGGATTCAACCCGGATTCCGGCTCTGCGCGCGGGCAGCTCGACGGCGCGCCGGAGCTCATCGGAGCTCATCGGCCCGACCAGCACGAGGTTGGCGGCGAGCAAGTCCGCGAGCTCGGGATACGCCGCGCACTCGCCCGAGAAGTCAGCCCGCAGGCCGAGAACGACTACCGCTCGCTCCGCATCCCTGGCGATGGCGACGACCTGCTCGACGAATCGACTGCGCTCCTCCTCGTCATGACAGGTCGTGAAGAGCTCCTCGAACTGGTCGATGACCAAGACGAGCCGCTCGTCTCGATCCTTGTCTGAGATCGACAGCGCATCAAGAGCTGCCAGCGGGTGCTCGCCTGGGCGCGTGACGAGCGAGCGCCAGCGCTCGCTGCCCGGCAGCAGACCGGCCCCGAGCGAGGGCAGCAGTCCGGCGGCGATGACAGATGACTTGCCGCTTCCGGAAGCGCCCAAGACGGCGAGGAAGCCGGCGCCGACGGTCCGCGCCGCCAGCTCGCCAACGAGACGCTCGCGACCGAAGAAGAGGCGGGCGTCCTCCTCCTCGAATGAGGCCAGGCCCTTGTAGGGGCACTCGCCGGCGGCACGCTCGACGGGCCTCTCCTCACCGCCGTAGAACCGTGCGAGCTTGAGCCCGATCACGTTGTTCGCGAACTCGAGGTCGGCGCTGCGCTCGCGTCGCTCCGTCGCGAGGAACTCCGCGGCGGCGGCGAGCCGTCTGGTCGCCTCGCGCTCCGCCCACTCGCTCATCACCTCGTGCACGCGTCCGGGCACACCGCTCGAGGCGCGCGCGATCGACTCGAGCGGCACGTCCTGCACGTCGGCTCCTGCGTACAGGCGAGCGATCTCACGCACACCCGAAGCATCGAGCGGTGCAAGCCTGCGGTGCCCGTCTCCCCTGCTGTCGACGCGGTCGATCAGCCGTGCTGCAGCGCGGCTGGCATTCGGATCCCGAAGAAGGGCTACGACGAGAGTCGGACGCGTCTCGATCACGTCCACCAGTTCGGTGACGGTCGGCGCGACGGAATCGCCCGTCACGTCGAAGTCGTCCAGCACGACGAGCGCGGGCTGCCGATCGGCGATGGCGTCGCGAAGCGCAGACTGGGCGAGCGCGGCTGCAGTCCCGCCCGCTCCCGCGTACGAGACAGTAGCGCCGCTCGAATGTGCGAAGCCGGCCACCTCCGCGGCCAGCCGTGACTTTCCGGTCTTGGCGGGGCCCGAGACGACTACGACGCGGCCGTAGCCGCGGCGCGCCTGCCGCCAGGTGCCGCGAAGCCAAGCGAGCTCATGCTCTCTGCCGACCAGCGGCGTGGCGAGCTCGAGGCCGATCGGCAGCGCGGACGCCTCGGCGGACTGGTCGACGACCGAAGGACGCTCCTCCGCGACGGCCTCGATCAACTCTATGGGGGCCTCGAAGCCTTTGAGCTCCGAACTGCCGGCCGAGCCAAAGCTCACACCGGAAATCGCGCCTACGCGATCGGCCACCTGCGAAGTCACGAGAACTTGCCCGGCCGCGGCCTTTGAGCAGAGCCGTGCCGCCGTGTTCAGTGCAGCACCGCGGAAGCCGTCCTCGACGGGCACAGCCTCGCCGACGTCGATGCCCACCCCCACGCGCAGCGGCAACGTGGGGTCGGCCGCCACCTCCTCTTCGCAGACGGCCTGAAGCTCCACGGCCGCTCTCACCGCCTGATCGGGTGATTTGAAGACGGCGAGCACTTCGTCGCCACGAAGCTCGGTTACGCGGCCGCTTCGAGCCTCTACCGCATCACGGGCGACCTCGGCGAATCTCGTTGCGAGCCGCGCCGCCTCGGCGTCGCCGCGCTCGCGGGTGAAGCTCGTGTAGCCGCGAACATCGCCAATCAAGAACGTCCGCTCGACAGGCCCTGCCGCATCGCCCTTGATCGCTCCGGTGCCGCTGCCGGTCGCGAGGTCGCTCATCGAGCGAATGATCCCTCGGCACGCCGCATAGTTCAAGACGCGCGCGAGCGTTACGATCTTGCTCTGCTCACAGCGTCGGTCTCATGCAGCGGCGGCCATGCGCATTTTCGCCGCTGAACGCGGGCCGAGCAAAATCGGGGCTCACGCTGCCTGCGGCAGCGCTCGCATCTTTCTCGCCGAAGGCGAGAAAAATGGAGGCGGCGGGAATCGAACCCGCGTCCGTGAGCCGCTCCGAAAGAGCCTCTACAAGCTTAGGCTGCCCTTGAATTTCGCCCGCCGGCCGGTTGACAGCCGACCTACCGCCGGGCTAGCCATCCTTTGGTGTCGCACCTCGGGCGATTGGCTCTCCGTCGGTGCCGAGCCCGTTTTCTGACGCCGCTACCCGAGCCACGGGCCGAGCCCGGAGCTAAGCAGCGAGAGCGAGTGCGTTTTGGTTCTTCGCACTTGCGTTTGTTCCCGGTTGTTTTACGAGGCCGACCGGGGACCTCGGCTTGCAGCTCAGCCGGAGAACCGACCACGTCGAAACCTGGTCGCCCCCGTATGTCCCTCATATAGTAGCCGTGCCTCGGCGGCGCCCAGGTTCAGAGACAGGTCCCGAACAGATAATTCGTCCGAATCACGCGCCACAGTGGACGTAATGCAACACGAGCAACGCGATGCCCACAAGCTTGCCTACGACGAGGCGGTGCGAGGGCTCGCCCACCAGCAATCGCGCCTTGACGATTTTCGCGCGCGGGCTGGAATCGTGCTGTCAGCGGCGGCGATCGCGACTTCTCTTCTTGGCGGTCAGGCTCTCGACCAAGGGTCGCCGAGTCTCTGGGCGTGGATCGCGCTGGGTTGCTTCATCGGAGTGAGTGCTTTCACGCTCCTGTTGCTCTTGCCGCGTCGTTGGGAATTTGCGGCCGTGCCGCGGCGAATCATCGGCACGTACATGGAAGCGGAGGCACCACTCACGCTCCCTATGATCCATCGTGACCTGGCAAAGTCGTGTCATGGACCGTCGAGATCGCGACACCTAGACTGAAGATCGTGGCTGACAAACCACCGCAGACGCCTCGGCCCGAGCCAGTTCGTCCGAGCCCCATGGGTACCGAGGGCCGCACCGCTTCGGGCAAGGACAAGAAGTCCTAGTAGTCAGCGGCGCGCCTTGAGGGCGCGCTCGATCTGCCGGTCGGACTCGCGCTTGGCGATGTCGCGCCGCTTGTCGCGCTGCTCCTTGCCGCGCGCGAGCGCGAGCTCGACCTTTGCGCGGCCGTTCTTGAAGTAGAGCCGGATCGGGACAAGCGTCAGGCCTTTCTCCCGCACCTTGCCGTAGAGCGAATCGAGCTCGCGGCGGTGCAGCAACAGCTTCCTGTCGCGTTCGGGCTCGTGGTTCTGGATCCCGGCCTGGTCGTAGGTGTCGATGTGGGCGCCGACGAGCCACGCTTCGCCCTCGCGCACGTCGGCATAGGCCTGCTGGAGGCTGACCCGTCCTTCCCGCAGCGACTTGACCTCGCTTCCGGTCAGCACAAGGCCGGCCTCGATGCGCTCGAGGAAGTGGTATTCGTGGCGCGCCTTGCGGTTCTCGGCGATCGGTTTCTGCCCTGCCATAGCCCGATTGTAGGTTCGGGCCGCTCTCGCGATCTGCCACCATTCAGGCATGAGGCGCCTGGCCTGGCTCTCGACGGTCCCGTTGCTGATCACAGGGCTGCTCGCCGGCCACGCACTCGGCTACCGGCTGGCGGTTCCGGACGCGCACGCGCGGACAGACGCGCTCGCCCACAGCGGTCACGGCTATCTCGGGTACGCGCCGCTCGCGCTCACCGTCTGCCTCGGGCTCCTGCTCGTTGCGCTCGCCCTCCGGGCTCTGGCCGGGTTCCGCGGCGTCCCGAGTCGCCCGGCGGCATCGCCGGCGCTCGTACTGCTGCCGCCGCTGGCTTTTGCCGTCCAGGAGCATCTGGAACGGCTCGTCCACACGGGCCTTGTCTCCTGGACGACCGCGCTCCAGCCGAGCTTCCTCCTCGGCCTCGCGCTCCAGCTTCCGTTCGCGCTCGCAGCGCTCCTGATCGCCCGGGCGCTCGAGTCGGTCGCGTACGCGGTGGGGCAGGCACTTGCCGCGGCAGTGCCACTCACCCGCCCCCGGTCTCTCGTCCCCAGTTCCGCCCTTGTCCGAGCGGTACCGCACCCGGCCGGGCTTGCTCGCGGCTACGGGGAGCGCGCACCGCCCCTCCTTCAGAGGCTGTGACCCCAGGCCGCTCCCGATGCGGCCTCGAGCGAAGGAGCGTCTTGAAGAGAACCTGGATCGCGGTTGCGGTCGGCCTGATCGCCCTGGCACTGGCGCCGGCCGCCGCCGCACATGCGACCTTGACCAGGACGTCGCCGGAGAACGGCGCGGTGCTGCGGCGCGGCCCGGCGCGCGTCGTGCTGCGCTTCAACGAGGCCGTCGAGACCGCGTTCGGGTCGATCCGCGTCTACAACTGCGGCGGAAAGCGCGTCGACTCGGGCAAGATCACGCGCCCGGACGAGCGGTCCGTCTCGGTTCGAGTCGGCGAACAACTTCCGCGCGGCGGGTACACGGTCACTTGGCGGGTGACCTCTGCCGACTCGCATCCGGTCGCCGGCGCCTTCGTCTTCAGCATCGGCCCCGCGAAGCAGGCGCGCACCTGTGTGAAGGTCTTCGGCAAAGGGACACCGGGCACGGTCGACGCTCTCTTCAAGGCCGCTCGCGCCCTGGACTTCGCTCTGATCCTGCTCGTCGTCGGCGGCGGCGTCCTGGCCGGGCTCGGAGCCGCGCTCCTCGTGACGGCGATCCTCTGCATCGCACTGCAGGGAGCCGTCGCGGGAGGGTTCGGTCTGACAGAGGCCTTCCGCTGGAACACGTTCGATGCGGTGCTGCAGACCCGGTTCGGCAAGGCCTTCCTCTTCCAGGCCGCCTTCGCAGCCACGGCGGCGCTCGTCGCCTTCATGGCGAATCGAACGCGCAACGGCATATTCGGGCCACTCGTGCTCGTGCCGGCTGTCTGCCTGCTGCCGACACTCTCGGCGGCCGGCCATGCGCGAACGAGCGGCACGATCGCGTTCGTCGCCGACCTCGCCCACCTCACGGCCGCGTCCGTCTGGGTCGGCGGGCTTGCGTTCACGGTTCTGGCCCTCCTCCGTGCGGGTGAGGACCGCTGGCCGCTCGCGACTCGCGCCGTTCCCATCTTCTCGAGGCTGGCCGTGCTCTCGGTCGCGACTCTCGTCGCTGCCGGCGTGCTCAGGGGCTACGAGGAGGTGCGGGCCTGGCACGGGCTCTGGGACACGACCTACGGACTGCTGCTGCTGGCGAAGATCGCGCTCGTCCTGCCGCTACTGGCGCTCGGCGCCTACAACAACCGGTATGCGGTGCCGAGGCTCAGGCAGCAGATCGCGTCCGTCCTCGAGCGACGGCGTTTCCTGCGGGCTGCCGGTGCCGAGCTGACGATCATGGCGGTCATCGTCGGGGTCACCTCGGTGCTCGTCACCCAGCCGCCCGCGAAGGCTTCGATCAAGCCCCCGAAGCTCTTCAACACGACGGCGCCCATCGGCGACCTCGAGCTCAACATGACGATCGAGCCGGCCCGAACGGGCCCGAACGTCATCCACCTCTACTTCTTCACCCCGGAAGGCCTGCCCGCGAACACGTCGGAGGCGAAGCTCTCCGCAAGCCTGCCGACCAAGAACCTCGGGCCGCTGCACATCCCGCTCCAGAGGATCGGCCCGTTCCATTACACGGTCTCCGGCGCGACCTTCCCGATCGCGGGCGACTGGCAGCTGACGATCACCGCCAGGCGCGGCGAGTTCCAGTCGCTCACGCAAACGGTCTCCGTCCCGATCAGAGAGGGCTGACATGAAGCTCCGTCACACGCTGGTCGCCGCGGTTGCCGTTGGGCTCGTCGTCGCCCCTGCGGCGGCGACGCACGTCACGGTGAATCCCGATCGGGTCCTCGGCGGCAGCCTCAACCGTTTCGAGATCCTGGTTCCGAACGAGAAGGAGGTTCCCACGGTCAAGGTGACCGTGCAGCTCCCGAACGGCCTCGAGAAGGTCACTTTCCAGCCGAAGGCCGGCTGGAAGCGCTCGGTCAGGTCAGCCCAAGGGCGGACCGTGGTCACGTGGTCGGGCGGGCAGATCGGCGCGGAGGAGTTCGAGGAGTTCGCACTGAGCGCCCAGGTTCCGAAGACCCCCGGCAAGGAGCTCGCCTTCCCCACCCTGCAGACCTACGCGAATGGAGAGACCGTGCGCTGGATCGAGGCGCCTTCCTCCGAGTTCCCGGCGCCTCGCGTCACGCTCGAGGGCACCGAAGGGCAGGGGAACGGCTTCCCCGTGGCCCTCGCTATCGTGCTCGCGACCTTGCTCGCCGTCGGGATGGTCGGCCTCTTCGCCCTCCGCCGCGTGCTTCTCCGCTCGTTGGAGGAATAGAGGCGCCGCTTGCGGTGCCGCCGTCAGGACGCGCGGGCTCTGCCCGCGCGTCCGCCTGAAATGACCGACCGACCCGAGCGAGGATCACCTCGGCCGATTGGACCTAATTCCACCTTCCCCTCGGAGCGGCGGATGTCCTCGACCTGGACGGCGAGAGGGTCACCGAGCCGGTAGCGCCGGCCGCCGCGGCGGCCGACCAGGGCCGTACCGAGGTCGTTGACCTGGAAGTAGTCGCCTTGCATGCGCCGTGCCGGCACGTAGCCCTCGAACACTTCGCCGAAACGGACGAAGACCCCCGACGGGATGACCCCGATGATCTCGCCTGCGAAGGGCTCCTCCCAGCCGCGCTCGAAGAGCTGCCGCTCGAGGAGCCAGGCGAGGCAGATCTCGTCGGCGCGGTACTCGATCTCGGCCGCTGCGCGCTCCTGCCGAGAGGTGTGCTCCGCGAGCTCGCCGAGATCCTCGGGAGCAGGGTCGTCTCCTTGCCCGAGCTCGCGGAGGAGCGCACGGTGCACGACGAGGTCCGGATAGCGGCGGATCGGCGAAGTGAAATGGGCGTAGGCCGTGCTTGCGAGACCGGAGTGGCCGAGGTTGCGGGGGTCGTAGCGCGCCTGCTTGAGCGCACGGAGGACGAGCGCCGGGAACGCCTCCGCCCCATGCCCGCCCTTCTGGACGTACTCGGCGACCCGCTCACTCGCCGCGGCGGCGAGGCGAGCCGCATCGGCGGGCGCCATGGTCTCGCGCTTCGGCACAGGCGGCGTCGGCACTTCCAGGTCGGTGAGCTTGGCGAGCAGGAGCTCGACCGCCTGTGGCTCCGGAGGCTCGTGGACGCGGTAGAGCGCCTCGCGTCGGCGGCCGGCCAGGAAGCCGGCGACCGCTTCGTTGGCCAGGATCATCAGCTCCTCGATCAGCGCGTGGGCCTTGGGCTCCGACTCGAGCCAGGCGCGCCCTACTCCACCGCGGCCGTCGAAGGCAAAGGTGATCTCAGGGCTCTCGACCCGCAGCGCGCCGCGGGCAAAGCGCCGGCGGCGCAACTCGGTCGAGATCCGGTCGGTGAGCCGAAGCGCTTCGGCCAGCTCTGGCTCGACGCGTTCCCGACCGGCGAGGATGGCCTCCGCGCGCGAGTACGTGAGCCGCTCCCGGCTGCGGATGACCGAACGGTAGAACGACGGCTCGCCGGCCTGAAGGTCGGCGCTGAAGGGGATCTCGACCGTGACTGTGAGCCGGTCCTGGTTCGGGCGGAGCGAGCAGGCGTCGTCGGCGAGGGCGGGGGGCAGCATCGGGGCGACCAGCCCCGGCACGTAGACAGAGTTCGCCCGCTCAGCGGCGCCGCGGTCGAGCGGCGTCCCGGCGGGCACGAAGTACGAGACGTCCGCGATGTGCACCCAGACGCGGAGGCCGTCGCCCTCGGCCTGGACGGAGATCGCATCGTCGAAGTCCTTCGCCGTCTCCGGGTCGATCGTGAACGTGAACAGGTCTCGCAGGTCGACGCGCTCCTCGAAGCTCGGCTCGGGCAGATCGTGCGGCTCGAACGGTTGACGCAGCCCCTCCTCGACGAGCAGCGCCTCGAGCACGTTCTCAATCACCTTCGCGGAGCCGATGACGCGCTCCACACGCGCTCGCCCTCGACCCTCGCTGACCGAGACGAGATCGCCCACATCGGCCTCGCCGAGGCCTTTGCGGTCGATCACGACCGGCATCCCGGGCGTGAAGTAGGGCTCGCCGGTGACGAGCTTGCCCCGCCTTGTGAGCTCGACGATGCGTTGGCTCACGAGAGGGGCCTCTCGGGTTCCTGGGGCGCCGCTGGCGGTGGGAGGCAAGCGCGCGGCGCGAAGGACAGTACAACTAGTACGGACAAGCGCCGCGCGCGCTGCATCCTGCCGCCAGCGGCGTCAGGCCTCCGCGGAGCCCGGCTCTGCCGGGCGGGAGCGGGGGCCGGCCAGGGACGCGAGATCAGACGCGGAGGAAGCGGCGCATGGTCAAGCTCGAGCCGGCGGCTCCGAGCAGGAGCCCGAGCACGAGCAGGATCAGCGCGATGTACTCGAAGGCAATCGCGTTCACGTCCCTACCCGCATCGAGCTTGCCGATCGTCGCCGGCAGGACGAGCTCCTTGCCCAGGAACAGGAGGACGATCGACGCGACCGCCCCGATCACCCCCGTGAGCAGCCCTTCGACGACGAACGGGCCGCGGACGAACCAGTTCGATGCCCCCACGAGCTTCATCACCTCGATCTCTCTTCGCCGGGCGAAGATCGAGAGCCGAATCGTGTTTCCGATCAGGATCGTCGCCGCGCCCAACAGGATCACGATCGCCAGCACAGAGAGGATCTCGAAGATCCGGGCGACGCGAAGGATCCTCTTCGCAGTCTTCTCGCCGAAGCTGACCTTTTCCACTCCCGCGGGTAACGGCTCGAGACTGTTCGCGATCGCGACGACGTCCTCCCCGCGCCTCGGCTTGACCTTGTACGACTCCGGCAGCGGGTTGGCGGGGAGGTTCTTCATCATCTCCGGCGCGCGCTTCTCCATGATCTCCGCTGCGCGATCTTTCGAGACGTATTCGATCGATTGGATCCTCGAATCGGACTGCAGCAGGATGCGCACGTTGTCGCGTTGCTGCGGCGTCACCTCGCCGTTGTTACAGCTTGCCGGCGTGCAGAGGAACACGTCGATCACGAGCTTGTGCTTCGCGCTGTCGGCCCAAGAGCGGGCCCAGGTTCCGAGGCCGATCAGAAGTCCGACGAGGAACATTCCGATCAGCACCGTGACGGCGGATGCGACGGTCGTCGAGAGGCTCGCCGTCAGCGAGCGCCAGGCTTCGGCGACGACGACTCTGAGCTTCATTCCTCGGCGTAGCCTCCGCGTCGCTCGTCGCGGGCGAGGCGTCCGTCCTCGAGCGCGATCACTCGCCGGCGCATCTTGTCGACCATCTCGCGGTCGTGGGTGACCATGAGCACCGTCGTCCCAGCCCGGTTGATCCGGTAGAGAAGCTGCATGATCCCAACGGACGTATCCGGGTCGAGGTTGCCGGTCGGCTCGTCGCAGACCAGCAGCGGCGGATGATTGACGAACGCGCGCGCGATCGAGACGCGCTGCTGCTCGCCTCCGGAGAGCTCATCGGGGTGCGAGCTCATCTTGTGCGCGAGACCGACCATGTTCAGCACCTCGGGCACCTTGCGGCGGATCGAGCTCGTCCCCTCGCCCTGCACCTTGAGCGCGTAGGCGACGTTCTCGGCTGCCGTTCGGTTCGGGAGGAGCTTGAAGTCCTGGAAGACGCAGCCGACGTTGCGTCGGAGCTGCGGTACCTTCGAGCCACGCAGCCGTCCCAGATCGCGGCCCGCGACGAAAATTCGCCCCGTGGTCGGCTCGAGCTCCTTCAAGAGCAGGCGGACGACCGTCGACTTGCCCGAGCCGGAGGCGCCGACGACGAATACGAACTCCCCCTTGTCGATGACGAAGGAAACGTCGGAGAGGGCGGCGACGTTCGGTTCGTAGATCTTCGTCACGCTTTCGAAGACGATCATCGATCGCGCGCTGGCGGCCGAGCCGTCGAGCTTGCCGTTCTGCTCGGCAAGCTCCGCGGGGCTAAGGGCCGCAGGGGCTTCTGGCTCTATCTGGACGATGTCTTCCGGCACGGGGTCGAGGGGAAAGGCGGCCCGAGGGGGACCGCTCCCGGCTTTGGAACAGCCCCTGAGTCTAGCGAAAGCACCTGCTAGACCTAAAGGACCCTGCCGGCGGCTTTCGCCAGCAAATAGGCCTGGACGAAGCCATCGAGGTCACCGTCCAGCACGCCCTGGGCGTTCCCGACCTCGTGCTCGGTGCGGTGATCCTTGACCAACTGGTACGGGTGGAGGACGTAGCTGCGGATCGCGTTGCCGCCGAAACCCATGTTCACGGCGCCGCGCTCTCGAGCCAGCTCGGCCTCACGCTCTTCCTCTGCGAGCTCGACCAGCCGGGAGCGGAGAATGCGCAACGCAGTGGCCTTGTTCGAGGATTGCGAGCGCTCGTTCTGGACGCTGACGACGAGGCCCGTCGGCAGATGCGTGATCCGCACGGCCGAATCCGTCTTGTTTACGTGCTGGCCCCCGGCGCCGCTTGCCCGGTAGGTGTCGACGCGGATCTCGCTCTCGTCGACCACGATCTCGGCGTCGTCGGCGAGTAGGGGGGCCGGAATCACCTGCGCGAAAGACGTGTGGCGCCGGTGCGCCTGGTCGAACGGCGAGAGGCGGACGAGCCGGTGCTTGCCGCGCTCGGCCTTGAGGATTCCGTACGCATTCTCGCCGGAGACGGTGAAGGTCGTGGACTTGAGCCCCGCCTCCTCGCCTGGGCTCGCCTCGAGCGTCTCCGTCTGGAAGCCGCGGTCGGCCGCCCAGCGCAGGTACATGCGCAGCAGCATCTCCGTGAAGTCCTGGGCGTCGGTACCGCCCGCGTCGGACTGGATCGTGACCACGGCGTCGCCCGCGTCGTACTCGCCCGAGAAGAGGGCGTCCTCCTGCAGGCGCTCCAGCTCACGCTCGAGTGGCTCGAGCGAGGTCTGGATCTCCGCCGCCATATCCCCGTCCATGGCGAGGAGCTCCTTTGCGTCGTCGTACTCGCGGCGGAGGCGCTCGTAGCGCTCGAGGCGCTTGGCGAGACGCGAATGCTCGCTCGAGATCGCAGCCGCGCCCTGCTGGTCGTCCCAGAAACCGGGCTCGCCCATGCGGGCCTCGAGCTCGGCGGCTCGCTTTGCTAGCGCATCCGGGTCAAAGGTAATCACGGACCCAGTCGAGCTGGGACCCGATGTGCTCCAGGCGCTCGTCCAGTGACGCGGCGTCTGCCATGAGCACGATGGTACCGGCCGCAACCCACGGCCACGTCCCGTGCCTGGCACCAGCCGTGTCCCGACGGGACGTGTCCCGGTGCCTGGCACTCAGCCGCGTCCCGATGAGACGGGGCGACGCTTAGCGCGCCGTCAAGCCCCGTGGCACTTCTTGAACTTCTTGCCGCTCCCGCACCAGCAGGGGTCGTTGCGGCCAATCTTCTCGCGGTCGGAAGTCACCCGCTGCTGCGTCGCGACGGCTCCGCCGCCGCCCCCGAAGGAACCGGTGTTGACGCTTCCTCCCATCTGGGAAGCGGCGACATTGGCTCCGACGCCCGCGGCGGCGATCGCATCCGCGCCGGCGAGCGACTCGTGCTCGTAGGCGAAGCCGTCTCCGTCCACGTCGTCGACCCGGTGGAGGTCCTCAGCCTCGTTCGGCGTGATGACCGCGTGGAAGAGCAGCGCCAGCACCTCTTCGTGGATGAGGAGGCCGAGCTCGGAGAACATCGCGTGGCCCTCGGAGCGGTACTCGACGAGCGGATCCTTCTGGGCGAAAGAACGCAGATGAACTCCTTCACGGAGGTAGTCCATATTCTCGAGGTGTTCGCGCCAGCGGCTGTCGACGACCTCGAGCACGATGTAGCGCTCGACCTCGCGCGCGACCTCCGGGCCCCACTCCTTCTCCTTTTCGGCGTAGAGCTCGAGCGCCTCGTCCCCGAAGTCCTCAAGGAGCGCCTCGCGACTGATCTCCTCGAGATCCTCCCGCAGCTCCTCGACCGTGACCTGATCGTCGGGATCGCCGACGAAGACTGAATTGAATGCCTGGACGAGGCCGTCGAGATCCCAGTCCTCCGGGTACTCACCCTCGGTGTAGACGGCGATCATGCGCTCGAGCACCTCGTCGATCCAGGCCTTGACCTGATCCGACAGGTCGGCCCCCTCGAGCACCTCACGCCGCTGCGCGTAGATGACCTCGCGCTGGACGTTGAGCACGTCGTCGTACTTGAGGACGTTCTTCCGCGCGACGAAGTTCTGCTCCTCGACCTTCTTCTGCGCGTTCTCGATCTGCTTCGAGAGGATGCCCGACTCCATCGGCTGGTCGTCGGGCACCTTGAAGCGCTCCATGATCCCGTGAATGCGGTCGCCGGCGAAGAGGCGGACGAGGTCGTCCTGGCCCGACAGGTAGAAGCGGGACTCGCCGGGGTCGCCCTGACGGCCTGAGCGGCCGCGGAGCTGGTTGTCGATGCGCCTGGCCTCGTGGCGCTCGGTGCCGAGCACGTAGAGGCCGCCGACGTCCGTGATCCCTTCGGCGAGCTTGATGTCGACGCCGCGGCCGGCCATGTTGGTCGCGATCGTGACCGCGCCGGGCTGGCCCGCGTCCTTGATGATCTCCGCCTCGCGCTCGTGTTGCTTCGCGTTCAGGACGTTGTGCGGGATCCCCGCGCGCGTCAGCAGCTGCGAGAGATGCTCCGAGACCTCGACCGAGATCGAGCCCACGAGCACCGGCTGCTTGTTCTCGTGCCGCTCCTTGATGTCATGGATGACCGCGTTGTACTTGGCTTCCTTCGTTTTGAAGATGAAGTCGTTGCGGTCTTCGCGCGCAACGTCGACGTTCGTCGGGATCTCGGCCACATGAAGGTTGTAGATCTCGACGAACTCCTTCTCCTCGGTCTTCGCGGTACCGGTCATGCCGGCGAGCTTCTCGTACATGCGGAAGTAGTTCTGGAGCGTGATCGTGCCGAGGGTCACATTCTCCTCCTGGATCGGAACGCGCTCCTTCGCCTCGACCGCCTGGTGGAGGCCCTCCGACCAGCGCCGCCCCTCCATGATCCGGCCCGTGAACTCGTCGACGATCTTGACCTCGCCCTCCTGGACGACATAGTCGACGTCGCGCTGGAAGAGGGCCTGCGCCTTCAGCGCCTGCGTCAGATGGTTGACGTACTGGACGTTGCGGGCGTCGTAGAGGTTGTCGATGCCGAGAGCGCGCTCGACCTTGTCGAGGGCGGCCTGGCTCGGCGAGACGGTCTTGAACTTCTCGTCGTAGAGGTAGTCCGCGCCCGAAAGCTCGGTCTCGTCCATTCCCTTGCCCTCGCCCTTGGCCTTGCTCGGCTGGCCGTTGAGGCCTTTGACGACCCGCGCGAAGTCGTAGTAGACCTGCGCCGCAGTCTCGGGCTCACCGGAGATGATGAGCGGCGTCCGCGCCTCGTCGATGAGGATCGAGTCGACCTCGTCCACGATCGCGTAGGCGTGGCCGCGCTGGACGGTGCCCGCGAGCGTGACGGCCATGTTGTCGCGGAGGTAGTCGAACCCGAACTCGGAGTTCGTCCCGTACGTGATTTCGGCGGCGTAGGCCTGGCTGCGCTCCGCGAACGGCATCATGTTCTCGATGTGGCCCGCGCGTACGCCGAGCGCGTCGTACACGGGCTTCATCCACTCTGGATCTCGCTTGGCGAGGTAGTCGTTGACGGTGACGAGATGGACATTGTTGCCCGTGAGCGAGTTCAGGTACAGCGGCATCGTGGCGACGAGCGTCTTACCTTCGCCCGTCTTCATCTCGGCGATGTCGCCTTCGTGGAGGACGATCGCGCCCATCAGCTGGACGTCGAAGGGCCGCTGACCGAGCCCTCGCTTCGCAGCCTCGCGTACGGCCGCGTAGACCTCGAAGAGGATGTCCTCAAGCGCCTCGCCGTTGTCGACGCGCTGCCTGAACTCGGCGGTCTTGCCGCGGAGCTCCTCGTCGGAGAGCTTCTCGAAATCGGGCTCCAGGCTCGTGATGTAGTCAGCCTGGGCGGCGAGCCTCTTCAGGCGGCGTCCTTCGCCTAGGCGAAGGACCTTCTCGAAGGTGCCATACGCGTCGGTGGCCATCGTCCCTAGGGTATCGGCTCAGAGTGGCAAGACCGTGACCTCCCACAGGAGGTCGTCCAGGCGGCTCGCGTGCACGACGAACGACCCAAATTGCTGGGCAGCGAATTGCTCGAGGCTCGGGACTTCTGCCTGCGCCGGCGCGTCATCGACCAGGATCGAGCGCTCTCCGTCGTTCACAGCAAGGTCGACCTTGTCTCCGGCGACCTCCTCCGGAACCTCGACCACCTCCACCCTGAGCGCGGCCACGCTCCAGACGTCCGCGGCCTGACGAAGGGCGAGAGCGTGATACGGCGCCTGCACGGAGCTCTCCAGAGCATCGGCGAGCGGAGCGAGCGAACCGTCGGGCAAGTCGTCGTCGGTGAAGAGCGTCCCGTCTTCCAGGGCCACGAACTCGACGTGGTCGCCGGGAAGCTCAGGCGCCTCGGCGCTCATCACTGCATCCCATTCGCGGTTACGCGGGATCCCGTGCATTCCCGCCACATCGAACAGCGGGTGCGCTCGATTCGTAGGCGTAGGGGTTCGTGTCACCCCTCCCGCGGTCGGCACCGCCTGGTCGCTCGCGCTCCGCAGCGCCTCTCCCTCTTCCCGCGGATCGTCCGGCAGCAGCATGCCGGCCTCCTCCGCGAGCTGCTCGTGCAGGGGCTTGCCGCGCCGGAAAAGGCCCACCTAAGACACCGCTGGTGCGGCCATCACGTCTAGGACGGCTCGATCAGCCCGTAGTTCCCGTCGCGCCGCCGGTAGACGACGTTGACCTCGTCGGAGTCTGCGTTGCGAAACACGAAGAAGTCGTGGCCGATCAGCTCGAGCTGGAGCACGGCCTCGTCGGCGCTCATCGGCTTCACCGTGAACTGCTTCGTTTTGACGATCATCGGCCCCTCCTCGGAAGGTTCGACGGGTATGGGCTCGAGAGGGGGAGCTTCTGCGTGCCGCCTGGCCCCCCGCCGCTTTTCCTTGTAGCGCTTGACCTGGCGCTCGAGCTTGTCCACCAGCTGGTCGATCGAGGCCTTCATGTCGGCCGAGGATTCACGGGCGCGCAGAACAGGCCCCTTCGTCCAGACCGTCGCCTCGGCGACCTGGTTGCCGGCGATCGAGGGGTTGTGCTCGACCGCGAGCTCGAGCTCGACTCGAGTCGGGTCGGGCAGCTGGCGCTCGAGCTTCCCCAGCTTGTCCTCGGCATACGTCCGGATCTGCTGGCTGATCTCGACGTTCCGGCCCTTCACCTGGAGACGCATTTGGCACGGGAATCTAGCGGACGGCCCGCGCGAAGGTGACGACCTCGACCCGGCGCGCCCCGGCTTTCCTGAGTGCCGACGCGGCTGCCGAGACCGTGGCGCCGGTGGTGTACACGTCGTCGACGAGCACAAGCGATCTCGGCGCGGACTCGGTCGCCTGGAAGACGTTGCGGACGTTTCGGCGCCGCTCGGCCAATGGAAGCCCGCGCTGGGGCCTGACACCAGGCGTGCGCCTCAGAAGCGAGACGATCGGTAGCTGCCAGGTGTGGCCCAGCTCGGCAGCCAGGCGCTCGGCGGGATTGTGGCCCCGCTTCAGGCGGCGATCATCGTCCGCGGGGACGAAGGTGATCGTGTATGCGCTCGGTCGCGGGACGGCCTCGGCCACGAGCTCTGCAGCCTGCACGGCGAGGGTGCGCAGGCCGTGTTCCTTCCAGGCGGCGACGAGAAGCCGTGCAGGATCGTCGTACACGACCGCGGCTCGGGCGGTCGCGAACGCGATCCGGCGCCCGGCACACTCGCGGCAGCGCTCGACCGGCCACGCAGTCGGCGCGCCACACCGCCCGCAGAATGTTCCCGCGATTCGGACAAACCGCCCCCGGCAGGCTTCGCAGAGGCATTCTCCGGGCTCGCCGCACGCGGCGCAACGGACCGGGAGGACGAGGTCGAGGAGCCCCGAGGCCCAGCGCACCCGACGAGGGTACGAGGGTCTTTGCCACCGTCTTGTGACTTCTTTGCGCCTGAACAGACGAAAGGCCGCTGCTGCGGCCCTTCGTCTCAGGGAGGAGTGATGCTGGGAATGTACGGCCCGTCAGGCGGCCTCGTCGCTGCGGGCAAGCCGCTTGAGGAAGCCGCGGCGTTCCCAGAGCCGGTGTTCGAGCTCTTCGCGCTTGTACACCTTGTCGGCCAGGAGGATTGCCTCCGTCGTCGCTGACAGCTCGCCGTGATTGGGAAACAGTGATGTTTCCATCTGACCGTCCTTTCCGTTCGACTCGAGCGCCTCGACTGCACTCACGACCAGCATCGAATCAACGGTCTCTAAGGCACTGGTGAGAGTGGCCTAAGAAGCTCCTAAGGGTTTAGTCGGGTGCGTACTCGGTGCGCTGGGGCAGCCCGGCGCGGGCGCGGAGCAGATTGTCGGCCTCGAGGAGCTGATCGAGGTCGCCGATGTCGTACCACTCGCCGCTGAAGCGGTAGCCGTACACGGGGGCGCGTGAGTAGAGCCACGCGACGAAGTTCCCGGGCGCGTCGGCGGTGTTGCCTTCCTGGAGATAGGGCTGGAGCAACTCGAGATGGTCACCGCGGTAAAGATAGGCGGCTGTGGCGGCGAGGCTGCTCTTCGGCTGCGCGGGCTTCTCCTCAAAGCCGACGACGCGGTCATCCTGGTCGACCTCGACGACACCGTAATTCGGGAGCAGCTCCGGATTCGATACCTCGTGCAGGGCGATCGCACTCCCGCCCTTCCCGCGCCAGAACCCGACGAATTCCGGCAGCGGGTAGCCGATCAGGTTGTCGCCCGCAACGACAAGTAGGTCCTCCCGCTCCAGCCCGGCCCGCTCGATCGTGAATGCCAGGTCTCCAATCGCCCCAAGGCGATCCTCGTTCGAGGTCGTCCCGTCGTCGTGGACGGTCACGTCGGACGCGGCCCAGTCAAAGAAAGCCGGCGCGAACTGCGCGTTCGTGACGAGGTGGATGTCGTCGATCTCCTCCACGTCGCGGATCCGGTCGAGCAGATAACCGAGCATCGGCCGCCCGGCGAGCGGCAGCAGCATCTTCGGGATCGAGTCAGTGAGCGGACGGAGCCGCGTCGCATAGCCCGCGGCGAGGACAACGGCCTTCAGGGTCTAGGTACCTTCATCCCAGGACGCTAGGTACTTCTCCTGCTCGGGTGAGAGCTCGTCGATGTCGATTTGCATCGTCTCGAGCTTGAGACGTGCGATCTCCTTGTCGATGTCCTCGGGCACGTCGTAGACCTTGCGCTCGAGCGAGGCTGAGTTCTCGACGATGTACTCGGCCGACAGTGCCTGGTTTGCGAACGACATGTCCATGACCTGCGCCGGGTGCCCTTCCGCCACGGCAAGGTTGACGAGCCGGCCGTCGGCGAGCAGGTAGAGGCGCCGGTCGTCTTCGAGCGTGAACTCGTCGACCAGGGCGCGCACCTCGCGGGTTTCGGTCGCCAGCGAGCGCAGCGCCGGGATGTCGATCTCGACGTTGAAATGCCCCGTGTTGGCGAGGATCGCCCCGTCCTTCATCCGCTCCATGTGCTCCCCGCGAATGACGCCCTTGTCACCCGTCGCGGTGACGAAGATGTCACCGATCTCGGCCGCGCGCGCCATCGGCAGCACCTCGAAGCCGTCCATGACCGCCTCGAGCGCTCGCAGCGCGTCGACCTCGGTCACGACCACGTGCGCACCCATCCCGCGTGCCCGGGTGGCGAGCCCGCGGCCGCACCAGCCGTAGCCGGCGATGACGAACTTGCTCCCGGCGAGCAGCTTGTTCGTCGCGCGCAGGATGCCGTCGATCGTCGACTGGCCCGTGCCGTAGCGGTTGTCGAAGAGGTGCTTCGTGTTCGCCTCGTTGACGGCGATGATCGGGAAGCCGAGCGCGCCGTCACGCTCGAGCGCCTTCAGGCGAATGACACCCGTCGTCGTCTCTTCCGTCCCGCCGATCACGTCTCCGAGCTGCTCGCGGCGATGCGCGTGCAGGACGCCGATCACGTCGGCGCCGTCGTCCATCGTGATCTGGGGCTTGTGGTCGACGGCGGCTTCGATGTGCGCGTAGTACGTGTCGTTGTCCTCGCCCTTGATCGCGAACACCGAGACGTCGTACTCATCGACGAGCGCCGCAGCGACGTCGTCCTGCGTCGAGAGCGGATTCGAAGCGCAGAGCACGATGTCCGCGCCACCGGCTTTGAGCGTCCGCGCCAGATTCGCCGTCTCGGTGGTGACGTGCAGGCACGCCGAGATGCGGTAGCCGGACAGCGGCTCCTCGCGCTCGAAGCGCTCGCGGATCGCGGCCAGCACCGGCATGTTCCGGTCTGCCCACTCGATCCGGCGCACGCCTTCGGCCGCGAGGGCGAGGTCTTTTACGTCATGCCGTCTGGTGGTTGCCATCCCGTCCGGAGTCTACTCGCCGGTTCTTCCGTATCTGTCCTCGAGCCGGACGACGTCGTCGATCTGCGGCGTCGAGACCTCGATGATGGTCGTGTCTTCGAGCGCCTTGATGCGGTGGACGGTTCCGGGACGGATCCTGAAGGCTGCGCCGGCGCCGACGACCTCCAGGTTCGGGACCTTCTCCCCGGCCTCGCCCATCTCGAGCTCCGCGCGGCCGGAGTGGATGAGCCAGGACTCATCCTTCTTTCGGTGGAACTGGAGACTCAAGGCCTCCCCCGCCTTCACGAACAAGATCTTGCCGCAGTACTCGTCGGTCAGAGCCCAGATGAGCTCGTAGCCCCACGGCTTCTCGACCTTCCGCGGGTCGACCGCAAAGGGCTCGAGGCCGTCGAGGTTGGGTGAGCCCACGTCGTCGCTCATGCCTTCGCGCCAGCGGTCAACCAGTCCGGATGCGCGCGCAGGTGCTCGTCTGCAACGCGCAGGTCCTTCGCCGTGTTCACCGTCAGCCAGAGGCCCTCGTGGCGGTAGGCATAGAGCTTGCCCTCGGCTGCGAGCTCGGGGAAGGTCGTGCGCTCGTGGTCGCCCCGCTCCGGCAGCCGCTCGATCGCCTCTTCCTCGAGCATATGCACTCCCGCGTGCACCCAGTGCGGGAGCTTCGGCGACTCGTCGAAGCCCTGCACCCGGTCGTCCTCGCCCACCTCGACCACGCCGAAGCCGGTCGGCAGCGGGGCGACGACGATCGTCGCAGCGCCTCCGTGTGCTCTGTGCGCGGCGAGGAGGGCGGTCAAGTCGACGTCGATGAGCTCGTCTCCGTTGAGGACGTACAGGGGACCGCTCTCCCGGCGCGCGCTCGCCGCCAGGCGCGCGCCTCCCCCACGCCCGAGCGGCTCGTTCTCGCCGATGGCCACGATCTCAGGGCCCAGGCCCTCGAGCGCCGCCAGGAAGAGCTTTTCCTGGCTGGTGGCGCAACTGACGAGCACACGATCGACGCCGGCCACAGCCAAGAGCTCGACCTGGTAGGCCGCGAGCGGACGCTCGGCGACCTCGACGAGCGCCTTCGGACGGCCCTGGGCGGCAGCACCGAGGCGCTCGGCCTTTCCGCCCGCTAGGAGGATGGCTTCCATCGTCCAATTGTCTCTGTTAGGAGCGCCCGATGCCCTCGTACTCGAACCCGGCGGCACGCACCGCCTCGGGGTCGAGGAAATTGCGCCCGTCGATGATGAGCGGTGTCCGCATGGCCGCGAGCGACTCTGGCGATGCCAGCCCTGCGAGCTCGGCCCATTCGGTGACGATCACGGCCGCGTCAGCGTCGCGAAGCGCGTCGAGGATCGTCGCCTCGATCGCAACTCCGTTCAGCTCGGGGTGCCCCCGCACCAGCGGATCCCAGGCGCGCACCTCGGCGCCCTCGGCCTGCAGCCGGGACGCCAGCACGATCGACGGCGCGTCGCGCATATCGTCGGTGTTCGGCTTGAACGAGAGGCCGAGCAGGGCGATCGTCTTGCCGCGCAGGTCGCCGAGATGCTCCTTCAGCTTGCTCACGACCCGCCGCTTCTGGAGCTCGTTCACCTCGACGACCGCGCTCAGGAGCTGGAAGTGGTAACCCGTGTTGCCCGCGAGCAGCTTCAGGAAGGACACGTCCTTCGGGAAGCACGAGCCTCCATAGCCGACTCCGGGCCGCAGGTAGCTCGTTCCGATCCGCTTGTCGAGCCCCATGCCGTAGGCGACCTCGTCGACGTCGGCGCCGACCGCCTCCGAGACGTTCGCGATCTCGTTGATGAAGCTGATCCGGGTGGCGAGAAACCCGTTCGAGGCCAGCTTGATCATCTCCGCCGAGGGGACGTTCACCCGCAGGATCGGGGCGGAAAAACCTTCGTAGAGGGCCGCGACGCGCTCGCCGTGTGCCTCGTCGAAGGCTCCGATCACGATCCGGTCGGGGTGCATGAAGTCCTCCAGCGCGCGCCCCTCCGAGAGGAACTCGGGGTTGGACACGTAGCCCACACGCTCGTCGAGCAGGTCGCGGATCCGCTCGCCCGTGCCCACCGTAACCGTGCTCTTCATGACGAGAATCGCCTTCTCGGGGGCGCCCAGCTCCTCGACCACGGACCAGACCGAGGAGAGGTCCGCTTCGCCGGAGGGAGTCGGCGGGGTATCGACGCAGGAGAAGAAGATCCTCGCGTCGGCCTTCAGCTCCTCCGGGTCGAGCGTGAAGGCCAGCCGCTCGCGGTTCCGCTCGATCAGCTCGGCGAGGCCGGGCTCATGGAAGGGCACGCGCCCGGCGTTCAGCTCTTCGATCTTCCCGGCGACGACGTCGCGCACGACGACCTCGTGCCCGAGCTCGGCGAAGCAGGCGGCCGTGACGAGGCCGACCCACCCGGCCCCGAAGACACCAAGCGGCGGCTTCTTCGCGCTCATCGCAAATCTACTTATGGAGCGGTCTCAAGCCCTTGGCGATCTCGAGCATCGTCTCGTTCGAGAGCCGGTCGAGGAGCGTGTTCACGACCCAGTACGAGGCGCCGCCGGCCCGGAGCACGACCATGTGCAGGTGCGGACCGTTGTAGTAGAAGTCGTACTGACGGCGGTGGATGACCGCGCTGAAGTTCTTGTCCTCGAGCGCGGGGGCATCGTCCCAGTCGGTCTCCTGGATGCCCCAGTACTCGCTCGAGCTGTTCTGGAAGGTGAACCGAACTGTCTTCCTATCGTCCAGCTTGTAGACGCGATAGGGCACCTCCGAGTCGACGACCGACGAGCTCTCGATCACCGTCGGGAACTGAAGCGGGAAGCCGAGCTTCCAGGCTGCGGCCGCGCGGACAACCGGCAGCGTCTCCGACTTCGCCGCTCGAACCTGGGGCGGCTCGCGCGGCGGCGTGCGATCGACCGGCGTCGGCGTCAGGCGGCCGGTGAATCCCAGCCCGACGATAACGGTCACCATGGCCCCGTTCGACAGCGTATTCAGTGCCTTGTTGCGGGCGGGCAGAGGCGCGACGTCGGCCGAGTTGAAGAGGCTGGAGACGCTGTCCGCCGCGAGCCGTGCCTTGTTGCGGCCTCTGAAGAACACCTGTGTGCGGAACGTGCGGCTCCACTTCCCTGGGGCATTGGCCTGGAATCCTTCCGGGGGCGAGATGACCCGGTAGCCCTTCTGAGCGAGCAGGTAGCTCGTGTTCGCGGCCGCGCCCGCCCGGCCGTTTCCGTTCAGGACGACGATGCTGACGCTCTTGGGACGGGGGCCGGTCTTCTTGCTCAAATTCCGGTGCAGGGCCTGCGCCGTCGCCTTCCGCGGCGCCTCGACGTCCGGATGCTCGAACTCATCGACAGCCGCCTGGATGTTCGAGGCGTCGGTTCGCAGCTCGTTGGACCCGGTCAACCCCCCGATCTTCACCTGGAAGAAGTTCCCGGCAGGCAAGCCGTAGGCGAACAGCAGGTACGACTTGAGCGTGTCGGGATCGACTCCCTTGCCCCCGCCCTGGCCGATCTGCACGTTCTTGCGCAGAGCTCCGATGATCTTGAAGACGTTCTTCGGGTTCTTCCACTTGTGCCTCATCGTCTGCTTCATCGCCTTCACGAAGGACTGCTGGCGCGCGAGGCGATAGAGGTCGGAGTCCGTGTGCCGATAACGGACGAAGTCGAGTGCCTGCCAGCCCGTGAGCCGCTGGTAACCCGGCCAGAGATTGATCGTCGCGTAGTCCCCACCCTGCGCGTTGAGGTAGCGGCGGTCGACGTCCATCGGGACACCGCCGATCTTGTCGACCACCTGCCGGAAGCCCTCGAAGTTGACCGCGATCAAGTAGTGGATCGGCAAGCCGGTAACGGTGCGGACGGTTTCCAGCGTCCCCTCGGGGCCGCAATAGGCGTACGCCGCATTGATGCGATCGACGGCGGAGCGGCCGTCAGGGCAGCGAATATCGACGATCAGGTCACGGGGGAAGGAGAGCAACGAGAGCGTGTTCCCATCAGGATCAGCTCTGAGGAGCATCAGCGTGTCTGATCGTGACGGGGCGTTGCCGTCCTCGGGACGGTGGTCGTAGCCGATGACGAGCGCCACCTTTGGTTGGTTGGGGAGCGGGATGTTGAGCCGCCGGGATGCGACCTTCACCTCCTCCTGGGGCGAGGTTGCGGCCACGCTCTCGACCGCCCAGAGGTACGTGCCGCCCGCGATGCCGAGCACGACTGCCACGCAGGCAGCCAGGAGAAAGAAGAGGATGCGCCCGACTGTGCGCAAGGCGCCGCGCTTGCGCTCCGGCTGCCGGTAGCGCTTGACCGGGCTCAGGACTCCGGGCGGCAGGACTGCCCGGCCGTCGCCGTTGACTGCCGCTGTCCGGCCGATTCCTCGCTTCAGAGTGGTGCGCACAGGTTCTAGAAAAGACGCGAACGCCGTCCGGCGTCCGCACGGGCAGGATAGCCGACTAGGCGGCTGGTTCGGTCACTAGCCCGCCGCTCCTGCGTGCGCTCGGTTCAACGACTCCTCCGCCAGGCGCGTGCCCTCGACCATGTTCCGGAGCTTCTCGTAGGCGACGTCCCAGCTCCTTGTCCGCAGGCCGCAGTCGGGACAGACGTGGATCCGCGCCGGATCGCCGAAGACCTCCACGGCGTACAGGATCCGATCGCGGACGAGCTCCGGCGGCTCGACGAAGTCGGTGTGGATGTCGAGCACGCCGAGCCCGAGGATCGGGTCGTACGGGAGATCACGCCACTTCGAGATCACCTCGTAGCCGGGCCGATCCGCCCCCGCGGCGCCTAGCTCGCGCGTGTCGTAGTTGGCAAAGCCGACGCAGTACTGGCGGCAGCCGCTCATGCCCTCGATGGCGGGGAAGAACAGGTCGTAGTCCGAGAAGCAGAGGTGCGTCGAGAAGAAGCAGTCGAGCCCCTCGACCGAGACGTTGAAGCTCTCGACGAAGATGTAGCGACTCGAGGTTCGGGCGGATGATGTTGCGGGCGATGTCGAGCGTGAGCTCGCGGCGCGCGTCGATCTCGTCCTGGCGGGACAAGCCTCCGCCGAGCCGGCCTTCCTTCGGCAGATGGTGCTCGTCGTACGACCAGACCGCCAGCGTGTACGCGCCTGTGATCGGGATCTTCAGCTCGTGCTGGGCAACCGATTTGAGAAAGGAGAACTCGTCGTCGTGGTACGGCTCACGCAGCGAGACCGGGCCGGTTGCCGCCGACTTCGAGTAGTACTTGTTGTCGAAGGAGCGCACGGTGCCGCGCGGCTCGAAGCCGTTCGAGTGCGCGATCGCCCACGCGTACATCTCGCTTCGCTGCTGCTCGCCGTCCCAGACGACGTCGACTCCGGCTGACTCCTGGAGGCGGACGCAGTAACGGCTCGACCAGCGCGCGATCTCGTCCGCGTCGCGCTCGTCCTGCTGGAGCAGCTCGATGAGGGCCTCATGACCCTCGACGTCGAGCTTCTCGCCCCACTGACGAGCATGCTCGATGTCGCCTTCCTCGAGCGGCTTCCCGGCAGACGTCTTGACGAGCCACGACGGTTTCGCCAAAGAGCCCACCTCATGTGTCAGGAACTTGACTTCGTCGCTCATGCGGCTGCCTCCACAGTTGCGGTCCGAGCCTTGCCCAGGCGCACGAGCTTCTCGCGCGCGACCTGCTCGGAAACGTACTGAAGATCGCCGTTCGGGACGAGCGCGATCTCATCGACGCCGCGGTCGCGAAGGCCTTCGACGAACGCCGCGATCTCGCGCGGCTCCTCGAGGACGGAGCTGCGCGCGTCGAGGATGCCAGCGAGGAGCATCTTGTCGAAGCCCGGAGGGACGTCGGTTGCGCGCGTGGCGTAGAAGTCGATCCCGATTGCGTGCACGGGCAAGTCTGCGAGTCCCTGCTCCAGGAGGCGCTGCGCGTTCCCGAACGTGAGCCAGAGCGCGAGCTTCGGACCGCCTGCGAGCTTCTGGAGCGCCTCCTCGCTGGCGCTCAGGTCGGCCTCCTCGTCGCGGGCGAGGAACGGCTCCTCCAGCACGACGAGGTCCGCGTCGAGTACCTCGAGTTGGGGCTTGAGCACGCCCTCGGCCATCGCCTTGGGCGGCAGTCCAGTGTCCTGTGCAAGGGCAAAGGGCGACGGGAGCGTGACGAGCCGCGGGCCCGGAAGCGGCGCGATGTAGCGCTCACCGAGCGGCTCACGAAGGCTCGGCTCGGCGGTGGTCGCGCTCGGGGCCCGATAGAAAGTGTTCGTGTCGAGGAAACGCGTCAGCGCGCCGGTCTCGAGGCCCTCACTCGCCTCGACCAGAGAACGAAAGATGTCTTGCCAGCGGAGCATCCCGTCGGCGAGCAGGTCGAGGCCGGCCTGCTGCTGGACGGCGAGGAGCTCCGCGAGATCCCGGTCGACCTGCTCGTCGACCGCCTCTTGCGTCGTGCGGCCGCGATCGAGGTCGCGCGTCGCCTGCACGAGCGCCTCCGAGCGAGGATAGAGCCCTGGAATAAAAGCCTGCAATTCGCCTCCTTACGAACGAAACCGCTCCCGCCAAAGAGGTCGGAAGCGGAGCGCTCCGGGCTCTTTAGGCGTTTTTGTTGAACCTGGTCGCCAAGCTGCCTTTCAAAGCTCTCCAGGTGTCCTGGAGCCTATCAGGGCGAATCGAGCTGCTCGATGCGATCGTCGCGCGAGTGGACGGCTTGATGAGATCGAGCTCGGCGCTCTCGATTCTTAGGCCCGCCCGACCACGGTCAGCTGGTTCTCCGCGTGCTTGATGCGCTGCTCGAGCTGCCAGCGGTCGGCGTCCGACTCGCCGCGTTCGAGACGCTCGAGCTCGGCCTTCGCCGTCTCGAGCTGCTCGCGGGCGCGCTCGTCGTCGATCTGCTTCGCGTCGACGGCGTCGTCCACGAGCGCCAGCGCGCGGTCCTGCTCGACCTTGAAGAAGCCGGGTCCCGTCGCGAACTCGTGCACCTCGCCGTCACGCTTGACGTGAACGCGAGTCGAGCCGGCCTTCAGCATCGCCACCAGCGGCGCATGGCGTGCGAGAACGCCGATCTCGCCGTCGGCCCCGGGCACGATCAGCATCTCGGCCTCACCCTCGAACACAGGCCCGTCGGGTGTGACGAGTGAGACATCGAACGTCGCCACTCCTACGCCGGCTCAGGCGTCGCTTGCGATGCCGACTTCAGGACGTGCGAGATCCGGACGGCCACGCCGGCAAAGCCGGCATGACCTCCAAACGGCATCACAAGTGATGCCTCGCCGCGCGTCCGTCTGAACTGACCAGTCGACCCGCCCGAATTCACCGATTACGCCTGAACCGCATCTGGCTCGCGCTCGGCCGCCTCAGGCTCCTCTTCAGCCGGCGGCTCTTCAGCTTCCTCCTCGACCCGGACCGAGCCACGCGCCTTCTCGACGGCCTGCTCGATCGTCCCGACCATGTAGAACGCCTGCTCCGGGAGCTCGTCGTGCTTGCCCTCGAGGATCTCCTGGAAGCCCTTGATCGTGTCCTCGAGGCGCACGTACTCGCACGAAGTTCGGCTGCGAGAGGAAGCGCTGGATCTTCCGCGCGCGCTGCACCGTCAGCTTGTCCTCGTCGGTCAGCTCCTCGATCCCGAGGATGGCGATGATGTCCTGCAGGTCCTTGTAGCGCTGGAGGACCTCCTGCACGCGGGTCGCCGTCTGGTAGTGCTCGTCCGAGACGATTCCCGGCTGCAGAGCGCGCGAGACGGAGTCGAGCGGGTCGACGGCGGGATAGATGCCCTGCTCAACGATCGCCCGCGAGAGCACGGTCGTTGCATCGAGGTGGGCAAAGGTGTTCGCCGGGGCCGGATCGGTGAGGTCGTCGGCCGGCACGTAGATCGCCTGCACCGAGGTCACCGAGCCCTTGCGCGTCGAGGTGATCCGCTCCTGGAGCTGTCCCATCTCGGTCGCGAGCGTGGGCTGGTAGCCGACGGCGCTCGGCATCCGCCCGAGCAACGCCGAGACCTCCGAGCCCGCCTGCACGAAGCGGAAGATGTTGTCGATGAAAAGCAGGACGTCCTGCCCCTCGTCGCGGAAGTACTCGGCCATCGTCAGCCCGGAGAGGCCGACCCGCAGGCGCGCGCCGGGTGGCTCGTTCATCTGCCCGTAGACGAGTGCGACCTTGTCCAGGACCTCGGCCTCCTGCATCTCTAGCCAGAGGTCGTTCCCCTCGCGCGTGCGCTCGCCGACGCCGCAGAAGACCGAGACGCCCCCGTGCTCCCTTGCGACGTTGTGGATCAGCTCCTGGATGAGGACGGTCTTGCCGACCCCGGCTCCGCCGAAGAGCCCGACCTTGCCGCCCTTGACGTAGGGGGCGATCAGGTCGACGACCTTGAGGCCGGTCTCGAAGATCTCGCTCTTCGGCTCGAGTTCGGTGAAGAGCGGCGGATCGCGGTGGATCGGCCAGCGCTCGACGCCGTCGCCCGCCGCTGGGCCCTTGTCCACCGGCTCACCGATCACGTTCCAGAGCCGGCCGAGCGTCTGCTCGCCCACGGGCACCGTGATCGGGCCGCCGAGATCGACGACGTCCAGCCCGCGCGAGAAGCCGTCGGTGGAGTCCATCGCGACCGCGCGCACCCGGTCGTCTCCAAGGTGCTGCTGCACCTCCGCGATCACTTCGCG
>WNGB01006357.1_pt1 | contig 30730 bp, 26 predicted proteins | sample 5400681 | NCBI WGS metagenome assembly WNGB01 (sample SAMN13153367, study PRJNA577476) | soil metagenome | isolation source: 115 cm soil or saprolite under grassland replicate 2 | place: USA:California | collected 2016-06-15
GGTTCATCAAGACCATGATGATCTCGTCGTCACTGTCCGATGATGCCGTACGATCGCCCGGCGGTCGCAGCCTATTTCGATCAGTTGGCTGAAGGAGAATGGCAGCGCTTCGACAAGCATGCGCTTGGTACCGTCCACGAGCACATCCACAACCTGTACCTCGAGCGCTTCGGGCACGCTCCACCGGCACCTGGCGGCGTTGAGAGATTTGTCGCTGTGGAGCATGAACAGCATTGTTGAATCGGGTGACCTGACACCGGAGAACGATCCGACATCACCGCATAAATGTCGAACTCGAAGCGAAGGCCACGGCGGAGCCCGGGTACGTCGACGGCGGCACGCATCTGATCGTTGTGGCGCGATCCGGTTAGATTTCTTGGCACTGCAGGACTTTGGGCCTGCGCCTCCAGTCGAGTTACTGTCGGACATCGGGCCGACGTCAGATCTCTCAATTGCGGGAGGCACCATGTCTGACTTCTCCGAAGTCTCCCTCTTGGTCGCGTTTACGGACTTCACCCGTTTTGCCGCCCAGGCGGAGCGCCTCGACGACGTCGAGGTGGCGCGCGTCATGGACGCGTACTACGAATTGGCCGGTCGTACGGTGGCCGCCGCAGGCGGCCGGGTCGTGAAGTTTATCGGTGACGCCACGCTTGCCGTGTTTCCCGCCGAGGCCGTCGATCGCGGCGTGCTCGCGCTGGTCGAGCTCAAGGATGCGGCCGACCGGCTCATGATCGATCGCGGCTGGGAATCCCGGCTCACGGTCAAGGCGCATTTCGGACCGGTCGTCGCAGGTCAGTTCGGCGTGGAGTCGGATAAGCGCTACGACGTACTCGGGAAAACCGTGAACGTGACTGCTCGGCTGGAGGCCAGCGGTGTGGCATTGTCGGTCGAGACCTTCCGCCAGCTGGGACCGCATATGCGACAGCGATTCAAGAAGCATACGCCGCCGGTGACGTATATTCGGGTGGAAGACCCTCACCGTGCGGGTCGCACGGTGCGACGATAACGGAGACTATGACTGACGAATTCAAAGCCAAACTAAGCGCGCTCCTCAAGGCACACGCCGATCGTACGGCGAAAGCGGCCCCTGCGGACACAACACCCAAGGATCACGCGGATCGACGGATGTGTGGGGAGCGGCTGCACGCGGTGGTGCGGCCGGTGCTCGATGGGCTGCTGGCCGAGCTCAAGGCGGCAGGGCACGAGGCATCAGTGCGAGAGCACATCGAACGCGACGACGCCTATCCCAGCGTCGCGCTGTCGTTCACGCCGCGCGGCGGGCTCGCGTCGGCGCTCATCTTTCGCTACGACCCCCGGCACGGCATCGTCGTCCAACGCGAGGTCAAGCAGGCGCCGTGGAAAGGGCGGCCCCCGACGGGGACGGGCGATCGGCTCGGTACGATCGGGATCGCCGCAGTCTCCGAAGCGTGGGTCGAGACGAAGAGCCTGAACTTTATCGAGGCTGTGCTGAAGGTGAATTGAACGCCGCCGCCCGTGCGGTTCGGATTCTTCATGCCGCGCTCGCCATTGGATTGAGCGTCGTCGGCGGCACGTTCGTGTTTGTGCTGCGTGGCCTGGGGCCGTCGCTGACCAACACGCCAGTCATCGGCTACGCCACCGCCGGTCTCGGCCTGGCGAACCTCGCCGTCGTCGTCGGGTTCTTCCGGCCCAGGATTCCGCAGCGGCGCACGGATCAGTCGCCCGACGACTACTGGGCTACCAACGAGGCTCGGGCGGCGGCGATCGTGATATGGGCCATGGTCGAAGGCGCTGGTTTGATTGCCTTGGTCGGCTATTTCCTGACGGGAAGTGTGGTCCCGGCGGCCGTTGCGGTCCTGGCAGTTGTGACCCTCATTTTGCTGCGCCCTGCGCGACTCGAGGGCGACGGAACGGTCTGACTTATGTCTCGAACCTCGCTCTTTGGCGCCATCATCCTGGGCCTGTTTGTCATCGTCAGTATCGCGCGGTGGCGCCGCTACCGGCGTTGAAGATTCTGGTCATTGGTAGCGGCGGCTCTGGGAAGACGACTTTCGCGCGCAGGCTCGCCGCACGCACGGGGCTGCCGCTGATCCATCTCGATGCGCTGTACTGGCGACCCGGTTGGGAGCCCACGCCGGCGGACGAGTGGCGGACCACGGTCGAAGCGCTGGTGCGTCGCGACGCCTGGATTATGGATGGCAACTACGGCGGGACGCTCGATATCCGGCTCGAGGCATGTGACGCGGTGGTGTTTCTCGATATCCCACGTTTGGTCTGTCTCTGGCGTGTCCTGAAGCGCCGACTGCGGTACGGAGGTCAGGTCCGCGCCGAGTTGCCGGTCGGCTGTCTGGAGCGGCTGAGCTGGGAGTTTCTTCAGTGGATCTGGACGTACCCGGCTCGCCGGCGTGGGGCAATGTTGCAGCGCTTGGATCAGCTCAGGGACCGCAAGAGAGTATTCATCCTGCGCTCATCCGGAGATATGCAGAGATTTCTGGTGGATGCCCTATGAATGAATCCACATGGCGGAGTCGCTGTATTTCGCGCGGCATCACACCTATACGGTGGTCCTCGCCGAGCTGACGATGAAATGCGAGTGAGGAGGATCATGAGACGAACCTTGTCGTTAGCCGCAGCGGGAACCGCGCTCATACTCGGCGCGGCGCAGGCGCAGACTGTGAACGTGTGGCCCGGCGTGGCTCCCGGCTCGGAACATTGGACGCAGCAGGAACGGGTGATCGAGAACACTCCGCTCGGCACGGTCATCTTCAACGTCGTCACCCCCACGCTGACCCCGTACGTCCCCGATCGGCGCAAGGCCACGGCAACCGGCATCATCCTCGCGCCGGGCGGCGCATTCGTCGCGCTGGCGATCGATCTCGAGGCCAACAACATCGCGCGGTTGCTGCGGGAACGCGGCATCGCCGCATTCGTGCTCAAATACCGGATCGTCGAAAGGCGCGGCGACGGCATCCCCCAGATGGATATGGACACCGCCGGCCGCTACGGGATAGCCGACGGCATTCAAGCGATCAAAGTCGTCCGGCAGCACGCCGCCGAGTGGGGCGTCTCGCCCGACCGCATCGGGTTTATGGGATTCTCGGCGGGCGCGATGGTCACCAGTGGCACCATACTGCAACAGGACTCCGCCGCGCGGCCCAATTTCGCGGCGCTGATCTACGGCGCCCCGTTCGGCGTGATGCCGGCCATCCCCGAAAACCTCCCACCGCTCTTTCTCGCGTGGGCGCAGGATGACCCCGTGGCGCGCGATGCCGTGATGAAATTCTCCGACGCGCTGACGCGAGCGGGGCAGAAGCCCGAGGTCCACATCTATAGCGCCGGCGGCCACGGTTTCGGGCTCAAGAAGCAGGGAACCACGAGCGACCACTGGATCGACGACTTCTACAACTGGCTGGACGCGCAGGGACTCACCAAGCCGCGATGAAGCGCCGCGAGCGATGATGCGGAGAATCGGCTGGTGGGTGATGACCGTGCTAGCCCTGATCATCGCCGTATATGCGATCGCGCTGCTCTTCGTTCCCGACATGCGACCGCCATTCTTGCGTGAGCGCTTCGCGACCGTGCCACTCGCGGCCTACCTGCACCTCGGCGGTGCGGGGCTAGCCCTCGCTATCGGGCCATTTCAGTTCAAGACGCGACTGCGCAACCGTTTCCTCGAGGTCCATCGCTGGATGGGGCGCACGTACGTGATCTGCGTCCTGGTGGGGGGAACGGCGGCGCTCGCGCTCGCGACGATGTCGCAGGCGGGACTCGCGACGCATTTCGGCTTCGGGTTGCTCGCTGGACTCTGGCTGTTTGCGACGGGAATGGCGTACCTTCGCATTCGGGCGGGCGATCAGGTCTCGCATCGTCGCTGGATGATTCGTAGCTACGCGCTGACATTCGCAGCGGTGACGCTCCGTATCTATCTCCCGCTCAGTCAGATCGCCGGCATCCCGTTCGATGCCGCCTATCAGACGATCTCGTGGCTGTGTTGGGTCCCCAATCTCATTGTCGCCGAGTGGATCATCCTCCGGCAACGGGCCGCGGCTTCTGTTCATGAGCCCACTTCCGCCGTTGCCGCGTAGCCTGCTGCTCCTCGTTCTCGGGGGACTGTGCGGGACCGGGGGCGCCTGCGGAGATCGAGCGCCCGAACGAAGAGCCCAAAGCGTGCCCGATACCGCCGCCGTCACGCCGAGCCCTGAACCGTCGGCCGCCATCACTCCATCTCTGCGGACGAACGTCGAAAAACCGGCTTACGAATCCGGCCCCGAGTACGTGCTGCATGGGGCCTGCCCATTCGAATGCTGCCGGTATGGCAAGACGACCATGATCAGAGGTGGGACTTTGCGGGCGTCGCCCACCTTCTACTCCGATAGCGTGGGCCGAGTTGCCGACGGAGCAAGGGTTCAGACCGACAGTGGCATGGTGATCATGCACCCGACCGGACTCGCCATAATCGTCGCTGCGACGCCGGCGCTGGGAGAGAATTTCTCAGCTCCTCGCGTGGGTGATACCTTGGAGATCCTCAACTCCGCGGGTGAGGGAAAGCACCGCGTGCGCTGGCATGGACTGGAATTCGACATGCCCACTGAGGAGCGGGGTGGGCCGGTCACCTGGCTGCAGATACTTCGCGAGCCAGCCCAGAGTTGGTGGTTGTACATGACCGATTCCGCGTCGCAGCGGTCTGGCTGGATGAGAATTGGCGGTCTCAAGGGAGAGCTGAACCAGGCTCAAGGCGCCGATGCCTGCGGCCGCTAGCGCAAGATACACGCTGCTGATCGTACTTGCCGCGGCCCCGTGCGCGACGGCGCAGCAGCGCACCTACGCCAACCCGATCGACATCGACTACCGCTACAACTTCGAGCAGCATAACGAAGGCATCTCGTATCGCTCCGGCGCCGACCCGGTGATCGTCGTGCAGCGCGGCAAGTACTATCTCTTCGAAACGATCGGCGACGGCTACTGGGAGTCCTCGGACCTTGGCACGTGGCGCCACATCACGCCGTCGCGCTGGCCGCTGACCGACGTCGTCGCGCCTGCGGTGCTGGCGGTGCGCGATACGATCTATCTCCTGCCGAGCACCACGAGCCCGTTGCCGATCCTGATGCTCACCGACCCGGCGAGCGGGCGCGTCGAGTTCTACAATCGGCTGTTGCCCTGGCTGCCCATGGCGCGGGCGCGCGAGGCGGATGTGCTCGCCAAGCCCGACTCGGTGCAGCCGGGGCCGTGGGATCCGCAGTTCTTCTACGATCCTGACACCGACCGCTGGTTTCTCTACTGGAATTCGTCGAACGCGTACCCGCTGCACGTGATCGAGCTCGATAAAAGCAGGCAGCTCGCATATAAAGGAACGCCCAAGTGGTTGTTCGGTCTCGACCCGGTGAATCACGGTTGGGAGCGTTTCGGCCAGGACCATCGGGATTCGACGATCAAGCCGTTCATCGAAGGCTCGTGGATGACCAAGCACGCGGGTCGCTATTACCTGCAGTACGGCGCCCCGGGCACGGAGTACAACGTCTACTCGACCGGCGTCTACACGGCCGCCGATCCGCTCGGCCCATTCACGTATGCGCCCTACAATCCCGTGGCGTACAAGCCCGGGGGATTCGTGCAGGGCGCGGGGCACGGCAACACGTTCCAGGATGTCTACGGCAACTGGTGGAACACCGGCACGCCGTGGATCGCCGTGAACTGGAACTTCGAGCGCCGCATCGGGCTGCATCCCGCGGGCTTTGATGCCGACGGGCAGATGTACGTGGACACGCGGTTCGGCGACTTCCCGCACTGGCTCCCGACGAAGCCTGGACAGTCGAGTGACGAGCTCTTCACCGGTTGGATGCTTCTGTCATATCGGAAGACCGTGACTGCCTCCTCCGCGCTCGACAGCTTTCCGCCGAGCCGGATCACCGATGAGAATCCCCGCACCTTCTGGGTCGCGAGGCAGAATCGTCCGGGCGAGTGGCTCACGATTGATTTGGGCGGAACGTACGATGTCAAAGCGATTCAGGTGAATTACGCCGATTACAAGTCTGGTCTCTACGGTACTGACTCGAACGTCGTCACGCGGTTCCGGCTCCAGGCGTCACTGGATGGCCGCGAGTGGGCGGTCGTCGCGGACCTGTCGGGCGAGCAGCGCGATCGTCCCAACGCCTACATCGAGATGGGGTCTCCGGTGCGCGCGCGCTTTATCCGGTACGACCACATCCACGTGGGCGCCGCGAACCTCGCGATCAGCGACATCCGCGTCTTTGGCACGCGCTGGGGCGGCGGTCCGCGCCCCGCGACGGCCAAGGGGCTCACGGCGCGGCGCGACCGCGACGCCCGCAACGCGGTCATCACGTGGCAGCCTGTGCCCCGCGTCGTGGGCTACAACGTGCGCTGGGGCATCGCACCGGCGAAGTTGTATCAGACCTACCAGCGCTTCGCCGATCAGGGCACGACGCTGGAGCTGCGGGCGCTGACGGTGGGGCAGGGGTACTGGGTGGCAGTCGAGAGCTTTGACGAGAATGGCGTTTCGGCTCTGAGCGCTGTGACGCCGATTCGTTAGACTTGGAAGTCCTGCGGAGGTTCACGAATCATGTTCTTGATTCCGAGCTGCAGCAGAGCCTCGATTAGGCGTCGTTTCAGCGCGGCAGATTCAGGCTCTTCAAGTAATCGGTGACGACGTAGGCGGGCACCGCGAAGATGATCTTGCCGTTCGATTCGCGCTCGCCGCCGTACAGCACGGCGATCACTTTTCCGTCACGATCGAAGATCGGACTTCCTGACGACCCCGGCGCCCCGTAGGCGTCCACCTGAACCACCGCCGTCAACGTCTTGCTCACCGTGCCGACCGTGAGCGTGGGCTCGGCAATCGGCTGGCCCCCCTGCGACTCCATTGGGAGATCGAACCCGAGGGGATAGCCGAGGATCGCGACGGGATCGCCGCGCTCGAGACCCTCGCGCGTCTTGGCCAGACCTGCGACCCGCGGCGTGCCGCCCTTGATCAGCACGCGGAACACGCCGACGTCCGCCTCCGGCGCGACCCCGATCAGCTCGGCGCGCCAGAATTGCGTGCTGCCCGAGAAAATCACCCCCAGCCGGCGGGGCGTCTTGGTGCCGTCTTCGCCCGCGAGGATGTGTTTGTTCGTGACCATCGTGCCCATCGAGTCGACCGCGAATGCCGTTCCGCTGTAGCGCTCGCCGTCCGTGTACTCGACGAGGACGATGGCGACCGCATCCTGGTTGCGGTGCGAGATCGCGCGGTAATCGACGCCGCTTGCGCCGGCGAGGGCACGCTGGCGCCGCTCGGCGGCGTCCAGCTCCGAGCGCAGCCGGGCGACCGACGACGCGTCGCCCCCTGAGGCGCCGAGCTCGCGCCGGAGCCGCGCAGTCTCGTCCTGCGACGCCTTCAGCGCGTCGCGCACGCCTTGCAGCTCGGTCTGGAAATGCGACGTCAGCGCCCGCGATTCGCGCATCAGGCTGTCGGCGCGCAGCTGCAGGCGCAGCAGCTCGTTCGCGCGGCGCCGGCCGTCCCACTGCATCCAGGTGAAGCCGGTGCCCACAAAGAGCAGCAGCACAATCAGCACTTTGGTGGTTCGCCGGAGCTGCGCCGTCTGGCGCGCCACTTCGACCGCGATGCGAACGCCGGTGCTCTGCCGTGGGGCGCTCGCCCGTGGCTGGGCGGGCGCCGCGTGATAGATCTCCCGCGGCGAGGACGCGCGGTCCGCGAGACCTTCCGCGGCCGTTGTCGCCGGAAGATCGGTGTCCGTTTCGACGATCCCGAACTCGAGCGCCGGCCCGTTCGCGCCGAACCCGATGACGTCGCCACTCTTCAGCAGCGTGTCGCCGGTTATGCGCGTCCCGTTGACGAAGGTGCCGTTGCGGCTGCCCAGATCCTGGAGGACGAACCCCTCGGTCTTGCGCACGATGGCGGCATGGCGCGACGAGACATCGAGATCGCGCTCGGCGTCGAAGCGCACGTCCGACAGCGGATGGCGGCCGAGGCCGATGTAGCCTTTGCGGAAGGCTTCGATCTGCCCCGCGCGGGCTCCGGAGAGAAACTTGAACTGGGCTTTCACTTATTCCAGGTGAGGTACCAGAGCAATGCGGCGGCGACCGCGATCAGCGCGAGCACGACCGCCCGCGTCTGTTTCTGACTTTCTTTGTTGGGCACCGGTGGCCGGCTGCCCTTGTAGACGGGGACCGGCTCCGTGCTGGTCTCGGTGTCGATCAACGGGTAGACCTGATGCCCGACGTCCTCCTGCTGGTCGCCGCCCGAGAAGCGCAGGCCGTCGCCGTCGAAGCGCGCGATGACCACCGTGATGTTGTCCGGGCCACCGCGCTCGTTCGCCAACGCGATCAGCTTCTCACACGCCGCGCTCAGGTCGGGCGCCTTGCTCACGATCTCCGCGATCTCTTCCTTCTTCACCTGGCCCGAGAGCCCATCAGAGCAGAGCACCAGGACGTCGCCGCGGCGCACCTCCTGATGCGTGAGATCGACCTTGACCTTGGGATCGGGGCCGAGCGCCTGCAGGATGATGTTGCGGCGCTCGCTCTGCGCCGCTTCTTCTTCCGTCAGCTCGCCCGCTTCGACGAGGCGCTGCATCAGCGACTGATCCTTGGTGATCTGATGCGCCTGGCCGCCGCGAATCAGGTACGCGCGGCTGTCGCCGACTTGCGTGAGATAGAGATGATCGTTCAGCACGCCCGCCGCGGTCGTGGTGGTGCCCATGCCGCGCACCTCGGGGTGCGCTTTGGCGTGCGCGTGAATGCTCGCGTTGGCGACCTCGACCGCCTCTTTCAGCCGGTACGCGAAGCGCTGCGGGGTCGCCTCATCTTCGGCATTCCACGTCTTCACGAGATGCGCGTAGATCGTGTCGGTGGCCATCTCGCTCGCGAGCTCGCCGGCCGCGGCGCCGCCCATACCGTCGGCGACGACCAGGAGGGTACCGCGCGGGCCGATGTCGTGCCGCCGCACGTCCGGCTGCAGCGACGCCGCCTTGCGCGTCAGGTCCGCGACGAGGAAGCGGTCCTCGTTGTGGTCGCGCGTGCGGCCCAGATCGGTCTTGCCGAAGACCTCGACGCGGATGGGCTTGGATCGTCCGAACATGGCCGTTACGATCCGCAGCCTTGGTCGCGCTTGAACTTCAGGTAATTGCTGTTGTCAGGTTTCAGTTGCAAGGCCCTGGCGTTCCAGTCGCAAGCCTGGTCGGTGCGGGACTCCTGAAAAAACGCTTGGGCGACCACGAATGCCGCCTGGGCACGGAGCGTCGCCGGAATACGCGTGTTGTCGTAGATGTCGCTGGCTCTCATGCGCCCTGTTGCGCGGGTCTGTGGATCAAGTACGAGCTCTATGATGTCTCCCAATTGCCGGTCGATCGTCGCACTGTCCGGAGTGCGTGGAGCAGCTGGCGGCGCTGCTGGTGGCGCGGGGGGTGGCAGCGTCCCGCCGGCCTGTCGCACCGCCCCTCCATTATTCTGGGGCGTGGTTTGGCTGCCCGCCGTGTCGTGCGCCACGGCGCGGGAGGTATCCGCCGGATTCGGATTTGCCTTGCTGCCGCCGTTGAGCGCCACCCAGGCGCCGCCCCCGGCGAGGATCAGGACGACGCCGGCGACGACGGGGATGAGCGAGCGCTTCTTTGCCGGCGCCGATGGGGCGGTTGGCGGCGGCTGCTTGGCCGAAATGCGCTGGGTCGCGCCCCCCGCGGTCGTGTCGAGTAGCTGGGTTTTGCCTTCGGTATCGGCCATCGACCGCGTGTGCGGGACGGCTCCCGTACCCGGGCGTCCCGTGACGGCGGCGACGTCGGCGGCGAACTTCGCAACCGTCTGGTAGCGCTCCATCGGCGTGCGGGCGAGCGCGGTGTCGAGCACCGGCTGGAGCCCTGCGGGGAACGACAAATCCGGCCGCGCGTCGGCGAGCGTTGTCGGCTCGTCAGTCAGCCGTTTGATCATCGTCTCCTGCACCGTGGTCGCCTCGAACGGCAGCTTGCCGCTCAGCATCCGGTAAAACACCAGCGCCAGGGAATAGAGGTCGCTGCGCCCGTCGAGCGTGTCGCCCGAGAGCTGTTCGGGGCTCATGAACTCCGGCGTGCCGACGACCAGGCCCGTCTTCGTGACTTTCTGACCGGCCTCGTCACCGCCGACGGCCTTTGCGATGCCGAAATCCACGACCTTCACGGTATCACCGCCACCCTTACGCCCGCTCAACATGATGTTGTCGGGCTTCAGATCGCGGTGCACGATGCCGAGATCGTGGGCGGCCTGGAGCGCCTCGGCCGTCTGCAGAAAGATTGCGGCGGCGCGCGGCACCGGCAGCGCCCCCTCGCGCTCGAGCAAGTCGGTCAGCGGCTCGCCCTCGATGAACTCCATCGCGAGATAGATGAGCCCATCGGGTGTTTCGCCGAAGTCGTAAATCGCGCAGACGTTGGGATGGGTGATGCGGCTGGCGTTCGATGCCTCACGATTGAAGCGCGCGACCGCGTCGGGGTCGTGCACCATCGAAGGGTTCATCACCTTGATGGCGCTGCGTCGTCCCATTTTTACATGCTCGGCGAGGTAGACCTGGCCCATACCGCCTTCGCCGAGCTTTTTCACGACGTGATAGCGATCGGCTACGACCTGCCCGACGAGATCGGTGGCCGGCGCCGCAGACCGGAGCGTCTGCCCGTCGTTGGGGCAAAACTTCACGTCGTCAGCGTACTCGGTGGAGCAAACCGGGCAGATCTTCATTCCGGAAGCGCCCCGTCCTCTTCGCCGCCGGGGAGGTCGACACGCAGCAGCTTGTCGCCGACCATGATCCGGGAGCCATGCCGCAAAGTCATCGCGCCTCGAGCCGCGATCGCGACGCCGTTGCGGCTGTGATCATCCACCAGGACAAAATCCGCGTCCTCCGAGCGCACTGTCGCGTGCTGGGCGCTCATCGACGGGTCGTAGGGGAAGATCCAGTCGCCGCGCTCGCGGCCGATGTGCACGTCGCGGCCCGGCGAGAGCTGGATGACGTCGCGCGAGCTGCCGTCGGTGCGGAGCTGGGTGAGGCTGGCGATGTCGGCGCTCGGCGTCATGCTGCCCATGCGCTTCGTCGCATCGGCTTCAGCGGTGTGCGGGCCGGGATAGCCGAGGCGGCGGAAGCGCAGGACCTGTGATCCAATCAGGATCAGGTCACCATCGGCGAGACGATGGGGTCCTTCCAGGAAGACCCAGGTGCCGTTTCGGCTGCCGAGGTCCCGCACCTCGAGCCGCCCTTCTTCCCACGACAGCTTGGAATGGAGCGGAGAGAGAAACTGATCCTCGGGGAAGCGGATGTCGCCCTCGGTCCGGCCGATGGTCGTGGTCGCGTGCTTGCGCTCGAACCGCGCCACCTCGGTGGCCGTCTCGGAAACCAGAACCAATGTGAGGGAGTGATCGGAGCGTCGGTCAGGAATGAGGCGGCGGTCGCCTCCTCCTCCCGTGCCGGCGCTGTGCGCGACCACGGATCCGCACAGCGGGCAGGGCGCATCCGCGGCGGCACCTCCCCCCGCGCCGGGCCCGCTCGTGCGGGAGACCAATCCGCCCCCGCCCCCGCCCCCGCCGCCGGCGGCGACTGCGGCTCGTGCGGCCGCCGCTTTGGTCAGCGGCTTGCCGCAATCAGAGCAGAATTGCGCGCCGACGTCGTTCTGCCGGCCGCAAAATTGGCAAGCGCTCAGGGCCATAAAGTTAGGTGGCCCAATCTATTGCTCAACGCTAGCTTGCGCCACATGCGAGACCTCCGCGCCACTGTAGCCGCGCTCCTCGTCATCGCGACGGGGTGCGCGACCTCCCGAGTCTCGCCTGCACCTCCGCCGACCGCCGACCCACTCCACATCACCATCGTCTATCCCGACACCGCCGAGCCGATTCAGGCGCAGGATTCGTCCTTCCTCTTCGGCAGCGTGGGTCGCGGCAGGGGCGACGTGGCGTTGTCGATCAACGGATTCCCGGTGCGCGTGTCTCCCACCGGCACGTGGCTCGCCTGGTTGCCGCTGCCGAGCGACTCACTGGCGCATTTCCAGATCGCGGCTCGGGCCGGTGCCGGCGGCGAGCAGCGCGAAACGACGTTCGTCGCACGCATCGCGCAGCCGTACCGGCCTCCGCCGGGAGCTGCCGTGTGGATCGACACGACCAGCTTCACGCCCACCGACACGATTGCGTTTCCCTCGGGGGAGGGGATTCGGCTGTCCGTGCGCGCAACCCCGGGCGCGCGGGTGCGACTGCGGATGGAGGGGAAGCCGACGCAGATTTGGTTCGTACCGGACACATTGCCCGAAGAGCCGGCGTGGGGCGTGCGCGCGTTTGGGACCGACACGACGGCCTATCGTCTCCCGCCCGCAGCCGATCGCTACGTCGCGTGGCTCCCCGCCGAGCCGCTGTGTGACGCGATCCTGGAGGTGATCCTCGGCAGCGATACCACTCGTGCTGTCTGGCCGCTGGTTCTGGACACGCTGGATCGTCTGCATCCCACCGTCGTCGTGTTGAACGACGACACCGCGCATACGGGGAAGAGCGACAGTCTCACCGTGGGGAAGGCCGTCCCGTACGGCACCTACAACTGGTTCTTCCCCCTCGGGACGACGTCCGTCGCGTCGGCCCGCTGGGGCAGCCAGACGCGGCTGCAGCTGTCGCGCGGGGCGGTGGCCTGGGTCAACACCGCGGACGTGGTGCCGCTTGCGGCAGCGACGCCGCCGCCCGGAGGGATCGTCGGCTCGGTGCGGCTCATCGCGGGCCCGCGCTCCCTGGTGCTGCGTGTGCCGTTGCCTGCCCGCGTGCCGTTTCGCGTGGAAGAAGAAGAAAGGAGCCTGACGCTGCGGCTGTACGGCGTCGCCTCAGATGTGAACTGGATGCAGCACGGCGGCACCGATTCGTACGTGACGCGCATGAGCTATGCGCAGCCGGCGGCCGATGAAGTGACGCTGACGTTGTCACTCGCGAGCCGTGTGTGGGGCTATCGCACGCGCTGGAGCGGGCGTGACCTGTTGCTCGAGATTCGCCGGCCCCCGGTGATCGACCCACGGCGGCCGCTCGCCGGCCGGACGATCGTACTCGACCCCGGGCACCCGCCGGTCGGCGCAAAAGGACCATCGGGTCTCTGGGAGCCGGTTGCCACGCTCGCGGTCGCCAAGCAGGCCAAGGCCCTGCTCGAGCACGCGGGCGCAACGGTGCTGCTCACCCGGACCGACTCGCTGCCGGTGGACCTGTTCCCGCGCACGCGGTTGGCCGAGCAGCGTGACGCGGACGTGCTCGTCTCGATCCATGCCAACGCGCTCCCGGATGGCGTGAATCCCTTCGTCAACAACGGCACCAGCGTCTACTACTTCCACCCCCGCAGTGCCGCGCTCGCGCGGGCGCTCGATCGCGCGCTGGTTGCGGAGTTGGGGGTTCGGGATCTGGGAATGGGGCGCGGGGATTACGCGCTCGTGCGCGATCCATGGTTCCCCTCGGCGCTCACCGAGGGTCTGTTCATGATGATTCCGGAGCAGGAGGCGATGCTGGCGAGCCCCGGAGCAGGAGGCGATGCTGGCGAGCCGGGCGGGCCAGCTGCGATACGCGAGGGGAGTTGCGCGTGGGATTGAGGAGTTCTTGAGGGAGATGGCACGGTGACGAATACACGTCGGTACGACTGCACGTCGGCACGACTCGTTCGTGCCATCGTGCCGACGTGCCGACGTGTAGCTCTCCTGGCACTGCTCAGCCTCCCAAGCACAGCATCCGCCCAGGTCGATCCATCCGGCCAATGGCGCACTCTCCACACCGAGCACTTCCGCATCCACTTCCGTCCGAGCCTGCGCGCGCGCGCGACCGCTGCCGCCGCCGAAGCGGAGCGCGCTTATCGCCTTCTGTCCACCGAGCTGCATCCGCCGCGCGGCATCATCGACCTGACGCTGTCGGACGACGTGGACACGCCCAACGGATTCACGTCGGTCTATCCGTCCAACCGTTTCACCATTCTGCTCGTCCCGCCGGTCACGGATCCCGCGCTGCAGACCTACGACAGCTGGGAGCGGCTTGTGATCGTGCACGAGTTGACGCACGTCTTTCATCTCGATCGCTCGCGCGGTTTGTGGAAGGCGTTGCAGTCGGTATTCGGGCGCGCCCCCGGGCTCTTTCCCAATCAGTACCAGCCCAGCTGGGTGATCGAGGGGCTGGCGACCTACTACGAGTCACGGTTTACGGCGGGCGGGCGGGCCGAGGGCAGCTATCATCGCGAAGCAGTAGCCGCCGACGCGGCGTCCGGGCGCGCGCGATCGCCGTGGGACGCGTTGCTCTTCACGCGATGGCCGGACGGCCTGGCGCCATACGCCTACGGCAGCCGCTTCTGGGAGTATCTGTCGCGCACCGCGAGCGACTCGGTGGTCCCCCGCTTCACGGAAGCGACGGCGGGTCAGCTCATTCCCTTCCGGGTGGGCCGCCCGTTGCGGCACGCCGGCGTGCCCAACGCCCTGACCGACGGATGGACGCGCGCCATTGCCGAGGCGGCAACCGGCCAAGCGGCGACCCGCAGCCAGCTCATCGCCGGCCGGCTGCGTTCCGAACCGGTGCCACGCATGTCGCCCCCCCCCGGCGGCCGCAGCCTGGCCTACGTCTGCGACGACTGGCGCGGCGCGCGCCGGCTCCGCGTCGTCGATCCGCGGAGCGGCGCTGTGCGGCGCTCACATCGCGTCAACGGCCAGGTGAGCTATGACTGGGTTGGCGACACGCTGGTCGTCGCGCAGCTCGAGTACCGCGGCCGCTGGACGATACGCAGCGATCTCTGGCGCTGGGCTCCCGATGGGGCGTGGACGCGCATGACGACCGACGCGCGGTTGATGGAGCCGCGCGCGGGCGGTGGCGTGCTGTCCGCGCTGCGCCTCGGCGGCGGCGGCGACGCCCCGACGATTCCGATCGCGCCGTCGGACGCGACGTGGGGACCGACGGTGCCTTCGCCGGACGGGCGCTGGATCGTCGCGGCGCGCAACCAGAACGGACGCTGGGAGCTGGTGCGCTGGCGCGCCGGCGCACTGGAAACCGTCACCGTGCTGGCGCAGGCATTCGGCGGAAGCGCGATCGCCGATCCGGTCTGGACCTCGGACGGTGTGCTGTTCGTAACGGATGCTGGCGACTTTCCGCAGATCCATCGCTGGCGCGAAAGCGACGGCATCACCCAGCTGACGGCCGAGCCGCGCGGGGCGCGCGCGCCCGCGCTCCTCCCCGACGGCCGGATCGCGTTCGCGACGCTCGGCAATGACGGCTGGGAGCTCCGCGCGGTCACCCCGGTCGCTGTGGCACGGCGCCCCGTGACGCTCCCCGCGCCGCTGCCGTTCGACTCCGCACCGCCGGTCGCGATCCGGGAGACGGGCTACTCCTCGTGGGGCTCGCTGCGCCCGCATTTCTGGATTCCGCTCGGCGTGAACGCCGGCCAGGCAGGCCGGTTCGTCGGCGCGGCCACCGCCGGCGCAGACGCCGTGGGCCGCTACGCCTACTTCGCCGAGGCCCTGGTATCGACGTCGCCCCCCCCCGTGCGCGCGCAGGGCTCCTTCTTCCTTCTTAGTCAGGCGCTCGGCAACCCGACGCTCGACTTCTCGATCTCCAACGACTGGTCGCTGGTCGGGATCGACAGCACCGGCCACGTCGTGTCGTCCGAGCACCGCGAAGCGGCCCTGGGCGCCACGCTGCTCGCCCACCGCTGGCGCAGTTTCGTGTCGCTGCGCCTCGCGGCCGAATATGAAGGAAGGCGCTACGTCTCGCTTCCCGATACGAATCTGGCCGCCATCTGTACGGGCTGCATCACGCGCGACCGCGTCGGCGGATCGGCGAGCCTCACGTTCGGCTCTGCCGTTGCGGCGCCGCTCACCGTGTCGCTTCAGGACGGGGCAACCGCGGCGCTCTTCTATCGCCGCAAAGAAGAGCAGGGCACCGCGCGCTGGCTCAACGAGGTCCGCGCGCGCGGTAACCTCTACGCGCGCCTGGGGCCGCGGCTCGGATTCGCGTACCCGGTGCTCGCGATTCGCGGCGCGATCGGCGCCCTCGATGGCCCCATCACCGATCGCTTTTCCGTAGGGGGAGTGTCATCGGGCACGTTGCTCTTCGGATTCGGGCAGGAGGTCGGGACGGTGCGGACGTTCCCGGTGCGCGGCTATGCGGCGGGGGTACTGCACGGGCGTCGCGCCGCGACACTCACGGCCGAGTACCGCATGCCGCTGGCGCTGCTGGGACGATCGCTCGGCCATCTGCCGCTCGGCGCCGACAAGCTCGCGTTTGCGGTCTTTGGCGACGTCGGCGACGCCTGGGACGTCGGCGAGAGCGCTCGGCTGCATCGCCTGCACTCGTTCGGGGCGGAGCTGATCGGCGACATGACGGTCAGTTACGATCTTCCACTCCGCGTCCGGCTGGGCGTCGCGCAGCCGGCGACCGGAAACCCGCAACTTTACGCCGCCTTCGCCGCCGATTTCTGAACGTTCTGTTGACCCGTCTCCGGGCGAACCCTAAGTTAGCCCCGTCCCCTCGGAGATCGGATTGTATTGCTCCCGCTGCGGCACCCAGAATAAGGACACCGCGAAGTTCTGCGATTCTTGCGGCCTCGACCTGACCGCGACCACGCCCACGGGCGTGCGCACCGAGGCGCCGGACATCACCGAAATCGATATGGTACGCCAGGAGCTCAACGAGGAATACGAAATCCTCGACGAGCTGGGCCGCGGCGGCATGGCGATCGTCTTCAAAGCGAAGGAAAAGCAGCTCGACCGCGAAGTCGCGATCAAGGTGCTGCCGTTCTCACTCGCGTTCGACAAGGAATTCGTCGAGCGCTTCCAGCGCGAAGCCCGCACGTCCGCCAGGCTCGAGCACCCCAACATCATTCCGATTTACCGCGTCGGGAAATCGGGTCGCATCATCTACTTCGTCATGAAGTTTTTGCGCGGCAAGCCGCTCTCCAATGTTCTGGCGGCACGCGGCAGCCTGCCCCCCGCCGAGATCAAGAAGATCCTCGCCGACGTCGCGCGCGCGCTCGCGTACGCGCATAAGAAGGAAATCGTCCACCGCGACATCAAGCCCGACAACATCATGTTCGACGAGCACGGGCACGCGGTGGTCACCGACTTCGGCATCGCCAAGGCGGCGTCGGGCGGCAAGCTGACCGGCACCGGCATGTCCATCGGCACGCCGCACTACATGAGTCCCGAGCAGGCCAAAGCACAGCCGCTCGACGGCCGCAGCGACATCTATTCGCTCGGGGTCGTCGCCTATCAGTGCCTGACCGGCGGCGTGCCGTTCGACGGCGAGGATTCCTTCTCCATCGGCTACAAGCACATCATGGAGGAGATTCCCACTCCGGCGCTCGACAATCCCGAGAAGCGCCAGCTGTTCGAGGTCGTCCGCAAGATGATGGCCAAGACGCCGGCGCTGCGCTTCCAGAATGCCGACGAGCTGATCGGTGTGCTCGAGGGCGGCCGCTCCGTCTCGTTCACGACGGATGCGACGATGGCCATGCCGTCGATGGCCGGCGCCCGCCTCGCGTCGGCGCCGACGACGCCGCTGCCACGCGTCCCCGCGACGCTCGCGGGAGAGCGGCCGCGCCGGTCCGTGCTCTCGGGGCTGCTGCTCTGGCTGATCATCGTCGGTGGCGTATTCGGCGGCGGCGGGTTCTACGCCTACAAGCAGGGCCTCATCTTCGCGAAGGGGAACGGCGGGACCGGCGGCGACTCGACGGCTCGGCGCGATACCACCGCGCGCGACACCACGAGGCTGGCGGCCGCAGACTCGACCAGGGACACCGCCGCCGTGCGGCCACCGCCGCCGCCGCCGGGGACACCTGGCCGGCTGGTGCTGCAGAACGTGCCGCAAGGAGCGCGCATCAGTATCGAAGGACAACCGGTGCGCGGCACTCAGCTCGACCTGGCCCCCGGCGTCCACCGCCTCACGGTCCGCGCCGTCGGCTATCAGACCTACGATCGCCAGGTCATCATCACCCCAGGCGAGACGTATAACGTGCGCCTGGACATGCAGACCAGCGAGGACGACGCCGGACCCTGCGACCGGTTCGGCCCGGCCTACAATCAGGACAACCTCTGCTTCGACACCCGCCCGGTACCCCTGTCACCCACGCTCATCCCGGTGGCGCAGGACGCACCGGTGTTCCCGCGCCAGGCGATCCTTCTGATCCGGGTGTCGCGGAACGGGACCACGATGGAGGCGCGCGTGTTCGCTCCCTCCAACGTCGAAACTTTCAACAATGAAGCGCTCGACATGGCGAAGAACCTGCGCTGGAATCCGGCTCAAAAAAACGGGGAGGCGACCGAGGCGTGGGTGCAGTGGCCGTTCCAACCCGTGCGGCAGTAATCCACACGTCCAAAATCGATCCGAGTGCCTTCATCGCGCCTGGTGCGGTGGTGCTTGGCGACGTGACGCTGGGCCCACGCTCGAGCGTGTGGTATCAGGCGGTGCTCCGTGGGGACATGGCCCCGATCGTGATCGGCGAGGCTACCAACATCCAGGATGCGACAATCGTGCATGTGGATGAGGGGAAGCCGGCCCTCATCGGTGCGCGGGTGGGCGTGGGGCACCGGGTCATCCTGCACGCCTGCTCGGTGGAAGACGAATGCCTCATCGGGATGGGATCCATTCTTCTTAATGATGTGCATGTGGGTACGGGCAGCGTCATCGCCGCCGGGGCGGTCGTGCCGGAAGGGATGCGGGTGCCGCCGGGTTCGCTCGTCATGGGCGTGCCCGCGCGTGTCGTGCGTCACGTCGACGATGGTCTGCGCGCGCGCATCCGCGGGACATGGGAGCACTACGTGGCGGAGGCCGAGCGGCACCGTCGCGGGGCGTTTCCCGTCGAGCGAGCAAGTTTGTGATGTTGATAAGCGGAGTGCGAGACGCGACGACACGAGTCTTCAGTCTTGCCCTGCTCCAATGGCGCACCTACCTTGGCCCTCCACGTTCCGTTAACTTCCTCAATTCCACTCGATTCGCCGTGAGATTCGCATGACCGCATCTGCAGACCGTCATAGTCTGGACCTGAACGCCAACGCCCTTACCGTCCTCGAGCGCCGCTACCTCGTCAAGGACGACCAGGGCAAGCCGGTAGAGCGGCCTCAGGACCTGTTCTGGCGGGTGGCGCGGACGATCGCCGCACCCGATCGGACCTATGGTGCCTCGGACCGGGCGGTGGAGAGTCTGGCCGAGACGTTCTTCGAGCTCATGGCGACGCGCGTCTGGATGCCCAACTCGCCCACCCTGATGAACGCCGGCCGGCCGCTCGGCCAGCTCTCGGCGTGCTTCGTGCTCCCCGTGGAGGACGCGCTCTCCAACGGCCGCTCGGGTATCTACGACACGCTGCGGGCGATGGCGCTGGTGCATCAGTCGGGTGGTGGGACCGGCTTCTCGTTCTCGCGCCTGCGGCCCAAGAACGACGTGGTCCGCTCGACGATGGGGGTCGCGTCCGGACCCGTTTCGTTCATGAAGCTGTACGACGCCTCGACCGACGTCGTGAAGCAGGGCGGTACGCGGCGCGGCGCCAATATGGGCATCCTGCGCGTGGATCATCCCGATGTCCTGGACTTCATCCACTGCAAGGATGACCTGACCCAGGTCACGAATTTCAACATCTCCGTGGCGGTCACCGACGCCTTCATGCAGGCGCTCGAGGCGGGGACGTCGTACGACCTGATCCACCCCCGCACGGGCAAGGTCGTCGGGCAGCTCGACGCGCGCGACGTCTTCAAGCAGATCGTGCACGGTGCCTGGAAGACCGGCGAGCCGGGCGTGTTCTACATCGATCGCGCCAACCAGTACAACCCGGTCCCGCAGCTCGGCAGTTACGAGGCGACGAATCCGTGCGGCGAGCAGCCGCTGCTCTCCTACGACGTGTGCAACCTCGGCTCGATCAACGTCGGCCTGTTCGTCAAGAACGGGGATGTCGATTGGGACGGCCTGCGCACGGCGGTACGCCTTTGCACGCACTTCCTCGACAACGTCATCGATGCGAACAGATACCCGCTCGGGGAGATCGACGACCTCGCGAAGCGGATCCGTCGTATCGGTCTCGGCATCATGGGGTGGGCGGACCTGCTCGTGCGTCTCGGGATCGGGTACAACTCCGAAGCGGGCGTGGCCCTCGGCCGCAAGCTGATGGAGTTCATCGACGAGGAGTCGAAGGTCGCCTCCGAGAAGCTGGCTGAGCGGCGCGGTACGTTCGCCGAGTGGGAGCGGTCGATCTGGGGACCGGACGCCACTTGCGCACGCAACGCCGCCGGCGAGCGCATTCGTCCCATGCGCCGCTTGCGCAACTGCAACCTCACGACGGTTGCGCCCACCGGGACCATCTCCATCATCGCCGGCTGCTCGTCGGGCATCGAGCCGCTGTTCGCGGTCGCGTTCATGCGGAATCAGGCCGGCGTGTTGATGCCCGACGTCAATGAAGACTTCGTGGCGATCGCCAAGCGCGAGGGCTGGTACTCCGAGGATCTGATGAAGCAGATCGCGGAGGCAGGGCACATTCACTTCGACGCCGTGCCGGAGAAGTGGCAGCGGGTGTTCGTGACGGCGCATGACGTCACGCCCGAGTGGCACATCCAAATGCAGGCCGCCTTCCAGGATTTCACCGACTCGGCGATTTCCAAGACCTGCAACTTTGCGAACGACGCGACCGAAGAGTACGTCGAGCAGATCTACCGCTACGCCTACCAGCTGGGCTGCAAGGGCGTGACGGTGTATCGCGACGGCGCGCGCGAGAACCAGGTCCTGTCCACCGGCTCGACCGCGAAGAAGGTGCAGGAGGCGGCCGCGCCGGTCGAAGCCCTCAGCCGGATTGCCGAGCTCGAGACCGAGCTGCATCTCACGAAGGAGCGGCTGCACGACGTCGAGGCGGAGAACCTGCAGCGTCGTGCCAAGCGCTCGCGTCCCGATCTGCTCAAAGGATCGACGCGTCGCGTCGAGTCCCCGCTCGGCACCATGTACGTCACGATCACCGAGGATGACAAGGGCCAGCCGTTCGAAGTCTTCATGTCGCTCGGCAAGGCGGGCGGCGCGCTGATGGCCGACGTCGAAGCGGTCGGCCGGCTCATCTCGCTGGCGCTGCGCTCTGGCGTGCCCCTGCCGGAGATCTACCGGCAGCTCCGCGGCATCTCATCCGACCGGGCGGTGGGCCTTGGCCCGAACAAGGTGATGTCGGTACCCGACGCGATCGGCATCGCGATCGAGAAATGGATGCAGGACAAGCAGGGGGTCCAGCAGGACCTGCTCGCGCCGAGCCCAGTCGTTCCCAGTGCGGCCGGGAGCACGGCTGCCCTGCTCGGGGGACGCGGCCCGGAGCAAGACTTCATCGGCGCCTGCCCGGACTGCGGCTCACAGCTGGCGTTTATCGAAGGATGTGCTAAATGTCACGTCTGCGGGTTTTCGGAGTGCGGTTGATCAGGCCGCGACCGCATGCCATGTGACTCCAGTCACGACGGCCACTTGCGCGGGTAGGTAGTCTACAGACCATGGAAAGCGGCAACCGGATGGTCACTCCCACTCGCCTTCAGGTGAAGGGTTGGGCGCGCGTCGGTCCCTCCGGCGCGCACACGCTGCGGCGCGGTGCATGGTATCCCGTCGTTCGCATCTCCTCGAGCAACATCGTCGTTCTCGACGTCAATCGGCACAACGTGCCGGTCGATCGTCGGTTCCTCGAGATTCGCTATCATCCGCCCGAGCGGTGGACGATCGTGCGCTGCGAGCCGCGCGTCATCGAGCGACTGGGGCGAATCTTCCCATTGACGTACGCGGTCTGCCCAGCGTGCCGGCACCGGCAAGGGATTGAGGCGCGGACGAATGAGATGACGTGCGATCGCTGCCATAAAAGCGCGGCGATGGCATGGGACGAGCTCTCCTAAAAGCAAAACCGCGGACATGTCCTAAAGAATTGCAACCGAATCTCCCAGCGCCACCGTCCCCGCCCCCTCACCGACGCAGTAGAACCCTCTCATTCCCCCATCCAAAAACTGCAGGTGCTTTTTCAGCTCTTCCGGCTCGACCTGTTTGCCCAGCGCCCATCCCGTGAACGGCCGGCACGGGTGTGCCACCTGCAGAACTTTGAGACGGACTCGTTCCTTCCCGTCGGGTGATAGGATGGCGACGCCGGCGGCCAGATCGTCGTAGGTGAACTGCCGGTCGCTCGTCGCGATGATGTTTTCGCCCGCGCATCCGATTGCCACCCGGTCCCCGAAGTGCTCGCGCATGGCGTCGTAGTGCGACGTGAACCCGAGCGAGACACCGTGCAGGCCATCCTCGTTCTTGGTAACGGGGTGCGCGCGGTGGTGGACGTCCACGACCCACATACCGCCCCCCCCGGGACTCTCGCCGAGTGCGCCGTCGGGCGAAACGTGCAGCGCCGGAACGGCGAGCAGGGGAGTAGGGTCGTACGTCCGTGTCGGCTTGTCGCCCGACTTCAGCGAGCTGCGTTGGATCTGCAACCGAGTGACCGTACCGATCGCGCGCATAACAAAATCTAGCAGGATATGCTAGATTGGCCCCGCTCATGGCCCTCCCTTCCACACCCCGCGGCTGGGCGCGATGTCTGGATAACGTCGCTGACGTCCTCCGGCGCGGCGCGTGGTATCCGATCGTCGACGAAACCGACGACGGCAAAGTGGTGATCGAGGTCCGCAAGAAGCCGGTCCGCGTGAGCCGCATCGATGTCGCCGTCCGCGAGACGCCGCCCGACCAGTGGAGCATCGTCATTCGCACCGGCCTGCTCCGCCCCACCCTGGGCGGCAGGGAAGGGGAGGAGGTCACCACCACATACGCCGTCTGTCCTCACTGCCAGGAGCGGCAGGACTTCAGCGGCAAGCCCGATGCGCTGAAGTGTCTCCGGTGCAAGAAGGAAGCGAAGGTCGACTGGTCGGAAACCTGCTGAGGGAGCCATTGGCCGTCAGCGATCTGCCATCAGCCCCCCCAAACGCCCGCTCTTGCGGACACGAAAATATTTAGTATGTTAACTATCAACATGTTAACATCCTGCGGACGGCTGACGGCAGAAGGCTGACGGCCATGGGTGATCGCTCGGAACTGGCGCTGCAGCTGACCGACGCGGTCGCGGCCGCGAACCAGGCCATCGAGCGCGCCGGCAACCGCGCGTACAAGAGCTTCGGGCTGTCGCAACGGGCCCACGCGGCCATGGCGGCGGTCGATCTCGGCGGGCCGGACGGCGCGCGGCCCAGCGACGTCGCGAGTGAGCTGGGCGTGTCGCGCGCCGCCGCCACGACGTTCATCCAGCGGCTCGAGGCGAAGGGCCTCGTCGAAACCACGACCGATCCCGACGACGATCGGGGCGTCCGGGTCACCCTCACCCGTCACGGTCTCGAGGTGCTGCTGCGCGTGGGGCAGCTGGAGCGGCGCCTTGCAGCGCGGACGATCGAGGGCATGCCCGCGTCGACGATGGCGCGCACGATCCACGTGCTGCAGGAGCTCAAGGCGAGGCTGGAACAGAAGTCGCTCGAGGTCGTGCGCTGAGCCCCTATACAGATGTGCGAATCTTTATGCAGTCGGCGGCGTCTCCACGACGCCGTTTCGTTCCAACCTGGCTAGTTTTCCACATCCCCAACCCCGCGTGTATTTGTGGATAACCGTACGAACGGAGTCGCGCCCATCCGCCGCACGAAGATCGTCGCCACGCTCGGTCCTGCGACCGGGAACGAATCGACCATCGGCGCCCTGCTGCAGGCCGGTGCCAACGTGCTCCGCATCAATGCCTCCCACGGCACCGCCGAACTGCGCGCGGAGTGGATCGCGGCCGCACGGCGCGTCGCGACGAGGATGGACGTCCCGGTCGCCATACTGCTCGACCTCCAGGGACCGCGCATTCGGGTCGGAGATCTAGCCGGTCCGCGAGAGCTCACGGCGGGGCAGGCGGTGGTGTTCGCTCCCGAGGAGATCGCGCGCGGCGACGAGCTGCCCACCACGTACGAGGGTCTCGCCACCGACGCGCGCGTCGGCTCCCGCATCCTGCTGAACGACGGTCTGCTCTCGGTCGAAGTCACCGGCGTGGACGGTCCACGCGTGCGCGGTCGCGTGGTCGACGGCGGCATTCTGACGGCGCACAAGGGGATGAACCTGCCCGGCGTACAGGTCTCGGCGCCGGCGCTCACCGAGAAGGATCGCGAGGACGTGCAGGATGCGATCAAGATCGGCGTCGACTACCTCGCGCTGTCGTTCGTGCGCCGACCGGAGGACATCACGGAGCTGCGGAGCCTGGCTCCCGGTGCCACCAAGCTCGTGGCGAAGATCGAGAAGGCGACCGCGCTCGACAATCTCGACAAGATCGTGGCCGTCTCGGACGCCGTGATGGTGGCGCGCGGCGATCTCGGCGTGGAATTGCCGTTCGAACAAGTGCCGCTCGTCCAGAAACGGCTCATCAGCGAAGCGAATCACCAGGGCAAGCCGGTGATCACCGCGACGCAGATGCTCGAGTCGATGGTGCACAACCCGCGGCCGACGCGCGCCGAAGCGTCCGATGTCGCCAACGCCATTCTCGACGGTACCGACGCGGTGATGCTCTCGGCCGAGACCGCCGTCGGGCAGTATCCGGTGGATGCGGTGCGCGCCATGGACCGGATCATCCGGGAAATGGAACGCCACCCGTTGCGCCAGCGGGAAGAGCGGCGCCGGGAGAGCGAAAGCGTGCACACCGAAGACGCGATCGCCTGGGGGACGCACGCCGTGGCGCGCATGCTCAAGACGCCGCTCATCGTGACGCTCACCAAAGGCGGGTTCACGGCACGCAAGGTTGCCGCGCTGCGCCCCCCGGTCCCGATTCTCGCCGTCACGACCGAGCCGCCGACCTACCGGCAGCTCGCGTTGGTCTGGGGCATCATCCCGGTCCTGGTGGACCGCGTGCCGGGCTACGACGCGATGCTCACCGTCGTGCGTGACCTCATTCTCAAACGCCAGTACGCCAAGCCCGGGGATTCCATCGTCATGACGGCCGGCGTGCCGTGGGACGTGTCCGGCAGCACCAACCTCATCAAAGTCGAGCAGGTGTGATGTGCGGTTGACCCTGCTTGGCACCGGCACGTCGTTCGGCGTGCCGCAGATTGGCTGTCGCTGTCCCACCTGTACGTCCGCTGACCCGCGCGACCGGCGCACCCGCACCGCGGCCCTGATCGAAACGCGCGGCAAGCGATTCCTCATCGATACGCCACCGGAGCTGCGCTTGCAGCTCGTCGCGGCCGGGGTCGATCACCTCGACGCCGTGTTGTTCACGCACGCCCATGCGGACCACATCCACGGCATCGACGATCTGCGGGCGCTGTCGGTGCGTCAGGGGGCGGTGCTGCCCGCGTACGGCTCGCGCCCGACGATGGCGGAGCTGGTCGCCAAGTTTCCGTACATCTTCGATCCGTCGATCGTCGTGCCGGCGGGCACGAGCAAGCCGGAGCTCTCGGCCCACGTGCTCGACGCGGGGGTGAGTGCATCGATCGCCGGAGTCCCGGTGTTGCCGCTCGCGCTGCCGCACGGGGAGCATGAGGTCTTGGGATACCGTGTTGGTGACGTGGCGTATCTGACCGATGCGAAAGTCATCCCGGATCGTGTGATCGAGGCGCTGAATGATCTGGAGGTTTTGGTCCTGAACGCCCTCTTGGCCCGTCCACATCCGTTGCACCTGTCGGTGCCGGAAGCGATCGCCGTGGCACAGCGCATCGGCGCGCGGCAAACGCTCTTTACCCATCTCACGCATGAAAACACGCACGCCGCGCTCGCCGCACAGCTGCCGGGGGGCATCGCGCCCGCGTATGACGGGCTGGTTATCGACCTACCCGAGGCATAAATTCCGCCGCATGCTCAAAGAATTTGAGAATCCAGCGGTTCGCCAAAGCCCCAAGATGGATGCGTTGGTGCGCCAGGCGGTCTTCGGGACTGAGGACGAGAAGGCGCAGGCGCGGTGGATGATCTGGGAGATCGGGCAGCGCGCCGGGGTGCGCCCTGCCTCGATCCACGAGCTGTACATGGCGCGCGGCCGCGGCGAGGTACCGCCGTTTACGACGCCCGCCATGAACGTCCGCATTCTCTCCTACGACAGTGGTCGCGCGATCTTCCGGGCCGCGAAACGGCTGGACGCGGGCGCCATCATCTGCGAGATCGCCCGCAGCGAGATCGCCTACACCGACCAGCGGCCCGCCGAATACGTCGCGGTGATGACCGCCGCCGCGCTGCGCGAAGGATTCACCGGGCCGTTGTTCATTCAGGGCGATCACGTGCAGGTCAACGCGAAGAAATACGGCGCCGACGCCGAGGCCGAGTTGAAAGCGTTGCGCGCGCTCATCGAAGAGGAGCTGCACGCCGGCTTTTACAGCATCGACATCGACACCTCGACCCTCGTCGATCTCTCCAAGCCCAACCTCGACGAACAGCAGCGCACGAACTACGAGCGCGCGGCCGAGCTGACCAGGTTCATCCGCGACCGCGAGCCGGAGGATGTCACCGTGTCGGTCGGCGCGGAGATCGGCGAAGTGGGCGGCAAGAACAGCGACGTGCACGAGCTGAAGGCGTTCATGGAAGGCTACAACCGGACTCTCAAGAAGCTCGGTAACTACGCCGGCATCTCCAAGATCTCCGTGCAGACCGGTACCAGCCACGGCGGCGTCGTCCTGCCCGACGGCTCGATCGCGAAGGTGCAGCTCGATCTCGACGCGCTGAAAGCGCTGTCGCGGGATGCGCGCACGAAATACGGGCTGGGCGGCGCCGTCCAGCATGGCGCGTCCACGCTGCCGCCGGAAGCATTCTCGCAGTTCCCGCAGTGTGAGGCCGTCGAGATCCACCTGGCCACGAATTTCCAGACCATTGTCATGGACCATCCGGCGTTGCCGAAGGATCTGCGCCGGGACGTGAACGAGTGGGTCAAGGTGGAAGCAAAAGAGGAGTGGAAGAAAGGCGACACCGAAGAGCAGTTCATCTACAAGAGCCGCAAGAAAGCCATCGGACCGTTCAAGCGGCGCTTTTGGGATTTGCCCCCGGAGGTGCGCGGGGCGATCGGCGCCGATCTCGAGAAGACGTTCGCGTTCCTCTTCGAGCAGCTGCGCGTGAAGGGCACGCGGGCAGCCACGGACAAATATGTGAAACCGAAGCTCGATTCCCACGCCGCGCCGCGGGCGGCGCTCGTGTCGGCGCCGGACGACGCGGAGGCGGGCGAATGAGCGAGCGGAGCGGGGGGTTTGGCGCGTTCCTGTTCGGGATCGTGCTCGGCGCCGTGGCGGGATTCGTGTTCGCGCCCACCGAAGGCGGCGAGACCACGCGCCGCAAGGTGACCAAGGGCCTGCGCAATCTGAAGGAGCTCGCCGAGGACAAAGTCGATGAGGTGCGCGGTCTCCTGAAGGAGGCCGAAGCGGAAGCCGACGACTCCGAGGACGAGGAGGAAGGTGAGGAGCCGGAGATCGCGACGCGCGAGCAGCTGCGCCGCCGGCTCGAGGCCGCCCGCCGCCGTCGCGCCCGGGCCCGCCCAGCGGTACCCCCTGTGTCCGAGGAGGAGGACGAGCCGCTCGCGTGAACGGTGAAGGCGGCTGGCACCGCACGGTCACCGGCGTCGTCCGGCGCACCCTCGAGGCAGCCTACGAAGACAACATTCCTTTCCTCGCCGGCGCCCTCTCGTTCGACATTCTCCTCACCGCTATTCCCTTCGTCGGGCTGGTCCTCGCCGTCGTCGGGTACCTCGCCCAGTACCAGCTCGCCATTCATCAACTGAACGTCCATGAGCTGCTGGAGCGCTTTCTGCCCGAGTCCAGCGGCGGGGAGACCGGGCAATTCGGCTTCATCGAGCGCGCGCTCGGCGACCTCGTCGCCCGGCGCGGGCACCTGACACTCTTCGCCGCGCCCCTGTTCCTGTGGTTCTCGACTCGTATGTTCGGGGGACTGCGTGCGGCTCTGAACGAGGTGTTCGACACCGAGGAGAACCGATCCTGGCCGAAGGCCAAGCTGCTCGACATCGCGATGGTGTTCGTCGCCGGGACGCTGTTTCTCGCGATCGCGTTTGCGACCACGACCCGCGGGGTCGGATCGCAGCTCGCGTCGCTCGCGTTCAGCACGGCCCTCTTCTACGTGATCTTCAAATACCTGCCCAGCCGGCGCATCTACTGGCGCACCAGTGTGGTGGCCTCGCTGTTCTGCGCGGTGGCCTTCGAGATCGCGAAACGGTTGTACGCGCTGTACGTGACGCGCTTCGTGACGTTCGACCGCGTGGCGTCGGACGCGAATCTCGTCGGTCTCTTCCTGTTCCTGCTGTGGATCTATTACACGGCCTACGTGTTTCTGCTCGGCGGCGAGGTGGCGGAGACGTACGATCTGATGCGCATGCGGCGCCTGCAACGCGTGCGCCTCGGATGACCACGTCCCTGATCGATCTCCGCTCCGATACCGTCACCCGGCCGTCGCCCGGCATGCGGCGGGCCATGGCGGACGCCGAAGTCGGCGACGATGTGCTCGACGGCGACCCGACCACCCGCCGGCTCGAGGAGCGCATCGCGGAGCTGCTGGGCACCGGGGACGCGCTCTTCTTTCCGTCGGGCACACAGGCGAATCAGACCGGCATCGCGCTGGTCACCGAGCCGGGCACCGAGCTGCTGCTCGAAGCCCACGCGCACCTCGTGCACTCCGAGGTGGCGGGCGTCGCCGCGCTGTCGGGTGTGCAGATCCGGCCGATCACCACCCCCGACGGCCTGCTCACCCCTGACCTGGTCCGCGGCGCCCTGCGGGCCCCGTCGCCACACGTCCCGCGCATCACGGCACTCGCGATCGAGAACACGCACAACACCGCCGGTGGGCGCGTGCTCGATGCTGCAGGGGTCGACGGGCTGACCCGCGCGGCGCGCGACGCGCGACTCGCGGTCCACCTCGACGGGGCGCGGCTCTGGAACGCCGCCGCGGCCGCCGGAGTGAGGCCGGCGCGGCTGGCCCAAGGCGCCGACACGGTGATGGTGAGCATCTCGAAGGGACTCGGCTGTCCCGTGGGGTCATGCCTCGGATTCAAGCAGGAGTGGCGCGCCCGCGCCTGGGAGATCCGCAAACGCCTGGGGGGCGGGATGCGTCAGTCGGGCATCCTCGCTGCGGCGGGAGTGTACGCGCTCGATCACAACCTGGCGCGGATCGGCGAGGATCATGAAAATGCCCGTCGTTTTGCGGAATTGCTTTCCGGCAGTCCGGCCGTCAGGCCGTCCGACCCACAGACCAACATCGTGATGGTCGACCTGCTGCGCAGCGGTGACACACCCGAGTCGGTGTCGCAGCGGCTGGCGCAGGCAGGAGTCCGGCTCGCGCCGTGGGGACCGCGGCGGCTGCGCGCGGTCACGCATCTCGATGTGAGCAGGGCCGACATCGAGCGCGCGGCCCGGATCATCCTGGAGACGTTGCGGTGAGCGCGCGGCCCGAGCCTCGCGCACAACCGATGCCCATGGATCGCGCGATCCTGTGGAACCCGTCGTTGCCGGGTGCCAAGCCGACCGGCCGCGCGCCCTATCCCATCTTCTTTCAGCAAGAAGCCGTCGTCGCGCTCCAGGAGCACCTCAAGGGCTCACCGACTCAGGCGATTTTCGGGTTCCTCATCGGTGATGTGTATCGGGATCCGGAAAACGGCGTGCTGTACGCCCTCATCGACAAGACGCTGAAGCTCAGCCAGCCGATCTACGGCGATAAGACGGAAGTCGTCGTGTCGCGATTGTGGGACCGGATGCAGGAGCAGCTCAAGAAGGCGTCCGGAACGCTGCTCGGCTGGTACCACAGTCATCCGGGGCAGGGTGGATACCTCACCACGCACGACGTCGAGACTCACGAAAAATTCTTCACCGATCCCTGGCAGGTCGCGATTCTGGTGGCGGCGGAAGCGGGCGGTGTTACCGGACGATTCTTTCGTTCCTCGCCGAATGCCGACTGGCACAAGACGCCGCTGCCGTTCTACGAGCTGCTGCAACCGGACTCGATCAAGCCCGATGGAAAAAAGCGGTCCTTCATCACGTGGAGGAATTACAAGCCGTACGGTCCCACGCTGACGGGACCGAGGCCCAAAGTGTCGGCACCGGAGCCGCCGCCACCCGAGCCGGAAGAAGAGCCGGAGGAAGTCGAAGCCGAGGCGCCAAAGCCCCCGAAGAAAGGTGATCGCGGGTTGGGGATCATGCGCTCGAGCGCGGATGATATTCCCGTCATCAAGACGAGCGCGGACGACGAGCCGGCGCCTCCGCCGGTGCCGACTCCTCCGCCGCCGCCACCCAAAAGCGTTTCCAAGACACGGCCTGCGGCACCCGTCTTCGTTCCGGACGAGCCGCCAGCGCCGAAGCCGCCGCCTCCGCCACCACCGGTTCCACGGCAGGCCCCCGCGCCGCCGCCCACACCGCCTCCACCGGCTCCAAAATCCGATGAGCTTCCCTGGATGGTGACACCGGAATCGGTGCGTGCCGTTCCTCCACCGCCGATCGCTTCGCCGCCTGCGCCTTCGCCTCCGGCTTCGCGACGCACGCCGTCGCACTCGTTCCGGTTGCTCGAAGAGGATGAGGAGCAGAAGCCGGCACCGAAACCGCGGCGCCGCAAACGGCGCGGTCCGTGGCTCCGGCGTTTCGCGATTCTCTTGTTGCTCGCGGGGGCAGGGGCGGGAGGGTATTGGTACTTTGTGCTTCGCAATCCCGGCGTGCCGCCTCCCTGGACCGGCCTGCTCGACCGCGCGAAGCAGCTCGTGTCACGCGTGACGGCGCGTAAGCCCGCGCCGCCGCCGCCCGCGCCGCGACGACGTCCCGTGACCGCCCCCCCCGCCCCCACTGCCCCCTCCGCC
>WNGB01002328.1_pt1 | contig 30711 bp, 25 predicted proteins | sample 5400681 | NCBI WGS metagenome assembly WNGB01 (sample SAMN13153367, study PRJNA577476) | soil metagenome | isolation source: 115 cm soil or saprolite under grassland replicate 2 | place: USA:California | collected 2016-06-15
GCGGATGATCAGGAATCGAGCCAGGTGAGCGCGCCGGGGACGCTCGCCCACAACGCGGCCGCGCCGGCGGCGTAGTCGACCGCTTCGCTGTCGTCGCCGAACCCGACGTAGTCCGGGAGCCGCTTCGGTAGACGCTTCCTGCCCGAGAGATAGGCGGGGACGTGCGGGTTGAGCTCCCGCGCTTCCTCGAGCAGCCGTCTCGTTGCCGCCGACTCTCCTTGTCGGCGGAAGGCAGCCAGCGCTTTCGTGTAGACGAAGGCGGCCGCCGCGTCGTCCTCATACGCCGCGAAGAGACCGTCGAGCTCCTCGTAGAGGTCGAGCCAGAGCAGCCACTCGGCTTGGCGGTAGCGAAGTCCTTGGTTGTCGTTCGGGTTCAGCCGCAGGAGCTCTCGTTGGTGCTCGACCGCTTCCTCTCGCAGGTCGAGCGCCCAGAGCGTCTCCGCGAGCGCCGCGCGGGCGCGCATGTACGGACGCGTCTCGAGGAGGCCCCAGAAGTGGCCGACGTCCTCGTCGAACGGCTCGGGACCGAGCGCCCGCTCGCCGGCGGCGACGCCCTGCTCGAGCAGCTCCCGCGCCTCCTCGGCGCTCGACGCCGTCTCCTCGGCGAGCAGCAGGTAGGCGTCGGCGCAATCGGGCGAGATCGCGAGGGCCTCCCGTGCCAGCGCGACGCGGCGTCCACCCTGCGCCTCGAAAGCCTCGTACATCAGGTCCTGCGCTTGGAACAGCGCCTCGTCGGAGGCGTAGTGGGCGGCTCCCCTCCCGATTGCAGCGAGCGCGCTCTCCATGGAGCGAGGGTCGGGCAGAGGGACGACCGGCGCGGACTTCGTCGCCGGAACGCGCGCCTTGGGCTTCCTCTTCGCCATGGCTGCACTCTGACAAACCAGCTCGGACGACTCGAGCCGGCAGGCCGCAAGGAGCGGAGAAATCAGCCGACCCAGCGGAGCCGCTTGATCGCGCCGCGCAGCTCATGGGCGTTCACTCGCGTGTAGCGCTGCGTCGAGTCGAGGTGCTTGTGGCCGAGCAGCTCCTGGATCTGGCGCAGGTTCGCCCCGGCGTGCAGCAGCTCGGAGGCGAAGACGTGGCGGAGCGTCTGCGGCGTCACCCGCTTGCGCTCGTTGACGCCGGCCGCGTTGACGTAATGGCGGAACGTCTGGCCGAGCTGGGTGTAGTGGAGCCGGTTGCCCTGCACGCCGACGAAGACCGCCCGCTCGGTCAGCGGCACGCGGGTCGCGTAGTACTCGGCGAAGAGCGGGGCGAGCGCCGGATGGATCGGGATCGTCCGTTGCCGGCCGCCCTTCGCCTTGCGCACCCGCAGCAACCGTGGCGAGAGGTCGACGTCGTCCCAGTCGAGGCCGAGCAGCTCGCTTCGTCGAAGCCCGGCGTAAGCCATCAGCGCGAGCAGCAGGCGGTCGCGCTCCGGCTTGCCCGGGAAGTGGCGCTCCCAGGCATCGTCACGTCCGGGTTGGGCGAGTAGCCGCTCGAGCTCGCCCATCGTCAACGTGTCCGGCAGCACCTCGCGCTTCTTCGGCGTCCGCAGCGGCAGCGCCGGATCGCGGACGATGCGCTCCTCCTCGACCAGGAAGCGGAAGAAGCACTTGAGCGCCGCGGTGGTGCGAGCCTGGCTAGACACGGCCGGCCGGCGATCCTGCTCCTCGGCGACGAACGCGCGCAGGTGTGTCACCTTCACCTCGCCGAGATCGCGAATCCGCTGACCCTGCAGGTAATCCAGGCACGCCGAGACGTCACGCTCGTAAGCCGAGCACGTCATCGGGGCAAGCCGCCGCTCCGACGACAAAACCGCAGGAAATCGGTTAGTTCTTCCCTCGTGCCTTCCTTCATCGCTCCTCCTTTGGGCAGCCTTTCGGCCCCCGCTGGAGCGACCCTGAGGACTATCCGGCTTACAGGCCTGCTACAGCGAGACCCGCGCAAGCGGGTCTCGCCATCTCGACGCGTGAGCGGGCTCCTTCGCACCTCCGGTCTGTTTCTCGCCGTGACAGCCGCGGCGCCGCTGCTCGCAGCGCCGCCACCAAACGCGCCCGTCTCGCAGCAACCAGCTGCGCTCGCGCAGGCGCTCTCCTCCACCACCGCCGAGCTGAGTGCCGCCGTGAAGCGATGGCGGGCGAAATCGGCCGCGCCGCCGGACGACGTCGTGCTCTACGCGCTCTATCAGCAGCGGATCTACCGGTTGCTCGCGCGTGACCAGAAACTCTCCCGGCGGACGCTGCCGCGGCTCGCTCCTGGCTTGCGGAACGTCAGCCGGGACTTCTTGACGGCCCACCGCGAGCTGTACCGCCTCACGCCCCCGCTTCCCGCACACGCGATCAAGGTCGGGCCCGCGGAACCGGCCGCCTCACTCCTTCGCTACTACCGCGAAGGTGAGCGCCGCTTCGCTGTTTCGTGGAACGTGCTGGCAGCCGTGAACTTCGTCGAGTCGAAGTTCGGCAAGTTGCGCAGCTCGAGCGCGGCGGGCGCGCAGGGACCGATGCAGTTCCTCCCGGCGACGTGGGGCCGGTACGGGCTCGGCGGCTACGTCCACGATGCACACGACGCGATCCTCGGCGCGGCGAACTACCTCCATGCGTCGGGTGCGCCGCATGACCTGCGGCGGGCGTTGCACGCGTACAACCCGTCGGCGTCGTACGTCGACGCCGTCCTGCGCTACGCGCGCACGCTGTCCCGCGACCGCACGATGTTCTTCGCGCTCTACAACTGGCAGGTTTTCGTGAAGACGCCGCGAGGCGACCGGCGCGTCACGGGGCCGGGGATTCCTTGACCCAGATGCTGAGCTCCCCGACGTCTTCGAAGCCCAGTCGCCGGTAAAGCTGTTCGCCCTCCTTGCTCGGCGCGAGGATCGCCGGTAGTCCCGTCGCGGTGAGCATCGCCGCGCGCGTCAGGGCCGTGGCGTAGCCCTTCCGGCGAGCCGAGGCGACCGTCGTAACGCCGAACACGCCGACTACCGAGTCGGTCCGATAGCCCATCGCCGCCGCGACAGGATGTCCGTCGAGGCGGCCGATGAACATCTTCATCGCATCGTCCTCGAGGATCGCAGGCGGATGACACGTGCCCGGCTCGATCGTGTCGTCCTCTCCGCCGAAGCCACGGATGCTCACCGCCTCGAACTCGTAGACCTCGGCCGGCGTGGACACCATGACGAGCTCGAGCTCGGGCGGGATCCGTTCAGCCAGCGGACCCGGCGGACGATAGAACCACGGCTCGCTCCGCCAGACGCGGAACCCGTGGGGCGCGAGCGGGAGCGTCTGCCACGCGTCACAGATGCTCCCGGGCACGTTCAGCAGCCGCTCGACCGGCGCGTCCGGGCTGAGCGTGATGCCGGCGAAGTAGATGTGCGGGGGCCGGTCCAGCGCCCGCCAGAGCTCCTGGTCCTGCTCTGACCTGAGGCCCAGCGCCCTAAGCCAGGAGGCGTGCCACGCCGCGGCGACGCTCGCACAGAGGGCGACGGGATCCCCCACGGCTAGAGCCTATGCGGATGGATCCCCCGAATTGAGGAGGCCAGACGACGCGTTTCCGGTCGAAATTGACGTTGCAGGGCCTTTTCCGGACGGGATTTTCATGCGGCGAGAGACATCTGGAATCCAGCACGAATGCCAGGCTTGCTACGGAGCCGGCACGCGCGTGGAGGTTCACCGCTCTCGCTACGAGCTCGAGCGCGTCCTCAACAAGTACGGCGCGCACGACGTGCTCTTCGTGGAGGCCGACGCGAACGCGTCGATCCAGTTCGCGATGCAAGGGCGCTACGTACAGCTGGCCATGCCGCTGCCCGATCCGGAGAACGCACGCTTCACGCATACGCCGTCAGGGAGACGTCGAACGATCGCCGCGCAGGAACGGGCATACGAGCAAGCGCTACGTCAGCATTGGCGCTCGCTCGTCGTCGCCGTGCGCGGGAAGTTGCAGTCCGTCGAGAGCGGCATCTCGACTTTCGAGCACGAGTTCGAGAAGTTTCTGGTGCCGCACTTCGCGGAGGAGAAGAAACGTAACCGCAAGACGCCCAAGGCCGTGCACTGGCTGCTCGGCGGCTCGAACTCTCTCGCCATCGGGCTCGTGGCGGCGTTCCTCGTGCCGGCTTCGGCAGTCGGGGCATTCGCATTGCCGACGAACGTTGTCGGCCATCTCGCCGCACCGTTCCAATCCGCCGTCCGCGACGCGGCGGGATCCGGTGCCGACGACGGGCTCGCGCTCGCGCGTGGCGGTTGGTCGCCTTCGCGCGGTGGGAGCAGCGGCTCGAGCGATGCCGCCAGGTTGTCCGCACTCCGTCAGCGGTCGGGGAATCTGCTAAGCGCCGGGGAGACAGAGCTCAGGGTCTCGGCGAGCCTCGCGAACCCGCCGGTTGACGATTCCGCTGCGCCGCCGGCCGCTCCGAGCAGCGACGTCGGCGCGCCGCAAACGGGCGGCGGAACACCGCCAGCGGCTCCTTCCGGTCCGGCCCAAAGGCCTCCGTCTGGCGGGAACGACGCGCCCGTTCCGCCGACGACGAGCGACAATTCCATTTCCCTGCCCGACGACGATGTGGCGGCCGCGAGCTCCGACTCGCCCGACGTCGAGCAGCCGAACACGGATGTGGATGCTTCGGATCCGGTCGGCGACACGGGCGACAGCGCGACAACACCGGACACCGGTGGCGACACCCCCGCTGACGATCCCGGCAACGGCAAGGGCAACGGCCAGGACAACGGGAACGGCAACGGCCAGGGCAACGGTGACGGGAATGGGCAGGGCAACGGGCAGGGTCAGGGACAGGGGAACGGCCAGGGGAACAAGGGCAACGCCAAGGGCCACAGGTAGTCCGTCTTGGGCCCCGCCGCCTCGATGTTCAAGCGTCTGCCGCTGCCACGACTGAGGAAGTCGCGGCGGAATCCCTCCGGCGTGCAGCGGCCACCGCGCCTCGTCCTGCGCTTCGCAGTCTCCACCGCGGCGCTGCTGTCGATCGGCGCCTTCGTGATCCTCATCTCGGTCCGGCAGCGTGCGATCTCCCAGGCGGAGAGCGCCGCGGTGTTCCACGGACGCTTCGTCGTCCGCTCGGTGCTCGGCGACCGGCTGCGACCGTCGGATTTCTCGCAGCCCGTCAGCAAGGATCGCGCCGGGGCGCTTGACAGCGTCGCCGAGGCGGACATCCTCGTCGGAGACAGCCTGGCAGTTGAGCTCTACAGCCGCCAGGGTCGCGTCACGTACGCGACGAACCGCGCACTCATCGGTGTGAGGGCTCCCGACGCGGGCCACGCGGTCGCGACGCTGCGCGACGGCAACGTCGCCAAGGCAGTCGAGACGATGAACGGACACAAGGTGCTGAAAGTCTTCGTCCCCGTGCCGTTCGTCGGCGCGGACGAGCCGGCCGGCGTCCTCGCCCTTGCGCAGGACTACCGGCCGATCGCCCAAGCCGGCCGCAAGGGATTTCTGCCGGTCCTCGGCGTGCTGCAGCTCGTGTTGTTGACCTTGTACGTCTCGCTCTTCCCGCTCCTGCGCCGGGTCACCGCTCGCCTGCGCGGCCAGGTGGAGCAGATCGAGAAGCTCGCGCTGTACGACGCGCTCACCGGATTGGCGAATCGACGCCTCTTCCACGACCGGCTCGAGCAGGCGTTCCTGCAGGCACAGCGGACCGCCACGGGTTTCTCGCTGATGCTGCTCGACCTCGACCGGTTCAAGGAGATCAACGACACACTCGGGCACCAGGCGGGCGACGCCGTCCTCGAGCACCTCGCAGCGCGCCTCAAGGGAGTCGCGCGCGCGAGCGACACGGTTGCCCGCCTCGGCGGTGACGAGTTCGCGCTCATCTTGCTCGGCGCGCGAGATGGCACGAACGCGCTCTTCGTCGCAGAGCGCATCCGCCGTGCGCTCGACGAGCCGTTCGTCATCGAGGGGCTGACGCTCCAGCTCGAGACGAGCATCGGCATCGCGATCTTCCCGCAGCACGGCGACGATGCAGAGCAGCTGCTCAAGCGCGCGGACATCGCGCTCTACGCCAGCAAGGATGCACATGCCCCGGTCGTGTACGCCGCCGAGCACGACCAGCACTCCGCGGAAGGTCTCGGGCTGGTCGCGCAGATCCGCAACGCGATCGAGAACGGGGAGCTGATCGTGCACTTCCAGCCTGAGGTCGACCTCGCGACCGGTCAGACCCGGCGCGTCGAGGCGCTCGTGCGCTGGGAGCATCCGGAGCGTGGCCTGCTGCTGCCGGACGAGTTCATTCCGCTCGCCCGACAGAGCGCGCTCGTCCGGCCGATCACGCGCTACGTGCTGGACGTTGCCCTGCGGCAATGCCGCGCCTGGCAGGACGCCGGCATCGATGTCGGCGTCGCCGTCAACCTCGCCGGGCGCGACCTGGCCGACTCTCGCCTCGAAGAGGAGGTCGCTGAAGCGCTGCGCCGCTGGAAGGTCGAACCGGGCCTGCTGGAGCTCGAGATTCCCGAGAGCGCCGTCATCAGCGACCGCGAGCGCATCCACAGGATGCTTGCGCGCCTGAGCGATCGCGGCGTGCGCGTTGCCGTCGACGACTTCCGCAGCGGTTATGCGTCACTCAGTCAGCTGAAGCAGCTGCCGGTCAACGTCCTCAAGATAGACAAGTCGTTCGTGCAGAACGTCGGCACGAACGAGGAGGACGACGCGATCGTCCGTTCCACCATCGACCTCGCGCACAGCCTCGGGATCGCCGTCGTGGCCGAGGGTGTCGAGAGCGAAGAGGTGCTCGAGCGCCTGAGGGCACTCGGCTGCGACCTCGCGCAGGGCTTCTGCCTCGCCCGCCCCGCGCCGGCCGAAGAAGTCACGCAATGGCTCGCGAGCGAGAAGCCCGTCGCTGCCTAAACCGTCGAAGCAAAACAGCGCAAAGGCCGGAGCGTAAGCCACGCGAAGCTGGCTTACGCGGAGGCGAACTGATGCGGCGCGGCGACGCGCAGCATCGCCGCGCCGCACGGAAGAGAACCTCCGCTAACCCTCCCTAGAGCACGCGGGCCGAGCCCGCGCGCGTTCTGCGCGAAGCGCCGTTCCCCATCCTCCGCGCCTTAGGCGCGGAGGACTACTTCAAGCGCTGTCCCGAAGCCCGGCCGCGAAGTGAGCGTGAACCCGCCCTCGATCGTCTCCGTTCGAGCACGGATGTTCTTGAGGCCCTGGCCGGCCTCCCTCGCCTGACCGTCGAAGCCCTCGCCGTCGTCACGCACCGAGACAAACCGGTCGCCCTCGCGGAGGCCGATCACGACCTCGGCGTGATGGGCGTTCGCATGCTTGCGCACGTTGGCGAGTCCTTCCTGCACGATCCGGAAGACCTCGATCTGCTCGTCGGGCGCAAGCCGGACGGCGGGATCGATCTCCAGGTCGACCTCGAGTTGGCCGTCGGCCGTCAGGAACTCGACGTAACGACGCAGCGCGGCGTCGAACGGCGCGTTGCCGGCCGCGGTCGACAGCGCGAGGATGGCGAAGCGCGCTTCCTGCTGTGCCGCATTGGCCGCTTCCCTGAGCTTCGCGATCGTCTCCTCCAGCGGCGCGCCCTGCTGCAGCATCGTGGCGTGTGTCGAGACCGCGAACAGATACTGCGCGAGCCCGTCGTGGATGTCGCGCGCGACGCGCGCGCGTTCCTCGGCGACCGCGCGCCCGAATTCGGCGTAGCTGATCGCGCGCCAGGCCCCGACGAGCAGCAAGCCGTAGGCGAGCAGTCGCAGGAAGTCGCCGCGCGAAACGGAGCTGGTGGCGAGCACCGGGGTGAAGATGAGGTGCAGCGACGCGAACAGCATCAGCGTCGAGCCGAGTGCCAGCCAGCGATCGAGATCCTCACGCCGTTCGTAGAAGCGCTTGCCGAACCCGACCAGCGCGAGCAGGTTCAGCAGGGCGAGCGCTGCAAGCGAACCGGTCAGCAACCCGGGCGTCTCGGCATCGGGATCGAGGATCGGCAAGTCCGAGGCCGAGGAACGCAGAGCAAGCCAGCTGAGAAGGAGCACCATGCTCGCGGCGATCGCCGTGTTTGCGAGCGCGCGCGATCCTGAGCGGCCGCGCACGAAAGGCGCGGCGGCGATCAGCACCCACGAGAACGTCCGGCCGATGACGGCTGCCCAGGCTTCGGGCCGGTGGATCGGATGACCGTTGAGCGCGGGAACGATCGAGAACGCCGTCGTGGAGACGGACGCGACGAGGAAGCCGGTACAGAGCAGGAGATCGAGGCGCCGGCCCTCGACCGAGTAGCGGACTCCCGTGAGCAGGGCGATGATGCCCGCGGCGAACGCGGCGATCGTCTGCAAGACGAGCCGCAGCTCCGGCAGGTTGACCTCCGTCTGGAGGTCGCGGCGCGCGACGAAGAGCGCCAGCGACGCGCCGAGCAGGCTGATGAGGAGGATCTCTCCTCCGAGCCAGGCCTGGAAATCGTCCTTGTTGCCGTCTTGCCGCACGTTCAGTCTTGTCGGCAGATCCCTCCCCGCCGATAAGAGGCGAAGTGCCCATGGCTGAGCGAATCCTGCTTGTGGACGACCATCCGCTGACCCGGTCGGCGCTCGGCGGCCTGCTCGAACAGCACGGTTTCGACGTCGTCGGGGAGGCGGCGGACGGGGAGGAGGCGATCTCCAGGGCGGGCGAGCTCCACCCTGACTTGATCCTGCTCGACCTCTCGATGCCGGGGCTCGACGGCCTCAGCGCCCTGCCTCGGCTGCGCGAGGCCGCCCCGAGCTGCGAGGTCGTCGTCCTGACGGCGTCGGGAACGGAGGAGAACCTCCTCGGGGCGATCCGCGGCGGCGCGGCGGGCTACCTGCTCAAGAGCGAGCCGCCCGAGCGCATCGTCGGGTTCCTGCGCGGCGTCGCGAACGGTGAGGCGGCCCTCTCGGGCGCGGTTGCGCGCCGACTGCTCGAACAGGTGCGTGCGGGTGGCGGGCGCGGCTCGGGCGTGCCGGACGCGATTGCGGCGGTGCTCTCCGCCCGCGAGCTCGAAGTGCTGTTGCTGCTCGACGAGCATCTCGGGACGGACGAGATCGCGAAGCGGCTGTTCATCTCCGAGCACACGGTCCGCTCGCACGTCAAGAGCCTGCTCCGCAAGCTCGGCGTTTCCTCCAGGCGCGACGCGCTGGAGGCGCTGGCAACGGCCCGCGGGTGAGACTCACCCAGAGTGGGTGAGACCGATCCCCAGGGCAGGGCGATGCTCGCCGCGTGCCACCTGGTCGATACTGAAGGCGAGGTCTAGGCGCTCCATTCCGAGCGGGCGAAACGAGATTGTGGCGAACGAACAGACGGCCGGCTCAGCCGGCCGTCGTGCCGTCCGAGAAGCCTTTCAGCGCGGCCTCGACAAGCCGCGGGAGCGTGTCGAGGTTGTAGCCGCCCTCCAGCACGGCGCCGACACGTGGCGCCAGCGCTGCGCAGCGCCGGGCGAGCTCGCGGAAGCCCTCGTCGGTCACGTGCTGGTCGACGAGGTAGATGTCCTCGTCCTCGTGCGCGTCGAAGCCGGCGGACACGAGCAGGAGCTCTGGGCCGAACCGCGCGACGGCCGGCTCGACGTGGCGCTCGAACGCTTCGATCCAGTCCGAGTCGCCACGGCCTGGAGGGAGCGGGACGTTCACGGTCGTCGGGCCGCCTTCGCCCTCGGCGCCCGTCCCCGGATAGATCCCGGTCTGGTGCAGCGACGCGTAGAGCACGGAATCGTCGCTCGCAAACACGTCCTGCGTGCCGTTCCCGTGATGCACGTCGAAGTCGACGATCGCGATGCGCTCCACACCATGCTCGGCCTGCATGTGCCGCGCTGCGACCGCGACGTTGTTGACGAGGCAGAAGCCCATCGCACCTTGCGGCGGGGCATGGTGCCCCGGTGGGCGGACCAGTGCGAACGCTCCTGTCTCCGCCGCCTCGATCGCGCAGCCCACTGCGAGCAGGCAGGCCTCCCAGCTCGTCTCGGAGGCGAGCGTGTTCGGATAGTCGAACCAGCCGGGCTCGCTCAGCTCCTCCAGAACCTTTAGGTACTCGTGCGCGTGTACCCGTTCGAGCGCCGCGCGCTCGGCGGGCTTCCCGTGGCGTGCTTCCGGAAAGGCGTCGAGCAGCACCTCGAGCCGCCGCTCGGACTCCGGATGGCCGAAGGTCGGATGGAGCCGCGCGAGAGCGGGATGCGTTACGACGTCGATAACGCTGCGACTCGGTCGGCGAGCGCGTTCAGGCCGAGCTCGCGGACGAAGGCGGACGCCTCCGCCCATTTCGGGGTCTGATCTTTGAGGGGAGGTAGGGGGGCGGAGGCGTCCAGCGTCGCCATTCGCCGGTACATCCGCAGTTCCTCCGCCTGCGCGGCGAAGCGGCCGTCGTCGAGCATCGCCTCGAGCGTGCCGTACTGCGCAAGCAGGCTGGCAGCCGTCTTCGGGCCGACGCCGCGCGCGCCCGGAATGCGGTCCGAAGGATCGCCGCGCAGCGCGATGAAGTCCGGCACCTGCTCCGGCGCGACGCCGTAGCGCTCACGCACCTCCGCCGGCCCGACTCGTGCGAGCTCGCTGACGCCGCGCGTCGGCTGCAGGATCGTCGTCTGTTCGCTGGCGAGCTGGAACGAGTCGCGGTCGGACGTCACGACGAGCGCGGTTCCGCCACGCTTCTCTTCCGTTTGCACGGCGGCCGCCAGGAAGTCGTCCGCTTCGTAACCCGGAGCTTTCGCGGCGCCGAAGCCGAACGCACGCACCAGCTCCGGCAGGAGGTCGAGCTGCTCGAGCAGGTCGGCGTCGAACTCGCGGCCGGATTGGTAGCCCGCCAAGAGCTCGTGCCGGTACGTCGGGGTGTCGAGCGAGTCCCAGCCGACGAGCGCGGCGCGCGGCTCCTCCGCCTGCCACAGCCGGACGATGAAGTTGGAGAACCCGAGCAGTGCGTTGCCGGGTTTCCCTTCTGCGCGGCGGAAAGTCTTCGGCAGCGCGTGGTACGCCCGGTGCGCCAGCGAGTCGCCGTCGACGACGAGGAGTGGGCGGGAGGAGGGGGGTGACATGGTGCGAATCCTGGGCTACTGTGGCGGGAGTGAAGGGGTCAGTCTGGCGAGTGTTGGTCCTCGCGTGCGTCGGGGTCCTCGCCTGCGTCGGCGTCGCGCTCGCGTCCAACACCGGGTCGTTCCTCGATCCCGCCGCCGATGCGGAGATGTCGCCCGACATCACCGGCGTGTCGATGACGAACGACGACGCGGGGATCGTGACGATCAAGATCACGCTCGCAAACCGCCCGACCTTCGCGGCGGACGACGGCGCCGGCATCGGCATCGACGCCGACCAGAACCCCGACACCGGGAGCGTCTTCTACGGCGCGGAGTACGAGCTCGACCTGGACGGCAACGTCGCGAGCGTGCTCCAGGCTTCGCCGGACGGGAGTTACAGCAAGGCGACCTCGCCAGCGTCCTACCAGGCGAGCTTTGCGGGCGGTGTTGCGACCTTCACGTTCAAGGCGGCGGACTTCGGGGTCACCTCGGGCTTCAACCTCTACGCGGTCGGCTACGACCGGAACTGGATCGACACCGCGCCCGACATCCGCGGCGTGAACTACCAGCTCGTCGGCGGGACGGCACCCCCGGCGCTGCAGCCGGACCATCGCGCACCGGTCGACCAGGCGCTGAAGTCCGTCGGCGTGCACGGCAAGACCGCCGAGCTGTACTACTTCGCCTCCGATGGTCGCGGCGAGACGGCGGACACGATCGTCGTCTCTCGCGGTAAGAAGGTCCTCAAGCGCATCAACTTCCGGCTCGAGGACACGAATCCGTTCCTCCCGTACTTCGCGCGGTGGAAGGTCCCGAAGAAGGTCAAAGGGAAGCTCCGCTTCTGCGTGACGTCGATGGATCGCGCCGGGAACAAGAGCAGCGCGAGCTGCGCCGCGCTGACGATCAAGTAGTGCCTCGCTCATAGACCGTCGCTGAGGCGTCCGATCTCGACCATCAGCTTCTCTGTCGCCGCGCGCGGATCGAGCCCGTCGACATCGACCGGCTTGCCGTAGCAAACCCGCAACCGCCCGAGCCGCGAGAGGCGGTCGGTGCCGGCAATCGCCGCCGGGACGAGCGGTGCGTTCGCTTCGAGCGCGATGCGCGCGGCGCCCGTGTGCGCGCGGGGCTGATGCTTCTTGACGAGGCCCTTTCGCTGGCGCGTGCCGTGCGGGAACATCACGACGATGTGGCCTTCCTTGACGAGCTCCACGGCGGTGTTGACCGCCTCGACGTCCCGTTCGCCGCGTCGCACCTTGAAGGCCCCGCCGGCGCTGATCAGGGGCCCGAGCGGCCACCAGAACAGCTCCGATTTCGCCATGAAGCGCAGGTAGCGGCGGGGCCAGAGCGGGATCCCCAGCGGCCAGGGGTCGAAGTTGGAGACGTGGTTCGCGGCGAGCACGAAGCCCCCGTCCTGCGGCAGATTCTCGACGCCTTCGGCACGGAGCCGGTACAGGCCTTTGAGGAGCGGCCACGACACGGAGGCGACAAAGGTGTAGAAGGGGCTGGGCCGCACGCGGCCAAGTATCTCCGGCTGGCCTTCCTTGACGGCTCGCTATGGTGTTTTCGATGGCTAAGACCCTTGTGATTGCAGAGAAGCCTTCCGTCGGCCGCGATCTCGCGGGCGCGCTGGACGGTCCCTTCCAGCGCCGCAAGCTCGACGACATCAAGCCGAAGCGCGGCAAGAAGAAGACGGAGGAGACCGCCGCAGAGGCCGTCGAGAAGGCGACCTCGAAGCCGCGTGCACGCACAACGCGGGACGAGGCCGTCTTCCTCGAGTCGGACGACTACGTGATCACGTGGGCCGTCGGCCATCTGGTCCAGCTCGCCGAGCCGGAGGAGTACGACGAGAAGTGGAAGAAGTGGCGGATGGCCGACCTGCCGATCGTCCCGCCGAACGGTTTCAAGCTCGTCCCGCGCGACGCGAAGGCGAAGAAGCAGCTGAAGCTGATCGAGACGCTGCTCCAGCGCGACGACGTCGACCAGGTCATCAACGCGTGCGACGCGGGACGCGAGGGCGAGCTGATCTTCGCGTACGTGTACGAGTCGGTCTTCGGCGCGTCGGCGACGAGCCCGGATCCGCCCAAGCCCGTCGAGCGGCTGTGGATCTCCTCGATGACGAAGCAGGCGATCCGCGAGGGCTTCGAGAAGCTCCGGCCGGGTCAACAGATGAACTCGCTCGAACTGGCTGCGCGCTCGCGCTCCGAGGCGGACTGGCTGGTGGGCATGAACGCGACGCGGGCCGCGACGATTCGCGGCCGCGCCTGGGTGGGAGGTGTCGTTTCGCTCGGCCGCGTGCAGACGCCGACGCTCGGGATGATCGTCAAGCGCGAGCGCGAGATCCAGGCGTTCGTGCCCGAGCCGTACCGGCTGGTGCACGCGACGTTCCAGCCGCCGTACCAGGGGATCTGGTTCGAGGGCGACGAGACGCGCATCTTCGGAGACCTCGAGCGCGCCGACCGCATCGTCGCGAAGGTGTCGGGACAGGACGGCACGGTCGAGAAGCTCGAGCGAAAAGAACAGTCCGAGCGCGCACCGCTGCTGTACGACCTGACGTCGTTGCAGCGCGACGCGAACCGGCGCTACGGCTTCTCTGCCCGCCGCACGCTGCAGGCGGCGCAGTCGCTGTACGAGGCGAAGAAGGCGATCACGTATCCGCGAACCTCGTCGCGCTACCTGTCCGGCGACATGGTCCCTCAGCTCAAGCCGACCGCTGCGACGCTGCAGCCGATCGCGGACTACCGCGCAGCCGCGGAGTACGTGCTCGCGCTCGACCAGTTGCCGTTGCAGCGCGTCGTCAACGACGCGAAGGTCGACGACCACCACGCGATCATCCCGACGGACGTCGATCACGACGTCGAGTCGCTGACGCCCGACGAGCGGCGCGTGTTCGATCTCGTCGCGCGGCGCTTCCTCTCTGTCTTTCATCCGCCTGCGCGTTATGCGCGCACGACGGTGATCACGCTCGTGGAGGAGGAGCGCTTCCGCACGCGCGGCAAGGTCACGCTTGAGGCCGGCTGGCGCGCCGTGTATGGCGTCGAGGCGGACCACGAGCGCCAGTCGGAGGACGAGGAGAAGGAAGGCGGCGAGATCCCCGCGCTGCAGGAGGGTCAGACCGCCCGTTGCATCGCGGCCGAGATCGAGGACAGGATGACGAAGCCGCCGCCTCGTTACACGGAGGCGACGCTCCTGTCCGCGATGGAGACGGCCGGCAAGCTGATCGACGACGAGGAGCTGCGCGAGGCGATGAAGGACTCCGGCCTCGGCACGCCGGCGACGCGTGCGGAGACGATCGAGACCTTGATCCGCCGCGAGTACATCGAGCGCGTCGGCAAGGACCTGCAGGCGACACCGAAGGGCATCCAGGTGATCACGATGCTCGAGGAGCACAAGCTCACCTCGCCGGAGTTGACCGGTGACTGGGAGCACAAGCTCGCGGACATCGAGCACGGCCGCGGCGACCGCGAGGCGTTCATGAAGGGGATCGCCGAGTTCACGAAGGAGACGGTCGACCAGATTGCCGCTCTGGACAAGGAAAAGCTCCGCCCCGAGCGGGTCGAGCTCGGCCCCTGCCCGCGCTGCGGCGCCGTGACGGGCGAGATCATCCGCGAGAACTCCAAGGCCTACGGCTGCACGAGCTGGAAGAGCCGGGAGGAGACCGGCTGCGGTTTTGTGATCTGGAAACGGGTGGCGAGCCGGACGCTCACGCCCGAGATCGCGCGCCAGCTGATCGAGGAACGTCGGACCCGGGAAGTACTCTCTGGCTTCCGGTCACGGAACGGCAAACCTTTTCGTGCCCGGCTCGTCTTGAACGACGAGGACAAGATCGAGTTCGAGTTCCCCGTGCGTGCGCAAACCAAAGAGCCTGCGGCGACGGAATAACAAAGGGCACGGTCTCGTTGCAGTTTCAGAACCCCCAAAGGGCGGTTCTCCCTGGAAAGAAAAGGGAATCCCGCCTACAGTGCGAAGGTTGGCCGCAGATCACAAAGTAAGAGCCGAAAGGGACAGTTGACACAGAATCAGCTTCACGAACTGCTTGATTCCGACCAGGCCAAGGCGCTCGTCGAGGGTGCCGAGGAGCGCGGGTACCTCGAGGCCGCCGAGCTCGAGGCGTTCTCCCTCGAGCACGAGCTGAACGAGGACGAGATCGAGGAACTGACCCGCGAGCTCGAGCGGATCGGGCTCGAGGTGCGCCAGCCTGCCGCCGAGGCGGAGAAGGAGGCCGAGAAGGAGAAGGAGAAGGCCGAGCCGGCCGAGCCGCACGTGCTCTCGGGCTCCGCAGACAGCCTCCAGCTCTTCCTGGCCGACGTCGGCCGCCACAAGCTGCTCACCGCCGCCGAGGAAGTCACCCTCGCGAAGGCGATCGAGCGGGGCGATCCCACCGCCAAGCGCCGGATGATCGAGTCGAACCTGCGTCTCGTCGTCTCGATCGCCAAGGGCTATCGCGGGCTGGGCGTCCCCTTCCTCGACCTGATCCAGGAGGGCACGCTGGGCCTCAACCGCGCGGTCGAGAAGTTCGACTGGCGGCGTGGGTACAAGTTCTCGACGTACGCGACCTGGTGGATCCGCCAGTCGGTGCAGCGCGCCGTGGCGAACCATGCCCGGACGATCCGCGTACCCGTCCACGTCGTGGAGCGGCAGCAGAAGCTGTCGCGCGCGGCGCGCCGGCTCGAGGTGGAGCTGGGCCGCGAGGCGACGAAGGACGAGCTCGCGGAGGCCACCGGCCTCCCGATCCAGCACGTCGACGAGGCGCTGGGCGCCGCGCAGGCGTCCGTGTCGCTCAACCAGACGGTCGGGGCGGACGACGAAGGCGAGCTGGGCGACCTGTTCGCCGACCGCGAGGCGGCCGACCCGTTCGACGAGGCGGAGGAGTCGCTCCGGCGCCAGGGTGTCCGGCGCGCGCTCGACGCCCTGCCCGAGCGGGAACGCCGGATCCTGGAGCTCCGCTTCGGCTTCGAGGGCGAGCCCTGGACGCTCGAGGCGATCGGCCACGAGCTGGACCTGACGCGCGAGCGCGTCCGCCAGCTCGAGGGCCAGGCGCTGGCCCGGCTGTCGGCGCTGCGAGATCTGATCTCACTCGCTGCCTAACCGCGCGAGAAGTTGATCGGACATGAGGGCGGCTTCGGCCGCCCTCAAGCGTCTTGCTGCCCGACTGTCTGTGGATCGATTGTCACGCTTTAGGCACAACCAGGGTCAGACCCTGGAAGTTGTGACGCGGCCCGATCAGCCGGCGCACCTGTGGAATATCCGTCACGCATTCGGCACACCCAGGGTCAGACCCAGGAAGTTGGAACGCGGCTCGACCGGACGGCCCATCGTTTCCCGGCTCCAGGCGTCTAACTAGAAACGCCGCTTACTTTCTGTTCATACTTGGGCGTCCGCCTGGGAGGGCGGGGGAACGAAAGGAGATTGGGTGAGGGGGTACTTGAGAAAGCTGGTCCTGCCGCTTGCGGCATTTGCTGTCCTGATTGTCGCCGGGACCGCGGGTGGCGCTTCTAAGGCGGGCACGCTCGTATTCGGAGGCGTCGGCGAGCCGACGTATCTCGATCCGGCACTTGTGTCGGACGGCGTGTCGTTCATGGTCACGGAGCAGGTCTTCGAAGGGCTCGTCAGGCTGAAGCCGGGGACGACGAAGATCGTCCCGGCGTTGGCGACCAAGTGGAAGCTCCAGGGTGGCAAGACGTGGACGTTCTGGCTCCGCAAAGGCGTGAAGTTTCATGACGGGACGCCGTGGAATGCGGCGGCGGCCTGTTACAACTTCAACCGCTGGTACAACTGGACGGGCGCGTTCCAGGATCCGTCGGCGACGTTCTACTACCAGGCGACGTACGGCGGCTTCAAGAAAAACGAGGTCGCGAACCTGTCCCCGCCGCTGTTCCACAGCTGCGCGGCGCACGGGAAGTACCAGATCGTCGTCAAGCTGAACCGGACGTCCGGCGTGTTCTTCCCGTCGCTCGTGATCTCGTCGTTCGCGATGCAGAGCCCAACGGCGATGAAGAAATACGGCGCGGACCAAGCGACGCTCTCCGGCGGCACCTTCAAGCCGACCGGGACGTACGCGTTCCAGCATCCGACGGGCACCGGCCCGTTCAGGTTCAGCTCGTGGACGATCGGCCAGAAGGTCGAGCTCGTGCGGAACCCGAAGTACTGGGGCCCGAAGGCGAAGCTGGACAAGATCGTGGTCCGCCCGATCGCAGACAACGAGGCGCGCTATCAGGCGCTCAAGACGGGTGAGATCAACGCGTTCGACCTCGCACCGCCGCAGGACATCGGCGGTCTGACCAGTGACTCGCGCCTGAAGGTCATCAAGCGGCCGGCGTTCAACGTCGCGTATGTGACGATCCACCAGGGGCCTGGCTCACCGATGAACGACATCAAGGTGCGGCAGGCAGTCGCATACGGGCTCGACCGCGCGACGGTGGTCAAGCAGTTCTACTACGGCACAGGGAAGGTCGCGAACGAGTTCCAGCCGCCGTCGCTGTTCGGCTGGACGAACAAGGTGCCGAAGTACCCGTACAACCCGACGAAGGCGAAGCAGCTGCTGAACTCGTCGAGTTGTCACGTGCCGTGCAAGATCGACTTCTGGTACCCGACGAATGTGTCGCGGCCGTACATGCCCGACCCGAAGCGGAACTTCGAGGCGTTCGCAGCGAGCCTCGAGAACTCCGGCTTCAACGTGACGGCGCACAACGCACCGTGGCGTCCGACGTACGTTCCGAAGGTGAACGAGGGAAGTGCCGGCGATCTCAACCTCATCGGCTGGACCGGTGACTATGGGGATCCCGACAACTTCCTCGGGACGTTCTTCCGGAACTTCAACCCGCAGTTCGGCTTCAACAACTCGTCGATCACGGGCATCCTGAACAGGGCGCTCAACGAGCCGAACTTCCAGAAGCGGGTCGCGCTGTACCAGAAGGCGAACATCATGATCATGAAGTACTTGCCCGGCGTTCCGTACGCGCATGCAACTCCGGCACTCGGTGCCGAGAAGCGCATCTCGAAGCTGATCGCAACGCCGGTCGGTGGTGTGTGGTTCCAGTTCGCCTCAGTCGGAGGTCAGTAGTCAGATAGACAAGCAGCCGGCGGACGACTGACAAATGCTTCGGTACGTCGTCCGCCGGCTGTTGCTCCTCGTGCCGATCCTCCTCGGCGTCTCGATCCTGATCTTCTTCTGGATCCGGGCGTTGCCCGGGAATCCAGCGAGTGCGTTGCTCGGCGAACGGTCGACACCCGAGCTGGTCAAGGAGTACAAACAACGGTACGGGCTCGACCGCCCGGTCCCGGTGCAGTACTGGGACTACGTCAAGAACACGCTCAAGGGTGACCTGGGGACGAGTATCTCGTCGCGCCGAACGGTCACGTACGAGATCAAGCAGCGCTTCCCGGCGACGATCGAGCTTGCCCTTGCGGCGATGATCTTCGCCGTCGGCCTCGGCATTCCACTCGGCTTCCTCGCCGCAAAACGACACGGTGGTCCGTTCGACCACTTAACGCTGATCGGGTCGCTGCTGGGCATCTCGATCCCGATCTTCTTCCTCGCGATCATCCTCAAGTATCTCTTCGCCGTGAAGTGGCAGTGGCTGCCGAGCGTCGGCCGCGAGGACGTGCTCAGCGACGCGAGGCACCCGACGAACTTCTACATACTCGATGCATTGATCGAGCGCGACTGGCATGCGCTCGCGGACACGATCAAGCACCTGGTCCTGCCCGGCATCGCGCTTGGCTCGATACCGCTGGCTGTGATCACCCGGATCACGCGTGCCGCCGTCCTCGACGTTCAGAACGAGGATTACGTTCGGACGGCTCGCGCGAAGGGATTGGCGCCGCTCACGGTCGATCGCCGGCACGTGCTTCGCAACGCCATGCTGCCCGTCTCGACGATCATTGGCCTGCAGACCGGGCTGTTGCTCTCGGGCGCGGTCCTGACCGAGACCGTCTTCGCCTATCCGGGGATGGGGTCGTGGTTACGCGACGCGATCTTCAACAGTGACTATCCCGTGCTGCAGGGCGGGATCCTGTTCCTCGCGATCGTGTTCGTCCTCGTGAACCTGCTCGTGGACATCTCGTACGCGATCATCAACCCGCGGATCCGGTACAGCTGATGTCGGTCGCCGAGCTCGAAGCACGGGAAATCCAGCTCGAGGGGCCGTCCGGCCTCTGGAGCGAGGCGCGCTATAGGCTCATTCGGAATCCGACCGCAGTCCTCGGCGCAGTGTTCGTCGCAGTCTTCGTCACCTGCGCCGTTTTCGCGCCGCTGATTGCGCCGTATGGCCCGAAGGAGCAGAACCTCAATCTCCTCAATGCCGGCAAGCCGATCGGCCCCACGTCGGGCCATTGGTTCGGCGTCGATCTTCTCGGTCGTGACGAGTTCTCGCGGATCATCTACGGCGCACGGTTTTCCCTGCTGATCGGCGTCGTCTCCGTCGCCATCGGTCTCTCCATCGGGATGCTGCTGGGCTCGATCGCGGGCTATCTCGGCGGCTTCATCGACTCCGTGATCATGCGGGTGATGGACGTGATGCTGGCTATCCCGGGCTTGCTGTTCGCGATCGGCATCGTCGCGATGCTCGGTCCGGGCCTAGGCCAGATCATGGTCGCAGTCGGAGTGGTGAACATCCCGATCTTCGCGCGCTTGTTACGCGGCTCGATCCTGGCGCAGCGCGAGAACGACTTCGTGCTCGCGGCACGCTCGGTCGGCGTGCGCAGACGGGTGATTCTGTTCTCGCACATCCTCCCGAATGCGATCTCGCCCGTGATCGTCCAGGGGACGCTCGCGATGGCCACCGCGATCATCGACGTCGCCGGTCTGGGCTTTCTCGGACTCGGTCCGCAGGACCCGGCCACCCCGGAGTGGGGGACGATGCTCACGGACGTGAACAGTTACCTGAACGTCGCGCCGTTTCTGGCCATCATCCCGGGCATTGCAATCGTCGTCTCCGTCCTCGGGTTCAACCTGATCGGCGACGGCCTGCGGGAAGCGCTGGATCCGAAGCTGCGCACCCGTGGCTAGAGAGCCGCTGCTCTCGGTCGAGGACCTCCACGTCCGCTTCTGGACACGGCGCGGGACGGTGCACGCGGTGAACGGGATCTCGTTCGACATCGCGCCCGGCGAGACGCTCGGGATCGTCGGCGAGTCAGGCTGCGGCAAGAGCGTGACGTCGCTCGCAATCCTCGGGCTGCTCGCGCGCAACGGACGCGTCGAGTCTGGGAAGGCGATCTTTGGAGGGCGTGACCTGATCCGCCAGAGCGACCGCGCCCTGCGCCGGATCCGCGGTCGCGAGATCGCAATGATCTTCCAGGATCCGATGTCTTCGCTGAACCCGGTGCTCACGATCGGCCGGCAGATCCGCGAGGCGCTGGAGACGCACTTCGACATGCATCGGAAGGAGGCCGAGCAGACCGCGGCGGAGGCGCTCGACCGCGTCGGGATCCCGAGCGCGAAGGCGCGGATCCGCGACTACCCGCACCAGTTCTCCGGCGGCATGCGCCAGCGGGCGATGATCGCGATGGCGCTCGCCTGCAAGCCGAAGCTGCTGATCGCGGACGAGCCGACGACGGCGCTCGACGTCACGATCCAGGCGCAGATCCTCGACCTGCTGCGCGCGCTCGTCGCGGAGGAGAACGCAGCGCTGATCCTGATCACGCACGACCTCGGCGTGGTCGCCGGAATGTGCGAGCGCGTCAACGTGATGTACGCCGGCATGTTCATGGAAACCGGATCGGCGGAGCAGTTGTTCGGCGGGCCCCGTCATCCGTACACGCTCGGTCTGCTGCAGAGCGTGCCGCGTCTCGACGCAGGGCGCCGCGCACGCCTGCATCCGATCGAGGGTGCGCCGCCGAACATGCTGCGCCCGCCCGCAGCCTGTCCGTTCCAGCCGCGCTGCCGCTTCGAGGTCGACCTCTCGGGACGCGAGGTGCCCCCGCTGGTCGAGATCGAGCTCGGCCACAAGGTCGCATGCTTCAACCCGGTACCCGTCGACGAGTGGGATCGCACGCGCGCGGCGGCGACGGCATGACGACCGGCAACGGCGCCGGCCCGCTCGTCGAGCTCGAGCACCTCAAGGTCTACTTCCCGATCAAGAGCGGCATCGTGCTCGACCGGCACGTCGGCGACATCCGCGCGGTCGACGACGTCTCGCTGACGATCCGGCGCGGCGAGACGGTCGGCCTCGTGGGCGAGTCCGGCTGCGGCAAGTCGACGGTGGGCCGCACGATCCTGCGGCTGTACAAGCCGACCGGCGGACGCATCGTCTTCGACGGCCGGGACATCTCGCAGCTGAACGAGCAGGAGCTGCGGCCGCTCCGTCGGCGCATGCAGATGGTCTTCCAGGACCCGTTCGCGTCGCTCAACCCGCGCCACAGCGTCGGCCGGATCGTCGGTGAGCCGCTGCGCAGTCACGGCCTTGCGAACCGGCGGGAGGCGGCCGGCCGCGTGCGCGACCTGCTGCAGACCGTCGGCCTGCCTCAGGATGCGGCGGGCCGTTACCCCCACGAGTTCTCCGGCGGCCAGCGGCAGCGCATCGGGCTGGCACGCGCGCTTGCGCTCAATCCCGACTTCGTCGTCGCCGACGAGCCCGTGTCCGCGCTCGACGTCTCCATCCAGGCGCAGATCATCAACCTGTTCGAGCAGCTGCAGGACGAGTTTGAGCTCACCTACCTCTTCATCGCGCACGACCTTGCCGTGGTGCGGCACATCTCCGACCGGATCGCGGTCATGTACCTCGGCTGGATCGTCGAGGTCTCGCCGGCGGCGGAGCTCTACGAGAACCCGCTTCACCCGTACACGATCTCGCTGCTGTCTGCGGTTCCGATCCCCGACCCGGTCGTCGAGAAGCAGCGCGAGTCGATCCTGCTCGCAGGCGATCTGCCCAGCCCGGCAAACCCGCCGCCGGCGTGTCGGTTCCACACGCGCTGCCCGTTCGTGCAGCCGACGCGCTGCCGCGACGAGATCCCGCCACTGCGCAAGCTCGCGACCGGGCACGAGGTCGCATGCCACTGGGCCGAGGACATCCAGTCGGGGCAGATCAGGCCGCGCGAGCGCGAGCCGGTCTTCGAGCCGGGCTTGCAAGAGCCCGAGGAAGCGCCGCCGCCCGTTTGAGAATCTCGTCCGCGTCCAGCGGCGCAACACGGAGCTCGGGCGGTGGGCGGCGGAGGAACGTCCCGATCAGCAGTAGCTCGTCGAGCTGCTCCGGGCCTGGTCGCTCGGCTGCGGCCAGACCCGCTTCGACCTCGACGCGGCCGGTGAGGAGGCGCGCGTCGGCGATGCGGCCGTTGGCGACGAAGAACCCGCGCGCGTAGCCGGGCTCGATCGAGGGGACGATCACACAGCAGCGTGTTGCGCGCAGCTGTTCGAGCCGACGCATGGCGCGCACGACGTCCTCGACGGCGGCGATGCGATCACGCAGTCGCCCCGCATCCTCGAAGCGGCGGCAGTCGGAGAGATCGCGGAGGCGAGCACGTAACCGAGGCAGTGCCGACTCGGGATGCTCGGCCTCATCCGCACGAAGCGCTCGTGCAGCGAGCCGTGCACGGGTGCGGCTCTTCAACGGTCCTACGGGCGACGGCTTGGTCGAGCAGACAACGCTGTCGCCGCGCCGGCGGAGGTAGACGTAGCGGTCCGGCCGCGTGTTTCGTGCATTGGCCGGCGGTCTCAGCTCGCGCAGGAGACGCAGCTCTTCGAGCGCCGCCTCGAGCTCGGAGCCGCAGACACGCCATTCGATCCGCGCGAGCGCTGCGAGCGCCGCCTCCACCGCCGGTCGCTGCCGGTCGCTGCGGAAGTACGAGCGCAGCCGTGCACGCAGGTCGCGCGCGCGACCGACGTAGAGGATCTGGTCGTGCGCGTCACGGAAGAGGTACACGCCGGGCGCGCTCGGCGCGCCGAACGCGAGCGCGCGCTTCGCGTACACCTTGCGCACCCGAGGCGCCGCGAGGTCGACAAGGTCGGCAACGCTCAGCGCGCCGCGTTCCTGCGCAAGGCCGATCAGCTGGATCAGGATCTCGGCCGTGGCCTGCGCGTCGGGCAGCGCGCGGTGGCACGGACGCGCCGCGGTGCCGAAGAACTCGGACAGCGACGCCAGTCCGGCGCGTGGCGTTCGCCCTGTCAGCAGCCGCCGCGCGAGCCCGACCGTATCGACGACCGGGCCTGCGAGCCTCGCGCCGGTGAGGCGCTCCGTCTCGCGGTCGAGGAACGCGAGGTCGAAGCGCGCGTTGTGCGCGACGAGCACGGCGTCCCCTGCGAACTCGAGGAAGCGGCGGACGGCGATCGCCGGGTGCGGGCGCCCGCGCAGGTCGGAGTCGCGCAAGCCCGTCAGGGCGCTGATCGCCGGGCCGATCGGCACGCCTGGATCGACGAGCAGCTCGAACTCCTCTTGCAGATCGAGGTCCCGCACGCGGACGGCGCCGATTTCGCAGATGTGCGAGCTGCCGGGCCGCAGCCCGGTCGTCTCGAGGTCGACCACGACGAACGTCGCGCGCTCGAGCGGGAGGTCGGCGCCGGGCGGATCCGCGAGCCCGACCGCATCGCCGCGCCAGGCGAGCCGTGCGTCCTCGCCGACGACCTCCTCGAGCAGGCTCCGAGCCATCGCAACCGGAGCGGACCGAAGTGCGAACAGCCGCCTGGCCGCCTCCTCGACGAAGACCGGCCCACGCCGCTCCTCGACGAGCTCGACGAGCCGGTCGGCCGCGTCCAGGCGGAGCTGCATGAGGAAGAGGGTAGGCGAACATACGTTCGGTGTCCAGCGGAGACGGTCCGAAGCAGGGGTTTGCGGGGTCCGGTTTCGGAACGCGAATTCGGACCAACTGAAAGCAAGTGGAGCCCAGTCGTGATGCGCTTGCAAAGCCAAACCGAACTAACGGCGAGCGCCGAAAGACGTCTGTAAGAATCGAGCGTTCCGCGTGCGGACGAGGGGGGTCTGCGCCCGCCGCGGCTTTCCCAAGGGAGGAGTTCAGATAGTGACGAAGAGACCGAGGTTTCGCATCGCCGGTGGCCTCGCGCTCGTAACCGCTCTTGCCTTCCTCGCCGGCTGCGGCGGAGGCGGCAACAAGTCCTCGAGCGGCAACAACGCGGGGAGCAACAAGGGCAAGACGTATCCGCTACTGCGGGCGGTCTGGGATGCACCGGACTACATGGATCCAGCCCTGTACTACACGGTCGCGGCGTACCAGCTGACGAACTACGTCTGGAGCGGGCTCGTCGGGTACAAGCACGAGAACGGGCCGGGTGGCGCGACGCTGGTCCCGTACCTCGCGGAGAGCATGCCCAAGATCTCCGCGGACGGAAAGGACTACAAGTTCACGCTGCGCGACGGGCTGAAGTACTCGGACGGCAAGCCCGTCAAAGCGAGTGACTTCAGATACACGATCGAACGAGACTTCAAGATGGACTCGCCGGGTGTCGGGTTCTACTCCGACATCACCGGCGTGAGCGGCGACAACGGCTTCGCCACGACGAAGAAGGGTCACATCTCGGGGATCGTCACGGACGACGCCAAGCGCACGATCGAGATCAAGCTCGATCAGCCGCGCGGCGACTTCCTCTACATCCTCGGGATGGAGTTCTCGCACATCGTGCCGTCCGGGACACCCGCGTCGGATCAGTCGACGCACCCGATTCCCGCAACCGGGCCCTACATGCTGCAGAGCTACCAGCCGAACCGCAGCATCACGCTGGTTCGGAACCCGAACTTCAACAACCAGATCCCGACCGAGCCGTCAGGGAATCCGGACCGCGTCGAGGCGACGATCATCACCGACCCTGTCGCGGCCTACCAGCGGGTGATCAGCGGCAAGGCGGACTACGACTACCAGGTGGTCCCGACCGACCGCCTCCAGGAGGCCCAGTCGAAGTACAAGGACCAGCTACGCATCTACACGAACGCGAACACCTACTACTACGCAATCAACAACCGGATCCCGCCGTTCAACAACATCCAGGCCCGCAAGGCGGCCCAGATGGCGATCGATCCGCAGGCGATCATCTCCGGGATCTACGGCGGCCTGGGCCGCCCGACGGAGAACTTCCTGCCGCCGGGGTATCCGCAGTACAAGAAGATCAATGCGTGGAACTTCGACCTCGCGGCGGCGAAGAAGCTCGTGCAACAGTCCGGCACCGCCGGTCAGACGGTCGACGTCTACGGGCCGAACGAGGACCCGTCGAAGTCGACGACCGAGTATCTCGCCAATCAGCTGACGAAGATCGGCTACAAGACGAAGCTGCACCTGCTCGAGCACGCGGTCTACTTCCAGACGATCGGGGCGCAGAAGACCCGAGCCCAGGCGATGTTCACCGACTGGTACCAGGACTATCCGCACCCGCTCGACTGGTTCGACGTGCTGCTGAACGGCAACCGCATCACGCAGACCCACAACAACAACCCGGGCAACGTCGACGTGCCCTCGGTGAACAAGGAGATCGAGGCACTCAAGAAGATCAGCGACATCACGCCTGCGGTGAACGATCGCTGGGCAAAGGTCGACTCCGACCTGATGGCCAAGTACGCCACGACGATCCCGTACATGAACCGCTCACAGACCGACTTCTTCGGTCCGCAGATGGACATGAGCTGTTACGTGTTCGGCGTCGTGTCGTTCTGGGACTTCGGCCTGAGCTGCAAGAAGTAGGCGTGTCAGCGAGAGGGAGAGCGCCGTCGTGCGGGGCTCTCCCTCCTGTTCAACCCCCGGCTGCTGAGGGAAAGATGGCGTAATGGCAACCGAGTCCTCGACCGATTTCACGCTCGACTCGGCTGCCGCGCTCGCGGCCGAGGAGGAAGGTGAGATCGAAGGCAAGAGCCCGTGGTTGCTCGCGTGGCGAAGGCTGCGCCGGAACTACGTCGCGCTCGGCTTCCTTGTGCTGTTCGTTCTGATCGTGATCGCTTGCCTGTTTGCCGGCGTCTATGCGCATCACGTAGCGCACACTGGACCGGACGACAACCACCTCGGCGAGACGTTCACGAAGAACGGCAAGAAGGTGCAGGTCGTCTCGAAAGGCTTCATCACCAGTGGCGGTGAGTTCCATGCAGGCGGCATTCCGGTCGGCCCGCAACTCTGGCACGCCGGCGGCCGCTACGTCTTCGGTGCCGACAACCAGGGGCGCGACGTCGCCGTCCGGCTGCTCTACGGCGGCCGCAACTCGCTGAAGATCGGGATCGGCTCGGCGCTCATCTGCACCGCCCTGGCGCTGGTGTTGGCGCTGCTGGCGGGCTATTACGGCGGCTGGGTCGACTGGCTGATCGCGCGCGGCTTCGACCTGATCTGGGCGTTCCCGGTGTTACTGCTCGCGATCGCGCTCGGCACGGCGCTGTCGATCAACGGTTTCCATCATCTCGGGATCAACCTCCAAGCGGGCAGCCTCTGGATCCCGACGCTCGTGATCGCCTTCGTCCTCGTTCCGTATATGGGCAGGCCGCTGCGGGGCCAGATCCTGTCGCTGCGGGAGAAGGAGTTCATCGAAGCTGCGACCGCGCAGGGCGCGAGCCCGCTACGGATCATGTTCGGCGAGCTGCTCCCGAATGTCGCATCCTCGGCGCTCGTGCTGTTCACGCTGATCATCGCCAGCAACATCCTCACCGAAGCGGGGCTCTCCTTCCTCGGCGCCGGAGTGCAGCCGCCGAGCCCGTCCTGGGGAACGCTGATCTCGGATGGTCAGGGCCGCATACAAACGGCCCCGTGGCTGGCGATCATCCCGGGCGCCGCCATCGTGCTGACCGTCCTCTCGCTGAACATCTTCGGGGACGGGCTTCGTGACGCGCTCGATCCGCGGGCGAAGGTCAGGCTGGAGCATTGATCGGGTTCCTCATCCGCCGTTTGATCGGAGCGCTGCTGGTTCTGATCGCCGTCAGCTTCATCACGTACCTGATCTTCGTGAAGATTCCTGGCGGAGATCCCGCGCAGCGCATCGCCGGCCGAACTGCGACCGACGCAAACATCGCGGACATCCGCCAGCGGCTCCATCTCGACGATCCTTTCTACGACCAGTACTGGGGGATGATGAAGTCCCTCTTCACGGGGAGCCTCCAGTCGTATCAGCAGCAGCTGGACGTCGTCGACCAGATCAAGCAGGGGATACCAGCGACGTTCTCGCTCTGCATCGGTGCAGGCATCATCTGGCTCGGCTTCGGCATCCTCGTCGGCGTCATCTCGGCGGTAACGGCGGGCAGATGGTCGGACCGCGTGATCACCGTGTTGGCGCTGATCGGAATCTCGATGCCCGTGTTCTGGCTCGGACTGATCGTCCGCTACCTGTTCGCGGAGGGCCATCCTTTCGAGTTCATGCCCGACAGTGGCTACGTTCCGCTGACGACCAACCCCTGGCAGTGGTTCGTCCATTTGCTCATGCCGTGGCTCGTGCTTGCGGTCCTGTTCATCGGCTTCTACGGGCGCGTGCTCCGCTCGAACATCCTCGACACGATCAACGAGGACTTCGTCCGCACGGCGAAGGCGAAGGGCCTGCCCTGGCGGCGTGTCCTGGTCAAGCACGTGCTCCGGAACTCACTGATCCCGATCGTGACGCTGTTCGGACTGGACTTCGCAGCGGTCCTCGGCGGGAGCGCAATCCTGACGGAGACAGTGTTCGACCTCAAAGGTGTCGGCTGGACCGCAGCGCGGTCGGTTGGTTTGCTCGACCTGCCTCCGATCATGGCCGTCACGATCTACGCGACGTTCTTCATCGTCCTCTTTAGCGTGATCGTCGATCTCGTCTACGCGTGGCTCGATCCGCGCATCAGGCCCGCGTAATGGCCGAACGTCTCCTCGAAGTCAAAGATCTCAAGGTCCAGTTCGCGACGGAGGACGGGATCGTCAAGGCGGTCGACGGCGCATCGTTCGAGCTCGACCGGGGCCGCGTGCTCGGGATCGTGGGGGAGTCGGGCTCGGGCAAGAGCGTGACGGCGATGACCCTGCTTGGGCTGACGCGCGACAAGAACACGCGCTTCGAAGGCGAGGTGCTCTACAAGGGCCGCAACGTCCTGCAGATGAGAGAGGAGGAGCTGCAGGAGGTCCGCGGCAACGAGATGTCGATGATCTTCCAGGATCCGATGACCTCGCTGAACCCCGTGTACACCGTGGGGGCGCAGATCTGCGAGGCGATCAGGATCCACGAGCGCGCCCAGAAGGGGGCTGCGCGGCGGCGGGCGATCGAGCTGCTGAGGCAGGTCGGGATTCCAAACGCTGACTCGCGGGTGGACAACTATCCGCACGAGTTCTCCGGCGGGATGAGGCAGCGGGCGATGATCGCGATGGCGCTCGCGTGTAACCCCGACGTGCTGATCGCGGACGAGCCGACGACGGCGCTGGACGTCACGATCCAAGCGCAGATCATCGAGCTGATCGACCGCCTCAAGGACGACTTCAACTCGGCAGTGATCCTGATCACCCACGATCTGGGCGTCGTCGCCGAGATCGCCGACGAGATCGTCGTGATGTACGCCGGCCGCATCGTCGAGCGGGCGCAGACGCGTAGCCTGTTCTACGACCCGCAGATGCCGTACACGTGGGGCCTGCTCGGCTCGATCCCGCGGCTCGACCGTCCGAAGCAGGAGCGTCTGCACTCGATCAAGGGCATGCCGCCTTCATTGATCCGGACACCGGCCGGCTGCAAGTTCCGGCCCCGCTGCCCGCATGCCTTCGACAAGTGCATGGAGGAGCCCGGACTCGAGAACCGCGTCGAGGAGCCGGGCCACCTCGACCGCTGCTGGCTGTCCGTCGCGGAGAAGCGCAGCCTGCGCGAGCGAACGATTGCCGGCGAGGAGGCTGCATGAGCGGGAACGGCGGCGACCCGCTGATCGAGGTCCGCAGCCTCAAGAAGTACTTCCCGATTCGCAAAGGTTTGCTCCAGCGGGAGACGGGGCGCGTCCACGCCGTAGACGATGTGACCTTCTCGGTCCGCGAAGGGGAGACGCTCGGCCTTGTGGGGGAGTCGGGCTGCGGCAAGTCGACGCTGGGCCGGACGATCGTCCGCCTGCTCGAGCCGACGGACGGGGCGGTCGTCTTCGAAGGCCGCGATATCTCGTCGCTGGGGACGCGGTCGCTGCGGCCCCTGCGGCGCCAGATGCAGATGGTTTTCCAGGATCCCTACGCGAGCCTCAATCCGCGCAAGCGGGTGGGTTCGATCATCGGCACGCCTCTCAAGATCCACGGCATCGACCGCTCGGAGCACCGCCGGCGGGTGCAGGAGCTGCTCGAGACCGTCGGCCTCTCGCCCGAGCACTACAACCGCTTCCCGCATGAGTTCTCGGGCGGGCAGCGTCAGCGGATCGGGGTTGCCCGGGCGCTGGCCCTACGCCCCAAGCTGATCGTGGCCGACGAGCCGGTCTCGGCACTGGACGTCTCGATCCAGTCCCAGATGCTGAATCTCCTGGACGATCTCCAGAAGGAGCTCCGGCTCACCTACATCTTCATCGCCCACGATCTCGGCGTCGTCCGGCACGTGAGCAACCGGATCGCGGTCATGTATCTCGGGAAGCTCGTCGAGCTCGCGCCGGCCGAGGAGCTGTACCAGCGGCCGATCATGCCCTATACCGAGGCGCTCCTTTCGGCCGTCCCGATTCCGGATCCCGACCTGAGCAAGCAGCGCGAGCGGATCGTGCTGGAGGGGGACGTTCCGAGCCCGATCAACCCGCCGTCGGGCTGCCGCTTCCATCCGCGCTGCCGGTACATGACGGACATCTGCCGTGAGGTCGAACCGCCTCTGACGAACTACGGGAACGGCCATCTCGCGGCCTGCCACCACCCGCTCAACGTGGACAAGGAGACCCTGGCCCGGGTCACCGTGTCGGAGCGGCACACGCCCGCGGCGGCGGACGAGCGGGCCAAGCCGGAGGAGCCCGGGAAGCAGCAGGCGAGGCCAATCCCTCGAACAGGGTAGAACGCCGCGCTAAAGCGGCTTTGCCAAGCGGCCGATAGCCCAGGCATGGACGCCGCGGAGCGCAAGGAGATCCTGAGCCGCTACATGGACCATCAGCGCCGCTTCGAGGCGGTCGCTGCGAAGCGGCAGAACGGGAACGCCGAGGTCATTCCCTTCAACGGCCCCCTCCGCGAGCTGGAGCAGGAGCCGACGATGCGGGAGATCGAGGTGCTCCAGCTGATCTCCGACGGTCTCGTGAATCGCGAGATCGGCCACCGGCTCTTCCTCAGCGAGGAGACGGTGAAGTCGCACGTGCGTCACCTGCTCGCAAAGCTGCAAGCGCGCTCGCGCGCGCATGCTGTGGCCGTCGGCTTTCGCCGAGGCCTGATCGCCTAGCGCTGCTCTAGCTGCCCCTTATCCACGCCTTGTGGAAATCCCTCAACAGGGGGATGTCCACACACTGTGGACAACGGAAGCTACGCGGGCTTTACCAGGTCTTGAGATTCCCCGCGATTAGAACGCGGGATGTGAGGCGGATCACCGACTGACGCACGGTGAACTCCCTCCAATTTAGGGGACTGACGGCGAGCGGAGGGTATACCCCTTTTGGGTGATAAGTCAAGAGCTTTCATAAGGTTTCACCGCCAGAATCTGCCGATTTGGGGGTGGACCTTCACTCTGTGGGGGTCAGCCCTGGGAGTAGGGATCGCGCTTGCTAGACCATTGCCGTCGCTGTGGATCGTGGCGGGGCTTGCAGGTCTCGCGGCAGTCGCCGAGCGCCAGAGCGTTCCACTGACGCGCAACACGGAGGGGTCTGTTGCGTTCCTGCCCTTCGTCTTCGCCGCAGTTGCGTTTGGTCCATTTGCAGCGCTTGTCGTTGGCGCCCTCGCTGGGGTTGGCGACTTCCGAAGGCCGTATTTGCGTTGGGCGGTCTATCTTCCGGTGCGGGCACTCACGGCGGGAATCG
>WNGB01002329.1_pt1 | contig 30708 bp, 25 predicted proteins | sample 5400681 | NCBI WGS metagenome assembly WNGB01 (sample SAMN13153367, study PRJNA577476) | soil metagenome | isolation source: 115 cm soil or saprolite under grassland replicate 2 | place: USA:California | collected 2016-06-15
TTCGCCGGCGTTGCGTTCGCGGTCAAGAACCTGTTCGACATTGCGGGCCTGCCGACGCTCGCCGGCTCGAAGATCAATCGTGACTCGGCGCCCGCGAGCCGCGACGCCACCTTGATCGAGCACCTGGAAGCGGCCGGAGCGGTCCTCGTCGGCGCGCTCAACATGGGCGAATACGCCTATGACTTCACCGGCGAGAACATCCACCACGGCGCTTCGCGCAATCCGCACGACACGAGCCGCATGACCGGCGGCTCCTCCGGCGGCTCGGGTGGCGCGGTCGCCGGCGGCCTGGTGCCGATTGCGCTCGGCTCCGACACCAACGGCTCGATCCGGGTGCCGGCCTCGCTCTGCGGCCTGTTCGGGCTCAAGCCGACCTACGGCCGGCTGTCGCGCGCACGCACCTTTCCGTTCGTGGCGAGCCTCGACCATGTCGGGCCGCTGGCGCGCTCGGCGAAAGATTTGAGCCTCGCTTATGACGCCATGCAGGGCCACGACCCCGACGACCCGGTCTGCGCCGACCGCCCGGCCGCGCCGGTCACCCCGCTGCTCCATCGCGGCACCGATGGTCTGCGGATCGCGGTTGCCGGCGGCTATTTCCGCAAGGGCGCCTTTCCGGAGGCGCGCACCGCGCTCGAGCGGGTCGCGGCCGCGCTCGGGGCAAAACGCGAGATCGAGATCCCCGAAGCGGAACGCGCCCGCGCCGCCGCCTATGTGATCACCGCGACCGAAGGCGCCGCGCTCCACCTGGAGCGCCTGCGCACACGCGCGCGCGACTTCGATCCGGCCGTGCGCGACCGGCTGATCGCCGGCGCCATGGTGCCGGCCGCGCTGGTGGTCGAGGCGCAGAAGTTCCGGCGTTGGTATCGCGAGCAGATGCTCGAGCTTTTCAAGGAGGTCGACGCCATTCTGGCGCCGGCGACGCCCTGCACCGCGCCCAAGATCGGCCAGCAGACCTTCGTGCTCGACGGGGTCGAGCTGCCGGTGCGCGCCAATCTCGGTCTCTACACCCAGCCGATCTCGTTCATCGGCCTGCCGGTGGCGGCGGTCCCGGTGCCGCTCAAGCCGCTGCCGATCGGCGTGCAGATCATCGCCGCGCCATGGCGGGAGGACGTGGCGCTGCGCATCGCGCATACGCTCGAAACAAAAGGGATCGCGGCCGCGCCAAGGCCCCGCGAATGAGGGAGGGAGCGATGGAGATCGACCTGCCGGAGGTCGTCGCCGAGTTGAAAGCGGCCTTCGAGCGCTACGAGACGGCGCTGGTGTCGAACGACGTCGAGACGCTTGGCGCCATCTTTCGCGACGATCCGCGCACGATCCGCTACGGCATCGGTGAAAACCTCTATGGCTACGGCGAGATCAAGGCGTTCCGCGCCGCCCGTTCTCCCGTCGGCCTAATGCGCAAGACGTCGCGGACCGTGATCACGACCTATGGCCGCGATTTCGCCGTGGCCTCGACGCTGTTTCACCGCGACACGGTGCCCGGCAAGGTCGGCCGCCAGATGCAGAGCTGGGTACGGTTCGACGAAGGCTGGCGCGTCGTCGCCGCGCATGTGAGCCTGATCGATCAACCGGCCGAGGCGGCGCGATGACGGAAGCGCTGAGGCTCGAGCGCCCTGGCCCGGCGACGGACAATGGCCGCAGGACCCTGGCCGAGGAGCTCCGCCTGCAGCTCGCCGACGAGATCGTGCGCGGCGTTCTCGAGCCGGGCGCGGCGCTCGACGAGACCGAGCTGGCGCGCCGCTTTCAAGTCTCGCGCACGCCGGTGCGCGAGGCGATCCGGCAGCTGGCGGCGAGCGGGCTCATCGAGGCGCGCGCCCATCGCGGCGCCGTGGTCGCGCGCCCGGACGCCGAGCGCCTGATCGGCATGTTCGAGGCGATGGCCGAGCTCGAGGCGCTGTGCGCCGGGCTTGCCGCTGAGCGCATGACCGGCGGCGAGCGGCGCCTGCTCGAAACCACGCATGAAGAGCTGCGCGCGCTGATCCAGAGCGGCGATCCGCAGCGCTACCATGAGAGCAACGAGGCGTTCCACGCCACCATCTATGCGGGCGCCCACAATGCCTATCTCGCCGAGATGACGCTCGCCACCCGCGCCCGCGCGCAGCCGTTCCGGCGCGCCCAGTTCCGCAATCTCGGCCGGCTCGCCAAGTCGCATGGCGAGCATGAGCGCGTGGTGACGGCGATCCTGCGCGGGGACCGCGAGAGCGCGGCGAGCGCCATGCGCGCGCATATCGGGATGGTGCGCGAGGAATACGAAGCCTATGCGGATTATCTGTGACCGGCCCCTAAGCCGGCACGCCGGCTTGCGCCAAGAACGCGCGCCAGCCGCCGAACGCGGTGATGTCACGCGCGCCGGCGACCGCCTCGGCCTCGACCAGAAAGCCCTTCACCATGCGGCCGTCGGCGAGGACCAGGGTGCCGATCGACAGCGGCGGCGGCACCGCGGCGACGAAGCGGCCGAAGCTTTCCGGCGCCAGCGTCCAGATCTCCACCTCGATCGGCGCGCCCTCGCCCGCCGCCACCCGCAGCAGCCCGGGCTTGGGCGGACGCGACGAGGGGAGCGCAAACAGCCGGTAGTCCGGCCGCGTCTTCGCCGTTTCCAGGAACGTCGCGCCGAGCGCGGTCAATTCCCCGTTGAGCGCCATGCCGGAGAGATGCGCGCCGACCACCGCCAGCGGGATGTCGTCCGCCGCAGCCGCAACCGCAAGCTTTGCGAGCGGCGGCTGCGTCTGCCCGGTGGCGCCGAGCGGCAGCGCGGTATCGGCGTGAAACACACGCCCGAGCGAGGCCAGCAGCGCATCGCGGCCGGCGAGCGCGAGCAAGGTGACGCCGAACGGCACGCCGTCCGCGCGCATCGACGCCGGCACCGCCAGCGCGCAGAGCTCGAGTAGGTTGACGAAGTTGGTGTAGGTGCCGAGCCGGCTGTTGAGCTGGACCGGGTCGGCGAGCACCTGGTCCACCGTATAGGGGGTGGGAATGGTCGGCAGCGCGAGCGCGTCGATCTGCCGAAAGCTGTGATCGCGCACCCGGCGCAGCTCCTCGAGCTTGTAGAGCGCCGCGAAGGTATCGACCGCGCTCGGCCGCGCCCCGCCCAGAATGATCTGGCGGGTGACCGGATGCATCGACTCGGGCGAGGACGCGATCAACGAGCGCGCGGTGATGTAGCGCTCCGCCACCCAGGGTCCTTCGTAAAGCAGGCGCGCGGTCTCGTAGAACGGTTCGATATCGATCTCGACGATTTTTGCGCCGAGCCGCATGAGCTGCGCGAGCGCCGCGTCGTAGCACGCTTCCGACTGGCGGTCGCCGAAGAACAGGCGGTCGCCCAGGGTCGGCACCCCGAGCCGAATGCCTGCCGGCATCGGGCCGAGCGCGCCGAGCGGGCGCGGGCGGGAATAGGGATCGGCGGTGTCGGGGCCGGCCATCGCGGCCAGCGTCGCGAACGCGTCGTCGACGGTGAGCGCCAACACCGATACGCAATCGAGGGTGCGGCAGGCGGGAACGACGCCGTGGGTGGAGACGAGGCCGAGGCTCGGCTTTAGCCCGACGATGTTGTTGAGCCCGGCCGGCACGCGGCCCGAGCCGGCGGTGTCGGTGCCGAGCGCGATCGGGACTATGCCGGCGGCGACCGCGACAGCGGAGCCCGAGCTCGAGCCGCCCGGGATCAGCCCGGGCGTTACGGCATTGCGTGGGACGCCGTAGGGCGTGCGCGTGCCGGTCAGCCCGGTGGCGAACTGATCGAGATTGGTCTTGCCGACGACGATCGCGCCGGCGCGCCGCAAGCGCGCGACGCAGGTCGCGTCCGCCGCCGCCGTATAGGCGAAGGCCGGGCAGGCGGCGGTGGTCGGCAGACCCTCGACGTCGATATTGTCCTTGATCGCGACCGGCACGCCGTAAAGCGGGCGATGCGGTCCGCCCTCGGCGGCGATGGCCTTGGCCTCGGCGATGGCGTCGGCTTCCTCGCGCAAGGTGATGAAGACCGCCGGATCGCCGTAGGCGCGGATGCGGGCATAGCTCGCCGCCACGGTCTCGGCCGGTGTCGCCGCGCCGCTGCGGTGGGCGTCGAGGATTGCCGCGACGGTCAGGTTGATATCGGGTGTCACGGCGCTCCCACGCTCGAAACCGTCGTCACTGCCAATCCTTTCGCATGGGATCCGTCGGAGCAAGCGATGTGCCAACCCGCCGGTCGCAAGCTCCCTAATACAACTGTCTGTCGATTATTGCATACAACGCCGACCCGGTGCCTAGTTATCAGGCCGCGAGCGCGCACGCATTTCGGCGGCGAACCGGGCTTCCACTTCTCAAAATGGCACTTTAATTCAATCGAATGATCGTCGATTTCGAGCTGCCGTCTTGGCGATCCTGTAGGATGTTGCTGCGTTGATCGAGCTCCCACAGTGCTCCGGGAGCCAACGCCATGCTTTCTCGCAGCCTCCGCGCCCTCGAGCGTCTTGCTCGCGAATTTGGTCTCCGGTCGGAGGGATCGGTTGCTTCAACCTTTGCTCTCACCCTGATTCCGATCGTCACCGGCGTCGGCGTAGCCGTTGACTATTCGCGCGCAAACGCGGTCAAGGCGTTCCTGCAATCTGCGCTCGACGCCGGCCTGCTGGCAGGCGCCAAGGACGGAAGCTCGAACTGGATGCAAGTCGCACTGAATGTCTTCAACAGCAATGTTGCGTCGAAAAACATTTTGGCTTCAACGCCAACGTTCACATCTGATTCGAATTCCACCTTTACCGGCAGCGCGACGGCCTCGGTACCTACGTCCGTTCTTGGCATTGTCAGGATTCAATCTCTGGACGTGAGTGTGAATGCGACGGCCACAATGGCGGAGGCGGACAATTCTTGCATACTCACCCTTGACCAAGGACAGGCGCGCTCGCATGTGTCGCTCACGCTCAATGGCGCCCCGCTCGTGAACCTGTCGGGCTGCTCGATTCGATCCAATAGCAGCCTTGACTGCAACGGCAACGACGGCAGCGTCACCAAATCATTTGCGGGCGGCACAGCGTCGGCTTGCGGCCGTCCAAAGTCGAATGCCCCCGTCGTCCCCGACATCTACGCCCCGCTGGCGAGCAACATCACGACCAGATGTGGCAGCTCGAGACTTGGCGTCACCTGGACGCCGGACTCGCTCCCAACCGGGTCAAGCTTTATCACGGTCAACATGGGCAGTTACGTCGAATATCATGTCTGCGGCGATCTGACCGTTTCAGGCACCGGCTACCTCACCGGCAGCGCGCCGGCCTCCGACAGCGTCATCATCATCGAGAACGGCAGCCTGGTTGTCGAAGACAACGCGTCGATCAGCACGGCCAAGACCACTATCGTTATGACCGGCAACAACGGTTTTCCGGCAAAAGTCGACTTTCCAAACGGCGCCGGCAAGAAAGCAGCCTTGTCCTTGTCGCCCCCGACCGGCACCACGAACCCCTGGCAGAGCGTCGCTCTCTACCTCGATCCCAAATTGACAAAGAACGTCGACAATTCGTGGGGCCCTGGCGCCGAGTTCGATGCGGACGGTCTCGTCTATCTCGGCAATTCCAATGTCGTCACCGACGGAAATACCGCAAGCAGCAATTCGAAATGCACAAAATTTGTGATGAACAGTTTCACCACCAACGGCAGTGTCAAGCTCGATTTCGCGCAGAACAATTGCGCCGCCATCGGCCTGAAGCAGTGGGGCGGCATTGCGGTTGCCTTGACAAGGTAACCACCGTCGGCAGTGGCAGCAGGCTGTCTCGCCTGTTTCGCATTCGGCAGCGCGCCTTCATTTGGCGGGCACCGGCAACGCGTGGACGCAAGATGATCCGACGTACCCGGCAATGACCGCCGCGGTCACAGGTCGCGCACATGCGGCAGAATTTCGCCGGCGAAGATTTCCAGCGAGCGCATGATCTCCGCCTGGGGCAACGAGCCGAAGTCGACCAGCATGCCGATCTGGGTGATGCCGACGTCACGCAGCACGCGAATGCGCTCGACCGCCTGCTTCGGCCCGCCCATCAAGACGCGTCCCGGGAAATATGATTCGAATTCGAACTTGCGCTGACCCGCATCGCGCTGCTCGTAGCCCTTGTAGGCGGTCGGATCGGGCGGCTTGCGCGTCGCTTCGAGACCGGCGGCGGCATATTCGCTCATCGGCTTGTGCACGACCTGCCGCAGCCGCTCGTCGTCGTCGCGCTCGAGGAAATGCGTGTGGTAGACGCAGCAGACCTCGTGGTCCTCGATGCGGCGGCCATGCTTGCGCAGCGCGTCGCGGTACCAACCGATGCGCTCGACCGCGATCGCGTGATCGACGTGGTAGGCGACATAGAGGAGGTTGTAGCCCTCCTGCGCGGTCCACTCGAAGCTCTCGGGCGATAGCAGGCACGCCACCCAGATCGGGGGGTGCGGCTTCTGGTAGATCGGCGGCAACAGCGGCAGGCCCGACATGGCCGGCCTGAACTTGCTCTTGAACTCCAACGTGGGGTTGGCCCAGGCCTGCTTGACGAATTCGACGCCCTCCTCGACCCGCTCGCGGCTCTCCTTCATATCGACGCCGAAGGCGTCGAACTCGTCGCGGATGAAGCCGCGCCCGACGCCGAAATCGAACCGGCCTTGCGACAATTGATCCAAGGTCGCGGCCTGCTCGGCCACCCGCACCGGATCGTTGAGCGGCAGCACGGTGGCGCCGGTGCCGAGCCTGATCCGCTTGGTGCGCGCCGCCAAATAGGACAGGAACGCGTAATTGGCCGGGAACAAGCCGCCGTGGCGGACGAAATGGTGCTCGACGATCCAGGCATAATCGATGCCGACCCGATCCGCGAGCTCGACCTGCTCGACGATGCCGCGGTAGTGCGTTTGCGCGTCGCGCACCGCCGGCAGGTAGGTCGGCAGGTAGAACAGCCCGAACTTCATCGGCGGCGTTCCTTCTTGGCTGACGGTTGGCCCTATCGATCTGCGAACGATATCGGCTACGATAGCCGCAACAGGCGTGTAAAGGAGGACGTACCATGGCAGAGGTCCTGGTGGCCAACCGCAGTCAAACGCGCGCGGAGGGCAAGATCAACTTTTACGGCGTCCATCATTTGGCGCTCAACACCGACGACATGAAGATGACCGTCGACTTCTATGTCGATGTGCTCGGCATGCGGCTGGTGCATGCGATGAAGGTGCCACCCGGGCTCGGCACCGGCCCGGGCAATCGCGGCAACCCGCCGTTCGAGGAAATCCGCCACTATTTCTTCGACATGGGGCGGGACGGGCTGTTGGCGTTTTTCGAGGTGCCCAAGGGTGCCAAGGAGAAAGGCGACCGCAATGCGCTCGGCGCCATGCAGCACGTCTCCTTCGCGGTCTCGCCGGAAAGTCAGGCCCGTATCCGGGCGCGGCTCGATGCAAACCGGATTCCCTACGACGGCCCGCTCGAAATCCTGCCGGGCATTTTCTCGATCTACGTGTTCGATCCGAACGACATCCGCCTGGAATTCAGTTGCCAGCCGAGCAACGGCGAAGGCGAGCCGCTCATCGTCCCCCAGGTGACGCAGACCAAGGCGGAGGCGATGAGGGAACTGCGCTCGCTGACCGACGACGAGCAATGGCTCGCCTGGGCAACCCGGGGATTACGGGAGTAGCCAGTTGGTTGGCACAGAGGTTTCGACCGGTTGAGCGCGGGGTCGGAATCCAGTCGGGAATAGGCCAATGATCATTGGGCTTTCACCCGTTGGGTTCGTTTGGCCAAAATGGTGCGAACGACGCTGACCGCTTGCCGACCCGTTTGCATCACGACGGGCTCGCTCGCAGCTTCGCATGGATCGGGCCGCGAGATATTCGACCAACGCGCCGGGGCGGGCGTTGTAATCATTGGGCTTTCACTAATGGGTTCGTTCCGCCAAAACGCCCGTTGGGTTCGTTCCGCCAAAACAGCCGTTGGGTTCGTTTGGCCAAAATGCCCGTTGGGTTCGTTTGGCCAAAACGCCTGTTGGGTTCGTTTGGCCAAAACGCCTGTTGGGTTCGTTTGGCCAAAATGCCCGTTGGGTTCGTTTGGCCAAAACGCCTGTTGGGTTCGTTTGGCCAAAACGCCGGCCGGCGCATCGTTGGACCGTCAATCCCGCGCTGTTCGGGGTGCGGAAAGTGCGGAAAGTGCGGAAAGGCCCATTGCCGACGCGGCGTAGACAGGCGAGGAGGGGCTTTCTGCACTTCCTGCACTTTCTGCAGCATAAAGACGCCACATTGCAGTCACGGCAGCAATCGGATGCACTGCGGGCGAGGTATGCTTGCTGCGAGCGCTTCAGCTCCCATGACCCAAAGCGGAAACCCCTGGCGAGGTCGACTCCCTACTGTCGATACTTCACCGCGGCCGCGAGCAAGGCGTCGTAATCTTCCTTGACCTTCGGATTGGCGGACAGCAGCGACATGGTGACCGGCGTGACCAGGTCGATGTAGCGCTTGGCCTCCGCCGGCGGCAACGTGATGATCTCGCCGCCGTTCTTGCGCCAGACCTCTTCGGCGCGCTTGATGTCCGCGATGTTCCAGTCCGAGAACAGCACTTCCGCCTTGCGGGATTCCTCGCGCACGATTGCCTCAAGCTCCGGTCCCAGCGACTTCATGAAGCGGCGATTCGCCAGGATCGGGGCGGCGAACGTCGTGGCCGGAAGGAAGGTCATCGGCTTGGCGATATCGTAGTATTTGAAGGCGACGAATGGGGCGGCGGCGGCCACCATCCCATCGATGGTGCGGTTCTGCATCGCCGGAAGCGCCTCGCCGAGCGGCATCGACACCGGCAGGACCCCGACCTTCTTGAGCGGCTCGACCTGAATCGGCGCGCCGCCCTGGGTGCGGATCTTCTGCCCCTGGAAGTCGGCGACCGAGCGGACCCCCTTGTGGGTCAGCAGCATCAGCGGGCTGTAGATGCCGGGCGTGAGGATTTCCACGCCCTTGTCGGCCCCGAACGTCGCCAGCCGGCTGCGCACGGAAGCGTCGGTCAAGACCCGGTAGCCGTGCAGGACGTCGTCGAACAGGCCGGGCGCATCGAGGATCCCGAACCGCGGCTCCAAGCTGACCCAGAAACCGTTCGCCGCCGCGCCGACCTCGATCGTGCCGAGCGCGACGCCCTCCACCACGGCGGGAAGCTGGCCGAGCTGATTCGCCGGGTAGATCTCGAGCTTGATGCGTCCGCCTGCGCGCGCTTCGACACCCGCTTTGAGGGTCTTGTAATATTCATGGACGACGTCGTTGATCGTCGGCAACGACAGCTTCATGGTGAATTGCTGAGCGCTCGCCGCCGTCGTCGCGAGCGCGCTTGCGGTCGCGATGGCGACGACGCAAGCGCCGAGACGGCCGATCATTGCATGCATATCAATTCCTCCCTGGCTCCCGCGGCATTCGGAAGCTCTAACCCCTGGCAAGCAGGTACCGGACCCCGATCAACGAGATGTCCGGTATGTAGGTGATCAACGCCAAGGCGATGAGATAGATTATCACGAACGGAATGATGCCGCGATAGATCGTCTCGAGCTTGAGCCCGAGCACCGATTGCGCGACGAAGATGTTGATGCCGAACGGCGGGTGAAACAAGCCGATCGCGAGGTTCACCGTCACCACGATGCCGAAATGCACCGGGTCGATGCCGGCCGCTTTCACCATCGGCACCAGCAACGGGCTCAGCAGCAGGATCGCCGACAGCGGATCGAGGAAGCAGCCGACCAGCAGCAGCAGGACGTTGATGGCGAGCAGCAGCATCCACGCCGATACGTTGAACGACTGCAGCCATGCGGTCATCGCGGCCGGGACCTGGTTCACGGTCAAGAGCCACGCGAACACGCCGGCGCAGGCCACGATGATGAGGATTTGACCGGTGAACAGGACGGTCGAGGCGGCGGCTTCGACGATGTCGCGCCATCCGAGCTCGCGGAACACGAAGGCGGTGACGAAGGCCGCGTAGACGCAGGCGACGGCGGCGGCCTCGGTCGGCGAGAATACGCCGCCATAGATGCCGCCGAGGATGATGAACGGGGCGCCGAGCGCCCACAGGCTGCGGCCCGCCGCGCGCAGGAACCGATGCAGATCGAACGGTTCGCCGGCGCCGAAATTCTCGCGCCGCGCGCGCCAGATCACGTAGAGCGCCAGCATCGCGGCGATCATCAGGCCGGGGATCACGCCGGCGGCATAGAGCCGGGCCACCGATTCCTCGGCGGCCGCGCCGTAGACGATCATCGGGATGCTGGGCGGGATGATGACGTCGATGGCGCCGACCGCGGTGATGAGGCCGGCGGTGAACGTCTCCGGATAGCCGGCGCGCCGCATCGCCGGCACCATGACCTTGCCGATGGTCGCCACCGTGGCGGCGCTGGCGCCGGAAATCGCCCCGAAGATCGCCGACGTGCCGACTGCGGTGACGCCGAGGCTGCCGCGCACGGCGCCGACGCCGCCCTGCACGAAATCGACCAGACGCTGGGCGACACTGCCGCGGCCCATCAGCTCGCCGGCATAGATGAAGAACGGAATAGCGAGCAGCGCGAATGCATTGACCGACCCGAACAAGTTCTGATGCAACACCACCAGCGGCACATGCATGAAGAACACGAGCGCGACGGTCACCGCGGTCAGCAGAACCATGAAGATCGGGAAGCCGAGCAGCAACAGCGCGATCGGCACCACCGCCAGCGCGAAGGTCATGGCGTGGTCCCGCTGCCGGCCGACGGCTGCTCCGGCATTGGCCGCGCCATGCGCACGAGGCGCCAAAAGGCGACGACCAGGATCAGCCCGAAGCCGAGCGCCACCGTGGCGTGCGGGATCCACATCGGAATGCCGGCCATGTCGCTGGTGCGCCCGATCCGCAACATCTGCGAGGCGTAGAAAAAAGACTGGGCCAGCGCGAAGCTGGCGAGCGTGACCAGCAACAGCTGCTCGATGACCCGCAGCAGCACCAGGATCGACGCCGGCAGGAACTGGAGCAGGACATCCATCCGCAGATGCAGGTTGCGCCGGGTGACTACGGCGGCGCCGAGGAACGTCATCCCGACCATGATGAAGACCTGCACCTCGTCCGAGCCAAGGAGCGAGACGCCGAGCAGATAACGGCCGACCACATTGGCGAAGTTGAGCATAACCGCGAGGATGAAGGCGAGCGCCAGCGTCAACTCGATAACGCGCGCGATGCGGTCGAGAGCCTTGTCGATCACTGCCGCTCCGCGGGCTTGTAATCCTCGCGCGGAGTGTTGGCGAGCTTGATCAGATGTTCGGCGCGCTGGCGGTCCTGCTTCACGAAGGCGGCGAAGTCCTCGGGGCTGGTCGGCGCCGGAATCACCAGTTGCTTGTCGAGGAAAGCTATGAACTTCGGCTCGTTGAAGAGCTTCACGACCTCGGCGTTGAGCCTGTCGACGACCGGCCGCGGGGTGCCGGCGGGCGCCGCAATGCCCCACCAGCCGCGTCCCTGATAGGCACCGAGCCCGGCTTCCACGAAGGTCGCCACATCCGGCGCCGCCGATGATCGCTTCGGCGCGCCGACGGCGATCAGCCTGATCTTGCCGCCCTCCAGCAGCGGCATGAAGTTGCCGAGACCCATATTGCCGATCTGCAAGTCTCCAGCCACCAGCGCCTGGGCAATCGGACCGCCGCCGCGATAGGGAATCCCGACGATGCTGGTGCTCCACTGGTTGTTGAGCCACTTCAGGAACAGGTCGGGATACGAGCCGGGCCCGAGCGTGCCGTAATTGAGCGCATTCGGTTTCGCCTGCGCCAGTGCCTTGAGCTCGGCCACCGAAGTCACGTTGAGGCCGGTGGTGACCGCGATGCCCTCGATCAAGAAGAACAGCCGCGCGATCAGCGCGAAATCCTTGTCGGCATCATAGGGCAACTTGTTGAACAGCAGCGGATTGAACGACAGCGTGCTGTGATAGATCACGCAGACCGTGTAGCCGTCGGGGTTGGCCTGCACGCATTGCTGCCCGGCCGGGATGCCGCTGGCGCCGCCGCGGTTCTCGATCACCAATTGCTGGCCGAGCCGCGGGCCGAGCTCGGCGGCGGCCGCCCGCATGATCACGTCGGTGACGCTGCCGGCGGCGATCGACACGATCATCCGGATCGGCCGGTCGGGATAGGTCTGCGCGTTGGCCGCCGACGCGAAGGCGGCGAAAAGGCCGCAAGCGAGAATGCGCGAGAAGTGTCTCATGGCGTTTCGGTTCCCGTCATGCGGATACATGCGATAATTGCTTCAATTTCGCCCGTGGCAACCCATTGAAGTGCTTTTGCGACGCGCCGGCAACCCGAACCGGCACTTGTGCAACCGATTTAGCGAGACAAGAATGCCTCCCCGCAGCGTGTCCCGGAGAATTGCATGAAACTCGGCTTTTTCATCATGCCGGTCCATCCGCCGGCGAGAAACTACGTCGAAACGCTGAAGGAGGATCGCGCAGCCTTCATCCTGGCCGACCGGCTCGGCTACAGCGAAGGCTATTGCGGCGAGCACCTCACCGACCAAGCCGAGAACATCCCCAACAGCATGATGTTCATCGCCACCCTCCTGGGTGCGACCTCGCAGATGAAGCTCGGGACCGCGGTGGTCAATCTCCCGCACAGCCACCCGGTGGTGGTGGCGTCGAACGCGGCGATGCTCGACAACCTGCTCGAAGGCCGGTTCATCCTGGGGGTCGGCGCCGGCGTGCTGCGCTCCGACGCCGAGGCGCTCGGCCTGCTCGATGCCGATCGCAACGCCATGTTCGCCGAGGCGATTGACCAGATCGTCGCGCTGTGGGCGGGAACGGCGCCGATCGACCTCAAGGGCAAGCACTGGACCATCTCGACGCAGAAGACGATCTGGCCCGAGGTCGGCATCGGCGACATTGTCAAGCCCTATCAAAAACCGCACCCGCCGATCGCCGGCACCGCGACCGACCCGGACTCCAAGGGGCTGATCGCGCTCGGGCGGCGCGGCTGGTGGCCGATCTCCTCGCACTTCCTGCATCCCAATTGCCTGCAGAGCCAATGGGCCAACTACGCCAAGGGCTGCGGGGAGGGCGGGCACAAGGCCGACCGCGCCAAATGGCGGATCGCGCGCTCGATCTTCGTCGCTGAGGACGACAAGGTCGCGATCGCTTACGGCGGCGACGATCCCGGGAGCCCATACCGGTTCTACATGAGCCAGCTGACCGCGAAGCTGCGGAAGGCGAAACGCATGATCGCCTTCAAGGCGCATCCCGGAATGCCCGACGAGGACATCACGTTCGACTACATCTTCAACAACATCGTCATCAGGGGCGGCGTGAACCGGGTCGTCGATCGTATCCTGGAATTGCACGAAAAGGTCGGCGACTTCGGTACGCTGCTTTATTGCGGCAAGGACTGGGCCGACCCGAAGCTCGGCCGCAAGTCCATGGAGCTGATGGCCGAGAAGGTGATGCCGGCGGTCAATGCGGCGCTCGGCAAATCCATGGCCGCGGAATAACGACGTCAGACGAACAAGCTCAGCGAAAGAGGCTCCCATGTCGCCCAAATCTCAAGACATCAAGCAATCCGGCCTGTTCGGCTTTCTGGCGCAGCCGGACGCGCCCACCAAGAGCGGCGTCGTCATCCTACCGACGATCTTCGGCGTCAATGCGTTCGTCCGCGGCTACGCGGAGGAGCTGGCGCGCGCCGGGCTCACGGCCGCGGTCTGGGACCATTATTCGGGCCTGCCGCTGACGACCGACTACGAGGAATCGAAGACGCGCGCGCGCAAGCTGACCGATGGCGCGATGCACGGCATGGTCAAGCAGTGGATCGATTACATGGTGAGCGATTTGAAGCTCACCTCCGTCGGCGTGCTCGGATTCTGCCTGGGCGGCCGCTTCGTGCTGATGGTCGCGGCCAAGGACCATCGGATCAGAGCCTGCGCCGCCGCCTACCCGTCGATCGAGGCGCCGCGGCTCGCCAATCAGGAGGAAGACCCCGTGGCGCTCGCTGCCGACATCCGCTGCCCGGTCCACGTCATCCAGCCCGGCCACGACCACGTCGCCAGCGTTGAAACCTATGCGGCGCTGAAGCAGACGCTGCTCGAGCGTGCGGCGCCGACCGTGTGGCAGTACTACCCCGACGCCGAGCACGGCTTCATGCACCGCAAAGAGCCGGCCGCGAACCCGGCGGCGTCGGTGATCGCGTCGCCGCAACTGATCGCCTTTTTCAAGGCCTGCCTCGCATGACGGGGCGTCTTCCCGCCGGACGGCGATGAGCGCGTCCATGCTCGCCGAAGACACAGCCGCGTTCCGCTTCAAGCTCACCGACGAGCAGAAGCACATCGTCGGTACCGTCCGCGAGCTGACGCAGGGCGAGTTCAAGCCGCGCGGCCTGCAATACATGGACGGCACCTTTCCGTGGGAGAACATCCACCGTCTCGCCGAGATCGGCGTCCTGGGCATGGCGGTGCCCGAGGCCTATGGCGGCTCGCAACTCGCGGTCTTCGACACCGCGCTGGTGCTCGAGGAGATCGCCAAGGGATGCTACGTCACCGCCATGGCGGTGCTGGGCGAGGTCGGCGTCCAGACCCGCATCATCGCCACCTACGCGCCGGAGCCGATCAAGCAGCGGCTGTTGCCGCCGGTGTGCGCGGGAGACGGCATCCTCGCCATCTGCATGACCGAGCCGCATGCCGGCACCGACGTCGCCAATTACGCCACCAATGCGACCGTGCGCGGCGCCACTGTGCACCTCAAGGGCGTCAAGACCCTGGTCAGCCGCGCCGAGGAGGCGATCGCCTTCGTGGTGTTCACCCGTGTCAATGGCCGTCCGGGCCGCGACGGCATCGGCTGCGTGCTGGTCGAGCGCGGCGCGCCCGGGCTCGCGCTCTCCGGCAAATTCCACACCATGGGCGGCGAATATCTCGCCGAGGTGCGGTTCGAGGATTGCCGATTGCCGGCGGAAAATCTGCTGCTCGGCGAAGGCGGCTTCAAGCAGCTGATCTCGGCGTTCAACACCCAGCGCTGCCTCAATCCGTCGATCTCCCTCGGGCTCGCCGAAGGGGCCTTCGACGAGGCGCTGCGTTATGCCCGCGAGCGAAGCGCGTTCGGCCGGCCGATCGGCGAATTCCAGGGCATGCGCTGGAAGCTCGCCAACATGTACGGCGACATCGAAGCCGGCCGCGGGCTCCTCTATCGCGCCTGCGCCAGCGCCGACCCGTTTCCCGATCCGCTCATGGCCGCCATAGCGAAGGTCTATTGCAACGAGATGTCGATCCGCGTCACCAGCGACGCCATCCAGGTCTTCGGCGGCTACGGCTTCACCGACGAGTACCTGGTGTCGCGGCTCTATCGCGGCGCCCGCTACGGCAGCCTCGGTGGTGGCACCTCCGAGACGTTGCGCGACCTGATCGGCAAGCGCCTGATGGACGCCGACATGACCGACGGGATCTTCGGGCTGTCGGACTTTTAGTAGCCCGGATGAAGCGAAGCGAAATCCGGGACTGCTCTCCTGCTGCAACAGATGAGCGCAAGGTTTCGATATAAGAGACACGCCAAGGGAGAAAACGTCATGACCGTCGCTGTGCCGATCCGGCTCGGTCTCGCCGCCCTTGCTGCCCTGCTGGTCGCGGCCGCACCCGCGTGGGCACAGACCGCGCCTGCTCCGCTCAATCCGCGCGTCGCCCTCAAGGTCGGGGCGATCGGCGCAGTGTCGGACGCGGGCATCTTCATCGCCTTCGAGAAGGGCTACTTCAAGGACGAGGGCCTCGACGTCGAGATCGTCGGCTTCAAGGCGGCGCCGCAGATCCTGCCCGCGCTCGCGACCGGCGAGGTGCAGGTGAGTGGCTCCGCCGTCACCCCGGCCCTGTTCAATGCCTTCGCGCGCGGCATCGGAATGCGGCTCGTGGCCGACAAGGGTCAGGTCAGCAAGGGCTTCGGTTTCGCCGCGATCGCGATCCGCAGCGATCTCGCCGACACGATCAAGGACTTCAAGGACCTCAAGGGCCGCAAGTTCGCCGTCATGGGCAAAGGCGTGTCGAGCACCGCCCAACTCGGAAAAGCATTGGAGCTCGGTGGCATTCAACCGAGCGAGGTCGAGCTCGTGGAGCTGGGCTTGCCCGAGATGGTGGCCGCGCTCGGAAACAAGGCGATCGACGGCGCCACCCTGCTCGAGCCCTTCGTCACCTTCGCGACCGCCCGCAAGGTCGCGGTGCGCTGGAGGGGCATGGAGGACTTCCTGCCGTTCACCGGGCAGAACGGCGTGATCATCTATTCGCAGAAAGTCGCCGAGGAGCAGCCGGAGGCAGGCAAGCGCTGGATGGCCGCCTACCTGCGCGGCACGCGCGCCTATCTCGACTCGGTCGTCAATGGCACCGACCGCGACGGCGTCAATGCGATCCTCGCCAAGCATACGGCGATCAAGGACCTGTCGCTCTATGGCAAGATCGCGCCCACCGGTTTCGATCCGAACGGTCGCCTCGAGATCAAGAGTCTCGAAGCCGATCAGGACTGGTTCCTCAAGCTCAACCTGCAGCAGGCGCGGGCCGATCTGTCCAAGGTCATCGACTACCAATACGTTGATTACGCCGTGTCGCGGCTGGGAAAGCGTTGAGCAGCGCGTGGCGGAAACCCGATATATCGGCACTGCGGTCAAGCGGCTCGAGGACCGCCCTCTGCTCACCGGCGCTGCTCGCTTCGTCGACGATCTGCGCTTTCCCGATACGCTCGAGGCGGCGTTCGTGCGCAGCCCGCACGCCCACGCGGCGATCCACGGCATCGACGCGAGCGCGGCTCGGGCGCTGCCGGGCGTGCACGCCGTGTTTACGCTTGCCGACTTTACGCCGCTGCTCTCGCAGGAGCGGCTGCCGCTGCAGTTCCGCACCGCGCAGCTGCCGCCCGACATCACGCCGTTCGTGCTCGCCAAGGACGAAGTCGCCTTCGTGGGTGAGGCGGTGGCGGTGGTGATCGCGGACACGCGCTACATCGCCGAGGATGCGGCGGCGCTGGTGGCGGTCGATTACGAGCCGCTGCCGGCGGTGTCGGACTGCCGCAAGGCGCTGGAGCCGGGAGCACCTCGGGTCCATCGCGGCCGGGCGAGCAACCTGCTGATCGAGTTCCGCCAGGCCTATGGCGACGTCGCCGACGCCTTCGCGCGCGCGCCGCATCGCGCCAGCGTCAATCTCAAGCAGCATCGCGGCGGCGCCCATTCGATCGAAGGCCGCGGCACGCTCGCCGCTTACGACGTGAACGAGGACCGGCTGACGCTGTGGTCGTCGACGCAGCTCGCCCACGAGGTGCGCGCCTTCCTGATGCGACTCTTACGGCTCGACGAGAACCAGATCCGCGTGGTGGCGCCCGACGTCGGCGGCGGCTTCGGCGCCAAATTCGTCATGTATCCGGAAGAGGTGACGCTCGTCGCCGCCTGTCTCCTCCTGCGGCGGCCGATCAAATGGATCGAGGACCGGCGCGAGCATTTTCTGGCCGCCATCCAGGAGCGCGAGCAGTATTGGGACCTCGAGGTCGCGTTCGACACCGACGGACGCCTCCTGGGCGTGCGCGGCCGGCTCATCCACGATGAAGGCGCCTATACGCCGCAGGGCATCAACCTGCCCTACAACGCCTCGACCGGCGTGCCCGGCCCCTACATCCTGCCGGCCTACGAGCTCGACGTGCTCATCGTCGAGACCAACAAGGTCGCCACCATGCCGGTGCGCGGCGCCGGCTATCCGGAAGCCGCGTTCGCGATGGAGCGGCTGCTCGACCGGATCGCACACGAACTCGGCCTCGACCGCGCCGAGGTGCGGCGGCGCAACCTGGTGCCGCCGGAGCAGATGCCCTACGTGACGCCGCTCAAGACGCGCGCCGGCTCGGCGATCGCGCTCGACAGCGGCGACTTCCCGGGCGGCCAGCGCCGCGCGATGGAAGCCGCCGGCTATGCGGGTTTCCCGGAGCGCCAGCGCCGCGCCCGCGCCGAGGGCCGCTATCTCGGCATCGGCGTGGGCAACGGCGTGAAAGGCACCGGCCGCGGCCCGTTCGAGTCCGGGATCGTGCGCATCGGCCGCTCGGGCCGCATCTCGGTCTACACCGGCGCCATGCCGATGGGACAAGGGATCAGGACCGCGCTGGCGCAGATCTGCGCCGAGCAATTCGGCGTGCCGCCGGACAGCGTCACCGTGATGGCCGGCGATACCGCGATCATTCCTTACGGCCAGGGCGGCTTCGCCAGCCGGCAGACGGTGACCGCGGGCTCGGCGGTGCACCTGGCGGCGGTCGCGGTGCGCGACAAGGCGCTCAAGGTCGCCGCCCACCTGTTGGAAGCGGGCCCCGACGACCTCGAGCTGCGCGACGGCCGCATCGAGATCGCCGGCGTGCCAGGCAGCGGTTTGACGCTGCGCGAGGTCGCCGAAGCGGTGTCGGGCGTGCCCGGCTATGCGATGCCGGGCCAATTCGATCCCGGGCTCGAAAGCATGCAGAATTTTTTGCCGAGCGCGCTCACCTACGGCGGCGGCTGCCACGTGGTCGAGGTCGAGGTCGACGTCGAGACCTGCGGCGTGCGCATTTTGCGTTACGTCATCGTCAACGACAGCGGCCGCATCATCAATCCGATGATCGTCGAGGGCCAAATCGTCGGCGGCGCTGCGCACGGGATCGGCAACGCGCTCTTCGAATGGATGGGCTACGACGATGGCGCGCAGCCGGTCACCACCACATTCGCCGATTATCTCATCCCGAGCGCCACCGAGGTGCCCAGGATCGAGGTGAAGTTCGCCGACTTCCCCTCCCCGCTCAATCCGCTCGGCGTCAAGGGCGTCGGCGAGTCCGGCTGCGTGCCGGCCGCCGGCGCGATCATCTCCGCGGTCGAGGACGCGCTGGCGCCGTTCGGCGTGCGGATCGAGGAATATCCGATAACGCCGGCGAGGTTATTTGACTTGCTGTCACGGCATCACAAAAAAGAATGATCGCGCGCTCCGCTCCCTCGTCATTCCGGGGCGCGCCACCGATCTCGGGTCTACCCGAGATCGGTGTTTAAACGCCCAAGTCGGCTAAAGCCGACTTGGGTGGCGCGAGCCCGGAATCCATAACCACAGCCCGCGGTTATGGATTCCGGGCTCCCTCGCTGCGCTCGGGCCCCGGAATGACACGCCGAGAGAAGGGCTCAAAACCGCTCGCGCTCGAGCTGCCGCCAGCGCGACATCCGCCGTTCCAGCCACATCACCAGCTCGGTGAGCACCACGCCGACCAGCGCGATCACGATGATCGGTACGAACAGCTTGGCGGTCGCGAACACGTTGGCATATTCGACGATCATGCCGCCGAGCCCGCTGATCGCGGTGAAGAACTCGGCGACGATGATGCCGATGATGGCCAGCCCGACCGCCAGCCGCACCCCCGCCATGATGAACGGGATCGCCGCCGGCATGATGATCTTGGAGAAGATCTGCCATTCGGTCGCCCCGTAGGCGCGGCCGATCTCCAGCATCGAGCCGCGCACGTCGCGGATACCCGCATAGGTGTTGACGGTGATCGGAAAGATCGCCACCGAGACCAGGATCGTGACCTTGCCGACGAATTCGAGGCCGGCCCACAGGATGATGAGCGGCACCAGCGCGATACGCGGGATCGCATAGAGCGCGTTGATGAACGGGTCGAGGATATATTCCATCGTCCGCCACTGCGCGATCAGAATGCCGAGCAGGATGCCGACCACCACGGTCAATGCCATGCCGACCGAGAACGGCCACAAGGTTTGCACCAGCGCCTTGCGCAGCGCGCCGCTTTGAACGAGCTGCACGGCGGCGTCGAAGATCGCGCTCGGCGGCGCCATGAAGATCGGGTCCATGCGGCGGCCGTAATATTCCCAGATCACAAAGAACACCGCGACCGAGGCGGTGCGGATGGCGTTGGGACTGAGCACGACCTCGCGCAGGCGCTGCCCCAATGTGACCTGCGGCACCGGGATGGATTTGCGTGGCGGCATCGACTCGCTCATGTCTCGCTCCTCAGCATCTCTCGTAGCTCGCCTCGGTATTTGCCGAAGTCGGGATGGGTGCGCACGTCGCCATCGAGGCGCTCGGCGGCGACCGGCGACTCGACGATGGTGCGGATGCGGCCCGGCGCAGTGTTGAACACGAAGATGCGGTCGGACAGCAGCAACGCCTCGTCGATGCTGTGAGTGACGAACACCACCGTGGCGCCGGTCCGCGACCAGATCTTCAGGAAATCCTCCTGCAGCTGCTCGCGGGTCTGGGCGTCGAGCGCGCCGAACGGCTCGTCCATGAAGATGAGGATGGGCTTGCGCATCAGCGCGCGTGCGATGCCGACGCGCTGCTGCATGCCGCCGGAGAGCTCATGGGGAAAATGCTCGGCAAAGGCGGTAAGCCCCACGAGATCGATGAAATGCCCGGCAAGATCGCGCCGCTCGGCAGCGCCGACGCCATCGATCTCGAGCGGAAACTCGACATTGCCGAGCACAGTCCGCCACGGCAGCAGGCCGAAATTCTGGAACACCGTGCAGGCGTCCTTGCGCGGTCCGGTCACCGGCGTTCCTTCGATGGTGATGCGGCCCTCGTCGGCGGCGATCAGGCCGGCGGTCAGCCGCAGCAAGGTGGTCTTGCCGCAGCCGCTGGGGCCAAGCAGCGTGACCAGCTCGCCCTTGCGCACGGTGGCATTGACGCGGTCGAGCGCCACCATCAACTCGGGGCGATCCTTCTGCCCCGGCCGGATGCGGACCGGAAAGAACTTGCTGACGTCCTCGTAGACGACCATGCCGTCGGGCGCCGCCGGCGCGATCGTGTCCGCCATCGGGCTATTTCTTCGGGTAGACGCCGAGCTTCTTGAGCGCGGCCTCGACGAAGCGCTGATCGAGCACGTCCTTGGCGGGCGCCGCCACCGGCAGATTGCCGAGCTTCATGTTGAGGTCGGCGGTGAATTCCTGGATCGCCGGATCGAGGCCGCCGTTGACGCCCCACAGATTCTCGCCGTTGAGATCGCGCACCACCGTCTTGAGGAACGCGAGGTCGAGGTCGGGCAACCGCTCGTGCAGGATCGCGGCCGCCTCGTCGGGGTTCTCCGTGACGAAGCGCGACCCGCGGATGCCGATCTCGGTCAGCGTCTGGAAGGCGGCGGCGAGCTCCGGCTTGTTGAGCGCGTCGGCGCGGACCACGTTCCACACATAGCCGAGCCCGGGAAATTCATTGGACAGCCGGGTGAGGATCGCGACCTTGCCGTCCTGCACGCCCTTGAGCGCGGTGACCGTGTTGACCAGCGTCGCATCGGCGCGGCCGCCGATCACTGCCTGCAGGCGGGCGGCGTGGCCGCCGACCTGGACGAAGCGGGCGGTCGACTCATCGATGCCGTGCTTGCGCATCACCAGCCGCGGCAACTGATCCGGCAGGCCGCCGGGTCCCGAGGAGGCGAAGGTCTTGCCGGCGAGGTCGGCGAGCTTGTCGCCCTTGCCCTTCACCAGTACGAGGCTGTAATCGCCGACCGGCTGCCAGGAGTGAATGGCGCGGATGCTGGCGCCGGCATGGATCGAGGCGAGCACGTTGAGCGTGCCGATCAGCCCGATGTCGGCATTGCCGGAGAGCAACACGCGCATGGCATTGGCGTCGCCGGTGACATGCACGTCCTCGACCTCGAGATCGCCGAGCCAGCCTTTTTTCTGCGCCACCAGATAGGGCAGTGAAAACGTCGTCACCGGGCCGGGGAACACCATCTTGATCTTGCCGGCCAAGGCGGCGCGGGCGTCGAGCAGGGCAAAGGCCGCGACAACGCAAAGGCAGATCGGCGACAACAGCGCACGCAATCGAAAGCAAACGTGAGACGACATGCCACTCTCCCCTATCCCTTGAGCGCTTCGCGCCAATCGGTGCGGCCGGGCTTGAGCAGGCCCTCGACGTCGACCGCCTCCTCGCCCGGCACACGAATCCGCTTGAACACCATCTCGCCGGCGGAGAGCGGCTTGGTGGCGTCGAGCCCCATTTTGGCGCCGACCCCGTTGCGCGTCGAAGGGTCGAGCTTAGAGCCCTGGCTCTCCGGCACGATCACCAGATCGCGGTCGGCCTGGAACCTGGTCGCCACCGCCCATTCGACCTCGTTGGAATTGTGGATGTCGACATCCTCGTCGACGACGATCACATGCTTGACGTCGTAGTGGCCCGCGAAGGCGCCGAGCATGATGTTCTTGGCCTCGCCCTCCTGGCGCTTGCGGATCTGCACATAGAGGTGGTAGCGGCACACCCCGCCCTGCGAGAGATGCACGTCGCGCACATTCGGGAAGCTGCGCTGCAGATGCGCCAGCAAGGTCGCCTCGCGCGGAATGGCGCCGAGCAGGAGATGCTCTAGGCCTCCGCCCACAATGGTGTGGAAGATCGCGTCGTTACGATGGGTGACCGCGTCGATCTCCATCACATGCCGCTCGGCGCGCTCGCCGTAATATTGCGGGAACTCGCCGAACGGTCCTTCCAGCTCGCGCACGCCCGGCAGGAAGCGGCCTTCGATCACGATCTCCGCCTCCGCCGGCACGCGCAGCTCGGAGCATATGCATTTGATGACCGAAAGCGGGCGCCGGTGCAGCGCGCCGGCGATCTCGAGCTCGTCGGTGTCGATCGGCGCGATCGCCTGCGACGCCAGCAAGGTGAGCGGGTCGACGCCGACCACGATCGCGGCCTCCAGCGGCTTGCCGCTCTGCTCCGCCATCTCGAAGAACATGTGGGCGTGGCGCGGCAGCAGCAGCACGCCGAGCCGGTTCGGGCCGTTCAATTGGCAGCGGTGGATCGAGACGTTCTGCTTTCCGGTGCGCGGATTGCGGGTGATCATCAGGCCGGCGGTGACGTAAGGCCCGCCGTCATGCTCGTTGTGCGTGGGGAGCGGCAGCAGCCGTTCGAGGTCCACCTGCCGGTGGATCACCTCCTGCACCGGCGCCGACGTTGTTTCACGCCATGGCACCGGGTGAAGCGCGGCGTCTTGAAAGTGGGTGACGACTTCGCCCGCCTCCACGCCCATCGCTTCCGCCATCCAGCCGCGGTCGGAAATGAGCCCGGACACCACCGGGATCGGATGCCCGCCCGGACGCGGAAACAGCGTCGCCCGCCGCCCGTCGAGACGCTTGGCGATCGCCGCCAGCTCGAAGCGAAGCCCGACATCGGGCTTGATCACGGCCAGCCGGTCGCGCGCCGCCAGATGGTCGAGCCAGTCCCGCAGGCTGCGGACCGGCTGCGGCGCATTGTCTCCGTGCTTGGGCTCGGACGCCGGCGCCGGCGACGGTTCGCTGCGAGATCGAGTTACTTGGGCCATCGCGGTGCTCGGACGATCGGTCAAGCTGTATCACCACGGCGTGGCGGGGCCAACTCGGGCCCCGCGTCCCGACGCGACGGCGAGACCTTGCTGCACTTGCGCCTGTAGCGATTTGGGCAACAATGACGCCATTCCGATCCCATCACGAGGCGCGCAGCGTACTGGGCCCATGCTTGATCTCGGCACCAGCTTTCTGGCGAGCGTGGCGCGCGATCCACAGGCGCCGGCGATCATCGACGGCGACGTGCGGCTCAACTATCGCGAGTGGTATCAGCGCATTTCGGCGCTGGTCGGCGGCTTCGACCGGCTCGGGCTCAAGCCCGGCGACCACCTCGTCACCGTGCTGCAAAACCGCTGGCAGGCGGCGACAATCCACTGGGCGTGCCAGTTCGCCGGCATCATCATCACGCCGCTCAATTGGCGGGCTTCGGCCGGCGAGCTGGACTTCTGTCTGGCCGATGCCGAGGCGAGGGCGATCGTCTACGAAGATACCTCGGCGCCGGCCATGCACGCGTCGATGGAGGCGCGCAAACTTCCCCGCATCGCCGTCGGGCTGCCGCACCCGCAGGACCTTACGTTCGACGCGCTCATCAGCGGTCGCGCTGAGGATGCGCAGCCGCGGGCCGATGCCGAAGCCTGGTCGGTCATGCTCTATACCTCGGGCACCACCGCGCGGCCGAAGGGCGTGCCGCGCCGCCAGCGTGCCGAGCGCGCCGCCGCGCTCGCCCATGTGGCGCAAAATCTCTACCGCCATGGCGAGCGCACGCTCGGCGTCATGCCGCTCTATCACACCATGGGGGTGCGCTCACTCATCGCCATGTCGCTCACCGGCGGCGCCTTCGTCTGCCTGCCCCGCTTCGAGGTCGCGCGCGCGCTCGAGCTGATCGCGGCCGAGAAGATCGGCAATCTCTATCTGGTGCCGACGCTCTATCACGACCTCGTCCGCCATGAGCGTTTCAAGGCGACCGACGTCTCCTCCGTGCGCAAGCTCGGCTTTGCCGGCGCGCCGATGACCGACGGGCTGCTCAAGGAGCTGCAGGCGGCGTTCAAGCCGGACTTGTTCGTCAATCATTACGGCTCGTCCGAAATCTACACCTTCACCATCGACCAGAACGCGCCGGGCAAGCCCGGCTCGGCCGGCCGCGCCGGCATCAACCAGATGGTGCGGGTGGTGCGGCTCGGCACGGCCTCGCCCGACGAAGTCGCGAAACCCGGCGAGGAAGGCGAGATCATCGCGCTGCTCGCGGGCGACGAGTCGTTCGAGGGCTATTGGCGGCGTCCGGATGCGGACGCCAAGGCGCTGCGCCACGGCTGGTATTTCACCGGCGACACCGGATATGTCGACGCCGACGGCGACCTGTTCGTGACCGGCCGGGTCGACGACATGATCATCACCGGCGGCGAGAACATCTCGCCGGTCGAGATCGAGAGATGCCTGTCGTTGCACGCCGCGATCTCGGAAGTGGCCGTGGTCGGCCTGCCGGACGAGCGCTGGGGCAAGATCGTCGCCGCCTTCATCAAGCGCCGCGCGCCGATCGAGCCCGACGAGCTCGACCAGTTCTGCCGCACGTCGGGACTGGCACCGTTCAAGCGCCCGCGCCGCTACGTCTTCGTCGAGTTTTTACCGAAATCGCCGGTCGGCAAGCTGTTGCGCCGCATGCTGGTGGCGGGCGAGTACGAGCCGGAACGCGCCGGCGCCGCCCCGCCGCAACAAGGAACCGCCGCATGAATGCAACCGCCACCTTCGCCGACCCGCGGCTCGCCACGCTCGACGGCTTTCGCGTCGAGATCGATCCGGCACGCGAGCGCGCCCATGTCATCCTCGACCGGCCGCCGTTCAACATCGTGTCGATGCCGCAGCGCGACCAGCTTCGACTGGTGTTCGAGGCTTTGGATGAGGATACGCGCGTGCGCGTCATCGTCCTGCGAGCGGCCGGCGAGCATTTCTCCAGCGGCGGCAATATCAAGGGATTCATGGAGGCGTCGCCCGAGCAGGTCTCCAAGCTCGCCTGGAACATCGCCGCGCCGGCGCGCTGCACCAAGCCGGTGATCGCCGCCAATCGCGGATTTTGCTTCGGCGTCGGATTTGAGCTGTCGCTCGCCTGCGATTTCCGGCTCGCCTCGGAGACCTGCTTCTACGCCTTGCCCGAGCAGCGGCTCGGCCAAATCCCGGGCTCGGGCGGGTCGGCGCGGCTGCAGAAGATCGTCGGCATCACCCGCACCAAGGACATCGTGATGCGCTCGCGGCGCATTCCGGCCAAGCAGGCCTATGAGTGGGGCATTGCCACCGAATGCTTGCCGGACGCCCGATTGGAAGCCGCGACCGATGCGCTGGTCGACGAATTGCGGGCGTTCTCGCCGCTCGCGCAGCGCACGGCCAAGAAGCTCCTCAACGACACCGAGGATGCTATGCTCGCGACCGCGATCGAGCTCGAGGGTCACTGCTACAGCCGGCTGCGACAATCCGACGACTTCCGCGAAGGGGTGGAAGCGTTCCATGCCAAGCGGCCGGCCAAGTTCAAGGGGACCTGACTTGCATCTGCGCGGCGATAGAACGAAGGAAGAGCCAATGCAGTCGAATTCAAAGCAACTCATCCTGGGCGCAGTGCTCCTGCTCGCGGCGGTTCTTGCCGGACGAGCGGCCGATGCGCAGACCTATCCGACCCGGCCGGTTCAAGTGATCGTGCCGTTTGCCGGCGGCAGCGCCAGCGACGTGGTCCTGCGCATCATGCTCGACCGGATGGGCAAGTCGATCGGCCAACCGTTCGTGGTCGACAACCGGCCCGGCGCCGGCGGCAATATCGGCACCGGCGCGGCGGCCAAGGCGGCGCCCGACGGCTACACGCTGGTGATGAGCTCGCTCGGGCCGCTGTCGGCCAACCGCACGCTCTACCGCGAACTCGGCTACGATCCCGACAAGGATTTCGAGCCGATCTCGCTGTTTGCGCACTTCCCCAATCTCATCGTCGTGAACTCGAAGCTGCCGATCAACTCGCTGGCCGATCTCGTCGCCTACGCCAAGGCGCGGCCGAAGCAGCTCAACTACGGCTCGGTCGGCGTCGGCAGCTCCCAGCATCTGTCCGGACTGTATTTCGAGCAGGTGGCCGGCGTCGAGCTCACCCACGTGCCCTATCGCAACATCGCGCAATACGTGCCCGACCTGATCTCGGGCGCGGTGCCGCTCGGTTTCCAGTGGCTTCCGAACGTCACCGCGCCGCTCAAGACCGGCGCCGCCCGAGCGCTGGCGGTCACCATCAACAAACGGATGACGGCGCTTCCGGACGTTCCGACCACCGCGGAAGCCGGCATCAAGAACTACGAGACCTCGGGCTGGCTCGCGCTGTTGGCGCCGCGCGGGACCCCGAAGCCGATCGTCACCAGGCTCAACCAGGAGATCGCCGCGGCCATCAGCGATCCGTCGGTGCGCGACCGCTTCATCGAGCAAGGCGGCGAGCCCATCACCAGCACGCCGGAGGAACTCGCCAAGTTCATCGCCTCCGAAACGGTGAAATGGCGCGACATCATCACGAAAGGCGGCATCCAGCCGATTCAATAGCCGCGCGGCGTGGTGCTGCATCGTAGGGTGGGCAACGGCGACTTCGCCGTTGCCCACGCGGATATCGAAAAGAGTTGCTACGTTCGGCGCCGTGCCCAGTGTCTATCGCGTGGGCAAAGGCGCGCAACGCCGTACCCGCATGTAGAACACGTTCCGCGCCTTTGCCCACCCTACACCCGCTGCCCCTAGAACACGCATCACGACCATCATGGCAATTGAAGAGCGCGTCTTGATCGCCGGCGCCGGTCCGGTCGGCCTGGCGGCCGCCGCCGATCTGGTGCACAACGGCATCCCGGTGACCGTGTTCGAGGCGGGGCCCGATCTCAGCGAGGAGTCGCGTGCCTCGACATTCCATCCCCCGACCCTCGACATGCTCGACCAGCTCGGCGCCGCCAGGCCGCTGATCGCGCAGGGGCTGATTGCTCCGCAATTTCAATATCGTACCAAGCGGCAGGGGCTGTTGGCGCAATTCGACTTCAGCGCGATCGCCGACGCCACCGGCCATCCCTACCGGCTGCAGTGCGAACAATCCAAGCTGACGCGCATTTTGCACGATCAACTCCGCAACAATCCGGATTTCGAGCTGCAATTCGACAGTGCGGTCCAGGGCGTCACTCAGCACTCGTCGGGCGTAGAACTTGCGATCGAGCGGAACGGGCGGATCGAGAGCCGCTCCGGCCGCTGGCTGATCGGCGCCGACGGCGCGCGCAGCGACGTCCGGCGCTCCTTGGGGATCGAGTTCGACGGCTTCACCTGGCCGGAGCGCTTTCTGGTCGTGAGCACGCCATTCGATTTCCGCACCGTGATCCCGGACTTGGCGGCGGTGAGCTACGTCGCCGATCCGCAGCGCTGGCACTTCCTGCTGCAAATCCCGGGCCTGTGCCGAGTGATGTTCCCGATCGCCGCGCATGAAAGCGACGAGCTGGCGTTGGATCCCGACTTTGCGCAGTCGTTGATGGCCACGGTGGTGCCCGGCATGTCGAGCTACGAGATCGCGCACGTGACCCTCTACCGGGTACACCAGCGGGTGGCGAAGACCTTTCGGCTCGGGCGCGCGTTCCTGGCCGGCGATGCCGCCCACATCAACAATCCGCTCGGCGGCATGGGCATGAACGGCGGCATTCACGACGCGATGAACCTGACCTCGCGCCTCGTCGAAGTCTGGCACGGACGCCAGCCCGCGGCCGAGCTCGACCGCTACGACAAGCAGCGCCGGCTGGTGACGCTGGAATATATCGAGAAGCAATCGATCCAGAACAAGCGCAACCTCGAATCCGACGGCACCGAATTCGGGAAAGGCCTGCAGGATATCGCGGCCGACAAGGGCCGCACCTACGAGTACCTGCTGAGGGTCTCGATGATCGCGAGCCTGCGTCGGGCGGAAGAGCTGGGCTGATGACAAAACCGCCAGAGCGGATTCTCGTGGACGAGGATGACTTGAGCGAGCAAATCTCACGTCTGGAAGCTCGTATCGAGGAACTTGCCGAAACCATCGAGAGGTGTCGGAAGATCATTCTGGTTTCCAGGGCCGCCATCGCGGTTGGAGGCCTACTGATCTTGGCCATCATGCTCGGAGCGATCAGGTTCGATCCCATGGCCGTGATCGGAGCGATTACGGCCATGATCGGGGGCACCGTCCTGCTCGGTTCGAACACCAGCACATCCCAGGAGACCACGGCTACCTTGCGAGCCGCCGAGGCACAACGAGCCGAGTTGATCAGCAAGATCGAGCTTCGGGTGGTCGGTGACAGGGATGGCGGGAATTGACGTCATCCGACCTGATGGGCGCGGCGTTGGCCGATGCCAAGCCGCACCACCAAGATTTATTTCTGCTGTAGACGGATTGCGTCGAGGCGTCGGCGGTAAACCGATCAGCAGGCGTAGCCCGGGTGGAGCGTTGGCAAAGCCCGCGGCTACGCTTGCTCCACGATCTCAAAGCGGACTGAGAGTCCACTCTTCGGAGACGTCGGACTTTCTCGCACCAATGCTGAGAAGCAATCGCTCGGTGGTCGAGCGGTCAGCTGCGATCCCCTTCTCGAGTTGCCCGGTTGACCTGAACCCCTTTGCGGAGCGCGGGTCTTTCAGCATCGCACGAAGCTTGCGCTTTTGATTCCACTCATAGATCGCAGTCCAAGCCATTCGTATCCTCCCATAGACGGAAGCTGCGACCTTATACCAACCAGGTCCTCCCCGCGAGCGTGGCAATTGGCCTCGACAGATTAACTTTCGGTAATGAGCCCCTGGAACCCGCGCTCCCGGCCGCGACCGCGACTTCCGACGGCTGGAGAATCGTCCGCCGGCAGATCGAGTTCGTCGCCTGACAGTTCGTCGCCCGAACCTTGACCCCGGCGCGCGGGGCGTTCTAGGCTCGTCGCTATGATCTGTGCGGGGTGTGGCTACGACAATCCCACCACCCAGAAATTCTGCGGCGAGTGCGGAGCGCGCCTGGCCAGTCGGTGCGGTGCTTGCGGCTCGACGAATCCCCGGGCCAGAAGTTCTGTGGCGAATGCGGCCACGCGCTCACCTCCGTACCGCCGCCGGCCGCCTCCCGCTTCGGCGCTCCCGACGCCTACACGCCCAAGCATCTCGCCGACCGCATCCTGACGTCGAAGGCCGCCCTCGAGGGCGAACGCAAGCACGTGACGGTGCTCTTCGCCGACGTCAAGGGCTCGATGGAGCTGCTCGCCGACCGCGACCCTGAAGAGGCGAGGAATATCCTCGACCCGGTGCTCGCGCGCATGATGGAGACGGTGCATCGCTACGAGGGCACGGTCAATCAGGTGATGGGCGACGGCATCATGGCGCTGTTCGGAGCGCCGCTGGCCCATGAGGACCATGCCGTCCGTGCCTGCTACGCGGCCCTCGCAATGCAGGACGCGATGCGCCGCTACACCGAGGAGGTGCGCCGGAGCCACGGGATCGAGGTGCAGATCCGCGTGGGCATCAACTCGGGCGACGTGGTGGTCCGCTCGATCGGCAGCGATCTGCGCATGGACTATACGGCGGTCGGACAGACCACGCATCTGGCGGCGCGCATGGAGCAGCTCGCGCCCCCTGGCGTGACCCGCCTCACGGCCGAGACCGTCCGGCTCGCGGAGGGATTCGTGCAGGTGAAGCCACTCGGAGCGATCCCGATCAAGGGCGTGGCCGAGCCGATGGAGGTGTTCGAGCTGGTCGGCGCCGCGGCCGCGCGGACGCGACTCCAGGCGGCGCGCGCGCGGGGTTTCACACGATTTGTTGGGCGCGAGGCCGAATTCCAGCAAATTCGTCAGGCGGCCGAGCACGCGCGCAGCGGCCGGGGACAGGTCGTCGCCATCGTCGGCGAGCCGGGCGTCGGCAAGTCCCGGCTCCTCCACGAGTTCATCCACTCGCATCACACCCACGGCTGGCTCGTCGTCGAGGCCAGCTCGGTGTCCTACGGCAAGGCGACACCGTTTCTCCCGGCCGCCGATCTGCTGCGCGGCTACTTGCGGGTCGAGGACCGTGACGATGCCCGGAGTGTGCGCGCCAAGACGACGGGCACGCTGCTCACGCTCGATCGGGCGCTGGAGGACGTTGTGCCCGCCGTCGCGTGGCTGCTGGACGCGCTGGAACCCGACGACCCGTTTCTCGCGCTTGAACCGGCGCAGCGCCGGCAACGTGCCGTCGAAGGCGTCAAGCGTCTGTTCCTGCGCGAGAGCCGGGTTCAGCCCCTGTTGCTTGTCTTCGAGGATCTGCACTGGATCGATGCCGAGACCCAGGTCGTGCTCGACAGCCTGGTGGGGAGTCTGCCGACGGCGCCGGTCCTCCTCGCCGTGAACTACCGTCCCGAGTACCGCCACGACTGGGGCGGCAAGACGTACTACCGGCAGCTTCGCATCGATCCGCTCCCGCCCGAGAGCGCGGACGAGCTTCTCCACACGCTGCTCGGGAGCGACGCCTCCGTTCAGCCGCTCAAAGCGTTGCTGATCGAGAGAA
>WNGB01003715.1_pt1 | contig 30677 bp, 24 predicted proteins | sample 5400681 | NCBI WGS metagenome assembly WNGB01 (sample SAMN13153367, study PRJNA577476) | soil metagenome | isolation source: 115 cm soil or saprolite under grassland replicate 2 | place: USA:California | collected 2016-06-15
GGAATAGTGCGATAGCGTTGAACGAGCTTCTGTATTTCGGGATCGTCTTTGGCGGGTGATTGAAGCCGAATGATCCCTTGCCCGACGTGATATTGGCCCCTTTGAAAGAACTCTTCAATCGAAGTAAGCCAGTTTTTGTCGACAACCACGTCATCGTCGAGAAATGCCAGAACGTTGCCTGCCGCCGCCCGCACTGCGTCGTTAACAGCCGCCGATTTTCCTGGTCGCCGGACCTTCAGGGCGCGGATCGTCGTGGGAAAACACTTAGCCGTCGCCTTGACGTGCTCATAGGTGTTGTCCCGTGAATCGTTATCGGCAACGATAATTTCCGGGAGAATCCTCTCAATGGCCTCGAGCTGTTCGATGCTGCCCAAAAGCTGGGCTAGAATTTGCGCTCGATCTTTTGTCGGGATAATAATCGTTGGCCGGAACGACCTTAAGCTCATAATGTGCCTTGGATGAAGGTTATCCTTCCTTTCACGAAAATGGGAAACAAACCGCCTAGATAGTTACCACCGAAGACTATCATTTATCTAACAAAACTAATAAAGGTTGTCATCTAGGAAGATTGGGTCTTCGAGGGCCTCCGATTGTGACAATCTATGCGCTCTTATTTCGATTCCGTGAACTAGCAGGCTGCTGAAAAACCCCATCGGAGTCCTTCGGCGGTGCTCAGGACGAACGGAGGGGTTTTGATATCATTGGGGATTTTCCGTTCATGCTGAGGCCCTCGAAGCATTCCGAACCTTTTTTCAGCAACCTGCTGGTTCATGATCTGGTCTAAAGATCTCAAGCTCCACATGGGCGGTATGCTCTTGAAATGCGGTGTAGTATATATGCCCTGTTTGTGATGAACCATGGATTGCCATGACCGTACGAGGACTTCAATCTGAACAGCGCCGCTTCGTCGCGCTGGACCGGGATGGCACGATCATCGAAGAGCGTGAATATCTATCGGAGCCAGAGCAAGTTGCGTTGCTTCCCGGCGTTGGAGCGGCGCTTCGCGAGCTCCAGCAGATGGGTTTCGGTTTGGTAGTGATTACAAATCAATCTGGCGTGGGACGTGGGATTTTCGATCAGGCCCAGCTGGAACGCGTTCATGAACGCCTTCGCGAATTGCTGGAAAAGGAAGGGGTTCATCTGGACGGGCTCTACGTTTGCCCACACAAGCCTGACGATGACTGTGCCTGTCGCAAACCCAGGCTGGGGTTGCTGCAGAAGGCAGCCGGGGAACTGGGCTTTAATTTGGCGAATAGCATTGTGATCGGCGATAAAGCTTGCGACATCGAGATGGGGCATAAGGCCGGCGCGCTGACTTTCCTGGTGCGGACAGGGTACGGCGCCCAAGTTGACAATGAAGCGGCGGCCGATTTTGTGGTCGACGACTTGGCGGCTGCGACCGCGTCTTGGCGGCTGCGACCGCGTCCATTCGACGCCTTGCAAAATGACTGAAGGCTTAGGCCACCGAAGCGTGTTAAACCCGATTTCTCCAATGAAAAATGGAACTTTCGTGGACCCTTGGGCATTCCTCACAATCCTACTTAATAAGTAGCTTTGTGAGAAGCCGCTTTTACCGTCGTAAAATGCCCTTTCCATAAACGTTATTCAGCAAGTTCATAACACGATCATCAATGACCCAATACATGCAACGCTAGGCTTCGCCCTCGTGACACAGTTGAGTCCGGACGTGCTTCTCGTTAACGAGGTTTTAGCGGTTGGAGATGAAGCCTTTCAGTAGAAATGCACGGATCAAATTGATAAGTTTCGTGCCTAAGGCAAGACCATCATCTTTGTTTCACACAGCGCGGACTCTGTTAAAAAAATTTGCGATAGGGCGTGCGTGCTTGATCACGGTCGCCTGGTCTTTTTGGGGAAGCCTGCAGAAGCAATTGAACGATATCATCAGTTGCTTGCGCAGCAGCGACTTCTCATTACGTGGGTTTCGCGGGTCATCGAGAGCGAACAAAGACATTGAGAGTCAAGCAATGACCCCGTTTGCGTTTGGACTTTTGCAAGCATTTATCAAGGAAAAGCCCTAATGTTCGGAATGCTGTTTGGCGCGTGGCGCTACCGCTATTTCATCCTCTCATCCATCAAAACCGAGCTTCGCGTCAAGTTCATACGTAGCCAGTTGGGCGGGCTGTGGATGATTTTGAATCCGCTGGCGCAGGTGCTTATATTTGCCTTTGTGCTTTCCGCGGTGTTGTCCGCAAAGCTGCCGGGTATCGCCAACCGATATGCCTACGCTATCTACCTGATGGCCGGCATTTTGGCTTGGTCGCTTTTTATAGAAATCGTTAACCGCTGCCTGACCCTGTTCATCGATAACGGCAATATTCTCAAAAAGTTGGTGTTCCCCAGAATTGCGTTGCCGCTTATCGTTACTGGCAGTGCTTCAGTTAACAACGCCCTGCTTCTGGTGGCCATTCTCATGATCTTTGCCATACTGGGACATCTGCCCGGTACCGCGCTTATTTGGTTGCCTGTCGTCATGGTCATCAATGTCGCCTTGGCGCTTGGGCTAGGCTTGGCTTTGGGTGTGCTCAACGTCTTTATTCGCGACATTGGCCAGGTTGTACCCGTGGTCCTGCAATTCGTCTTCTGGTTTACCCCTATCGTTTACACGGTCGAGATCATACCAAAGGAATACCGGGCATGGTTGATTCTAAACCCGCTGATTCCCATCATCACAGGCTACCAACGGGCGCTATTGTATAACCGTGCCCCGGATTGGGCGGGTCTGGGTGTGGTCGCGCTGATGGCCGCTGGTTTGTTGGTCTTTGCTCTCGTGTTATTCCGTAAAGCCAGCCCCGAGATGGTGGACCAGCTATGAGCGGCGAACTGCACGTCGAAAACCTTGGCAAATCTTACCGGCACTGGGGCAGTGAATGGCGCCGCGTGGCTTCGTGGTTCGTGCCATCCATTGTGCCGCGTGAGGAGCACTGGGTTCTCAAAGATGTGAGCTTTTCAATTCGTCCCAGCGAAGCGGTCGGCATCGTCGGTCAAAACGGCGCCGGCAAAAGCACCCTGCTCAAGCTCATTACCGGCACCATTCGGCCCACCCAAGGCATCGTGCAGTTAAGCGGTCGCGTAGCCGCCATTTTAGAATTAGGCATGGGCTTCAACCCCGACCTCACAGGTCGTCAGAACGTCTATCATTCCGCCGGGCTCATGGGGCACAGCCAAGCTGACATCGAACGCGCCATGCCTGAAATCGAAGCCTTCGCTGAGATAGGCGAGTATTTCGATCAACCAATGCGTACCTACTCCAGCGGCATGCAAATGCGAGTAGCTTTTAGCGTCGCCACAGCGTTCAAACCTGAGCTGCTAATTGTGGATGAAGCCCTCTCGGTGGGGGATAGCTATTTCCAGCACAAAAGTTTTGACCGAATACGTAAATTCAGAGATGAGGGTGTCTCAATCATGCTTGTTACCCACGGCCTGGGTGATGTGCGTACGCTGTGTAATCGCGTCATCTTGCTAGATAAGGGCCGAGTGCTCAAAGACGGCCTACCGGACGAAGTCATTGACTACTACAACGCGCTCGTCGCAGAAAAGGAAAACGCCAAACTTAGTATTGAGCAGCGGCGCGAAAAAAATGGCTGGTTGCTCACTAAAAGCGGCACTGGCGAGGCGCGTGTCAAAACGCTCCAATTATTAGATGTTGCTTCAGGCAACGAATTAGCTGTTGCGCATGTCGGCCAAGCGGTGGAGCTGCGGCTCGAAGCCAGCATACATGCCGATATATCTCGGCTGGTGATAGGCCTCATGATTCGGGACAAGCAAGGGCATGTCGTTTGGGGGACAAATACATGGCATACCCATCAGGTTTTGCAGGGTGTCAAAAAAAACCAGTGCGTGAACGTATCTGTGCCGTTTACTTGCGGCCTTGGACCTGGCTCTTACTCGGTAACTGCAGCACTTACTTCAAGCGAGACGCACATCACTGATAACTTTGAATGGACAGACAATATTTTGGTTTTTGATGTGATCAATGTGGATAAGCCAATCTTCGTTGGGTCAACGTGGCTGGACGCCACATTGTTACTGGAGCAAAGGCCATGAGTGTATACTCTATCCAGAGCGAACTGCGCCGCGCGACCATGACCATCAGTTGCCGTGATGCTGAGGCGATACCTAAAGTCCCAAACGCCGGTGCGGTGGAAGTTGTGGATGGCAAGCCCGTCCAAATCATGCACAACGGCTTAAAAGTGTTGTACGGTGGCTATCATGGTGATTGGATGGCCAACATCATTCATGGGTTGCGTGGCCACCATGAACCGCAAGAAGAAAAGACCTTCAATGAACTTTTGCGATATTGCCGCCCTAAAACCTGCATTTTAGAGTTTGGGGCTTTCTGGGCTTACTATTCAATGTGGTACCTCAAGAGCATTCCCTTCAGTGTTGCTTGCTGCTTGGAGCCAGATGCTAACCACATCGCGGTGGGTCAAGAGAACATGCGCTTGAACGGTTTGGGTGCCAGTTTCGTCCATGCCTGCGCTGGTGATCAATGCATCGCAGAAAAACTTTTTTCTACCGAATCAGGCGAGTCAGTGCTCATACCGCAGCATACCGTGCCCTCTGCCATGGCGCACTTTGGCCTGGACGACATTGAGCTGTTGCACGCGGACGTTCAAGGTGCTGAGCTTGGACTTCTGTCAAGCTGTGAACCGCTTTTTGCTGCCGGCAAAATACGATTTTTGGTGGTTTCTACCCATCACATCTCAATCTCCGGATCGCCCACCACTCATGCGGAATGTGTTGCCTATTTGAAAGCCAATGGCGCACATATCTTGTGTGAGCACGATGTGGACGAATCCTTTAGCGGTGACGGGCTTATAGTGGCCGCCATGCACCCTGAAGACAGCCTGATTCCGCCTATTGCTATTTCACGTTGTCGCAGGAGCGATTCCCTATTTGTAAGCGGGTATTGAACTATGGCATTCCATTTCTTACGCCCAGAATTCTGGAGATGCCATGCTTGGCATGCATTCAAGTCCATAGTGGCCATTACTCGGAATCTGGAGAGTTTATCGTGAGTACATTTGACATTAAAATTGATGAACTAATGCGGGACATCCGCGAAGAAGTACGTCAAAAACGCGGGCAGAAAATGGCTGTTAACGTGGTCACGCAAGGTATCGAGCCTTACTCTGCTTTGGATGACGGTGTGATCGAGGAAGCTTTAGCTACGGCAGATAAAGTTCACGCCGTAGGAGAAAACTTGCCTCCGATGACGCGGCAAACTGGTTTCAGACGCATATTGGCGACATCCGTCGCGCGAATTTTCTTACGCCTCGCCCAAATCATTACTCGCGACCAACGTCAGTTTAATTACTCTCTTCTCGTCGTGCTTCGTGGGATGCGCCATAGAATCCGCGGCTTGCATAATAGAACGGCGGCACTAGAGAAGGCGGGACGATGGGTGGAGGCCCTCGAGCAAAGATTGGTAGAGGTGCAGGGGAGCGCGGCGAGTCGCATGGAGGCTCTGGAGCAAAAATTAGTAGGAGTTGAGAGGAGCGCGTCGAGTCGCGTGGAGGCCCTTGAGCAAAAATTGGTAGAGGTGCAGGGGAGTGCGTCGAGTCGGGTGGAGAAGCTTGAGCGAATGATTATCCAAATACAATCGACTGCTTATGCATTTGATGATGTAACAAAACCTGGACACATACTCGTTGCCGACAATCAAGGTCGTCGAACGCTCGGGACAAAAATATCCTACGCGCAGAATCGAGAGGATGTTCTGCTCGCGCGTCTTTTTTCGGATCGGAAAACCGGGTTTTACATCGATATCGGTGCCCATGATCCCGTGAACTACTCAATCACAAAATATTTTTACGACCTAGGCTGGCATGGAATCAATGTCGAACCCTCTTTGGACATATTTCCCCGGCTTTGCGCGGCCCGCGCCCGAGATATTGATTTGAACTTTGGATTGTCTAATAGAGACGGTATCTTGACTTTTTATGAAGCTACGAAAGGAGCCGGATTATCCACGTTTGTAAAGTCAGAAATGGAACGTCACTGCGAAGCTGGGTTCGAGTTTGTTGAGCGTCAGTGTCAGGTGACAACACTCGCGAAAGTTTGCGAGCAGTATGTGCAGGGAGAAATAGACTTCCTCTCGATCGATGTGGAGGGTCACGAACGGGAAGTCATTGAAGGGGGCAATTGGAAGAGGTGGCGACCTTCTGTTCTCGTTATCGAAGCAACGAAACCGGGTACAACGATACCGTCCCATGATTGTTGGGAGCCGCTTCTTTTGAAAGCGGATTACCTCTTCGCAATGTTTGACGGATTAAACCGGTACTATGTTAGAGCCGAAGATAAGCATCTGCTTACCAGTCTGCGTATCCCGGTGAACGTCTTTGATTCATATATACCATACGAACATTTGCGACAGATCGAAGAATTGACATCGCACATCAAGTTGCCCCAATGAGCTCGGAAAAATACTCATGCAAAGCTCTCACTTAGCGTACACTCTTGCGCATTTTCAATTGTGATCTAGAGAACAGAGACAACCCTGATGCGAATTCTCATCGACTTACAACCACTACAAACTCGTGGTGTGGCGAATCGTGGGGTGGGTAAATACACAAATGGATTCTTGCAAGCTCTCGCCTCTTCGCATGAAGTGGTCGGTATGCGGAGAGACATTCCGTACATTGTTCCGCCCTCGGCGAATATACCAACCATCACGATCCCATCCGGGCACCCCGAAAGCCTTGAAGAAGTAATTTCTGATGATCACTTTGATGTTGTTGTCAACTGCAGCGGACCGAATTGGGAAGAAAATGTAATTGTCTCGCCGCTGCGGACTCCTAATCGGCCCATAACAGCATCGATCTTGTATGATCTTATCCCTTGGGTTTTTCCACACGTATACTTGCAAGACCCTCAACTTAGACAAAAATATCACAATCGCTGCGTCGATCTGTATGCGCAAGCCGATTTGGTATGTGCCATTTCGCAGAATTCGACGAGTGACGCGCTTCGCTTTGGGTATGCGACTCACGAGAGTGCAGCGACGATCTCTCTAGGGGTAGAGCACCTCCTGTCTGAAGTACAAAGTGCACACGAGAAGTGGAATATTTCCCAACCCTATCTTTTGAATGTTAGCGGAGATGAGTTTCGGAAGAACCCTGAGATGTTAATTTCGGGATATGTTGAAAGTGATCTGTCGAAATCCCACTCTCTCGTGCTCGTCATTTCTAACGATGCAGAAACGGGCTTTTCTTCGCGTATTAAGGCACGATTTGGAAATTTAAAGGATCGAGTTTTTATTCTGCCGGAGGTAACGGATGTAGAACTTGGGGCGTTGTATCGCGATTGCGACGCATTTGTGTTTACAAGCCTCTATGAAGGTTTCGGCATACCAGCTGTGGAAGCGATGCAATTTGGCAAATGGATAATTAGTTCGAAGGCCTCTTCTCTCGACGAGGTGAATGGTCCTGCACTGCTCGCTTTGATTCAAGATCCCTCGAAACCCGATTCGATTGCGATGGCGCTTAACGAGGCTAAACAGAGACTGGACCACAAGTCTCTGGACGAGTCGATACCTCGTGCTCATAGTCAGAAGTTTACGTGGAAACAAGTTCTCTATAACTTCGAAGACGCGGTTGATCGACGTCGTAAGGCCCTGAGCCTGGAACTAAATCAGCCTTCGGATCGACCTCGGCTTTTCTGGGCCAGCCCTTTTCCAGGGGACCAGTCAGGTGTTGCCTTCTATTCGGAAGATTTAATGATTCCTTTAAGCCGAAACTACGACATCGTGCTGGTACCAAATACCTTAGGCACGTTTATTCCGACAGCCAAGACCGGTCGGTTCAAGGTCGCGGAACCACGTTTAGATGAATTGCTCGCGGTGACAAACGGTCAGCAACCGAGTGTGGTTTATAACATAGGTAATAGCCACTTTCATCTGAACCTCCTGGAGTTGTTGTTTAAGGTTCCTGGAACTGTTCTTCTACATGATTCATTTATTCAAGGTCTGGAGACTTTATGGCGCCAGCGAAAACCATCTGAAACTAGCCCGCTAGATGTTCAGATTATTGAGAGTAGTCGGCAAATGGTATTCCTCGCAGACCATGCAAGATCATTAATCGCCCCTGAGCACTTGGCCAAGCGCCCGTCGTATGTCGTGCCACACTATTGTCGTTGCAGAGGAATGATTCCAGCGGCGAGAAAGATTGAACTTCGACGAAAATACGGCATTCCTCAGAATGCTTTTGTGGTAACGACGACTGGGTTTCAGGACAGAATAAAACTTACAGACCGTTTTGTCGAAGCTTGTGTCGAATTGAAAAATTTTGAGAACGCACCCGTTTATGTTCAGATTCTGGGACACTTTTTCAATGGAGAACTCGAGGCAGAAATTAGAGGCATATTGGTCGAATATAACATGCAAGCTTTTCTGCCAGGGAGATTTCTTGATGAAGAGAGACTTATAGATCGTCTGGCGCTCACCGATGTTGCTGTTTTTTTACGCGAGCGTTCTACCGGGGCCGCGTCAGGCACATTAAGTGACGCCTTAGGCGCCGGAATTCCGTGTGTAGTTACAGATGATTTCGCCTTCCGAGAATATCCGGAAACAACAGTTCTCCGAGTTTCCAACAACGAAGTCATCGAGGGTTTAATATTGCTTTATCGCCACGCGGCAATACGTCAAGCGCTTTCGGCCGGCGCATTGAGGTATGCAGAACAAATGTCGCTAGAACGAATCGCGGCCAGACTCTGCGAAACGTTGTCCTTGTACGAGAATGAACAGGAATATTCAACACGTGATCGGACTGGGAAAGGGGACTCCTTGTTATCCGCTATGGGACACCGCAGACCGGCTGAAGCTATTGAACCTGCGGAAGCGGGCGGCGTAACCAGCTCATCAATGGGAACTTCGGAATTAGAAATCTCTCCGATAATCGATAACATTCGAAATCGCATTCTGGAAGAACTAGACACGTATGTGGCCAACTATCAAATGAATTCATGCAGCACACCGGAAATCGAATTGTCTCGCGCGGGATTGCGCAATGACTCCAATTTATACCAAGTCAACGAATTGCGACAAATTCCCGAGCCAGAGCTATTTGAAACTCTCAGCATTTTACTGTTCAAGAAGCGTCTGGATGAAACGCCTTTGCTGCGCGTCATCGAAAAATTTTCGCGCCGGCGCTTGGCCATACTCTTGATGTGCACTTTGCTGCCTGGTCGTCGCGCACGAATCGCAGGCTTGTACAGACAAATCCTTCGTAGTGCGCACGGAAAAGTCCGCTTTTTTTGTCATTTCGGAAAAGATTACACTAACGCGTCGCCTGAACGTCATGTCTAGTTTTTCACACTTTTCCGGTCGGATTGTGCAGGTCATCCAGGCGCTGGATATTGACGACGCAGTTTCTAATCAAGTCGTAAATCTCGACCGCATTTTTCGTGACGTTTTAGGACTTAAGTCCGAAATTTACGCGGCGAGCTTTCATCCTCAGAGACAATCGATAGGTAAGCAAGTTGATTTAATGGAGGTCGACGACCGAGATATCGTGATCTATCACTATTCTGGCTTTGCTAAAGAGTCAGCGGCCAAAGTTATCCCTCAAAAGGCAGTCAAGATCTTGCACTATCACAATATCACTCCGCACGAATTTTTTCCGGTTGACAGTCAGCTCTACCAGCTGTGCAAGCAAGGCCGCCAACAGCTCGCCGCGATCCTTCACAACTTCGACCTATTCACCGGAGACAGTCAGTACAATCTCGACGAGCTTATCAGCTTGGGAGTTCCAGGGGACAAAACGCTAGTACTTCCCATTGTTGTCGATACCGAATTGATTCCATTAAGGATGTCCCAGACTTTGGATAACAATGTTCTGTTCGTCGGGCGAATCGCGGAGAATAAAAGACAAGATAGGATCATCAAAACTTATGCACGTCTACTCACAAACGGGCACCGACTGGGAAAGCTCATCCTTGTAGGTAAGCTTGATCCCGATAGTCCGTTCTATAGATATCTCTGCGATAGCATTAAAAGACTGAATTTACATGAGCGCGTTCTCCTCACTGGCCAAGTCGGCAAGCAGGAACTTCATGAGATATATTCTCAGTCCGGACTGTTCTTGTCTATGAGCGAGCACGAAGGATTCGGTGTTCCGCTACTCGAAGCTTGTCGCTATGACATACCTGTGTTGGCGCTTGCACGAGCGGCTGTACCCGAGATTCTAAGGCAATCGCCTGGGCTGTTCTGCACTGATGATGAATTGGAGCAATTGGTCAAGCGGGTAGCAAATGACCCGCCGTTTCGTAATCACTTGATTTCTCACCAGCGCAGCCTACTCGCTAGCTTCAACGAATTATTACAGAATCAAACCATAACATTGTTGAATACTCTTATACCACAGCCAGATGCTTTTCGCTCCGTTAGCATTGTTATTTGTACTTTTAATCGTGGACATCTGCTGGAACGAGCACTCGATTACCTGCAGCGTCAGCATGATTCGCGCTTCGAAGTCGTTGTGGTTGACGGCCCGTCCACAGATAATACAGCGGAAGTCATAGAGAAATGGCAGGATAGAATAAAGTTTGCGACAAACCCTCATCGTAACCTATCTATCTCTCGCAACATCGGCATAAGGCTCGCAGGCGGAGATATTGTTGCCTTTATCGATGATGACGCGCTGCCTTTTGATGATTGGGTGAGCACTCTATTGCATGAATATAACTCGGTGCCTCGGCTTGTCGGTGGTATTGGTGGCGTGACGTACAATGCCGGAACGTTAGAGTTCCAGGCTGACGATATTATGATCGACTCCTACGGACGAGGTTGGTTTAACCAGAGCCGGGACGAAACGCTACGGGTCGACCGCTTCCGCACGCTACTTGGTACAAACTCCTCATTCCGGCGAGAAGTACTATTGGAAGTGGGCGGTTTCGATGAGGAATATGACTATTTTCTCGACGAATCGGATGTATGCCTGCGTGTTCTCAAGGCCGGCTTCAGACTTCTCCATTCCCGCAAATTGTTCCTTCGACACGAACTGGCACAGAGCGATAATCGCGTCGACAAGTACCATTACAATTGGTACTCGATTTGCAAAAACACGGCGTACTTCGCTTTGCGGTTCAACACGGGCAACCAAGTTGACATAATCGCCAAGGTCCGTGATCAAATTAAAACCGACCGGATTGCGCATCTTGAGGCGGGTCTACTAGCTGGAATGATTACACAACGTGAAGTCGATGAAATGAGTGCTGATGCTTGGCGGGGGATGAGTCAGGGAATCCGGGATGCTGAAGCTCCACGTTGTCTCTTGCGCGGTGCGGAGATTTGTCCCGCTTTTAATTCCTACCTAAAAAAGCCGCTGTCTTTTACTCGGTTCCACGTATTGCTGGTCACTAAAGAATTTCCACCATTCACTCCAAGTGGTGGTGTCGGTACCCTGTATTACCAACTCGCAAGTGAACTTCTTCTGATGGGTCATCAGGTTAGTGTCATAGCGCAAGGATCTGAAAACAACGTCTATCGCCGAGGTCGCTTCACGCTATACCGCGTCCCTTTTGCCTCCACGTCAAATTTTGGTACTGGTAGCATCCTCGTTGAGAACAATCTTAACTGGTCGATGCGCGTCGCAGAAAAGATTCTTGAGATCCATCAAAATGAACCAATATCGGTCCTCGACTCCGCGGTGTGGGATGCGGAGACATATGCCTTTGCGTCGTATCGCACAAGAGTACGAATTCCAATGACCGTGCGACTCGTAACGCCGTTTGCTGTTGCCTGCGAAAGTAATAACTGGAACGTAACTGAATTCGAAAAGAACCTGATCATGGAGCTTGAACGGGGGCTAATCGAAATGGCAGATCGCGTGATTCCGATTAGTAGCTCGATTGAGCAGACTTTCACGCAACGGTATGGGCTGGAACGCGATAGCCGATGGCAATTGATCCCGGCCGGGATTTGCTACTGGCCAGCACACGATTATGATCAGAGTTACACTGACATTACGCATTGCCCCGAGATTGCTAACGCCAAGCAAAAGGGCAGCTTCGTCTTTCTGTTTCTGAGCCGGATGGAGATCCGCAAAGGCGTGGATATTCTCCTTTCTGCGATCTACAGATTCACAAAGCGACATTTGAACCGTGATGATTATCTTTTCGTTCTCGCCGGTAGAGACTGCATGGGAATTGACAAATACCTTAGTGGCGAAGAGGGCCAAATAGTCAAACACCAAATTCTACTCACGGGGGAAGTATCGGTGGTAGATCGGGAAAAGCTCTACAATGCCTCTGACGTAGTTGTCTTTCCATCGCGGTATGAGTCCTTTGGACTTGTGCCACTCGAGGCTTTTGTGCATGGCAAGCCAGTCATCGGTTCCTGTGTTGGGGCGATCCCTGAAGTGATCGAACATAATCGATCCGGCCTTTTATTCGAGGACGGTAACCCTGACGCTCTGGCCGATTGCTTTGATCGTCTGCTAGATGATCAGGAACTTTATCGTCGCCTTGCGGGGGGCGCTCGGCAGCGTGTCCGGGAGCTTTCTTCGGCAAGAATGGCTCAGGAAACTGAGATCATTTATCGCTCGATGGTGCAAATGAACAGTCAACGGGCAACGACAATTCAAGGGGGAGAGGAAACTACGGAGATCCGGCCAAGTCGTTTCAGTGTGATATATACCGCGCCAGCGCTCATGACCCTTTCGGAAAGGGTCATTCTGTACAGCACTGTTTTTGGGTTGCGACCGCGGCGCTGTCTGGAGATTGGTACGAATAAGGGCGGGTCATCATTGATTATCTGCGCGGCGCTTGACGACATCGGCGCAGGTCACTTGGTCTGCGTCGATCAGAACCCATTGATCGCGCCCGAGCACTGGCGGCAACTCGTCCACCACGCCACGCTGCTCAAAGGCGCATCGCCCAATATTCTCGGTCAGGCTCTTGAGGCGGCTGGGGGCAAATTCGATTTCGCTCTGATTGACGGGGATCATGAACTGCCGGGTGTAATCCGGGACATCGAGGGCGTGCTTCCGCTACTAGAAGACGAGGCTTACATGATCTTCCACGACGCGCACTATTACCAGGTGAGCCAGGGGATCGACCAGATGCTAGTCAAGTATAAAGACCGGCTGAGCGACTGCGGCATGCTTTCCGCCGAGCAGACGCCCGAGAACCGGGTCGAGAACGGCCACCCGGTAATCTGGGGGGGCCTGCGCATGGTGCGCCATCGCAGGTGGGTCTCTTAACATTGGATAAAAGGCGTTGGATTATTGAGTGAGTTTGAAACATAGTTCTTTCAGGCTCCCGGTTGCGCCGTTAGCACAATAACATTCGTTTACGAGCGTCTCGCCCAACATGGGCGACGGCAGCGGCATTCGCCAGCTGTCTTCGGTGGAAAGGTTCAGGAAAATGAGGTCATACAGAGCTCCTTACTAAGTCAAGTAGTAGACAGGAAAGTCCCGGCCTTAGTTTATTATGAATGGGTCAATGTCACGGGATTTCAAGCATCGGTCTCGCTACGTTTGTCAATCTAACCTAACTCAAGCGAATCCATCGAGCTGACAAAGTTTAGATGTTTGACATGCATTCACTATTGGTTTGGTTGGGTGGTGTACTCCGAGTTTCTCGCAACTGCTTGCTACCGTATAAGAGTCAGCAACAAGAAGCAGAACTGGTAATCGATTTCCCTCAATTCTTCCATGAACTAAGGACAATCGAGCTAAAAAAAGTACCTAACGAAGGGGGTACCGTGCTCAGCGCTGGTTGCGCAGGCACTTGGTATTTTGATTGGTTCCGACAATCCTACTCAGGTGTGATCAACCAGCATATTGGAATTGATGCCTACAGTCCGAGACCACCGGATCTTCCAGCGGAGGCCGTTTGGATAGCCGATTCAATACAAGAGATGAAGGGAGTACGGGATCGGGACGTGGATCTCATTTTTGCGGGGCAGGTAGTAGAGCATCTTTGGCCGCTGGAGTTCGCAGGCTTGCTATCTGAGGCGCATCGCCTGCTGCGCCCCGGGGGCAGACTCGTTATGGATAGCCCGAACCGAGAAATCACAACGGTTCTCCGCTGGTCTCACCGTGAGCACACGATTGAATACACCACCAGTGAGATTGTCGAGTTAGTAGAGCTGGCAGGTTTTGATATCGTTTCGATCAGAGGACTCTGGCTGTGTCGTTCGAACGGCAAAGTACTTCCCCTATTCGTGCCTGAAGATTCTTCTCAGAGAGCGAGGCGAATCGCAGAGGCAAATCAGAGACCCGAGGATTCGTTTTCGTGGTGGGTGGAAGCGTTGCGTGCTGAACGGCCACCTAGGCAGCGCGAATTAGCTTTGAGATTGGGTAATATCTGTGCGCTTAATCGCCCACAGCAATTTAGTGAATTCCGCAGGCAGATCGGCAACGTCACGGAAACCGACGGCTTCAAACGAGTGGTGACCAGAAGGGGCGAGTCCGGGTTCATTCATTACGGCCCATATTTGCCGTTTCCTCCGGGCCGCCATGAGTTGACGTTCGCATTGAGCACCCCTGAGCCATCGATTGATAGCGCGGTCGCTTGTATCCTGGATGTAACTCACGACAGTGGGGTGACGTTGCTTGCCAGTCGCGAAATCCGGTGCTGCGATCTCAATCGCAGCACCGGAAAATTGCCCTTGCAATTTGATTTAGATGCCACACACTTTGGTGTGGAATACCGCGTCCGGACTACTGGAATGATACCGATCTGCCTAAAGCTTCCGATCAAAGTTCGCACAATATTTTCAGATGTTATTGAACCAACTGATTGGACACCGCTACAGGTCGAAGAATTCCTTGGTTAGAGTCCAGTTGAGCTGCGATTGGGGAAATTTTCAGACATGCAGAGAGCACAACCAGGGCAGTCAATTCCGCTTTGCAATATGCTACCACAGAGGGAAAATTTTCTTGTTTGACAGTTTGCGAGCGGGTAACGACTGCCATGCTGCAGTCCGGAGCAAACAAATAGCAGCACTGGTGGACCCGTGTCATAAAGCGTTTAGTTCCTATATGCGAGTAAGAGCTGTACGCGCCGGCCGATAATTTTTTTGAGATTCAGGTGCGGGTCACGCCTGAACTTTATTTAACAACCCTCGAAACTAGCTAGTCCTTTTCTAGATGTCAGTTTTCGTTTCTCTGTTTGGTATTACGCATGATTTTCTGAAAGAGGATGCTTTGATACGAATCGCTATTGACATTCAAGCTCTTCAGACGGAGGACTCGAAAGATCGAGGTCGTGGGCAATATTTACTGCACCTGGTGCCGAAGATTTTAGATATTGACAAGAGAAACGAGTACATCTTGGTTGTGAATGCTAACCTGCCGCTTCCGGAGATGGCAGGTTGGTCGCCCCATCGCTTGATCAAATTCCGTGGCCCTTCGGGCCGTCACAAGTTTTCGGAAACGTTAGCTCTGGTATCGCTGGTCTCCAATCGGGTAGATGTCTTCCATATTGGCAGTCCCCTGGAAGAGGGCGCTGCTATAATTCCTCAGTTCGGAAGGTTACGTACTTGTAATGTGGTTTGCACTCTGTATGACCTAATTCCCCAGCTGTTCTATGAGCATTACCTCGCGGAGAACGATCCATTTAGATCAATATACGAATACCGGCTCACCAACGTCAAAAGAGCCGATCTTATCTTTGCGATTTCTGAACACACTCGACTCGACGCGATCAAATATCTGCGGCTATCTCCTGAGAAAGTTATAAGCGTTGGGACTGGTGTGGATTCGTTTTTCAGATCATTTGTGGTTGAGAGGCAGAAATGGAAACGCGCGCTGCAAGAAAAATTCGGAATTGACAAGAATTTTATTTTTTTTACCGGCGGAACGGACTGGAGAAAAAACATAGAGGGGCTTGTCGAGTCCTTTGCGACATTGCCTCTGATGGTCCGATCCCAATATTTATTGGTTATTACGTGCAGCTTGTCCGATAGCGAGCTGAAGCAGTACCGGCAAGTGGTGGCAAAATTCGGAGTGGATAAAGCAGTAATCCTCACAAATTTTGTGTCACGAGAAGAGCTCGCTGTGCTGTATACCCTGTGCACTGTGTTTGTTTTTCCGTCCCTCTACGAGGGGTTTGGACTACCGATAGCAGAAGCGATGTGCTGCGGAGCACCAGTGATTGCCGGGAATTCGTCTTCCCTACCTGAAGTCGTTGGCGAAGCTGGAGTCCTTGTCGATGCCGCGTCTGCTGAACAGTTGTCTGACGCGATGCTAAGCTTGCTTATGGACGAAAAGCTTCGTTTGGAGATGTCGGAACGCAGCCTCAAACGTTCGGTTGATTTTTCCTGGGAAAATGTGGCAAGAAGAGTCGTTTCTGCCTATGAATCCATAGGAAAGACAAGCCGGCCTAACTTCAACTTCAGGCCTACGGAAAGTCAAACCCAGAGATAGCATTTTTCGCTGGCGCAAATTCTTCTATTCGCAGCCCGCTTGTGCTATTGAAAATGGCAACGGCGTCGATGATGGTGCTCAGTTTGCGACGAAGATGTCGCACTAATCTGCTCGACGAATGGGAGGAGACGGTGAGATGAAAAAAACACTTATAACAGGGATTACCGGACAGGATGGTTCATATCTTGCGGAATTGCTTTTGGAGAAGGGCTACGAGGTCCATGGGATTGTCCGCCGAGTTGCGATCGAGGACCCGGAACACAGGCTTTGGCGGATCAGGCACATTATCGACAAGCTTGTCCTTCATGCCGCCTCTCTTGAAAGCTTTCCCAGTATTTTTAATGTCGTGGAAACAGTACAACCCGACGAAATTTACCATTTAGCCGCGCAGAGCTTCGTGAGTTATTCTTTTGAAGACGAGTTCTCGACGATTGATACGAACATCAACGGCACTCACTACGTGCTTGCCGCCATGAAGGAAAGAGCGCCGCGCGCGAGGTTTTATTTTGCCGCATCGAGCGAAATGTACGGGAACGCGAAAGAAACCCCCCAAGACGAAAATACCGCCTTTCATCCTCGGTCACCGTACGGAATCTCCAAAGTAGCCGGTTTTCAGCTGACCGAAAATTATCGCCAGGCCTATAATCTCTATGCCGTGAGCGGCATCTGCTTCAACCACGAGTCACCCAGAAGGGGCTTTGAATTTGTATCGAGGAAAGTCGTTAATACCGTCGCTCGAATTAAACTTGGACTGGCAAAAGAACTGGTACTGGGTAATCTCGAATCAAAGCGGGACTGGGGTTACGCGGCCGATTATGTCAAGGCCATGTGGCTTATGTTGCAACAAAATGAGCCGGATGACTACGTTATCGCCACCGGAGAGAGTCATTCGGTGACGGAGCTCCTACAAACCGCGTTTAGTCATGTGGGGCTTGACTATGAAAAGTATACGACGATCGATGAAAGACTGTATCGGCCCGCAGAGATCTATGAACTGAGAGGGAATTCCGCCAAGGCGAGGAACAAATTGGCTTGGCAGACTACGGTAACATTCGAACGCCTGATTCACATGATGGTGGACGCTGAGCTGGACTCCCTAAAAAACAGTTCTTCAAGGAAATCCTAACGCTCTTCCTCGGCAGCTTTTGATTGCCTCACGTTTTTTCCAAACTCCCATAGATCTTAGGTATCTTGTGATCTATTTCGTTGTGTAGCACATGGTGCCAGGCAGGACATGGACGAGGTAAAGATCAGATTTTTTATTATTGTGACCGACCCCGACTTGGTCATTGCTGATTATTCGTGAAAAGCTATGCCCGCATCAAGTACCTCAGGTTTAAACTGCGTGTTTATTCGAAATTGGGTCAGCTCTTCTTTGAAGAGACGGTACTTCCCGCACTGGAAAAAATTGTCTTTCGTGGAGATCGTCGAACCTGAATGGCACACCGACGAGAACAAGCCTACGGATCGTAGGCTTGAGGGCCTTTTGAACGATGCGATACCATTTGGGATCGAGGGCTGAGGAAAATCGACACACCATACTATGCAACGATCGATGCCGATTTCGAAATTCTCGACGGTAGATTCGTGCCTGTTATGCTCGCACGGTTGGACAATCATCCTAATCTCGTCGCGATGAAAACGGACTACTCTCCGACGGTCAAAGAGTATTACGACTCTTATTCCAACGAAGTGATCTGCTTGAACGAGCGTTGGCATTCTTGGTTTTGTATTTACAAGCGCGAGGCGCTTTAGTGCGAAGTCTACCATGCAGTGCATGTGGAGGCGCTGGACCGGTTCGATGCAAATCATGGGATACACCGGGCTATTTTCAAAAAGCATTAAGGAAAGCCATGGGTTCGAATTGGCTGTTCTCGATCCCAGCTTCCAGCCGTGCTTTATTCACTACGGTGCGTTCAGCAAGAACCAGGATATCAACGAACGGAACGTCGCTCTTTATCGCCGGCTGGGAATTTTTCGCAAGAGAGATTTCTTCGGCTGTAGTGAAGACTTGGCGAGCAAACTTGATGATTGGTGAAGAAGGCGGCTAAGATTCTAGAGCTCATGCTGTCGCTGACTCGGGACGACACGCGATAATTATTTTTGCCAAGTGGCTAAAGCTTCGGAATGCCAAAGTTGGTTGAAAACTCTCTCAACTATTCAAGCAACTATATTAATTTGCCATATTCGTACAGATTGTGCTGTGACGTTGAGACTTGTTCGTGACAGATTGTTACGATGAATTCTTCTCTAGATGGCAAATTCAAACCAATGCTGCCTTGTCTGGTGGCTATGGCATTGGTCACACCCAGTGTCATCTGGATAGCCCTCGATAGATCAGTTTGGCCGTGGGATCAAGCCTTTTATGCGAAAGGCTCGGTGGAGTTGTTTTCTACGCTGACTCACTCACCGAAGCGTTGGATATTCAAGCTCAATATGCCCCAAGGTCAACCGCCTGGGGTATCCTGGCTGGGGCAATTTTTCGTGCCTTTGGAATATTTAATCGGATCCATCGATGCGGCGTTGTTGGTTTCCATCTTGATAACACAGGCTTTAACCCTGGTCTTAACATATTACTATATCAGGCGTTTATCGGCTCTCAATGCATTAATTGCTAATGCCAGCTGCTTAGTAATTGCCTCCGCTCCGTTATTCGTGGGGATGTCGCACCAGTATCTCACTGAGCCATTACAGCTTCTGGCCGTCACCTGGTTTGTACTCATAATGAGTTTTGCACCCCAATGGAGCAGGCCTCTTATTTTGAGCCAATTGCTAGCAGCCACCTCCACGGCAATCTTAGCCAAGGCCAGTTCACCTTTGTATTGCGTTGGGCCGGGACTGGCTGCGCTCTGGCACGTTTTCAAACCGGGTCCGACTTCTTTTGTCAAGCGTGAGTGGCTACAAAAGCGTGTTCTTGTAGTGGCGGCCGGTGGGATTCTGTTAAACTTGGCCGCCATCGTTTGGTACTACAAAAACATCAATGCTGTTATACACCGTATTTACGAAGCTTCCTTTGGGCCGAACGCAGAGATCTATGGCAAAAGAGATAGCTTTCTCAATACAATGACATATTGGCTACAAGCTCTCCGGAATAGTTTTTTCCTGCCGAGCGTTTTTGTTCTGATCAGTTTACTTTTTGGCTTGGGTATCGCTCTCTATTTCATCAAAGCCAAGACGCGCAGTAGCCATTTCGCGCTCTGTAGCTTAATTGCCATCTTGCAAATCACAATAGTGCTAGTTGTATTTTCGTTTAGCCCTAGTAGAGAAGTGAGGTACCTATTGCCTTTATTGCCGTATCTCGCTTTGGCCATCTGTTGGAGTCTTGCACAAATTAATTCCCGTATCCTCACTGTCTTAACCATTCTTTTGTTTTTAACGCAATTTGCGAATACCTATGGAGAAGCTTTAGGTATCAAATCTCTAAGACCCACAGCGACTTGGTTAATGCCGCCAAACAGAAGCCAAATGGAACATGCAGCTCTCAATTCGATTGTCTTGAGAACGTGCACTCAGACGGATTCCGGGCCTTACTGGAATATTATTGGAATTGAGAAACCTTGGCTAAACGAACACTCAGCTAATTACGTTGCCGCCAAGATTCTGACCCGCCGTGGCCGACGAGGCTGTCATTATGCTTCCGGCTTTGATTCGTTTGACGCTGATTCTGATAAAATATGGCGGAATATCTCGGCGATGAAAATTCATTACTACGTAACGGCAAACCCTGATTTAAACCCGGTGCCGTCGAGTGATGCTCACCTTCAAGCGATAAACCGAAATTACATCCCGATGCTGCAAAAGGTTCAGAGTAGTGAGCTATTTGAGCTAGAACCGCCGTTGCCTGAAGATCCGGCCATATTGATCTTTCGTCGAAAGGAAATTGACCAGAACTGATACTCAGTCGACATGTAGGCGAAGTTGAACATACTCACTTCATTCCGCCACGGCTCACATAGAGGTGATTCTTTTAAGGCGTTCTTTCATCCGTGTGCCGGCAACGACCGGATCAAACAGTTTCAGAACGGTTTCCCTGCCTCGTTGACCGCGTTCCGCTGCCGCCTCTCTGTTTTCATATACGAAACGCATCTGTTCCGCGGCCTGGTCGAGGTCTGGATCGGCCCAAACAAAGCCTTGAGGATATGGCCCTTCCTGTTCAATTCGGGCAAGCCGGTAATCCACAAGAAAACTATTTCCCGAGGTTGTGAAGTCCATATTGCCTGAATAGCCGGTAACGATCACCGGCTTCGCCGCTCTCATGGCCTCGGCTATCGGAAGCCCGAACCCTTCCGATCGATGGAGTGATACATAACAATCACAGGAGTGTATTAGGGCATCGATTTCTTCCCGACTATAAACCGCATCAGTTACGATTATATTTGGTTGCCCAGCTGCCGCTAGACGAACGGATGCAAACGTCTTCGAATCATGGTTTCCGTGTACGGATTTTAGATAAAGCAGAACATTTTCCGTGCCGCCAAACGCGCGTTTAAATGCTTCAACGAGTCCTAGCGGATTCTTTCTCTCAATAGCGCTATCGAAGTCAAAGACAAACAAAAAAACAAATTTGTCATTTGTGATGCGAAAATATGAACGATTTAAACGAGAACAAACGGGAACTTCGGGAGCAAGAGCGAGAGGCATTTTAATGACCGGGATGGGAGAGACTCGTGAAAGACAGTCTTGAATGAAGTTCGAGCTCGCCCAAAGCTCGTTGAAATGATCAAAGCTCGAATACCAGACTTCTGGAAATTCAGACAGCTCCCAAAACCAACAGCCGATGTTGTAGCGTCCTGCAAAGTACATATGACCTTTCTCCTTCGCGAACGCCGGAAGAATGTCAAAGTTAAGGTGAAGCAAATTGACACTGTGCGGATTGTCTTGATCAAATGCCTGAATCTGCGTGTCCAAATTAGCCGCATTAGGATCCACAATGTTATTGATGACATAAGGAATAGAAGCGGCTTTTAAACCTCTCAAAGTAGATCGCACTGCTTCACCGACACCTGTTTCAGAACCAAAGTTCCCAACAACGTTCACACCAAAGGGTTTTTTTCGATCAGGCCACGGATAAACGAGGCGATGCGGTATCATCTCGCTCTGTTTCAGTGAACTCGGCACATTGTGGAGCACTGTAGAACGAACTCTTTTTAGAGCTGTCCAAATATGATCGTTTCTCCCTAAGATCTTTTTGAACGATGGTTTAAGGAAACGCTCAATTGGTTTAAGAAATCTGATGTAGAACCAAACGAGTATGCTCTCTGTCATAATGTTAATCAGCTAACTACAACGGCTCGCACGACCCCAAGATGAACAGGCATAAAGCCCGTTGATTACTTGCTTAGCGCTGCTTTTTTGCCCCGGACCAATACGCATCTAGTCACTCTTATACTTAGACCGCGCGCGCCACGCAGAGCATGTTCCAAGTGTGCTCATCGGGGTCCCGATCAAATTCCGGGAAAGCTCCCAGACGAACGGGTGTGAATCCTGTAGTTTCTAAAAACAAATTGAGCTCGAGCGGAAAAAAGTAGCGGACCGTGTGTTCTTCCTCGGTCTCACTCGACAGCCATTCGGCGTCGAATTTCCACACGTGATAACGGACGGTGCAAACGTGGCGGTTCGTGGCGAGCGTGCTAGACGATACACGCAAGATTTTGCCGCTCGAGGTCGGAATGATCTTCACGCGTTCGGAGGGGCGCTGGAAAAGCACCGCCGGACCGTGCCACACGTCGAACAGCAGTAACCCCCCACGACGGAGATGCCGCCGGGCCGTGCGCAGAGCCGCCATCACGTCGCTATTCTCCAATTGATAACCCAGTACGGCAAACATCAGCAACGCAGCGTCGAAACACCGCCCGAGATCCGCGCTGCGGACGTCCGCCTGGTGAAAAGCGTGCCGTGTTTGTGTCTTGTACTGGGCAGCTTTCTTGCGGGCCTGCGCCAGCATGGACTCCGATCGGTCAACGCCGATCACTTCGAAACCTCCGCGGGCGAGTGGCAGCGCATGGTTTCCGGTTCCGCAACCGAGATCCAAAATGTTGCTGATGTTCCCGTCGCCGTAAGTACGAAGCAACCGCTCGATCAGGTCGCACTCGGCTTCATAGTCTTTCTCCTGGTAGAGCGCGTCGTAACAATCAGCGTAAATGGATCCGAACGGCTCACTCACGAAAGCACCTCGTGAACCGCTTCGCATACGCGCGTCAACTGCTCCTCAGTTAAAGCCAGTCCGGAAGGAAGATAGAGGCCGCGGCGTGCCAGCCGCTCGGCGGTAGGATAGTTCTCTCCAACAAACAGCCCGCGTTTGTGGAAGGCAGGCTGTTCATGCATTCCCAGAAAAAAAGGACGGGTTTCGATTCCACGCTGCTGTAAGCGTTGCGCGAATTGGCTTGCATCCATGCTAATTTTTTCGGAGAGGACAACGCCGTACATCCAATAAACGTTTCGGGCCCAGCGCTCTTCCGGCGGCAACTCTAAACCGGCGATGTCCTTCAATAAATGATTATAAGTTTTTCCCATCCAGCGCTTTCGAGCAACAATTTCATCGATTCTTTCTAGTTGGGCAATGCCGAGCGCTGCTTGCAAATTCGTCAGTCGGAAATTGAAACCTAATTCTTCGTGATAGAAGCGACGATTTGGTTGAAAACAAAGATTACGAAGAGAGCGAGCCCGATCCGCCAATTCCGCATCGTCCGTTAGGACCATCCCCCCTTCGCCCGTGCTGACGAGTTTATTCGCGTAAAAACTGAAACAACTCAAGTTGCCGAAGCTGCCGCAACGTCGCCAAACGGAATGCGTCGCATTGCGTGCCGAAAGGTACTCAGCGCCATGCGCCTCGGCGGCATCTTCGATGACGGGAAAACTGTGTTTTTGGGCCAAGTTCAATACAGGGTCCATCTCAACTGGATGCCCATAGATATGCACCGGCATAATTGCACGCGTTTTCTGACTGATTTTGTTTTTCACTTGCTCGACGTCCATGCACCAAGTCCGTGGATCGGAATCGACAAGAACTGGCGCACCGCCGTTGTAGATCACCGCGAGAGCGCATGAAATAATCGTAAACGTCGGCAGGATCACCTCATCGCCAGGCTTAAGTCCGATGCAGGCGAATGCCAACTGCAGTGCGGCCGTGCCATTGCTCACTGCGATCCCGTAACGCCTTCCACAGTAGGCGGCCCAGCCCTGTTCGAAATCCTCGATGAACTTGCCGGCCGAAGAAATCCAACCCGAGCGCAGACACTCTAGCACGAGCTCTTCTTCACGCTTTCCTAGCAGTGGCTCGTTGACCGGTATCATAAGTTTCTATTTCTCTCCGCGCCTCAGCGCCTCCGCGGTTAACCATACGAAAGCCTGAAGTGCCAAAATTTCAAATATCTCTGACGGTAATTTATTCACCGCCGCCTCTGGCTAATTCCATTAGACGATCACAGAACTTATTCATTCCATCTACAGGATTCAGCCGTTCATCGTAAAACCGTTTTGATTCCCGGCTGTAGTTGTCATAGTCCCGGCTCATTTCTTCGAGCAAGTTTCCCGTCTCAGAGAGCCGGCGGTATATTTTCCCGCAATTGTAGTGGAAAAACTCCCGTTCGAAGACCGGCAGTGATCGAGCCAGAATAGGCAGCCCGCATAAGGCATAGTAGGAAACCTTGCCCGAGGCGAAGCCAAGATGGTGGATATTGTTTCCCGTCCATAAATCTCCAGGGACAGGCTTGTAGGGAGCCAGCCCAAAATCAGCTGAGCATACTAGAGTGCACATTTCGTTCCTGCCGACCGGTTCTGCTGAGACCATAATTTTTCCGGTTTCGGTTAACCCGTTCAGATACCGTTCCAGTGTCCTTTGAACTTTGGAGCGATTATGAATTACCAAACAATAATCATCAGACCAGTAGGACACCATTTCAGCTAATTCGTCTCGCGAGGAGCAGCTCTGAAGATTCCCACAATATAGGACAATCCGCTTGTCCGACGGAATTCTCAAAGCTTTTCTGAGAAAATTTGATTTGACAACCTGCTGGGGAGGCGGCGCTACCGGGACAGTTAGAACTCGTTCGCAGGGGAACGAAGTCTCGCGACAAAAGGCTTGAGCTCTTTCATCATCCTGGATCAATACCAACGAGCTTCGCTGACAAGCGGCTCTCTCTAAGCGCATCAACGCTTCATCTCGGTCGCTATCCACGTCATTGCTAAAAAGAATCTCGAAGGACATGTAAACCAGCGGCTTCTTTGCCCATCCGTTAAGGGCGTCTGCCAGAATAATGCCGTGTGGATCGACACCCACCATAAGTGAATATCGTCTGGCCTGGAGATACTTAAGAACAGCGTGATCGAAGCGCAAAGAATAATTAGAATCTGGTCTTGAGAAGATGAACCTGCTGGCGATGCGCAAAGGAAGACCCTTTAAGGGAGACCACCACCTAAAGAAGAAATCATAGGGTAGGAACTCCAATTGAACAGTCTCGCCAAACGATTGCGGAGTTAAAAAGGATTCCGGAGTTGCAAAGGTCTCTCGTTGGCCAGCCAAAACATCGACCCGGACTTTTCGCGCGGCGAGCGACTCGATCAGAAATGTCATCGTTGGATTGGTATCGAGGCTGGAATATGGATAGATGATCAATATACGCGGCTGTGAATCGGTCATGGATCAGGGTGCGTCCTCGGTGAATTGCCGATGTCAGCTCTACTAGCGCCGTCGGGGGCTTTGCGGCGCGGTGCGTTAGCCTATCGAATTTTAGAACCGCTCTTAGACAGTGTCTTCGAGCATTCGAAAGCCATGGCCTCCGTCCACCAGCAACAAAATGTCACCTTCCCGCAGTTCCCGCGTCGCAACGGGTTCCTTCACGTTATTGTAAATATCGACCTCGCAACGTCCTTTTTTGATGAGCAGTACCTCTGAAGTCCCTTTAATGTTACGTTCCACGGAACGGTGAAGATGCGGTTTTACTTCGCCCCCTGCAGGGTAAACGACAAATCCCAACTGGTGTGTGAACTCCGGCGGGGTGAGAAACGTTGTCGCGGCCGGAACTAACTCGCGCCGAATAATGTAAGATAGCGGGCGGCCCATCCAGACTATCTCCTCGACAAAATCCATTTATTCCTCCGTTACCTTAGCTGTCGGAGCGCTTTTCCATGGGGCGCAGATCATTTAGCCAGTCTTTTTTTACCACAAAACCCTGAAACTTTTTGTTAAGTGCGACTTTGAGCACGTACTTCAGTTGCGCTTGCGTCCTGGCGCTTTCCAGTTGGATGTTCAGCGACTGGACATCTGTGCGGTCTTTTACCAGCATCGCGGCTACCCATGATCGGTAGTTTCTCCATATCAAACCACCGACGCGTCTGAACATCGAGCGGGTGTTCGGCAGCGCGCTATGAAAATCCGGATAGAGATCACATACTCCCTGATTTGCCATGCGGAGGCGAAGATATTGGACCGTCATCCGTTCGGGAGGAATGTGATGATAGACCAGCGCCTCCGGCACATATCCTATAAGCATCTTGTGATTCCACAGCTTACGATTTAGACCGGTTTCCCCATCACCGAGCCATACATCGCCAAAGGCTTCTGGGTTAAAGCCGCCCATCTCTAACAATACATTCGCTCGAATGGCCATGTTGACGCCAAAAAATTCGCCGTCCGAGTTCAAACGAAAGTCGTCGTAGGGTTCCATCAAGCTCAGTATCCCAAATGTTTTCCCCTCGCCCATAAATTCAACTAGCCATTTTGGCGGCGGAGCCTCCCATGAGGCTCGAACCGGCCCACCGGCAGCGACCATTTCTGGGTGGGCGTCAAAAGCCCCGGCATAGGCGCGTAGCCAACCCGGAGCGAATGTGGCGTCATCATCGGTAAAGATAAGGATATCTCCTTTGGCCGCCCAAACTCCGGCATGGCGGGCGTTGTGGAGGCCAAGCCGCTCCTCTCGAACGTAGCCGACGTTATGCTCCGCGCTATTGTCCCGCACGTTTTGTACCACCGCTGGCGTGGCATCGGTGCTGCCATTATCGACGATGACGATCTCATAACGGGTGGGCGGATAATCCAAATTCACCGCGCTTTCCAAAGCTCGCTCCAACAGCGCGGCTCGATTATAGGTGGGAATGATCAATGAGATCATGTTGTCTTTGAGGCTCCCGATGCGCAAATCACCTTGAACCCAAGTTTATAGGGTTGAGAGGATACACGTCTCAACCACTTTACAGCAAGCGAAAGGCGGTCCCAAGCATTTATAGACGGCGTATTCACCCGGTTCGGTAAATCTAGGTTGTCATCGTGCGTCGGGCACAACTCTATTTTTCTAGTGAGAGTCGCAGGCGCCTTGTGATATAGAAAGATGTGCGGCCAGATCTTAGGGTCACTTGCTCCAGCCGAATACTGCGGGTTTCCCAAATTTGAAGGTCCGAATTACACCACTTCAATGCCTCGTCGCGGCCTTGGCAGGAGACCTCGGGAACTATCTTGTTTACAAGATACTTGAGAAGTTGATTCAATAAACTTATGCATGAATTGGTCGGTGCTCCTTGTCCGAGAATTGCCATCGATGTTATTCCGCTTCTCGGCCCGTTGACCGGAGTTGGACGTTATATTCATGAGTTGGTTCATCACTTCAGCCAGCTGTCGCCTGCATACGAATACGTCTATTACTACGGCTATTTTAGCAAGCGAATTCTAAAAAGCAGCAAATCAATCAATGGTTTTAAGGAGTTCTTGTCAAAAATGCCTCTCGTGGGGACAGGGCTTCGGGGATTTAGAGGAACTGTTGCCAAGTATCATCCTGCTGAATTCGATCTTTATTTTGAGCCGAACTTTATACCGCTGGACATCAAAGCGAAAAGAATCGTGACAACGGTCCATGACTTTTCCATCCAACTATTTCCGGAAGCGCATCCCAAAGAGAGGGTTCGCTACTTTGCGAAAAACTTTCTTAGAAACATCGGACGTTCGACAAAAATCATTACGGACTCTGGTTATACCAAAACTGAAGCCATGGACTTTCTCGGTATTCCCGCTGAGATGATCACGCCGGTCCATCTCGGCGTCGATCACGACGTGTTTAAGATTTATCCGAGAGAAGCACTGGAATCCTGCAAGCGCGAGTTCGGACTGCCGGAAAAATTTATTCTGTTCGTAGGGACGAGAGAGCCGAGAAAAAACCTTGACGGGCTTCTTCGGGCGTACGCAGAATTGCCCAGACAGATTCGCAGGGAGTTCAGTCTACTCCTGGTCGGCCCTCGCGGTTGGGGTGAAAGTGATCGCGCGGCGCGAACCGAGCTGGGCAATGGAGTTAGGGTCCTGAACTACGTCGAAACGCCGAAGCTCGCGCTTATTTACAACCTGGCGAGCGTTTTTGTTTATCCTTCGCTCTACGAAGGTTTCGGACTACCGCCCCTTGAGGCAATGGCCTGTGGCTGTCCTGTTGTCGTGTCTCGCGCAGCCTCTCTGCCTGAAGTTTGCGCCGACGCGACTTGTTATGTCGATCCCAAAGATGTTCAGAGTATTGCTGAAGGGCTAACCAACGTTTTAGCAGATGAAGAATTACGGCGTTCCTTGATCGAAAAAGGTACAGAGAGGGTGAAACTTTTTACCTGGGAAAAAACCGCGGAAAAAACCCTCGAAGTGTTTAAGGAGCTCTTGAGCGCGGCAGGATAAAGAACACCCAAACGCATTTTGTCACCAAATGGGGTCGCGGGTTACGCTGTCTGATTTGTTGAGAGCGTGTATTTTCGAGTGGTCAGCGCGTGAGAGCCTGGTCGGGTGACCGGACCCCAAGGGGACTATCGACATTGGAAGTTAAATTGGCTGATCATGCGAGTTGCGATCGTACATGACTGGTTGTTGGGGATGAGAGGCGGCGAGAAATGCCTGGAAGTTTTCTGCGAGCTCTTTCCCAAAGCAGACCTTTACACCTTGATTTATGCTCCCGACGGAGTCTCTTCAATCATTCGGCGGATGAAAATTCATACTTCGTGGGTGAACCGAATGCCGTGGGTGGGACGGACGTATCGTTATTACCTGCCCTTGTTCCCTCGTATTATCGAAAGGTTTGATCTAAGAGACTATGATCTTGTGCTGTCTAGCAGCCATTGCGTTGCCAAGGGCGTCCATCCACATAAAACGCTTCACATTGCATATATTTATGCACCCATGCGTTACGTCTGGGACCTGCACGGCGCTTATTTCGGGTCGGATAGCTCCAGGTTGGCTCGAATCGGCATGGCGACGTTTCGCCGTTATCTTCAAAACTGGGACGTTCGCTCTTCACAAACCATTGACTATATTGTCGCGGATTCACAAAATGTCGCGGTAAAAATCCACAAGTTGTACGGTCGGGAAGCGGCTGTCATCTATCCGCCAGTTGATACGCAGCGATTCTTTATTCGGGACCGGCCAGACTTCTACTATCTAGTGGTTTCCTCTCTGGTGCCTTACAAGCGAATTGATGTTGCCATACAAGCATTCAATGCGCTAAAACTACCTCTTAAGATTGCCGGCGATGGTCCGCTGAGAAAAGTGCTGGAGAAGACCGCAGCGTCAAATATTGAATTTCTCGGCTGGGTGGATGATGCACGTTTAGCGGAACTTTATGCCAGTTGCCAAGCGCTGTTATTTCCAGGAGAGGAAGATTTTGGAATCGTGTCTTTGGAAGCTCAGGCGAGTGGCAGGCCAGTGATTGGCTACGGAAAGGGCGGATTGCTTGAAACGGTTATCGGTCTCCATCGTGGCTCACCGCAGCAGTACCCGACGGGACTTTTCTTTTCGGAACAGCGAGCAGAAAGTCTGATTGCAGCGGTTGAGCTTTACCAGAAAAGCCGGAGTGAATTTGTACCCGATCAGATTCGACAGCACGCTTTGAAGTTTTCACGCGAAAGATTCAAGCAGGAAATCGCCGAGTATATTGACGTTTGTGTGAATCGGTTTCGTCGGAATCGCTAAGCCATGCTTAAAAAGCACAATGAGTTTTTCGAAGGGCTACTGCTGACGAGCGACTTGTGCTTCGTGAGCTTTGCTTGGTGGCTGGCCTATGCGGCGCGATTTCATACTGGTCTTTTTGATACGTCAGAACCGTTTATTGCTCGACATTACGTCATTGCGTGGCTGATCATTCTTGGCGTATGGGCGGTCGTTCTTGAATGGGCCGATTTTTATCGCCCGCGCCGTCTATCGGCGCATCACCGTGAGACCGTGGAGCTCATCAAGTGCTCCGCGATCGCGCTGCTGATTTTTTTGGCGGTCCTATTTATTATTCACGAGGTAGTTCTATCGCGGATCGTCGTCGTGGCGTTTTGGTGCTCGAGTTTGTTCTTGGTGAGCCTGAGTCATCATGTCTTCCGTGAAGGACTCCGATTTGCGCGTCGGCGCGGCTACAATTTACGACATGTGCTGATTATCGGCACGCCGTCTTTGGCCGGCTCGCTCGTAAATAGATTGAAATCCTATAAACGTCTGGGGCTGAGAATTGTCGGATTTTATTTAACCGAAGGCGAACTTCCTCCTGGATTGACGGATGAGGTCGCTAGGATCACCAGCGAAGCAGAACTTGTCACACTCATCCGCGCCGGCACCATTGACCAGGTCTTCGTCGCATTGCCGCTCGAACAGGCGGCGAAGTTGCGGCAGATTCAAGAATGGCTCGGCGACGAGCCCGTAGCCCTACACTTCGTGCCCGACTTGGGAGAAATGGCGACGCTACGTGGTAGTGTCGAGGAATTCGATGGGCTTCAAATCATTAGTCTGCAGTCGTCTCCGCATGCTGGTTGGAACGCGTTTTTGAAACGAGGTGTCGATTTGTCCTTGGGCGCGCTAGCTCTGGTCATTTTCGCGCCGATGATGTTACTCATCACCGTCGCGATTAAGTGCTCCTCCCGTGGGTCGATATTTTACCGACAGGAGCGCATGGGCCTGGACGGTCGTCGATTTGTCATGCTTAAGTTTCGCAGCATGGTCGAGGATGCCGAGCAATCCACCGGCCCGGTTTGGGCGGCGGAAGATGACCCGCGGGTCACTCCTGTCGGGCGGTGGCTGAGGCAAACGAACTTGGATGAGCTGCCGCAGTTGATCAATGTACTGCGGGGTGAGATGAGTCTCGTGGGCCCGCGTCCGGAAAGACCTCCTTTGATCAATGAATTTCGCAAATCGATTCCCAAGTACATGCTGCGCCACAAGGTGAAAGCGGGCATGACGGGGTGGGCGCAGATCCATGGGTGGCGCGGCAATACTTCGTTAGCAAGTCGCATCGAGTACGATCTCGACTATATTGAGAACTGGTCGTTGTGGCGCGATATAAAAATTCTCGC
>WNGB01002336.1_pt1 | contig 30672 bp, 27 predicted proteins | sample 5400681 | NCBI WGS metagenome assembly WNGB01 (sample SAMN13153367, study PRJNA577476) | soil metagenome | isolation source: 115 cm soil or saprolite under grassland replicate 2 | place: USA:California | collected 2016-06-15
TGCCGCCGCACGTGCTGCACCCCGACCCGCGCGGCTGCTACGAATACTTCAAAGCGCTCGCGGCCGCCGTCGAGATCCCGATATGTATCCAGAACTACATCGGCCCGGTTGGGACGCCGATGGCGCCTGATCTGCTGGCACGCATGTGCCGCGAGCTGCCGCGCGTGGAGTATATCACGAAATAGCCTCAAAACAAAGTTGACCAATACATCATCTTTTAAAAAAATAATGCCGTGTAGGGCAGTACACGGTCAATGTTTGGCGACTTATGGCACAAAAGAAGGGAAACCGCGCTATGCTTCGCCGGATGAACACCGCAAGGTACTACTTAGAGAGATTGCAACCCAGCTGCGGGAGATGGATTGTCTAGAATATCAACCGTTGTTCCGCGTGACTGCTTGCCCTTTGGATAGCGAAAATCTTTTCACCCATCCTGTCTGGTATTTTCCAGGCATATATGACCGCTCGCGCCGGGATGCGCCGGATCGACGTCGATATAGGGAAAGCGGACGGGTTGTGTCATGCGAGCGTCGCCTTATCCGCATCAAGGACATGGAGTAAGGTTGCTGCGGCGTCGTAGGCATCATACGGAGTCCAGATCGCATGTGGTGTGTCTGCGGTCGGCAAGGCAACCGTCTCTTCGCTCGCGATCTCGATGACGAGCACCTGCATCAGGCGCAGTTTATCGGCACGTGGTAGAGCATGGATGGCTGGTAGTAGTTCTGTGAGCGACATCGTCGATCCCCCAATGTCTCATCCGTTCACCGTCGTCACAGTATACCGCACCGACATCGTAGAAGCTGGTGAAGTACAGAACTACCACGACCAGGGGGTAGGCCATGTCACACGTTTTTCCCCCGCCGCTTAAAACTCATAGTCGATCCACCAGCCAAACTCCTGCCCAGCTCCGATCGTTCGCTCGAGAAACGGCTCCCACGAAAACGTCTGCGAGTTGCCCCAGATCGGGAAGTAGCTCGGGATGTAGCTGCATGTCGCCGCAACCAGGCCGAGCAGCGGATGCTTCTGGAGTACCACCACGTTAGTTTGCGCAGCGTGGTCGAGCGCCAGGAAATGGCCATCCGTCCAGGGCCAGCCCTTGCGGGCGATGAAGCCGCTCTCCGCCAGCTGGTAGCTCGCGTCGGCGGGAATGCTGACGGGGATGTTAAGCCGACACAGCTCGTCGGTCGCGATGTGTGGGAAGAAGGGATGTGGAAACCAGCGGATCGGGATCGGCAGCTGGCCGGTATTGCGCACCTGCGTAGTGGAGCGAATCGTGCGTCTATGCAGCGCGACGGTGCGTTCTAGATCGAGCGCAAAGCCCTGGAACGCCTGCGAGGTTTGCATGGCCAGCGATGTCGCGTGCTGCCGAACATCCCAGCGGCAGAACTCGGCGACCTGGTTAGCTTGCAGATCACACACGCCGACGCCGATGATCAATGCGCTGGCGTCGGAAGCGGCCGGCTCGCGCAGCGGGCTGAGGTTGAAGGCATCGGGGATACCCTGCCCATCGAACCAGTTGAAGCTGTCTGGGTAGGTCGGGCCGGAGAGCAGGGCACCATGCCGGCGATCCGTGATCTGGAAGATATAGCCGCCGGTGCAGTAGCGTGTGCCAAAGCGTCCCCGATCGGCCAGGGGATCGAGAATAGATACTTCGAGCGATTCGCTGCTGAGTGTGTACATGGTGAGGTATATTCTCCTATCATTCACAGGACGTACGCAAGCGGGAGGTTTGGAGGGCGGCAGTCCTCCAAGAATCTTTCTATGTAGCTTATTTCTAACCCTGAGGGGTTAGAAATAAGCTACAAACTACACAATTGGCACGCCGCACTCAGCCGCGATTCGGCGCACATTCGTATTCGCGCGCGGCACTTTATCGATCGGCAGGTGCTCGATCAGGCCATAACCATGCGGGTGGATCGCCTGGAAGCGGCGCAGCAGCCGGCCGATATCTAGCTCGCCTTCGCCGGGCACGGCCTCGTCGAGATGCAGCACATGCTTATTTTGTACGACGATGTCTTTGATATGCGCCACCGGCGCGATTTCGCCCATGATCTCGAAGATATGATCGATCCGATCGCTGGAGCTATACACTTGTCGCAACGTCTGAAAGTGATTGACTACATCCATAGTGAGCCGCAATTTCGGCGCGCCGACTGCCTCAACAACCATGCGGCAAATCTCCGGCGAATCCATAATCGAAGTCGCATGTGTCTCCATCACCAGCAGCACATCCGCCGCCACGGCCTGTGCAGCGATCGGGCGGAGCGTGTCGATCAGGCGCTCCAGGCTTTCCGGGCGGTGGTTCTCGCGATCCGGGGTCCACGGGCCGGCCGTGTTCAGGCTGCCGGGGCGAATCAGCAGCGCTTGCGCCCCAAGCTGAGATGCTATCGCGATGCCACGTGCTATTTTCTTGGTCACTAGATCGCGAACTGACTCATTGGCGCTGAACAGGCATTCAGTGTAGGTCAGGCTGAACTGGGCCAGCTCCAGCCCGGCCGCCATGTACTGCGCCTTGAAGGCCACACAGTCGGCTGCCGTAATCTCGAACGCCAGCGCGCCGTCGAGATGGCAGCCGAAGCCGGTGAAGCCGAGCGCCGTAATGGCCGACAGTTGGGCCGGCGTGTAGGCTCGAAAGTCCTCCGGCAACATACCGACGACGCCTAGTCGCATTGGTTCTCTCCGATTGTAGATTGTAGATTGCAGATTGAGTGATGCTTGATGCTTGATGCTTGACTCCCAATCTCCAGTCCCCTGCCGATCTCACGCCGGCACCGGCGCGTCCTCGCGCAGCAGCCCGGCGCGCCGCAGGTCGGCCCACAGCTCGGGCGGGATGGGCGCGAACAGCGCGGCGCGGTTGGCCTGCACCTCGGCTGGTAGCACAGCACCCAGGAGCACGGCTGTGACAGCCGGATGCGCCAGGGCGAACTGAGCCGCCACGCGATGGAGCGGCACGTTGTAGCGCGCGCAGGCCGCCTCGATCCGCTGCACGCGCTCCACGATCTCGGGCGGCGGCGCGGCGTAGTTGTAGGTTGCGCCCGGCCGCGCGCCCACGGCCAGGATGCCGCTGTTGTAGACACCGCCGAGAAAGATGCCGATCCCGCGATCCTGGCAGCGCGCCAGAAACTCCAGCGCGGTCTGCTCCAGCAGCGTGTAGCGCCCGGCCAGCAGAAAGCAATCCACATCGAAGTTCTGCGCGAAGCGATCCTGCATCTGCCACTGGTTCATGCCCGCGCCGATTGCGCCGATCACGCTCTGCGCGCGCAGCTCGGCCAGCGCCGGGAAGGCTTGCTTCAGCGCCTGCTGCTCATGGTCGTCGGGGTCATGTACCAGCAGCAGGTCGACCCGGTCGAGCTTCAGGCGCTCCAGGCTCTGCTCGAAGCTGCGCAGCACGCCATCGCGCGAGAAATCGAACACCACCTCGCCATCCGGCAGCACCAGCCGGCCAACCTTGGTCGAGAGCACATAGCTGTCGCGCGGCACGCCTTGGAGCGCGATGCCCAGGCGCTGCTCGCTGCGCCCGGCGCCATACAGCGGCGCGGTGTCGATCAATGTCACCCCGGCGGCCAGCGCCGCGCGGATCGTTTCGACCGACTGAGCCTCGGGGATCGAGCCATTTTTGCCGGTGAGCGGCGCGGTGCCTAGGCCGAGCTTGGAAACCTGCAATCCGGTGCGCCCAACCTGGGCGGAGGGAAGCGCTGCGGTCATGGCGTGTGCTCCTTCTTCAGAACAAAGAACAGAAAATATAGAACATAGGACTTAGGCATCTCACGGATTTTTGCCTCTTGTATGTTCTTTTTTCACCCTGCGGGGTGAAAAAAGAACATACAAAAAACGTAAAGTACCATGCTGCCGCAGGCTAAAGTTGCCTTTGCGTAAGTCCTAGAACAGAGAACAGCAGTGCGATTATACCGCATTTGTTCTTTGTTCTCTGTTCTTTGCTCTTGGCATTTGTTCTCGGCTCTATTCCCCCAGCGGCGGCAGGCGCCGCTGCCCAAGTGCCATCGCCCCGCCGTCGACATAGAAAACCTGGCCGGTGATATACGATGCCTTGTCACTTGCCAGAAACGCCACCGCGTTGGCAATATCCTCGGGCTGGCCGACGCGGTCAAGCGGGACGCGTGTGAGCGTTTGTGCGCGCCCAGCCGGGTCGGCCATGCCGCCGGTCATCGGCGTGGCGATATAGCCGGGGCCGATCGCATTGGCGCGAATCTGGTATGGCGCAAGGTTGACCGCCAGCGCCAGCGTGAAGCTGATCACACCGCCCTTGCTGGCGTGGTAGGCCACCCCGCCGGGAGTAGGCCGGATTGCGCCGATCGAGGTGATGTTGACGATGCTGCCGGCGCGCTGCTTTGCCATCACGCGCCCGGCGATCTGCGAGCAGAGGAACATGCCGGTCAGGTTGACATCGATCGTGCGCGCCCAGGTCTCATCGCTCATCTCCAGAAACGGCGCCTGGTGCGGCGGGTTGATGCCCGCGTTGTTGACCAGCACATCCACACGACCGAACGCCTCGACGGCGCGGCCGACCATGCGCTCTACCTCGGCTCGGCGCGAGATATCGGCCGCCAGCCCCAGCGCCTGGTAGCCGCGGTCGCGCAGCGCCTGAGCCTGCTGCTCGACCGGCGCGGCCTGCCAGTCGGCCAGCGCCACCGCCAGGCCGGCCTCGGCCAATACCGCCGCCGTGGCCGCGCCGATTCCGCCGGCCGCGCCGGTGACGATCGCCACCCGTTGATCTGATTGTGTCATTGCTTTACCTTTACTCTTTCGTCGCACCTGTGAGCGCGCCGCTGATCACGAAGCGCTGCGAGAGCAGGAACACCAGCGCCACCGGGATCACCAGGATCAGGCCGGCCAGCGCCACCTCGGGCCGCTTGATTGGCAGATCGGTCGCGAAGGTCGGGCGCATGGCCGAGGTGCCCGACATGAGCGCCTGGATGCCCACCGGCAGGTTGAACAGCCGGTCGTCGTTGAGCATCACAAAAGGGAGGAAATAATTATTCCAGTTGGCGGTGAAGCTCAGGAAGGTTAGCAGCCCCAGCAGCGGTCGCGCCAGCGGCAGGCCGATCTTCAGGAACAGTTGCAGCTCCGACGCGCCATCCACCCGCGCCGCCGCCAGCAGGTCGGGCGGCAGGCTGACGGTGTAGTAGATATACGCCAGGTACATGCCAAATGGGAAGAACGCCGCCGGCAGGATCACCGCGTAGGGCGTATTGACCAGATGCACCAGGTTCATCTCCAGGAATAGCGGCAGCACCAGCGCCGATCCGGGCAGGATCATGGTGATCAAGGTCATCCACAGGATCAGGCTGCGCCCAGCGAAGCGCGCGGTTGCCAGCGCGTAGCCGGCTGGCACCGATACCGCCAGGCTCAGCGCCAGCGCAGCCAGCACATACACCACCGAGTTGCGCGCCCAAAGCACGATCTCGCCATCGTTGAACAGCAGCAGGTTCTGCCAAACTTCGCCAATGTGTGCGAACGACCCGATCGCCAGCGGGGCCAGGTCGATCAGCTGCGCGTCGTTCTTGGTGGGCGCCAGCACGATCCAGAGCAGCGGCAGGCCAAAGAACACACCCCAGGCCAGTAGCACCAGCACGCGCAGCGCAGCGCCGATTGGGCTGATCTGATCGCTGCGGCGCTGGGACACTATTTTCAAGGCCACTGCTGTTCTCCTTTTAGACAGCTCGTATCTCAAAACATCTTTAGCCTTCGGCAGAGCGGTACTTTTTCTTCTTTGTTCTGGGATGTCTGGTCACGCCCGCGGGCGTGACCAGACATCCCAGAACACTAAGATTTACCTTGTTGCCGCAAGCAAATAGCGTTTTTGTGAGCAGTTGCGCAAATCGTAAGAAAGGCGGCGTCAATCCGCGCTGGTGCGATAGAAATCAGTCGCGACGATCACCAGGATTGCGCCCAGCAGCCCGATCAGCACCATCACCAGCGAGATCGCGGCCGATGCGCCGAAGTTGCCCAGCCCGAACGCGAAGGTGTAGCCCAGCTGGTTCGGCGACCAGGCCGGGTCGATTGGCGCAGCGCCCGAGGCGCTGATCAGCTGTGGCTCGGCGAACAGCTGCACGTTGCCGGCGAAGGTCAGGATCAGCATATAGATGATGTACGACGAGATCAGCGGGCGTTTGATGTGCATGGCCAGCTGCCACGCGCTGCACCCATCGATCGTGGCCGCCTCCAGCACTTCCTGCGAGATATTATTCAGCGCGCCGTAGAAGATCGCGATCCAGCCGCCCGCACCAGCAAAGAATCCGATCAGCGTGAAGATCAAGGGTAGGTGCGCGGGTGTGATCACCTCGATCACATTCTGGTAGCCCATGCCGTGCAGCAGGATGCGGAATGGGCTGACGTTCGGGTCGAACATGAAGATTGCCAGCACCACCGCTGTCGGGCCGGCCACCGCGCCCGGCACGAAGTACAGCGTGCGCATTGCCGAAGCGAACCAGCCGCCGCGCGCGTGCAGCAGCAGCGCCAGCGCCACCACACCGATCACCCCAAACGGCAGCGAGACTAGCAGGAAGGTCAGGACATTGCGAAACGCCGGCAGAAAGCGGAAGTCGGTGAAGGCGGTGACGTAGTTTTGCAGCCCGGCTTCGAACAGGTGCGGCGTGCCGTCGCGAAAGTCGGCGAAGCTGATGACCAGCGCGTACAGCCCTGGGCCAACGCCAAAGATCAGCAGAAAAAAGACGTAGGGCAGCACGAATAGGTGCGCGGCCTGCGGGCGCCAGCGGCTCCGCGTCCGGCGGTGTGCGCGCGCCCCGGCCGCGCTGGCGGCTTTTGCAGACACAACAACCCTCCTCGAAGTGCTGAGGACTGAGGGCCGAGGACTGAGTTGGGCGACGGGTAACTCAGTCCTCGGTTCTCAGTCCTCAGTCCTGCTCACTTCTCAACCACCTGATACCCCTGCGCCTCGGCCAGTGCAGTCAGCTGCTTCTGGAACTCCGGCAGCGCCGATGCTACCGTCTCGCCCTTCTGAACAGCCGCGATCACTGTCGTCTCGAAGGCCGAGAAATCGTCGAAGCGCACATTACCCCAGCCGGGATCGATCATGCCCGAGGAGTCCTTCATCACCGGGAATGGGTCGGTGGCGTAGACTTTGTTGCTGGCGACTGTGACCTTCCATTTGTCGGCCGCCGGCAAGTAGGCCGGGAAGGTCGGTGCGCTGCCCTGGTAGTCATCCGATGTCGCCATCCACAGCGCCACATCGACGGCCAGCTTGGGGTTCTTCGTGTGGTTCGACACCGTCCAGGCCGCGCCGCCGTGCGCGCCGGTGTAGATCTTGTCGTCGTCCTTCCATTTCAGCGGCATCGCGATCCCCAGCTGGCCCTCGGCCGACTTGTAGTAAGTGCTGTCGGGCTTGCCGCCGAAGACATATTCGCCAAACCAGGATGCCGCCGGCATCATCAAAATCTTGTTGTCGGTCGCCAGCTTGACGAAGGCCGGGTCGAACGGGCCGAGCTTGGCGATCGCGCCATTGGCGATCAGTGTATCGACCAGGTTGGCGGCGCGGGTGCATTTCGCGTCGGTCAGGTTGATCAGTACAGTGCTGTTTTCCTTGACTTGGTGAACCGGGCAGCGGCTGGACCAGAAGTAGGCGGTCATGCCCTGCGGGTCGCCAAAGGCGCCAACCACATAGCCGGGGTGATCCTTGGCTACCTGCTCGCCAATCGCCTGATAATCTTCCCAGGTGGTTGGAACCTTGTAGCCGAACTCATCCATGAGCTTTTTGTTGTACCAGAGTACCACATGCGCCAGGTCATTCCGCAGGCAGAACAGCTTGCCGTCGAATACACACGGGTCGAGCGCGCCGGGGGCGAAGCTCTTCTTCACATCCTGTGGCACATAGTCATTCATGTCGAGCGGGAAGTGATGCGCCGCGTCGGCCACCTGCGCCACCAGGTTCGGCTCGGCGAAGACCACATCGGGCCAGCCCTGGTTGGTGTTGTTGAACAGCAGCACTTTGGCTGGGAACTGGCCGCGATCCACGGTGACAATCTTGAGCTTGGCGTCGGGGTGCTTCTGCTGGTAGGCCTTAACGCCGTCGAGGCGGGTCGTGTCGACCCAGACAGTAATTTCGGCCTTATCGTCGGTGGCGGCTGCCGCCGGGGCTGGGGTCGAGCCGGCGCTGGGTGTGGCAGGCGCGCCGCCGCATGCCGCCAGAAACAGCAGCAGCAAACCAACGCCGAGGCGCGATAGCCAGTTGACCAGCCGTGGGTAGAAGCGGTTTGGATGCATCGAGTACCTCCTTCTCGAACAGTGAGCTTAGGTACAACGGCCGGGGTGCGATTCGGCCAGGCATCGGCGCCTGGTTCTCCATGGGGTGAACGGGGTGAACCGCTCTCCAAAAAGGAAAACGTGCTCCGCAAGCAGTCGTGTTTGGCTGCACTTACCTCCTTTACTAAATTGGCATACCACTTGACCACTTGACCATATGGCGGTATAGTATATCAATAGGTAAGAGTTGTCAACTTCGGATTATTCTCAAGGTAGCTTCTAAGGATCGGCCATGACTAGTGGTGAACCATCACCCAACGATATGTATGCCCCGCTTGATCGCAGCCGGCTGTACGAGCAAGTCGCCAACAAGATCGAGACGACGATCGTCGCACGACACTACAAGCCGCAGGATCGCCTACCCTCCGAGCGCGACCTGGCCGAGGCCTTCGCCGTCAGCCGCACGGTGATCCGCGAGGCCATGAAGCTACTGGAGGCGCGCGGCCTGATCGAGATTCTCACCGGCAATGGGGTGTTCGTCAGCCAGCCCAATACCAGCGTGGTCACGCGGTCGCTTGGCATGTACCTGCATCTACAGGGCACAGTTCAGGATAGTGAATTCAAAGTTCACGAGCTGCGGCGCATCCTAGAGATTGAGATCGCTGGGCTGGCGGCCGAGCGCGCCACCGAGGCGGAGCTAGATCAGCTGCGCCAGATCATCGAGCGCATGTCGGCGGCCGACCACCCGCGCGAGCAGGCCGCGATGCTCGATCTGGAGTATCACATCACACTGGCGCAGGCCACCCACAACGAGATGATCTCGATGGTCTACGAGCCGGTGATCGAATACCTGCGCCAGCAGCTGCTGCTGGCCTGGCAGCGCTACGATCGCTCGCCCGAGGTCTTCAACCAGCAGCACCAAGCGCTGTACGAGGCCGTTCGCGATCACGACCCCACCCGCGCGCGCGCGGCGATGACGGCGCACCTCGATTACGCGCGCGAGCTGCTGGATCGCTTCTCGTCGACAACGGGAGATGATCATGAATCTTGACAGCACCCAGCTGGTGCGCCTGTACCGCATGATGCTGCTCATCCGCCAATTCGAAGAGCGCGCGGTCGAATTGCATAAGGCCGGCGAGATCAAAGGCTCGCTACACCCATGTGTTGGGCAGGAAGCCACCGCTTCCGGTCAGCCCGCTGCTGGAAACGTAGGTGCTGCCGCAGGAAGATGATATTGTTGCCGCGGTTCGTCGTGTAGTCGGGCGATGATGGATACGTCTGAACAAGCGGACGCTTGGCAGAATCCACAAAGGATCACGAAGAAATCTAAAACGGGATTATTCGTGTCCCTTCGTGCCCTTCGTGGACAAGGAATGGAGCGACCGGATGATCTATGAAATGCGCGTCTACGAGGCCGTGCCGGGCAAGCTGCCGGCGCTGAATGCTCGCTTTGCCAATGCCGCGCTGCACCTGTTCGCACGGCACGGTATTGTGGCGATCGGCTTCTGGACGACCTACATCGGGCCATCCGCGAACACCCTGACGTATATCCTGGCCTGGGATGATCTAGGGGCGCGGCAGCAGCGCTGGGATGCCTTCCAGGCCGACCCCGAGTGGCTGGCGGCCAAGGCCGAATCGGAGCGCGATGGCCCGCTGCTTGTGCAGGCGCAAAGCATCATCATGAAGCCAACCGAGTATTCGCGGATGCAATAATGGTACTTTACGTTTATAGTGGGGTCTTCTTTCGCCCTGCGGGGCGGAAAAAAGACCACCAAAGTAAAAATCTGTAGTGGTCAGAGCGATCAGCGCTGCAACCGGCATCGCTCGATCATCTCCATGATAAGCTCAACGTTGCGCCGCTTCTGCTCGCCGCGCACCTGTTGCGCCGCGTCGGTCCAGTAATGATGCGCCTCTAAGAAGTAGAGCTGCTCGCGGCACCACCCCAGATCATCCCAATGTGCGCCGTAGGCCGCCAGCTCGTCGCGCAGCGCCTGGTTGCGGGTGATGAAATCAGTGCGCCCGAGTGCGTCGAGGTCGGCGTCGGCCATCAGCTGCTCGAGCAGGTTTCGTGGCGACTGGGGCAGCCTGGTTGCCATGATCATACCATGAATAATCTCGATCTGGGCTGGGCTGTAGCCGAAGCTCGGCAGTGTCTCGGCGGCGATCCGCGCGCCGATCATCTCGTGATCGGCGCGCTGCAACACGAAGCCGATGTCATGGTAGTATGCGGCGGTGTGGAGCAGCATGCGCTGCTCGCCGGACACGCCAGCGATTGCGGCCAGCCACAGCGTCGCCGGCGCGACATCGTCGCGCGTGTGCGCCAGGGAGTGATAGGTCAGCGCGGCCGGCAGCTCGCGCTCCAATCGCTGAAGCGCGTATGCTTTGGCATGTTCGAAATTGGACTGGCGCATTGTTCGATCTTTCTTCGCGAGCGCGATTCACTATCCTGGTATAAACGATTCTCAACACTGGAATCGCGAAGACCTTGCCCGCAAATGATCGTAGGCAAGGTTGCTGTTTCAGGGTCCGGGCGTCGCCGCTCGGCCATATGATTTATAGAACGCCGACGGCGTTGGTCTTGTTACTCTATTTTGTCGAGGATGTAGGCACTCCTGGGGTGTGCGGGCGGCCCCGCCCGCCGCGCCGCGCAGGCGAATAGCGGAGTGAATTAGAATGCGGTATACACTTCCCGCACGCCATACTTGAGCAGCCGCAGCCCTTCCAGCCGCACCGCCGCCGGGTAGAGCGCAGTGTAGATGCCGCAGTTCGGCGACTGGACATCGTAGCGGCCGGTGGCGCGGAAGGTGGCCACCGCGCAGCCGCCGGCGCACCACAGCTGCCAGGCGCAGTCGCGGCAGCCGGCTTTTTCCTGCACCGGCAGGTTGCGCACGCCGATCGTGTCGGCGCGGATGATGCCAAGCGGGTCGGCGGCGTGGACGCTGGTGACCGGCCGGTCGATCTCCATCTGGCATTTCGCCACGCCGCCGTGCTGATCGATCACCATGTAGCTCTCGCCGACGCCGCAGGTCTTGCTGTGCGCAGTCGCCAGGTTGGCGCGATCCACCAGCGCGGCCAGCAGGCTGCGCTTAGGCAAGCGCTGCTCGATCACCGCAAACGCCGCTAGCATGCCGGCCACGATCCGCTGCTCGTCGAGCTGAAGTGTCGTGAAGCCGGCCGAGCAGTCGTTCTCGCGATAGAAGTTGAGGTTGAACGGCAGATCGCGATCGAGCAGCCAGCCGACCAGCGCCGCCAGCCCGCCGGCCGTCTGCCCCGAGACGGTGACGGAGATATCCGGTCGCAGGCCGATCTCGCGCGCGCGCTCGATCGTGCGCGCCACTGCGCCGAACGAGCCGCGCCCGTTGGCGAAGACCCGCTGTGCATCGTGGTCGGCTGCAAAGCCATCGAGCGAGATCATCAGCCGGATGCCGCGCCGCTGTAGCTCGCGCAGGCCGGCCCGGCTCACGCCCACGCCATTGCTCAGCACCACCGCCTCCAGCGCCAGCCCATGTGCGGCGGCGGCGGCCTGGGCATATTCGTGCAGCTCCCAGACTAGCGCGAAGTTGAGGCTGGCCTCGCCGCCGGCGAACTTCAGCTTGATCGCCTGGTAGCCGTGCTGAAGCGCCGAGCGCACGATCGCATCCACGGCGGCGCGGCCAGTCTCGGCGCTCATCGCCTGATCGTTTTTGGTGAGGTAGCAGTAGGTGCAGCGCAGATTGCAGGCGTTGGTTACATGCAGCCAGGCCACCAGCACATCGCTATCTGGCGGCGGCTCCGGCGGCCGCTCATCCACCAGGATGCCCAGCGCGAAGCAGCGCTCGATCAGCTCCTGCGGCATCCCGGCGCGCAGATCCGCGAGCGGCATGGGCGCGCCGATCGCCAGCAGGCCATCGCGCAGCGCGCGGCCGACGACCACGCCGGATAAAACTGAGGGGATAAAGAGCAAATACTCCTCGTGTGGGTGGGGGTGTGAGGCGGCCGGGTGCCCTTTGGGCGGCGCCCCCACACCCCCACCCAGCCCATGCAATTCCATAAAGCGGGCCAGAGGATGCAGGCGCAGACGCATATGCTCGTGCAGCGGGCGCGCGGGGGGAGCGGATGCCGGTACCACCGGGCAGGCGCAGTCGCAGTCGCTCTGAACGATCGCGCTATCGGCCGGCGCCGCGATCAGCGTCAGCTTGCGTGCGCGGGCATGGCGCGCGTCTATCCCGGCCAATTCTGCCACCGTTCGAAGGTCGTCCAAGCCTCAACTCCTTTACATTGAGTCATCCAATCTTCGAGCAGACGCCTCCAAACAGTTCGGATTGTAGCGGGATCGCAGGTTGGCAGTACATCCTGTTCCAGAAAGTGCAGATGCCAATCGAAGCTGAAGATCCGGCGCTTCGATTGTTCGACCAGCACACCCAGCCCGCGCTGAAGATAATCGGTCGCACGATCGGCATCGCCGCCCTGAAGCGCCAGGCAGCCCAGGTAGACCGTGAAGCGCCCCTCGCCGATCTGGAAGGCCGCGCGGGGGTTGCGCTCGTGGTATTGTTGGAGCCATTCGTCGAGCGCCTGGTAGCCGGCGTACTCGGATTCCAGGCCATACACCAGCATGCGCGCCAGCTGGCAGACGCTGTACAGCTCGGTAGCGATATCGCCGAAGCTGCGCGCATCGCCATAGCTCTGCTGCCATGTTGTCAGCGCCGCCGGCCGGTTCGCGGGCGTGCATGCCAACACATGGCCCAGCCGGTAGCGCGCCAGCGGCAGGTCGGCGGCGATCGCCAGCTCAACCGCTTTGTCCAGCTCGGTCTCGGCGCGCTGAAGGTAGGCCCGCCGCTCAGCGTCATCGCCGGTCTCCTGGGAAAGATCGCAATAGGCCCGACCGCGCGCCGAGGCGATCTTGGCGATCCACTGGTTGTGCTGCTTACTGGCGCGCGGGCCGCTCTGCGCGCCCCGGCTGCCCAGCTCGGCGAACAGGTCGTCGGCCAGTGCTAAGTACTTGAGCGCCTCCTGCGGCTGCTCCAGATTGATGTGGATTTCGCCGGCGGTGGTATATGATTGGCCGAGTGCGAAGCGGCCGCTCTCGCCGAGGCCCTGGCGAATATCGATCGCCTGCTTGAGCGAATCGACGGCGGTGCGGCTTTTTTTACCCTGGATGGCGTAGATATAGGCCATGCCGTTGAGCGCGGTCGCACGGCGGGCGCGCGCCTCATCCGGCGGGATGCCGGGCCGGATGGTCAGGCCAAAAGCCTGCTGGTAGTAGCCGATTGCCAGATCGAGCTGGCCTTGCAGGCGCGCGGCCCAGGCGCTGGAGAGCAGCGCGCGCCCGAGCAGCAGGTCATCGCCAAGCTGGCGGGCCAGGTCGGCCGCCTCGTGGTAGCGCTTCAGCGCCTGCTGGGCCTGGCCGATGCCCATCTGGACATTGCCGTGGCCGTGCAGAATATCGAAGCGCCGGACAGTGGCCTCGGTCACGCGGCCGTCGAGCTGGTCGAAGATCTCTTCGGCCAGCTCATACTGGCCGTCGGCGATCTGCTGGTTGGCCAGCGCCATCTGGGCCTGGATGTAGTGCTGCGGCGAGCGGCGTTCCAGCTCGGGGAAGTAGGCCCGGATCGTGCTGAACATCGCGCCCAAGTCGGCGGCGCTGCCGCCGTGCCGGCGGGCGATCTCCAGCTCGCGCTCAAGCCTCTCGGCGCCTTTGATTGGGTCGAGCCGGAACGCGCACTCGACGATCCGCAGGCGCGCCTGCTGGTGGCGGCGCTGCTGAGCCGCGCGCTCCTCGAACAGCAGCAGGCCGCGATCGCGCTCGCCGGCGCCGCGCGCGATCTCTTCATCGGCGCGCAGCTGGCCCACCCGCGCCAGAATGGCGTACGACTGGTTTTCGAACGCCTCGATCGCCTGGGCAAAATAGGTACGCTGAAGCTGGTGATTGCGATCGACCACTGGCAGCACATGCGCCAGCACCAGGTCACGCACCGCATCGTGCAGGCGGATCAGGGTGTTGTCGATCACCTTGAACGAGACCCGCCGGCCGGCCTCCTCGAACAATGCGCCGGCCTGGGCGGGCTGCAATCCCAGGATGGTCGCGATGCTCTCCTGATCGAGCGGCGCCACCAGCGCCAGCAGCACCGTCAGCTGGTCGATCCGGCTGCCTAGCCGCGGAGTTATGCTCTCGGCCGCGGCGATGCTCGCCACCAGCTCGCGGTCGAATTGCTGCTGAATCGCGGCGAAAGCGGCCTGATCGGTCGGCAGTGTGCTGGCCTGCAAGCGGCGCAGCTCGGCTGGATCGCGCTTCAGCTCGCTCAGCCAGGCGCTCGCGATCACCTGCGCGCCCAGCTCCACCGCCAGGTCGATCAGCACCGGCCGGCCGCCGGCCAGCAGCGCCAGCGTATCCCGCGTAGCATCATCAAGCTGGACACCGAGCTTCTGCTGTTTCTTCTCGACATACGATTGGAAAGTTGCCTGGTCGAACGGCTGGAGCACCAGCTGCTTCAGCAGCATACGGCCATCGCTGCGCTGGCTGAGTTGCTCGAACAGCGCGTCGGTTCCTCCCGAGCCAGTGCCATTGTTCGTGTTGGCCGCGCCATCATCGCCGCGTGGCCGGCCGGCAAACGCCACCACAACATTGTTCAGCCGAAAGATCAGGTCGAGCACGCGGTTGAAGCTGACCTGGCCCTGCATCTTCTCGATCGTATCAAAGCGCAACACGATCCGCGTATCGGCGGAGGCCTGGTTGAAGCACTCGACGAATTTTCGGTTGACATCCAGCGTCTGCGCGGCCAGCCGCACCGGGTCGATCCCACCTTCCTCGGCCATCTGGCGCAGGTAGATCGATTCAAGGTAGGGCGCAAACAGCGCGGTGGGGAACTGCCGAGCGATCGTGCGGCCGATGATCTGGGGGATCTCGTAGGTCGGCAGGTCGAAATCGATGATCTCCAGCACCCGTGCGCGCGGCATCGCGCGGCCGATCACGCTCAGCTCCTGCAAGAGTCGGGTCTTGCCGATTCCTCCTGGGCCGGAGATAACGAAAATAGCTCGCTCGCCGCTATCGCTGAGGGCGTTGCCAAGCTGGGCAAGCTCGTCGGTACGGCCCAGGAATTCGATCATCGTTCCCAACCCCAAACGCGTCGCAATCAGCGACCTGATTACGAAGCATAGAACATAATGCGGCAATAGTGGCAGCAGCGCGCAGAGGCGCGCCGGCCGTTCAGGCAAGCTTCAGCGTTTCAGTATCGGTCTGGAGGGCTAGCGATCAGCCTCGTTCGCCAGGAGCCTATTATACCAAGTCGCAGGCGCTTCGACAATTGCATTCTGATCGCAGAGCATTAACATCATTCGGGCGGATTATTTCAAAATTGTCAGATTAGGGGATAGGGGATAGGAAGCAGTCCTCAGTCCTCGGTCCTCGGCCCTCAAAATGTCGCGCAGGTTGCCGGCGGTAATCTAGCGGCGATACTGTCACGACACATCTGGGCTAGAATGGCCCAGTCGTCAGTGGTAGGACGGAGGAAGGTTATGGGAGGCGAACCGGCCGAGCAGCGCGATGGGTCATTTATCGTGCGCATCTGGTGGGAGCATGGCGGCGATGGTCAGGCGGCCGGCCACTGGCGCGGCTGGATTCAGCATGTTCGCAATGGTAACCAGATCTACTTCGCTAGCCTGCGCGACCTGACCAATTTTATCGAGCAGGAGACCGGGATCGAGCACGTAGCTGATCAGAAGGCGCAGGGGTTGGTTTAAATGACTGTCTGAAAAGCTTCGTACTGGGGGTGTGGGGGCCGATACGGCCCCCACAAAGCCTATTCTTTGGAGGGTGTGCTGGCGGCAACGCCGCCAGCACACCCTCCAAACCACCCTTTTCAGACAGTTTCCAAGAAACTCAGAACGTTAGGGTGAAAGGCAATCACGCATGAACGGCAAAGGCTTCCTGGGAACCAATGCGTCGGTGCTGGCGGATATTTCGCTGATCGTGGGCATCCTGGTGGCGCTGGCCTTGACCGCCGGCATGCTGCTGGCCGTCAGGAGGCGTTTCGCCGCGCATCGCTGGGTGCAGACGGCAGCGGTGGCGCTCAATATCGTGCAGGTGCTGGCGATCATGGTCGCGTCGTTCTTCAAATCGGCCGCGCCCGGCATCCCGCAGAAGCTCAACGAGACCTACTACCAGGCCGCGACGATCCATGCGTTGCTGGGCTTCACCACGCTGATCTTCGGCACATTTGTGGCGCTGCGCGGCAATGAGCTGGTGCCGCGCGCGCTCAAGTTCAGGAACTACAAGCTGTTCATGCGCACGGCCTATAGTATGTATATCCTGGTCACGCTGCTGGGCATGTGGGTCTACAGCGTCTGGTATATCAATTCGCCGGCGCCGGCTGCCGAGAGCACACCGGCCGCGGCTGGGCAGGCGCAGACGGTGGCGCAAACCAGCGAGCTGACTGTGCCGATGGCGAACTTTGTGTTCAATCCGAAAGAAATTGTCATCCCAGTCGGGACGACCGTGATCTGGGTGAATCAGGATGGCGCGCCGCACACTGCGACTGCTGATGATAGCAAGCTGTTCAAATCCGATCTGCTCTCGAAAGGCCAAAGCTTCAAGCACAGCTTCGATCAGGTTGGCGAGTTCGCGTACTACTGCGAGCTGCACGGCGGCGCGGGCGGGCAGGACATGGCCGGCAAGATCAAGGTCGTGCCGGCAGGCCAGGCGCCTGCGCTGGTAGCCGCCGCGCCCGCGATCGCTGCGCCCACGCCGCAGCCCACGCCGCATGCGCTGCCGGGCAAGTATTTCGGCCAGCCGGCCGGCACAGCTGCCTTTCGCGACGCGAACGGCCGCAGCGATCAGATCGACATTAGCCTCAAGCTCAGCTCGACTCCGCCGGCCAACACCGCGCTGGTCGCGTTCCTGACCACGCCGGATGGCGGCACAGCGCTGAACCTGGGCGAACTGAAGCTGGATGAAGCCGGCGGCGCCAGCGCCACCTACATCGCACCGGATGGGGCGAACCTCGCCGCGCGCTTTAATCGCCTGGTTGTCAGCCAGGAGCCAACCGGCAGCAACCCGGCCAAGCCATCCGGCCAGCCGATCTTCGAGGGGCTGTTGCCGGCGCAGGCGTTCGAGTCGCTCGGCCAACTGCTAGCGAGCGGGCCGGGCTTGCCGAGCCAACAAGGCTATGCCACCGGCATCCGCGTGCAGAGCGACGAGCTACTGCGCCATGCCCAGTTCGTGGCCGACGCGCAGGCGGCCGGCGATTTGGCCGGGATCAAGCGCCACGCCGAACATGTCTACAACCTGGTTGCTGGCTCGCTCGACCCCAAGTTCGGCGACCTGAACGGCGATGGCCATTCGCAGAATCCTGGTGATGGCTTCGGCTTGCTGGAGAACGGCACGCAAGCCGGCTACGTCAAATCGACGATCGACACCGCCGCCGCCGCGAAGAGCGCGCCCGACGCTACCGACGCCATCAAAGCCCATGCCGAGCACACGCGGATCAGCGCCGCGAACATTCAGCAGTGGGCCGCCGAGGCGCACGACCTGGCGCTTGCGCTGACGCAGGCGCAGGATGCCCCCGCCGCGAAGCAGCCGGCCGACCGGCTGGTGACGCTGGGCCAGTGGATTCAGCGCGGCGACGACGCCAACGGCGATGGCGAGATCGCGCCGATCCCCGGCGAGGGCGGCGGGATCGTGGCCTACGAACACGCCCAGTTCATGGCCGGCTACGGTCTGTTCCCATTCAAGGCCGCCCGCGCGCCGAGCGCTTCGACGTTTGCGATCTTTTCCACTACACCGCGCTATCTCGCATTCTGCGTGCTGCGCTAAAGCAGCTCTCTGTTACATCCCCGCTGCGGCGGGGGTGTGGGGCTGGCTGCGCCGCCCCTACGAATCTTCTTTATTTCCCCCGCGGCGGAGCGTTCGAGGTGCTGCGGCACATGCGCTATGAAGACGACCCGGCGCGCTTCGAGGCGACGATTCTGGGCCTGCTGCGCGATCATGCGCCGGCGATCTACGCACGCATTGATCCGCAGGCGTTCGCCCTGGCCCGGCCGCTCGATCTTTGCTACAACGCGATTACGCCGACGGTTCGGCGCGGCTACATCCGGCTGTCGTGCGGCACATTCGCCGTCGCGCTCGGCGATACGCATACCGTGATCGACCCGCTGATCGGGCAGGGCGCTAATACGGCATCACATTCGGCCTGGGTGCTTGGCGAGGCCATCCGCGCCGGCCAGAGCTTCGACGAGGCGTTTTGCGCGCATGTCGAGCAGCAGATCTGCGCCTACGAGCTGCCGGTGTCCGAATATTCCAACTCGCGGCTGCGCCCGCCCCAGCCGCACATGGCCGAGTTGATGTTCGCGGCGACACATAATCAGGCAACCGCCGACGCATTTGTGAACAGTGTGAATCATCCCGATCGCTACTGGAAAATCACCTCCAGCCCCGAGCGCACAGCGGCGCTGATCGAACGATTTGGAAGACCAGGCGCAATGGCAGCCGCCTGATCTGAATGGATTTCCAGCACTTGTCGATCGTTTTCGCCCTATCGAGCGAAAACGATCGACAAAATGCCCATGCCGAAAAACAAAGATGATCCAGGTCGTAGGGGCCGGCGGATGGCTGCGCTGGCGCAGGCGTGGCTGCGCTATCCGATAGTCAACATCAACCTCAAGCTCCATCCACACCGACCACTGGCGGACTACGATCCGCCAGTGGTCGTTGCTGCTCCCTAGCGATCTTAGTGCCAAACCAGGGGAAGGTTTTCGGGCTTGGGAACGCCTTGCTTGGCGTCACTATCCCCAACCCCTGCGCTGAAAGCACACTAGACGGCGACATATCGGCGCCCGTTTGCGATACGCTTCAATCTCGTTACCAAATTGTAATCTTTCTCGCTGATTTTCACTTGCATCATTTGTTAAAAAATGGTATAAATGCGCTCGGATCGATAGTGAAATTCAGGTTAAATTGCCTATGGCAGAAAGGGGGCCGGTAGCCCGAAGCGGAGCGGAGGGGACCCTTACGTACTAAAGTAATTCGGTACTGTAGCGAAGAAGGGGTCTCCACTATGAAATGGCAAGCACAGCAGATCTACTGGAAAGTTGCTTTGATTCTCGGGGCTATCGCGTCTCTGCTCCTGGCAGCAGGAGCCGAAGGTAAGTGGTAAAGAACTGATTAGCTATCGATCCCATAAACGCAGGGAGACACCAATCTCCCTGCTTTTTATGTTGGTTAGTTACGTGCTATGAATCCCAGCAGAATCCCAGCGATACGCTATAATGGCACGAAAGCGACTGCTCCTGTGTCGAATCTTCGAGTAGTTGTGTACGGTATGATCTAGCACGTGCTGGCGCAAGGCGTCGAGGAGCGTGTACGCCCCGCTCGCTCATCGGTGTCAGCATCTGCCGCTGAAACCCATTCTGGTGACTCGACCGCGCTCCGTCGAGTATGCCGGCTCGTTCCATGAGGACTTGTATGACCGCTCTGCCACGTGCGGCCCGCTGCTACATCATCGCCATGTGGTTTGCCGCCACGGGCTTGATCGTCGTGACTCTATCGCGCTACCCGCTGTACTTCGAACACCTGCAACTGCTCCTGATCTGGCTGCCGCTGTATGTCCTGGCCGATTACTTCGAAGTCGAGATCGCGCTCCACGATCGGCCCTCGGTGAGGATGAGCGTTGCCGATGCGCCGACAATCTTTTTGATTGCGATTGGTGGCCCGCCATGTGTGATCGGCATGGCGATCGGGAGCGCGATAGCCGATTCGTTGCAGCGGCGGCCCTGGTATAAAGTGCTGTTCAACGTGTCGCAGCGCTCGATCACCTATCTTATAGCGCTGTTGCTCTACACGTCCATCAATGCAAGCGCTGCGGCGCCGTTTAGTGGGCTGCGCGGAATCCTGGCCCTGATCGCAGTTGCGTTGATCTATTACACCTGCAACGCGCTGTTCGTCTCTACAGTGCTCGCGCTCGCAACGCGGCAGAAGCTCTTGCCAGTGTATGGCTCAAGCTTCCGGGTGGTGCAATGGGTGCATTTCATCACGCTGCCGCTGGGCGGCGTGCTGGCGGCGCTCTGGAAGATCGATCCCTGGCTGATTCTGCCAGGTATTGTGCCGCTGATCATGGCCCAGCGCTCATTCAAGGCGCTTGGCGCATGGCAGGCCGAAAGCCGGCGCAGCAAAGCGCTGGCGGATGAGTCGCAGCAGCTCGCCGGCAAGCTCGAGCGCCTGCAAGATACCGCGACAGCGATGATCGCCTCGCTGGAGCCGCTGCCGCTGCTGGAGACCGTAAGCACGCGCCTGGCACTTCTGCTGGACGCTTCCGCAAGCTGGGTGGTGCTGCTCGACGAGCCGGCCCCACGGCTAGTGGCAACGCGCGGTACGCCAAGCCCGCACCTCCAGGATGCCGCAATATACGCTGCCGAGCTGGATCGACGGGCCGTACGCCAGCTGGATGCCGGCGATCTGGCCCGGTTTGCCGGTTCCGGTGCGCTGCCGTGGCAGACTCTGCTGCTCATTCCGCTGGCGCTAGAGAGCCGGCTGCTGGGTGGTATCTGTCTCGCCAGCGATCGGGCGATCGCGCTGGCCGAGGATGATCGCCGCGTGCTGCTGGCGTTCGCGGCACAGGCGGCCCTGGCGATGGAGCACGCGCAGCTGTTCGAGGAGCTGCGCCATAAGCAGGATGAGCTGGTTCGCTCATCGAAGCTGGCGGCGCTGGGCACATTCTCGGCTGGGATCGCGCACGAGTTCAACAACCTGCTGGCCGGCATTCTGGGCTATGCCCAGCTCGGCCTGCTCAGCGATGATGTCGATGAAAAGAACGAGGCGCTCGATGTGGCGGCCCGCGCATGCCTGCGCGGTCGCGGCATTACCAGCAGCCTACTGACCTTCGCGCGGCGCAGCGATCCGCAGCGCGCGCTGCACCAGATCCGTGATGCTGTCGAGGAGACCCTGGCGCTGGTCGAGCGCGAGCTGGCCAAGCTGAACATCCGGGTCGAGCGCCAGCTGCAGCCGGTTCCACTGACGATCTGCGATCTAGGACAGATCGGCCAGGTACTGCTGAACCTGATCACCAACGCCCGCGATGCCATGATCGAGCAGGGCGGCGGGCTGATCACGATCGAGCTGGCACAGCGCGGCGGCCGGATCGAGCTCGTGGTGAGCGATACCGGCAGCGGCATTCCCGAGGATCTGCTCCAGCAGGTTTTCCAGCCGTTCATGACTACCAAGGGCGCGCTGGGGGGCAGCACCACGCCGGGAACCGGGCTGGGGCTGGCGATCAGCTATGGCATTGTCGAAGGGCACGGCGGCACAATCACTGTTGCCAGCAGAGTCGGCCGCGGGACCACGATGACTGTGCGGCTGCCGATCATCGCCGAGCTGCACCAATCTGCCGTGGCGAATGGAAATGTAGCGCGGTTGTCGGCGCTTCGGATTCTGGTGGTGGACGACGAGCAAGTGGTTGCCGAGAGCCTGGCGCGGCTGCTGGTAGGATATGGGCACCAGGTCGTCCTAGCGGCCGATGGCGAGATAGGCCTGCGTCGCTATCGTGAGCAGCCTTTCGATCTGGTGATCACCGATTCGGTGATGCCAGTGATGGATGGTGCTGAATTTGTCACACGGCTGCGTTCGCACGACGCACATGCGCATATCCTGGCGATCTCGGGCCAGACTACCGCCGGACGGGTCGAACGCATGCTCCAGGCCGGGGCGTTTGGCTTCGTGAGCAAGCCCTTCGTAGTGGATGAGCTGCTGGATGCAATCGCGCGCGGCATGCGCGAGCGCATGCTCTCGGCCGCCTAACGAGGGGCTTCTTAACGCGGAGGCGCAAAGAGGCGGAGAAGTGGAGAGGAGGAGAAGGGGAGAAAGGGCACGAAAAAGAACCTGTGCCTATCTCTTTATCTCCTTGTCTCCTTGTCTTCTTATCTCTTGTCTCCGCGCCTTTGCGTCTTTGCGTTAAAAAGTGCGTTCCCGTCATTCAAGTTGCTGCTGGTGCTTCAGGAGCTGATATTCTCTGACGACATACTGAAGGAAGCGCTCGGCGTCGCCGCCTTGGGGCAGGCCCAGCCGAGCCTGGATGTTGCCGGCCAGCTGCGCGGCCAGGCGCGCCCGCGCTTCGCGGCCTAGCTCGCTGCGCCGGCCCAGAAATTCCTGAACCAGGTTGTAATCTTCGTCATTGAGCATGCCGATGTTCGCCAGTGTCGGCTGCGGCAACGCTTCGCCGGGCGCAAGCGCGGGGAACGGCGCCACCGCGCCGGTAGTCAGGCTTGCCAGAGTGATGCCGCGCCGCTCTTTGACCACCAGCGTGCCGGCGGCCAGGTCGCCCAGCCGGCGTGATCGGTGATCCACAAACATCACCACCACGCCAATACCATATAGGGCCGGCAGGAAATCGACGATCCGAATCAGGTTGCGGATGGCCGAGCCGACAAAGGTGATCGGCCGACCGCCTTCGCGCACCACCCGCAATCCGATCACGCGCTTGCCGGGGCTCTGGCCATTCCAGAGCAGCTCGAATGCGATATAGTAGCCCCACAGAATCGCGAACGCCAGCAGGCCACCAAGCGCTGCCAGCAGGCTGTCGGCGGCGCGTAGCCCAAGCGCCGAGCTCGTCAACCCCACGATCAGAATGACGATTGTTTCGGCGATGCCGATCAGCAGCGTATCGATCATCGCCGCCAGGAAGCGCGAGCCGATCCCAGCTATGTCGTAGGTGAACTCGATGTTTTCGGGTGTATCGATTGTATAGCGATCGTCCATAATGAATTGTAAATTGCAAATTGCACATTGTAAATTGCAGATCTCAATTTGCAATATACAATATGCAATGTGCAATCGCTAGGGTCTTTCCGCATCGTCTGGCGGCGCCGACATGACATCAGGTGCTTGTGGGCTGGCGGCCAGATGGGCTGTATCGTTGATCGGGCCAAGCTCCCAGCTGGATCGGTCGCCGATCAGCAATGTGATCGATGTGTTGCCAATGTGGACATGGCGCACATCTGGGCCATCTTTGTCGCGCGCGGCGTGCATGAGCAGCGCGCGCACCGGCCCGCCATGCGTGACGAGCGCCAGCGTGTGGCCGGGCTGCTGGTCGGCCAGCTGCTCGATCGCTGCCACCACGCGGGTGTAGAGATCGAGGAAGCGCTCGCCGCCGCCGCGAGCCACATCTTCGCCGGACTTGTAGCGCGCGTACGTCTCGGCATCTTGCGTTCGCACCTCGGTGCTGGTCAGGCCACTCCAGCTGCCGACATTGATCTCGCGTAGCGCTGGCAGCGGCAGCGGCGCCAGATCGAGCGCCGCACCAACTACGCCGGCCGTCTCCCAGGCGCGCTGGAGGTCGCTGCTGTAGATCGCGTCGAAGCGCACGCGATCGGCGCGCAGCCGCGCGGCCAGCCGCTGCGCCTGCGCCCGGCCGTCTTCGTTCAGCGGTATGTCGGTGTGGCCCTGCCAGCGGCCGTGCAGGTTCCAGTCGGTTTCGCCGTGGCGAATCAGGTAGAAGGTTGTTGGCATAGGCTTGTTTTTCGCAGCGGTACTCCATCTTCCTTTTGTGGTTCTTTTTCGCTCGTAGAGCGAAAAAGAACCACAGCTTAATGCTGCCGTGTTATTTTCCTCGCACCCGCGCCGCCAACCTGCGCATGCGATCCCATGCCACGTGCATCTCTTCCACGCTCAGCAGCGCGCCGACGGCGCCATAGATCAGCAGGCCCAGCCCGGCGGCGGCGGCGAGCCAGAGCAGCAGGGGCACAAAATCGAAGCGCCAGTTGTATGGGCTGCTGGGCTCAAGGAAGGGCAGCGCGCCGGCTGACGCACGCCGCAGCGCCAGCAGCACCGCGCCGCAGCACAGCGAGGCCAGCAGCATCCCGCCTGTCGCGCGCCAGAACGCGCCGCCGATCCCGCCCAGCCGGCGCCCCAGCAGCGTGAGCAGCAGCGCTGCCTCGATCGTGTTGGCTGTGCTGAAGGCGATCGCCAGGCCATCCAGCCCAGCGCCGAGCTTGATCAGCGCCCAGCCCAGCGCGATATTCGCCACCACCGCCACCACGCCAATCAACACCGGTGTGCGGGTGTCGCGCGTGGCGTAGAAGGTACGAACGAGAATCTCCGCGGCGGCAAACGCGGCCAGCCCGAATGCATAGAAGATCAGTGCCTCAGAGGTTATCGCGGTCGACTCAGCGGTAAACTGACCGCGCTCGAACAGTGCGCGCACGATCGGCATGCCCAGCAGGCCGAAGATCACCGAGGCCGGCAAGGCCAGGAACAGCACCTGGCGCGTCGCCACAAGCGCGATCCGTCGTACCTCGCGATGGTCGCCGGCGGCGTGGGCGCGCGAGAGCTGCGGAAAGATCACTGTGCCGAGGCTCAGCGCGATCAGGCCGTGCGGCAACAGCATCAGCTGAAGCGCGTAGCCGTTGGCCGCGACCGCGCCGTTGCCCAGCAGCGAGGCAAACGAGGCGATTGCGATCAGGTTGATCTGCCAGACCGCCTGGCCGAACAGGCGCGGCCCAATCAGCCGGCCAATCTGGCGCACGCCGGGCGTGCTGAGCCGCAGCGTTGGCGTGTAGCGCGCGCCGATGCCGCGCAGCCCCGGCAGCTCGACCAGCAGGAACAGCGCCGCGCCGGCCAGCACGCCCCATACGAGCCCATCGATCCCCAGCCAGGGCGCCAGCAGCGCGCCGCCAATGATACCGAAGTTATACAAGTTCGCGCCGATTACCGGCAGGGTGAAGCGATCGAACGATTCGAGCGTGGCTTTTGCCAGGCCGGCTACGCCCAACAGCACCGGCTGGATCAGCAGCAGGCGCAGAATATGCACAGTCAGCGCGCGCTTCGGCTCGTCGAAGCCGCTACCGATCGTCCAGGCCACCAGCGGCTCGGCCAGCAGCGCGATCAGCGCGCATGCCACCAGCAGGGCCACGAGCACCATATTCAGGATATCGCTGGCCAACCGCCACGCATCCTGCTCACGCTCCTCGGTCAGGAAGCCGGTGAAGATCGGAATGAAGGCCGAGCCAAGCGCGCCGCCGGCGATCACGAGGTAGATTAGATCGAGCACGCCGAAGGTCGCGCGGTAGGCATCCAGCTCGGGACGCGTGCCGAACTGCGCCGAGATAATCACCTCGCGCCCGAGACCAAGCACGCGGCTGAGCATGTAGCCGCCAGCCACGATCATGGTGTTCAGCAATGGCCCGAGCCGGGCGCGGGCGGGCGAGCCAGTCAGGCGGCTTGGTCGGGATGCCATTTGCGCGGTCTATGGCTTTCTGCTATAATCTCAAGCCGGTGTGTGGTGGGGGTGGGGGAGGCAAAGCCTCCCCCACCCCCATCGCTGAGATGTTGAATGCTGTATATATGGTACATTATAGGGGAGGATCGTCACTTTGGCGAACACCAAGTCATCCGAAAAGCGTATTCGGTCGAATGAGCGCAGGCACCTGCGCAACCAGATGTACCGGTCGCGGGTCAAGACCATGATTCGCAAGGCCGAAGATGCCATCTTTGGCGGTCACCCAAGCGAAGATGCCATCCGTGTGGCGATGAGCACGCTCGACAAGGCGGCGGTCAAGGGCATTATTCACAAGAACAATGCTGCGCGTCGCAAATCGCGCCTGGCCAAGAAGCTGGTTAAGTTCCAGGCCGCCGTTGCCGCCGCCGCTGCCGCCCCAGCCGCCGCGACCCCGGCCAAGAAATCTCGCACCAAGCGCGCCGCGTCGTAAGCACGCGACATCGGCAGTTGCTCCGAAAGGCCGCCGCGACGGCCTTTTTTGGTTGCCCAGCGGGACCAACGACGAACGACCAAGGACGAAAGCAATGATCTTCTTTCGTCCTTGGTCGTTCGTCGTTGGTCTATACAATCAGCGGCACAGCTCGACAACCAGTATCTCTAGTCCTGCCTCGGCCTCCATGCGGCCGGTCTTGGTGGCCTGGTCGAGCTCCAGCACACGGTCGTGCAGCCAGGCCAGCTCGGTATCGCTGAAGGCGCGGGCTTGATCCAGCGCCTTGCGGACGACGAATGGCTTCTGGCCGAGCCTGGCGGCGATCTCATCGGGGCGCATGCGCTGGGCGGCCAGATCCTTGACGCCCAGGAGGATGCGCACCTGACGGGCGATCATGAACAGGATATAGGTGGCAGCCTGGCCATCCTCGATCAGCCGCCGCATGCTTTGGAGCGCCGCGCCGCGCCGCCGCGTGCTTAGCTCATCGATAAAGGCGAATAGGTTCTGTTCATGGCCATCCTGAACCAACAGATCGACCTGATCGACGCTGATTCGCCCGCCGCGGCCAGCGTAGCTCGCTAGCTTGGCCAGCTCATTCACCAGCGCGCGGCCATCGTTGCCGGCAAAGCTGATCAGCCGCTGCGCCGCCGGCCCATCCAGCTTCACTTCCAGCATCCGCGCGCGCTGGCCGAGCCAGCGGGTTAAATCGGCGCCTTCTCTACGTAGAAACTCGCGCACGGTGGCGGCCTTCTTCAGGTAGCCGAAGATCGCGCCGCGCTTGTCGAAATCCTCACTCTCCACAAACACCAGGTCGCACGTTGGCGGGACGCGCTCGAGATAGGCGCGCAGCTCGTCGCGCTCCTTGCCGGCCTTCTGGTGCTTCAGCAGATCCTGCACGATCACCAGGCGGCGCTCGGCAATGAACGGGAACACCTCGCAGGCGCCAATCAGCGCATCGAGCTTGAGCCGACGGCCTTCCAGCGTGGCCATGTTCAGGTCGGCCAGGTCGGGCGGAATGGCGGCCTTTAGCTCGGCCAGTGCCTCGCTGCGGGCGAGTTCTTCGGGGCCGTAGAGCAAGTAAATCATAAGGACTGAGGGCCAAGGACTGAGGACTGAGTGAGCACATACTCGGCCCTCAGTCCTCAGTCCTCATTACTGGTAAAAAGGGCCCTACAGCTGACGTAGACGGGTTTGTTTCGAACCTGCCAAAGCAGGTGGGTGCCCGCCCGCGCGCATCCGCGGCCCGCCGCGTAGCCCGCATTGGAGCAAGGCTCCCTTCGAAACTGTGTTGGCTCGAAACAACACCCCGCCCACGCACAGTGTAGGGTGATTAGATCATAGCACCGGCCAGCGGTTTGCGCAACTTGTGTATTCTCAAGTTGTTTGTTGGATTTGGTTCCAAGTTGTTTGTTAACTGGTTTTCTCCGAAAGCGGGTGAATCTAGGCGCATCAGGCGCCTGATCATCCGGGTGATCCTCGGCAGCCACTGGAGCCGGAAGGTGCAGACGGATGTTGTGGCGATCAAGGGGAGATTCTCATTCCGCCGCCAGCAAGGGCCGTGCAAGGCACACCTCGCCCAGGCAGTAGAGGCTGTAGTTGAACACCAGGATGGTGTGGTGCGTGTCCAGGTAGTGCCGTCGCAGTCGCCAGAGGATTTCGCCAACCGGGCGGCCCTGCGCGAACTGGCGGAGAAATGCGAGCGCGAGGTCGTGGCCCAGCAGCTGCGGGGCCTTGACCTCAGCGCCGATAAAGCCGCGCGCGCCCTGCTGCTCGATAAAGAAGGGCATGAACCCGTCGTAGTAAAAGGCCTCCTGGCTGGCGCCTTCGCAGGCGTTGAGAAAGATCAACGGCCGATGCGGCAGCGCGGCGATCGGCAGATCGCGGAGATCCGCCAGGCGCATCAGCGTCTTGGGGCTGAAACAGAGCGCTGACTCGTCGGCGAGCTGGGCTACGAAGGGGGATGTATCCCCACGCGCCCGCCGCGCCGCTTCTCGATAGGGCTGCTCGACCGTCTCCGCCCCGCTTTTGCGGTCGCCGTGGCAATAAAAGTAGATCAGCGCGACGTCGTCCGGTGCCATCAATGCCTGGCGGATCGCCGCATCCCCGAACGCGATGCTCGGCTGGGTGGCGCCCAACTCCTCGCGCACAAACCGCTCCTGGGCGTCGGTGAAGCGCTTGAGCCGCTCGTCATCATTGAATAGCAGCAGCAGCTTAAGCGGCGCATCTTTGATTGTTGGCGCCGGGTAGCGGCCGGGCGGCAGCGCGTCAAGGATGTAGCGGTAACCCCAGAACCCATTCCAGTCCAGCGTTTCCACGTTCACCGGCCCCGGCTTGTCGTAGAGCAGCGCCCAGGGAATGATGAAATCCTGGCTTTCCAGAATGACTCGGAATGTGCTGCTCTCCGGCATGCGGCGCAGGTCGTCGCCGAGCCGCTTCAGCCCGTCCGGCGCGCGCGGTGGGTTGAAGATCATATTCCAGACCTGCTTTCCAGCGTCGGCCAGCGCCACGGTCACCCGCCGGGCGGTCACCTCGTCGACCATCAGCGTATCCTCGTCGGCGAATGGAAAGTATGCCTGCGGGCCACTGTCCTCCTGGTGGAAGACGATCGTGCGTAGCTCCTGGCGCAGCCGCAGCGCGGCGTTTTGCACCGCCTGCGAGCTGATCGGCACGGCATAGGTCTCGCGGATCTGCACATCCGGCAGGTCGGCGCGGACACTGATCCGAAACGACTCAAGCCCTGGCTGGATCGCGATCTCGACGTTTGGCCGCGCAACATGGGGGCTGTCGAGCGGCAGCGCGATCTCGCTGCGGAGCGTAGCCGCCGGTGCGAGCGCGGCCGGTGCCTCTGATCCGGCCGCGACGACCGGCAGCCAGACATGCTGCACCGCTGCGCCGGTGTCGGCGCACTCGACGCTGATGCGTAGCTTATCCGATCCCGGCGTGCGCGCCATGACGCGAAACACCGCCGCCCGCTCTGTGATACCCGGCGGCGCGACGATCATCACCGGCTGAACCGCGATAATCTCCCACGCTTCAGGGTCGGCCTCCACATAGACGTTGAACGCGACCGGTGACTCCGCGCCGGCAAAATCGAACGCGAACGGTCGCGTGCTTCGGCTGAGGGTTGTAGCGCTGGGCGCGCCGACCCACACCAGCAGTGACACTTGCCGGCCAACCTGGAGCGGCTGGTTGGGGCCAAGCCCCTTGAACTCGGTGTTGAGATGCGCGGGCGCCGGTGGCGGTGCCGGCTCGTCGCCCGCCAACACCGCCGGCCGCCGCGGCTCGATCAGCGCGAGCGGATCATCCAGCCCTTTCGATGTGCCCATGAAGATGGCAACCAGGGCACCGAGCACCGCGCCATCGGCGTCGAGCACCACCAGGCGCCGGCGCGGCGTGGCGTGCTGGAGCTTCTTGGCGGCGGCCAGCCCGATCTGGTCTTGGTGCACCGGCGCGGCTGGTCGCAGCAGGCCACGCAGCGCGCTCAGCGCCAGCGCCAGCGCCGACTCGCCGAGCGACTCCAGCGCCTCGCGCAGGTCGTCCAGCGCCAGCACGTCGTAGCCGTCGCGCCCGACGCGCACGACGGCGAAGCAGCGCTGCGGCTCGGGCTGCTCGGCGAACAGGTACAGCAGTTCCGCGATGGTGATCGCGGGCGAGAGGACGCGCGGGATGAGCGCGCGGTTCAGGTCGTCGAGCGGGATGGGCATGCAGGCTCCTTAAGGACCGCTGAGTCACCGAGGCGGCTGAGCGCACTGGCTCAGCGTCTTCATTTCGCTCAACTGGCTCAGCGGTTCGAATGCCCCAGCGAACAGGTACAGCAGCTCCGCGACCGTCGCGGCGGTCGTGAGGACGCGCGGGATGAGCGTGCGGTTCAGTTCGTCGAGCGGGATGGTCATGCAGGCTCCTTAAGGACCGCTGAGTTACTGAGGCGGCTGAGCGCACCGTCTCAGCGTCTTCATTTCGCTCAGCCGGCTCAGCGGTTCGAATGCCCCCGCGAACAGATATAGCAACTCCGCTCGCCGAGCGGGATGGCTATAGCTGACCTGACTTAAAAGTGGGCATTTACAATCCGCAAACGAATGCGCGGAACAATTCCCACTTTTAAACGTCATATCCACAATGCCACAATAAAAAGAGCTACCCATCGTCTCGCCTGGAGGTACACCATGCGCCGAATCCTGCTCCTGCTGTCCCTGGTACTGCTTTTGCTCGCGCTCATACCGATTTTCCGGCAGGCCGCGCCGATCGCCGCGCCCGACCAAAATCCCGCGCGCGTCACACAGGTCGATACCGCGCACTACCCGGATGTGACACTCTACGTGGGCGTGGCCGGCCCGGATGGCAAGCCGGTGGGTGGGCTGGCAGCGCGCGATTTTGCCGTGACCGAGGATGGCCAGCCGGTGACGATCGCTGATTTCGCCGGCGGCGCCGGGCCGATCTCGACCGTTCTGGTGATCGATCGATCGGGCAGCATGGACGAGAACGATAAGATCGCCGGCGCTCAGGATGCGGCGCGCGCGTTTGTCGAGCAGATGCGGCCAGGCGACCACACCGAGCTGATCACGTTCAACCAAACCGCCCGTGTCGACGAGCGCTTCACCGGCAGCCAGGATGATCTGCTGCGCGCGATCGACGATATCGATGCCGACGGTGGCACCGCGCTGTACGACAGTATGGTGGCCGGCGTGGATGCGCTGAAGAATGTGAGCGGCCGGCGCGCGCTGCTGCTGCTGACCGATGGGCAGGATTGCCGCGAATCCTCGATCTGCCCCGCCGAATACGGCAGCC
>WNGB01002340.1_pt1 | contig 30660 bp, 29 predicted proteins | sample 5400681 | NCBI WGS metagenome assembly WNGB01 (sample SAMN13153367, study PRJNA577476) | soil metagenome | isolation source: 115 cm soil or saprolite under grassland replicate 2 | place: USA:California | collected 2016-06-15
GGCATCAGACCGGAACGGCCGTCAGGCCTCGCCTCTGCAGCCTCGCCGCTAGCCAGTTCCGCCTGTCCGGTCAGTACTTGAGTGGGCCTATGGCTACTTCGATGAAACGATCTGGTAGCGAGGATCTGACGCAGTAATGTTGTGGACGGCCTTACTTGAGACGTCGCGGTCGGATGGTGATCTCCGTCGATCCGCCACAGGGAACATGGATGTATTCGCTCGGCGCCAGCCACGCAGGTTCGCCGCCGTTCGCATTGGGCAAACCGACGCTGATGAACTGCTGCTTGCCGCACGGCACCACCAATCGATCTTCGAGCCGACCGTACTTTTGAAGAAAGACGTAGACGTAACCGAAGTGCATCGGAGAATGCACGGTGAGAAAGCCGTACTTGCTCCGAGTCGAAGTGGGTTTCACCGGTTTGGGCGGAGGCGTGTTCGGAGGGCACGCCGCTGGGATCGGTGCTGGGCTCGGCGGCGCGGGCAACGCAGTAGCTCCCTGAATCGCGGCGTACGCCGGTCCGTCGGCGGGCGGGCCATCGGCGCCTCTGCCTCTTTGGACCGCGCGAGAGGAGCTGCGAGCAACGGGGAGGAAAACGACTAGAAGCAGCGCACCAATGGCGACGGCCACACCCGCGCGGCGCTGACTGGGCGTGAGGGCATCGAGCCAAGCGGCGAACGGACGCGATTCTACCCATTTTTCCGCGGCCTGCGACGCCCGCAGTACCCAGCCGAAAAGCGAGTCGTCGCCGTGCGGCGCGAGCGCAGCGTAAGCCGACGAGCCCGTATCGAGTGAATTGGCCAGTGCCGAAATGCGCTGACGCAGCTCCTTTCGGCCGCGCCCGAAGTGCACCGCCTTCTTGATCCAGCTTGCCATGTCCGCGCAGCTGATCGTGCGCTTGTGGGTCGACTGCTCGATGGATGCGTCGATGGCCGCCAGCACTTCGCGAGGAAGGTCGCGGCGCAGAATCGAAAGAGGTTCGATGCCGAGCGCGGGCGATCGACCGGTCAAAAGCTCCCAGAGCAGCAACCCGGCCGCGTAGACATCGACCTTCTCGCTGATCTTTTGCTCCGGCGCCAGGTAGCTCGCATCACGCAAGCCATCCTCGGCGTTCGGCTCTTCGTTCACGATTTTGGCCAGCGCGAAGCCGCTGAGCTTCACCGTTCCGTCTTTGCCGAGGAAGACGGCGGCCGGGCTGACCGCGCTGTGCACGACCGTCGCCGGCTCGCCTCGTTCGTCCAGATGGCCGTGGGCGTGGGCCAACGCCTCGAGAACGGCGACTCCGATGTAAAAGATAGCGGCATCGGAGAGCTTTTCACCGGTATCGCGAAAGAGGGCCAGAAGCTCGGCGAGCGACAAGCCGTCGACGTGCTCGAGGACGAGAACGAGCCGCCGCCTGTCTTCGAAGAAATCATGAGTTCGGATGATGTTGGGATGGTTCAGCTTGGAACAAATCGTTGCTTCACGCGCGAGGTCCTTCACGAGCTCGCCATCTTCAGGGCGCGGATCAGCAATGATCTTGAGAACGACTTGTCGCCTGAAACCAATGGGACCTTCTTCGCGCGCGACGAAGGTGCGCACACCGCTGCTCTCGAGCGGACGAACGACGCGATAGGGACCAATTCGGTCCACGATGGGAACCGCCGAAGACATGTCTGGTTGTCTTCAGTTTACTGCTTTTTGGTGCGCGACGGAGCTCCGAGAAAGAGCTTCAGCGGCTCGTGCTCTGCCTTGGCTACAGGCGGCGACGGGGTAGGACCCATGGCATTCAGCTGGACCGCTTCCATCAACAGACCAGCGATCGGCTTCTTCTGGACCGGAGCGCCGCCCGTTTTCATCGCGCGGAACGTGACCAAGCCGCTCTTATACTTCATGACTTCGCGCAAGATTGCGAGAACTCCTGCCGGCTTCGCGTTGAGCGTTCCGCCAGTGGCAAATCCGCCGACCAGGTCGATCGTGGCTTCCGACCCTTCGTGCGTGACTTTGACCTGCCCCGATCTCCGTTCCATCTCCAGCAGCGCGAGGACGGTCGCGAGCGACATCTGCTCGAGGCTTCCGCGGAGGGCTTCCCCCGGCGGCAACGAGCCCTTGTCGAGAAACGAATCTCGCGCGCTGCGGAGTCGCTGCGCCATATCCACGAGAGCGCGAACTTGCGCGACCACTTCCTCGAGGCGAAACGGTTTGGTCACCCGCACGTCGGCACCTACATTGAACGCCTCGAGCGGAGAATCTTGCTCTTCGTCGTCGCTGCTGAGAAACAGAAACGGCGTCGTCGAGATCGCCGATGAGTCGGCGCGTACCTTGTGGGCCACCCAATATCCGTCGAAGTCCGGAAGGGCGACGTCACAGATGATGCAGTCCGGCTGCACTTCTGCCACTTTTCGCATGCCTTCCAGGGCCTCGCTCGCGAGCGTCACCTCGTAATTGGCATCCTTCAGGCCTTCCTCGAGCAGGTCCGCGATCCATTCGTCTCCTTCGATGACGAGAACCCGGCCTTGGCTCATGAGACCAAGCTATCACTAGTCGCCGAAGAAAGGTCGAGCCGGGTCGCTGGCCTGTGCCACTATGCCGCACCATGAATTCGAACCAAGAGCTCGCTCGGCAGCTGGAAAACACACTTGCCCTGAAAGCACCGCCCGTCGCGCTGATCTTCAGCGACACACCTTTACCGGGCGTACCGAAGGTGCAGGCGGCGGCGCCCGCTGGCTGTGGGTACTGGAAGCGTGCCGCGCAAGGTGAACTCTTCTACACGAACGCCGAGGACCACTTGGGTTGCGCCGTCGGCGCCTTCACCCACGGCGCTCCGCTCAGCCCCGCCGACCAGACCAACCTGATGGACACCGTAGGGATGATGATCGGCCTAGGTTACCTCTCCGAGAGCGAAGTCGCGCAGATACCCAAACGCAACGCGACGCTCGCGATCGTCACCTACGGACCGCTGTCGCTCGTGCCGCGCGACCCCGACGTGGTGCTACTGCGCGGCACCCCGCGCGCTGCGATGTTGCTCACCGAGGCGGCGCATGCGCTCGGCGTTCGAAGCGAGGCCCCACCGGTCATCCGACCGGCCTGCGCCATGGTCCCGGCCGTACTCGCCACCGCCCGGGCGACGACCAGCTTCGGCTGCATCGGGAACCGAGTTTACACTGGGCTTGCAGATGACGAAGTTTGGTTCGCGCTATCTGGCCACCATCTCGGGGCGTTGGTCTCGCAGCTGGCGATAGTGGCCAAAGCCAACGAGGAGCTCGAATCCTTTCACCGCGCCCGCGCCGGCTAGTGCACCGAGCAAAGGTGCATGCGCGAGCTTATTTCGGCGAGAAGATGCTCGGCGCCGACCGGCTTTCGTAAGAAACACACGTCCGGCGATGGTGAGCGTTCATCCGCCGATAGAACGATGATCGGCACGTGCTTCATCAGTTTTTTGCTGCGGACAGCCTCGAGCAACTGCCAACCGCTCATCACCGGCATCGACAGATCGGTGATGATCAAAGCCGGCCTGATGCGCCGCAGGATCTGCATCGCTTCCCGCCCATTGCGAGCGTGAAGCACGTCGTAACCCTGTCCCACCAGAAGCAGACAGAGCGCGTCACGTGTGTCGTCGTCGTCTTCGACCACCAAGATTGATTGCGGCACAAAACTCTGATCCTCGCTGGTCACGCGACTCGAAGCTCCTATCTACCCCCGATGGTCAGCAGGAAGCGTGCCACTCACATGTGCATGTGCAGGCAGGCGCGCTCACCCGCGACCGGGCGATGGCGGCCGCTCGTCAAACGCCGGGCACCGCGTCTGGCGGCTCGGGATGAGGCATCGAAGGCCTTCCTTTCGCGCCGGCGTGGCCGCAGTACCGAGAGACGACGGCGACCAGATCGCCGAGCTCAAAGGGTTTGCTGAGCACTTCCGCATCGACGGCGGGCGCCTTTGCCCCGGTGATCACCACGACCGCGATCTGTGCAAGCGAGGGATCGCAGCGAATCGCATCGAGCAACTGTTGCCCGCCCATTTCCGGCATCAAAAGGTCCAAGAGGAGGACGCATGGGCGGCTGCCACCCTTGAGCTCGCGCAGGGTGTCCTCGCCATTGCAGAACTCACGAACCTCGTAGCCCTCTTCGGCGAGAACGTCGGCGATGCTCGTTCGAATGTCCGGGTCGTCTTCGGTGACGAAGATGTGCGGCATGCTCAGGCATGAGTCTGCGCCCGCGCGCGCCCGCTCGCAAGAAACTCGGGCTTTGGGCCGACGCCGCTCATTCGCCACCGAACCCGGAAGCAAAGTCGAGCGCGATGAGCGGTGCCTCGGGGTTGTCCTTGTGCTTGATGAACACGAACACGTCCACACCGGCTGCCGAAAACTCCCGGAAACGCTCCTTCCAGAGAGCACGCTGCTCGGGCGAGTATTGGTCGCGCCGCAGGCGAACGTAGGTGTGCTTGGCGGTGAGCACCGCGGGACACTCGAAGTCGTCGTTGTCGTTGATGCACATCGCCGCGCCGTGCTTTTCGAGCAAACGAAATGTGGCATCCGCGAACCACGACAGGTGACGAAATTCGAATGCGCTCCTCGGGCGTTCCGGCAGCGCTCCCAAAAACGACTCCAGACGGTCGAGGTCCTGACGAAAGAAGGGCGGGAGCTGGTAGAGCACCACGCCGAGCCGCGAATCCAACCGTCCGAGTAGCGTGAGCTGATACTGCAGCGCATCCGATGGAACGGCGAGCCGCTGGCGATGCGTGATTCTCTGGGAAGCCTTGATGGCGAATCGAAAATCGTCGGGGGTTGCGTCTTTCCACCCGTCGAGAGTCTCGGGCGTCGGCATCCGATAAAACGTGGAATCGATTTCGACGCAAGGAAACCGCGTTGCATAATAGGAAAGGAACCGCTTCTGCGGCAGATCGGCTGGATAGAAGATCGATTTCCACTCTTTGTAGCTGAATCCCGACGTTCCGACGCGAACGGCCATGGCCGCGCGATGATAGTCGTTCTCGGTCGGATGCGCTGCTACGCCCGTTTGGACTCGTTCTTCAGGATGGCTTCGAGGCGCGCCACCGCACGCGCCACGTCGGGGCGGTCGTCGAGCAGAGGGCGCATCGGATCGCCTCGCTCCTCGATACGTGAAGGGACCGACAGCATCGACCAGCGCGTGGGGGTGAGGGTCGCCCCGACTTCGTCCCAAGCGAGAGGTGTCGACACGGTCGCTCCTTTGTGGGCTCTCACCGAGTAGGGGGCGACGATCGTGCGCGAACGTCCGGTCTGGCCGGTGTCAATGTAGACGCGCTGCCCTCGTTGATTGACCCTTCTCTCCATCGTTCCGATGGCGCGATGGCGGCCCTCGAGCAGGCGCCCCAAGAGCTCGACCAGCGCGCGGGCGGTCGGAAACGAAACGCCGGGCCCCATCGGCACGAGCACGTGCAGCCCCGATTGCCCCGATGTCTTGGGATACCCGGACAGGCCGATCTCGGTGAGCAGGCCTCGCAACGAAAGGGCTAGCTCGACGGCATGGGCGATGGGAGACGAACCGATGTCGAAATCGAACGTGATGAAGTCGCATGCCTCGAGCGAAGCCGAACGAGCCGCCAAAACGTGAATGGGAATGCAGCCCAGGTTCGCGATGTAAAGAAGCGTGTCGCTGTCATTCACCAAGAAACATTGCACTTCGCGGTTCTCGTCCTCGTCGCGCCGGATGGTGATCGTCTTCACCCAGCTCGGCGTACCGACCGGTACGTTCCATTGGTAGAAGCTCTTTCCCGCGATCCCGTCCGGATAGCGCACGAGCACGACCGGACGGTTGTAGAGATAGGGCAGGACCGTCGGCGCAACGCGCAGGTAGTAATCGCAGAGATCCTTTTTGGCGAGCCTGTCGTCTGGCCAGAAGATCTTCTTGGGGTTCGTGATTGGAACGCGCGAAAGGGATGGGTGGGGGGCGGGCAAAACTTCTTTCGCTGCCGAGTCGTGGTTGGCAGCATCCGATGCTTCGTCGGTCCAGGACGGCTCGAGGTGGGGAGCAGCGGTGCAGTCGGTCGGGGCAACGTCGTCGCGAATGCCGCGGAAGACCGGGTGACGCAGCCGGGCGTCTTCGGTCCACCCGCCATAGCGCACACTCACCACGACGCGAGGCTGCACGAAGGTGCGGCCCCGCGGCGCGGGTTCGAGCTCGCCGCGCGCGGGCGAGCCATCGATCACGATCGCCGACAGACGGCGAACCAGCGCGTCGATGTCGCGCTCGTCGAGGCCGCTCCCCACTTTGCCTCTCACGATGAGCTCGCCCCGGTCGTACGAGGCGACGTCGAGCGCACCGAGACGATCGCGAGTCCCCTCGCCTCTCGTGAATCCGATGACGACGAACTCGTCGTCGCGCTCGCACTTCACCTTGACCCAATCGCCGGTGCGGCGAGGTCCGGCGACGTAGGCAGAATCGGCCCGCTTGGCGACCAGTCCTTCCAGGCGCTCACGCTTGCAAAACTCCAAGAGAGGCCGGCCATCGTCGGCGATGTGGTCGAGCACTCGAATCGCTCCTTTGCCCTTGATGAGCTCGGAAAGGAGCGCCTTTCGCGCGATGAGCGGCAGCGGCCGCAGGTCGAAAGATTCGAGCGCCAACAGATCGAACACCACGTAGGTGACCGGCGTCTCGGCCCACGAAAAATCCAGTTTTCGCGGCTTGGGTGCCTGCATCCTCCCTTGTAAACGCTGAAAGCTCGGCCGCCCCTTGTCGTCGAACGCGACGATTTCGCCGTCGAGCACGACTCGGTGAGGGGCGAGGGCCCGTACCGCGCGTACGATTTCCGGAAAGACGGCGTTGGCCGAGCCGAGCTTGCGAAAGAACAGCGCTGCGTCCTCGTCGCGCTTCTCGGCAATCATACGAAAGCCGTCGAGCTTGAGCTCGTAGACCCACCCACTTCGATCGATCGGCCCCTCGGTGTTGGCGCAGAGCATGGGAGAAAGGCTCCGTCCATCGACCACGCCCGACTTGGCACCCAGTTTTTCGGCGCGCAGGGCGAGCTGCCTCACGACCGTCGTACTTTCGGCAAGCTCCTCCACCGTGAGTCCGGACAGGACGCTTCGCGGCTCGTCATCGACGATCGAGCTCTTTTTGACGTGAGCGTCGGGTTTTTTGAGAAGAAGCCACTCGCGTTGCGCGTCGCCGGGAAGGACGGCCTCCCCATGGGCGTCGAGCGCAGGCGTCCTGGCCTTACTCTGCGCGCCCTTCGGCCCGCCTGCGGGTTTTTGACGCCTGCGCCCTTCCTCGCCGGTGAGCACGAGGCCGAAGCGACCGCGAAGCTTGTAGCCGACGAGCTCGAAGTCGATCTTTCCGCGGGCGACCCCATCCTCGCCCGACCCCTCGAGGTAGCGAACGCGGCCGCGGTCCCAGACAATCATCGCCCCGGCCCCGTAGTTGCCCTCCGGAATGACTGCCTCGAAATCGAGGTACTCGATGGGATGATCTTCGGTTTCGACGGCCAGTCGCTTGTCGCCGGGATCGAGGCTGGGGCCGCGCGGCACTGCGAAGCTTTTGAGCACACCGCCGAGCTCGAGGCGGAGGTCCCAGTGCCGGCGCCGAGCATCGTGAAGGTGGACGACGAAGGCGCCACCGAGTGTGGGTCCACCGCTATACGAAGGTTCAGGCCCGAACGGCTCATTGGTGCGCGCCCTGTTCCGTTTGGCTTCGTACGACGCGAGTTTTGTCGAAGTTTTCGGCAAAGGACGAACTCCTCGGCTACGATGTGCGCATGGCTGCACGCGCTATCGGAACGGGCACGATCTCTTTCGGTCTAGTATCGATTCCCGTCAAACTCTACACGGCAACCGCCTCGGAAGCCGTCGGCTTCAACCTCATACATAAGAAGTGCAAGGGGCGGATTAAGCAGCAAATATTCTGCCCCGCGGACAACGAGGTCGTCGAGCGCGGAGATTTGCTGAAGGGGTACGAATACGCGAAGAACCAGTACGTGCTCTTCACCGAAGAGGAGCTCGATGCTCTGGAAGCCGCCAAAACGAACAGCCTTGAGATAGTGGAGTTCGTGCCAGCCGACACGGTCGACTGGATTTACATCTCCAAGACCTATTACCTCGGGCCCGACAAGGGGGGCGACAAGGCCTACCAGCTCCTCAGCGAGGCGATGGATCGAACCCACAAGATCGCGGTCGGACGGTATTGGACGAGGGGCAAAGAGCAACTCGTACTGCTTCGGCCGTACAAGAAGGGATTGATGCTCCACTATGCCTACTATGCGAACGAGGTTCGCTCATTCGATGAGGTCGACACCGGTGCCACCAACACCTTCAAACCCATCGAGGCCGAGCTCGCGGACAAGCTGATCGCGCAGCTGACGATTCCCGCCTTCGAGCCCGATCAATATCGCGACGAGTACGTGGAGCGCATCAAGGCGGCGGTCGAGCAGAAGGTGGCAGGGCAAGAGATCTCGATGACGCCCGAGCAACCCGCAGCCCAGATCATCGATCTGTTCGAGGCACTCAAGCGGAGCCTTTCCGAGGTGACCGGCGCCGCCAACGATGCCGCCTCGGCGGCCACTGCAACGAGCTCGTCAGCCGCACAGACCGCGGAAGAACCCGCTGCCGGTGAGGCGAGGCCGCCGAAGAAGGCGGTGCCCCGCAAAGCTGCGCGCGGCGCCAAACCAGCCACGGGCTGATCGGAGTAGCGATAAGCCAACTAAACGACTGACCGGACAGGCGGTACTGGCTGGCGGCGAAGCAGGAGAGGACGGCCGTTGCCGGCTGATGCCAACTTCCGACGGCCTCGCCGTAACTTACCTGGCCGACATCCGGCAATTGCTGATCGTGATCTGGCATGGCCAAGATCTGAGACCGTAATGCTAAGAGGTGTCGAGCCGCGTCAGGACAATCCGGCGATTTTTGCGCTCGGGATGAGGGACGACTTCGAACTTGACCACCGGCGCGGGAGGCGGAGGGGCGGGTTTGCGTGCGGGGGCCGCGCCGGCGACCCGACGGCGACTTCGGCGGGGCTGACCGACGGGAATCTCGAACTGGCGGACGACGACGGGCCGCACATCGGCCGCTGCGTTGGCGGTGCTTCGCAGGATTCTCGTCGGCTTCGGCTTCGGCTTCGTCTCTCGGTCCTCTCGTTCTGCCAATTCTTCGACAGCAGCTGCCCGAACGGCGGCAAGGACGTCGGAGAACAGATTTTTCGTCAGGCGATCGAGTGCGGCACGAAAGCTTTCCATCAGAGCGGCGCTTAGCGCATCGAGGTCCTCACTTCAAGGCCGCTTCTCGTTTTGTCGTGGTGTCCAATCCGGCAACCAGGCTCGACGATCAACAGAATGCGCTGCAGATGAGCATGGAAGGAGATGGTGTTTAGATCCATCCGACGCGCAAGAACGTCCATCCTCGGGCTCGCGCCATCCGGAATTTTTCGTGCGTTGCCGCAATTCCGAGATCAATCGTACTTTGGTCCACATACTCGGAAGCGAGATCCCACCTCTTCGAAATGCGCGAGCAGACGCAGGGCGGAGCGAGGATCGTCGCGCTTCGCCGACACTCGGCGAGCGGCGCTGGTGATCGAGGAATCGAAACCCAGAAGACACAAAAGTTCGTCCAATCGAGGCTCGTAGGCGCGCGCTTCCTCGGGGGTGAGCGGGCCCTGGTCCAACGGCGGCACTCCGCTCGCCGCTGCATGACGCCGGCGTACCGCCATCTTCAATTTCATTTTGAGAGCCGCGAAAAGGAAGACGGCTGAACCATTCATGTCCGCTGCGACGTGATGCAGGTCCGCTCGAAATGCATCGTCCAGCTCACGCTCGAACGCGTGCCAGCGCGCGGAGCCGATGGCAGCATGCAGACACGCAAAGAATCCCACTTGCCCGGTGTGATGACGAGGATCGACGAATTTGTCGAGATGACACAAATCGTGCAGAGCGAAGGAGAGCGCGTCGGTGTGTGGAGAGGTAGGTGTTTCGACTACGAGGTCGTCGTCCTGCAGGAGTGAGACACATCGACAACCGTTGGCCTGCAGCCGCAGGACCTGCATCGGCGAGGGAACCGATTCCAGCAACTCGACGGGAAATCCGTCCGCCCAGGCGATCAACGCGCGCGCCACCGCCGCCGAAACCCGATAGAGCCGCTGCTCGGCGAACACGCGCACTTCGGGAGCTCGAGAGCGGCAAGCGATGGGCGGTATGCGCGGGCCTTGATGAAACAGCCTTCCCGATCGCGCTTTGACCTGGGTCAATACGAACGCGCAGACGCGGGCGGCTGGCGAACGGACGCGTTTCGCATCGGAATGCAACTCGACCTATACTCCTGCCCCCTCGCGTACCGGAGTCGAACATGAAAGACAAGATCGCCATCTTCTGGCCGGGAGACGCGCGCGATATTCCGAATCAGCTTGCCCAGCCCAACATCGAAGACGCGACCGCCAAGCTCGAAGAGGCGCTGAAGCGGCTCGGGCGTGCGCCCTACCGCGTGCCGGGCATTCTGTCGAAACCGCATCACGCCATCGAGAAGCTCGGTCCGATCAGCGATCCGATGATCGGCGTGTGCGTCCATTGGCTGTACGCGCCGCACACCTGCGACGGGGTGGTGGGCAAAGACAACCCGCTCTTGCTCGCCAGCAACTTCTCGGGACGTTGGCCCGGGCTCGTCGGGCTGCTCAACACAGGTGCTTCGCTGGAAAGCCTCGGTCGCCCTTTCTCGCGCGTGTGGACCGATGCCGCCGATTGGACGGCCGACGCGACGTTCATGGAACGGCTCTCGGAATGGTGCAACACCGGTCGAATCGGCTATGGCGAAAGCGAAATCGCCTATCACGCCGCGATATCGGAAGAGGCCGCCGTCCTGGCGCGAGAAGTGGCCGACGAAATTCGGCGCCGGCGCGTCCTGATCTTGATGCTAGGCGACACTTCGATGGGCATGATCAACGGTTACTTCGGTCCGCGTCTGCTCCATCGCTACGGATTCGCCGAGCACAAGGTGGATCAGGCCTGGATCATCGATCGCGGCCGCCGCATCGACGACAAGCGAATCGAGGCGGCGTTTGCGTTCATCAAGGAGAAAGGGGTCGAGTTTCACTGGCGCGAGGGCAATGCCAAGGACTTCGAGGAGCGCGCGACGCGCGAGCAGCTTCGTGACTATCTGGTCGTGCTGGACATGCTCGGCGAATTCCGAGCGGATTGCTTGGGCTGGCAGTACCAGCTCGGGCTCATCCCGTTGCGCCCCCCCTCCGACCTCGCCGAAGGGCTGTTGAACGGGACGTGCCGCCCGGAATCGAGCGGGGACACCGTCGCCACCGCCACCGAAGCCGATCAGGGCAATGTCATCCCGATGGAGCTCATGAAACGCCTGCTCAAGAAAAAAGGGCTACACCAGGCGGTGATGTTCCACGATGTCCGCTGGGGCGCCGAGCACGAGGGCCGTTTCCTTTGGGTTTTGCTCAACTCGGGGTCCTGTGGACCTTACGCGTTCAATCACGATCCGGACACCCTGAAGGGGGCACATTCGTATCGCCAGCCGTCTCTCTATTTCCCCACCCCGGGAGGTACGCTCGCCGGTGAAAGTCTGCCCGGCAAGATGACCTGGGCGCGGGCGTACATCAAAGGGGGAAGGCTCTCGATGGACATCGGCAAGGGTGAAGTCATCAAGCTCCCGCCGCAGGTTCGCGACGCCTGGTGGGAGGGCACGACCCGCGAGTGGCCGTTCATGGCGGCAGACATGGGTATCTCGCGCGATACGCTGATGGCGCACTATCTCTCGAATCATGTGGCGGTCGCGTACGGCGACATCTTCGACGAGATGGTGGCGCTTTCGCAGGAGCTCGGGTTCGACGTGCGGATCCTCGGCAGGAAACACGGGCAGATTTGATGGCGGTCGCGGGCGACACGGCGGCGTACCTCGGCGTCGACGTCGGAACGGCGAGTGTGCGCGCCGCGATCTTCGACGCCAGCGGGCGGCGGCTGGGAATGGGAGTCTGTCCCATCCAGATCTTTCGGCCGGAAGAAGATTTCGTCGAACAGTCGTCGGATGACATCTGGCGAGCGTGCGGCAACGCCGTGCGACGAGCGCTGGCCGAAGCCGGCATCGGAGCCTCTGAAATCCAGCGAATCGCCGGCATCGGCTTCGATGCGACTTGCTCGCTGGTCGCACTCGGGCAGGACGACGAACCGGTGACGGTCAGCCCCACCGAGCGCGACGACCAGAACGTGATCGTCTGGATGGATCACCGCGCGATGGACGAGACTTCGGCGATCAACGCAACGCAACACGATGTGCTCAAGTACGTAGGAGGGACGATCTCCCCCGAGATGGAGACGCCCAAGCTGCTCTGGCTGAAGAAGCATCTACCCCGTAGCTGGTCGCGGACGGCGCGGCTCCTGGACCTTCCCGATTTTTTGACGTACCGGGCGACGTCGGTCGACACGCGTTCGCTCTGCACGACGGTATGCAAGTGGACGTTCCTGGGGCACGAAGGTTCCGAGGGGCGATGGGACGAAGGATTTTTTCGACAGGTGGGGCTGGGCGACTTGGCTGATGGCGGGTTCGCCAAGATCGGGAAAATCGTGCGGCCGATGGGGGAGAAGATCGGCGGGCTCACTGCGAAGGCAGCTGTCGAGCTCGGCCTTGCACCGGGGACCCCGGTCGGCGTTTCGATCATCGACGCGCATGCAGGTGGGCTCGGCCTGTTGGGCGTTCCATTGGACGGCGTCTCGCCGACCGAGGCATCGCTCGACCAGCGGCTCGCCCTGATCGGCGGCACCTCGAGCTGCCACATGGCAGTGTCCGTCGAACCGCGATTCATACCGGGGATTTGGGGACCCTATCGTTCCGCAATGGTTCCCGGCATGTGGTTGACGGAAGGCGGGCAGTCGGCAACCGGTGCGCTCATCGACCACACGATCCGCTCGCATGCGCGTGCGCGCGAGCTTTTGGAGCAAGCCGAGCGAGAGGGCACCGGCGTCTATGCGCTTCTCAACGCGAGGCTCGAGCAGCTCACCCAACGCGAACGGCTCGCCTTCATGGGCGAGCTCACGCGTCATCTACACGTGCTGCCCGACCACCACGGCAACCGGTCTCCTCGCGCGGATCCGACCTCGAGGGGCATTGTGGCCGGGCTCAAGCTGAGCGACACGACCGACAGCCTCGCGCTGCTCTATCTTGCGACCGTGCAAGCCATCGCCCACGGCACCCGGCACATCATCGACGCGATGAACGCCAAAGGCTACGCCGTTCGGACCATCGTCGCGTGCGGCGGCGATACCAAAAATCCGGTCTTCGTCCGCGAGCACGCCGAAGCGACCGGCTGTCGCGTCGTGCTGGCCAAAGAGCCCGAGGCGGTCCTGCTCGGGGCGGCCATGCTGGGTGCGGTCGCTTCGAGCCGCTATCCGTCGCTGCTCGCGGCGATGGCCGCAATGAACGAGGCCGGAACCATCGTCGAGCCGAGCGGGGGGGAGGTGGCGCGGTTTCATGAAGGGAAGCACCGCGTCTTCCATCGCATGTACGATGACCAGCTCGCCTACCGCGCCATCATGAGCTGAGATCCTGCGATGCTGCCCTCCCTCGAAAGCCTGCAGTGCTTCGAACGGGCGGCGCGGCTGCTCAATTTTCGCAAGGCGGCGCGCGCGGTGGGCCTCACCCCCGCCGCCTTCGGCCAGCGCATTCAGAGGCTCGAGGATCAGTTGGGGGTCAAACTCTTCGTGCGCACGACGCGATCGGTGCACTTGACCGAAGCCGGGACGGCGCTGATCGAACCGGCCGAACGTTGCCTGCGCGTCGCCGAGGAAACGATGCGCGCTGCGCGCGGCGACAAGGCCCCCCCTCCGATGGATCTCGTTCTCGGCACTCGGCAGGAGCTCGGGCTCAGCTGGATCTTGCCCCAGCTGGACCGATTGGAAAGAGCGCGTCCCTGGCTGCAGATGCACCTTTACTTCGGCTCCGGGTCCGACCTGTTGCTTCGCGTGCGGACCATGGAGATCGATTGCGCCGTGACGTCGAGCCGGTTCAGCGATCCCAAGCTCGATGCCCTCCGTTTGCATCGAGAGGACTACGTCTTCTGTGGCTCGAGTGATCTACTGCGGCGAAAGCCTCTCAAGAAAGCGGACGACACGAAGCGACACAACCTGCTCGATACGTCGGCGGAGGTGCCGCTTTTTCGATATTGGAAGGACGCGCCGCGCGGCGGCGATCGCCTTCGTTTCGCGCGTGGGATTTGGCTGGGGAGCATCGAAGCGATTCGGCAGAGGATGCTGGCTGGGATCGGCGTCGGCGTGTTGCCGGAGTATCTGGTTCGGCAGGATCTGAAAACGGGGCGGCTCCGCCGTATTTTTCCGGGCGTGCAGCCGCTCCACGACTACTTTCGGCTCGTGTTCCGGGTCGACGACCCGCGGCGCCACGTCTTCGAGAGCCTGAGCGTTTCGCTGCTCGAGTCGCCGTTGCAGTAGCGATGGTCAAGACGGAACGATGACCCCGCGCAATGCAGCCGAGATCGCAATCGGTGTGGCAGGTATCGTCGTTCTCGCCACCAGCATTCCACATCTGTCGGGGCGGTCGCATTCGCTCTCGTTGGCACGTCGCCAGATCCGGTTCTTCGCTGGATGGGCGTCGTCTATCCCGTTCTTTTTGCCGTCGCGGGCGCAGTTTGGGGTCGTCGGTGTTCTTCACCTTCTCTGCCTCATCACCGTCTCCACGTATTCGGACTCGCCCGCGAGATGCTCGTCGCCGTCCGCGACGCCCACATTCGCGACGCTAAGCTCCGGGACGAAGCCCTTCGCGCCGCGAAGGGGACGTGTCTCAACTGCGCGGAGGGCGCCGGTCGCGTCACCCGGGCGGACAAAGCCCGCGCGTTTACCGTCGCGCGCGGCGAAGCCGTCGAAGCTGCCGCCGCCATCGAGATCGCCGCTCTTCTCGGCGACGCGCGGGCGGAAGATGCCGAGCGGGTGGCCGTGCTAGCGGACCGTGTCGTCGCGATGCTCACACGGCTGATCCGCTAGCGCGGAGGGGGCTACCGCGGTCGCGCGACCCGCGTGACATCGCCCCTGCGTGTGAGATGCTGTATCGCGAAGGGGCGATGGCGCGCGCGTGCGCGAGGGCGGGATCACGACGCGAAAGGCGAGGGGTCGGGGTCGGGGTCGCGGTCGACGGGGTCGCGGTCGCGGCCCGCGGTCGGGCGGAAGTCGTGCTTCGACCCCATCAGGCCACCCCCCTACGACAATCGATCGACCCCCCGTGGCGCAGCGCGTGCACCCTCTCCCACCAAGGCAGAAAAAATGTTTCGAGCAAGCACAGTAGGGGTCGATCCGTTCGAGGCGCGGCCGGAGGAGTCGGGTCGAGAGCGCGGTCATGCTGGCGTTCCTTCCAGAAGCCGAACCAACATTCGTGAGTGGTGCGAAACCCGCGCTCACCCAGCATGTAGGGCGAGCGGCGAGTGCATCTGCGGTCTGATCCGCTACGACGAATAGCGGACTCGGCACCCCCTACACTCAGAACCCCAGGTCGGAGGGGCTGCACTCGTCGAAGTTGTCGATGATCAAATCGGCATCGGCATACCGCGAACGATCCATGTGTGGATCTGGCACGGCGATGACACGCATGCCCGCGGCGAGCGCAGCCGCCACGCCGAGTGGCGAGTCCTCGAAAACGACGCAGCTCGAGGGGCTTGCCTCGAGCTCGCAGGCTGCGACGAGGAAAATGTCGGGCGCCGGCTTGCCCCGCTTGACGCGAGGATCGTCACCGCAAACGATCGCGCCGAAAATCGAGAACCACGCTCGGTGAAGTTGCGTCTTGATGGCGAACAAACGCGTGTCGGTGCTCGTCGCGACGCCGAGTGGCACGTTTCGGCGGTGAAGCTCGCGTGTGAACGACTCAGCCCCCCGGATGGCTCCCGCCCCGGCCAGGAGCGCTTCGAGCCGTGGTTGTCTCTGCGCGAGGTATTCCTCGGGCCGCAGCGGTAGGTCGAGCGCGCCGACTAGATATTCGGCAGAATCCATCGCACGGCGCCCGATCATGTCCGCCTTTACCGACCAGTCGAAGACCTTACCGTGCTGGGCCGCAATGGCCCCGGTCACCTCCGTGTAGATCGGCTCGGTGTCGAGCAACACGCCATCCATGTCGAAGATCACGTGGCGAACTGGGGAACGCAGCTTCAAAGCCTACCTGTCGAACGACCTGAAAATCTCAAGTGCGGAGCGCCGTCAGCGCGGCGATGATTTCGCCGGCGTGACCCGCTGGGTTCACGTCGGGAAACACCTTGGCGATCTTGCCCTGCCGATCGATGATGAAAGTCACTCGCTTGGCGTGACCCATCCTGATCGGTACGCCGTAGGCCTTCGCGATCTTTTCGTCGGTGTCGGGCAGCAACATGAATGGCAGCTGATACTTTTGCGCGAAGGCGACGTGCGACGTATTGTCGTCGGTGGAGACTCCGAGCACCACCGCGCCCGTCTCTTGGATTTTTTGCCAGGCGTCGCGGATCTCGCACGCCTCTTTGGTGCACCCGGGCGTGTCGTCTTTCGGATAGAAATACAAGACGACCGGTTTGCCTTTCAGAGCGGCGAGGCTCACGTGCATGCCGTCGTGCGCGGTCACTTCGATCGCGGGAGCGGTCGATCCCACAGGCAGGAGCTCGGCCGGCGCCGAAGCGGTGGAACCGCTTTGGGGCTTGTCGGCTCGGCTGCACGCGCCGAGAACGCAAGCCAACACAAGGCTCAACCAGTAGAGAGATTTCATGGCCGAAACTCTGGGCCCCTCCTACCACAAAGCAAGTATTTTCGTCGAATTGACGAACCTTCGATCGGCAAGTAACGCCAATAACGGACAGAGGCAGGCACATGCGAATCGTCGTTCTCGACGGGTTCTCGGTCGACCAGGGAGAGCTCGGCTGGGAGGAAGTGGAAAAGCTGGGCGAACTCACGGTCTACCCGCGTACGCATCCACCCGAGGTGCGCGAGCGCGCCGCGGGCGCCGATGCGTTGCTCACGAACAAAGTGCCCCTCACGGGCCGAGACATCGAAGCGTTGCCCGCGCTGCGTTACATCGGCGTCTTGGCGACCGGAACCAACGTGGTCGATTTCGAAGCATGCCGACCGCGCGGCATCGCGATCACCAACGTGCCTGGCTACTGCGCGAGCGCAGTCGCCCAGTTCGTCATCGCGCTCTTGCTCCACTTCATCGAGGACTTGCCGACTTATTTCGAGCGCGTGAAAAAAAACGGCTGGGCCGAAGCACCCGATTGGTGTTGGTTCTTGCGGCGGCGCGTCGAGCTCAGCGAAAAGACCATGGCCGTCCTCGGTCTCGGCAGCATCGGTGGCAAAGTGGCCGAAATCGCCGGCGCGCTCGGCATGAACGTGCTCGCCGCGGCGGTGCCGGGTGGAACGCAGGCCGGACGTGTTCCTCTTGCAACGGCGCTCGAGAAAGCCGACGTCGTGAGCTTGCACTGCCCGCTCACCGAGGAGACCCGAAGCATGGTCGACCGCCGCTTCTTGGGAGCGATGAAGCCGGGCGCGATTCTCATCAACACCAGTCGGGGCGCCCTCATCGATGAAGGGGCTCTCATCGAGGCTCTCGCGACCGGCAGGCTCGGCGGCGCGTTGCTCGACGTCCTCACCCAAGAACCGCCGCCTCGGAATCTTCCTCTGCTCGATCCCGAAGCTCCCTGGGCAGCGCGGGTGATCGTGACGCCACACATTGCCTGGGGAACGGTCGAAGCCCGGACCAGACTCATCGACGTGGTCGCCCGCAACCTCGCCGCCTTCTCGCGAGGCGAGCGGCTCAACCGCGTGGATTGACTCCTTCGGCGGTGATGCAAGCTTCGAAACCCTCTCGATAGCTCGGATACGCGAGCGACGAGGAAAGCGCACGCTTGATGCGCGTGTTGTCGACGGCGCGATCATGTCGGAGCGTCGGAGCCACTTCGCGGATCGGCAGAGCAGCCGGCAGGGGCAGGTCGAGACGTGCGCATAGCCAGCGGATCACCTCGATCTGGGGGACGGGCGCGTCGTCGGCGGCGACGAACACTTCGCCGCGCACGCGGTCGAGCGGCGCGGCCATCGCAGCGAGCACGAGTGACGCGAGGTCGGCAACGTGAATGCGCGAGACGACGTTGGATCCGTCATCCGGAACTCGGAAATCTCCCGCCAGCAACCTTCGGTGAAGTCCGCGGCCCGGACCGTAGATGCCGGCCGCTCGCAGGATCGTGGCGCCGGCAGCAAGATAGGCTCCTTCCGCCTCGAGCCGAACGCGGGCGCGCGGCTCCGATGGATCCACCGGCGTCGACTCATCGACGTGTCCGCGGGCGGCTCCGAACACGCCGGTGGTCGAGATGTAGACGACGTGGCGCGCGCTCCTGAGGGCCGGCGCGATCTCCGCATCCGTGGTGCCGTCGGGGGGCAGCGCGACGAGCACGTCGGCGCCAGCCGGTAACACGTTTCCGACGAGATCGGCGTCGAGCATCGAGACGAGCCGCGCCTCGATGCCGAGCTCGACGAGCCCTGGCATCTTGTCCGGACTGCGGGTCGTGGCGATGACCCGCGAACCGCGCGAGCGCGCGCGCCGGGCCACCTCGAGACCCGTAAATCCGCAACCGAGAATGACGAGCGGCGGCGCGGCCATACCGGCGACCAGCCTAGCACCGCCCAAATCAGGGCTGGTCGGCTGCGCGCCGCCGCCGGCCGAGGCGGCGCAGCGGCAGCAGAATCGCCGCGAAAGCCAGTGTTACCAGCGACGTGCGCGAACGGCCGCGCCTCGACCGGCGAGGGACGTTGCACTTGCTTTCGCTCGACGAGCTCGAACCCGACGAGGTGTCACAGCCGTCGTCGGACGATCCCGAATCGCCATCGCAACCGTCATCGGCGTCCGACGAACTGCCGGAATCCGAGCTATCGCAGCCCTCCTCGTCGGTGTTCGAGTCATCCTCCGGCGCGCCGTCGCAGCCCTCGTCGGATCCCGAGCTGCTGGAATCCGATCGATCACAGGAATCGTTGGATTCCGCTGATTCGGGCGCTGCCGGAGAGCAGGAGCACGATAGCGAGAGCCCTTCGGTCGCAGGTTCTCCCGGATCGACGATCATGCCAGTGGGATCGGGAACTACCGTGGGATTGGGCGGTGCGACCGGCGGCGCCAGACCTGGAGGCACGGGGGTTGGACCCGAAGAGCCGCCGTCGGGAGAAGACGTCGAGCTACAGCCGATCTCGGAATGGGTGGCGAGGAGGAACGGGCTCTTCGGCGGCCCGGGATCGGTCGTGGCCGCGAGATCATCGCCAAACTCGTGCGCCGGCACGATGCCGCGGACTCGCGTGAGCCAGGTCGTGGAGAGCTCGAGGCCCGAAAGAGCGAGCGCCAGATCGGCGGCCGCAGGTCCGCAGCGCAGCACCCCGGCGGCGATTTCATCCGGCGCCGTCGATTCGCTACATTCGCCGCCGGACCCTTGGACGGTCGCAAGCGATCCTGCTGCGCACGCTCGGCCGACGCGACCAGTCATCGCCGCCAGGCGCTGGATCGCCGTGACGCAACTTGGATAGCCATCGGTATCGCCATACGCTGCTGCCCTCGCGAGATACGTCGTCACGAGAGGTGGGCTCGGGTCGGTGCCGCTCGGACCCCACATTCCCTCGAACAGGAGCCGGTGACCCGCGGTTTCCAAGACCCAGCTTTCGCCGCGAGCGTCGGCCAGTCGCTCGCCGAGCATGGTCGCGTAGTTGGTCGACCCGTCGCGCAGAAACAGTATTCGGTCGGGATCCAGCTCGATCTCGGAACCCTTTCCCACCCGATAGCGGTCGGCGCCCATCAAGAAGGCCGTGATGTCGATCGGCTCGTCGATACCGAGGGTCATGAACAGGGGCACCGCCGGAAAGGCATCGTCGGTGATGCGCACCGTGCGGGTGAACTCTCGATCGGCCGCACCCCCGTAGACGAGCGCGATCAACCGAAATCCCCGCTCGGAAAGGGTTCGAAAGCGATTGTCGACGGCGGCCGGAAGCTCGAAGCCCCAGGAGGCCGCAAACGCGCGCAGCGCGGCGGGATCATCGAGCAGGGCGACGTCGAGGGCACGAACCGACGGCGTGAGGGTGGTGGGCCCTTCGACGCGAGTGCGCAACTTAGAAGCGCTCGCGTCGCAAGCGGGCGGTACGATACGCGGCGCTGAAGCGAGTTCGAGCGCCTCGAACCAAGCGTCGGTGACCTCGTCCACCCGCGCGCCCCGCCGAACGGGGAGGAGCCACGCCATGGCCCCCGGAAAGCGCTCCACCCGCAGCGAGGCCCACCGGGTCGTCTGCCAGGGGGAAGTCGTCATGGCATAGCGGGCTTGCACCACATTGGCGCGATCGTGCCCGGAGCTGAGAACGGCGCCCACCGCGCGCGCATCGCGCACCGTGCAAAGGACAAGGCCCAGCACGACGGCCAGGCAGGCTGAGCGAAGCACGCCCCGCACTCGCAACGGACGTGCCCGCCGAGATGGGTCGCAGGGGGCGCGACGTTCTCGTTTGAATCGGCGGCAGGAGCCCGGCCCCGAGAACGGCGGTTGACGGGGACGAGTGTGGTCGCTCGAAGACAGCGGCCGGCTCGAAGCCCACTACTCGGGCGGGCAGGCAGGGGCGTCCTTGCTCCGGAACTTGCGCGCGCGCGATGTATGCACTACTTCCCTCCCCTGCCAAAAGCGTGGCTTGCATGGTACGCGGGATGTAGGCGGATGGGGGACGCCGTCAAATCCCAAGGTTCTAGGCACGCCGGGCCGGTTGTGGCATAAATTTCCGGTACATCGACAGCCAACGTCGAGCGCGGCAAACTGACACGACGAGTTCCGCCCTAACGAGGATCGCATGAGACACGTTCTAGGTTTCGTAGTGTGTGCTGTATTCGTAGCCGGGTGTGGCAGCTATCCGGCTCCCACCGAACGCGTCGCGTCTGCGGAGGCGGCGATTCGCGGAGCGCAAGAAGTCGGCGCGGGCAATGTGCCGCAAGCAGCGCTCTCGGTGAAGCTGGCGCAAGAAGAGGTACAGAAGGCCAAGCAGCTCATGCAGGACGGCGACAACAAGCGCGCCGAAATGCTTCTCATGCGCGCGCAGGCGGATGCCGAGTTGGCGCTCGCGCAAGCTCGCGAGCAGCAAGCGAAGGCCGAAGCCCAAACTGCAGTCGATCAGGTGAAGTCGGTGAGGGGCAAGTGAGCCCGTCACCGCGTCTTGGATAGCAAGGGAGATTGCTCATGAACTCACGCCGAATCATTGGGGCCTCCATCCTTCTCGTCGCGTGCGGGAGTGGCCTGCCCCCGAAGGAGCTGTCGGACGCGCGCTCGACCTACGAAAGGGCCAAAACGGGCGTAGCCGCCCAGCTCAAGCCCGACCTGGTACACGAGGCAAAGGTCTCGCTCGACCAAGCCGAGGCGGCTTTCAGCGATGACGGCTCGTCGGACCGCGCGCGGGATCTCGCTTACGTAGCGAATCGCAAGTCCGAGTTCGCGATCGCGAGCGCCGGTCAATCCGCCGCGATCGCCCAAAAAGAGCAAGCCGCGAGGGAGCTCATGTCGCTGCAGGCGCAAGGTCTGACGAAAGCGCAGGGCGAGCTCACCCAAACGCGCCAGCAGCTCGCCGCAGCGGGCGAGAAACTCCAGATGACCGGCGAGCAACTCGCGCAGGAGCGCAAGGCACGTCAAGAGGCCGAGAAGCGCGCGCGTGATGCGATGGACAAGCTCGCCGTAGCGGCCGCCCTTGCCGTCAAGGAAGAACCGCGCGGTACCGTCATCACGCTGCCCGGCAGCGTGCTGTTCCAGTCGGCGAAATGGGACCTTCTCGGCACCGCACGGGACAAGCTGGACAAGGTCGCAGAAGCGCTGAAGAACCAGGCCGATCACAAGATCGTGGTCGAGGGTCACACCGATTCTCAGGGCACCGAATCTTCCAACATGGATCTCTCGCAACGGCGGGCTCAGACGGTGCGCGACTATCTCGTCTCTCGCGGCGTCGCCAACGACATGATCTCGTCGACGGGCGTCGGGCAGAGCCGTCCGATCGCCGACAACCGCTCGCCGGAAGGCCGGGCCAACAATCGTCGCGTGGAGATCGTCGTTCAGCCGGTCGAAAAGCGCTGACGCGACCACTCGCAGATCAGCGACAGCAACACCGATCTTTGGACGTGCGCCCCGCGCGCGGGTGCTGCCGACATCGGCGGAGGCTGGGGATGGCTGCTCCCGATCGGAGCTACGATTGCGGACCTCTTCGTTGCTTAGTTCATTCGAGACTGCAAACCGAGTCGCGCCAATTGCGGGCAGTGTTAAATCCGGGTGAAAACGGTCGCAGCATCGCGGTCACGGCATCGCGGCGGAGTTCAGGGAGGGCGAACCGCCTGTGGACTCGGTTCTCGGCCGATGGCGCTCATGCGGTCGACCGGCAACGTCTAAGGGTGCCGGACGTGCGGCCTTTAACCCCTACATCCCTCGCCGCCGCCTGGCGGCGTGGCAATCCGCGCTACCCGCCGCAAAGTCGCGACAGATGTCGGGCCGAACGTCGTAAATGGAGCAGCCGCAGCCGCCGTCCTCGAGCTCGTCGCGATAGGCGATGCAACGACCGCCGACCATCTTCATGCTTCGCGCAAAAAAACCGCGCCCGTGCTGAGTGAGGACCGTCAGATGGCGCACCTTCCCCGCGCCCAGGCGATCGTCGTCGCGAGCCATCACGTGCACCCACATCTCGTCGCCATAACAGCAGGCGCCGCAGGTGCGACAGTCGGGAATCGCCGCCGCAGCTTGGGTCACGCCGACCTCTTGCGCTTTGCCAACCGGTGCTTGCGGCGGTCCTGCGCCGCAGCGGCGAGCTCGTGCTCCTCGTCGGTTACGAGCTCGAGCGGCGGCACCGGCATCGGGCAGAGGTGGTCGTCGACCGCGACGCAGGTGACGAAGGCGGTGACACACGCCCAACGCGTCCCGCTGCTCGGGTCCTCCCCCTCGACCTCGACCAAAACTTCCACCGATGTGCGGAATGCCGCCGTCACACGAGCCTGCAGCCGCACGACCTGTCCGACCCGAATGGGCCGCTCGAAGGAGAGTTCGTCGATCCCGACGGTGACCGCGAGATGACGGGTGTGACGCTGAACACAAATGGCGGCGCACAAGTCGACCCACGAGAGGATCTGCCCGCCGAACACGTTGCCGAGAACGTTGGCGTGCGTCGGCAGCACGTATTCGGTCATCATCGTGATCGAAGCGTCGATGCGACGAGAGGCGGCCGGATTGAAACTCATTGCCCGCGAGCGTAGCACCCAACGCGACCGCGATCAGCGGAGCAGCCCCTTGATGTCCACCGATCCCGACTTGGTCGCCGAGAGCCTCTGCGTCAGCTCGGCAACGAATCGATCGCCGCTCGACACTTTGCCCAATTGCCCGAGCAGCAGGATGGCTTCTTCGCGGTCGCCCAAGGACGCAGCCTCCGCGGTGGCGTCGGCGAGTCGGCCGCGCAGCACCGAGAGCGTGATCGGGTCGGGGTGATCGTCGAGCAGGCTCGCCGTCAGTATGCGATCGAATCGGGAGCGAAGATCCAGAAAGGCCGCTTTGCGGTCGGAGGGGCCGAGCGGTTGCGGCGCGAAACGGAGCCACAAATGATCGGGAACGAGGTGCGAGATCACGCGCCGTTCCCAGCGGGGGTCGAGCTCGACCAGCGTCGGGCGAGCATCGGCGAGAATGGTGAGCGATTCCTCGCCGGGACGACCTTCCAGCGACACGTCGCGCACGAGCTGCTGGGCGGAAGGCTCCATCCGCAGCAACCCGAGCGCGACCCGCGCGTCGCCGAGAATGGGCGTCGGCACCACGATCACGTCCGGACGGCTTCCTTGCGCGAGGCGAGCCGACCACAGTCGATAAGCCACGGAACGCGAACGGACGAGCACCGACGCGTTGAAGGGCAGCCGTTCCAAGGCCTCGTCCGTCCAAATGGTCGCACCGGGCCAGGCTCTCCGATCCGCGGAAAACGAAGCATCTTCGGCGCTCGCCGCCACGACGGTGAGATCGAGCACCGTGAGAAGGACGGTGGCCCCCTTGGCGAGCGGTAATTCGAGGTCGAGCAGCCAGCTCGCCACCGCCTGTACGGCGAGAGCGACCGCGACGGAAAGGACCGCCAGCACCACGAAGTGAAGCGGCACCAGCTCTTCCACTGAAACGAGCTGCCCCTCGCGAACGGAAAGCAGCGTATCGACGAGGACGATGACGGCGAGCGGTATCACGAAGACGCGCAGTCGCTCGCGCCAAAGACCGACCGCCGCCCCCGCCGCCGCGCAGAGGACGGCAACCGAGCCGAGTTCGGCGCGCAAAAGACCAACGCCGCCCCACGGCGAGAAAGGCACCTCCGACGACGGCGGTCCGAGCGCGGCGATGGTTGGACCGAGGTCGAGAAACGGCCGCAATGCGAACGGCCGAACGTACAGCGGCGCGAAAAGCAGTGCGGCAGTTCCGATGCCGGCGCCCGCGGCCCAACGCCACGTGGCGGCGCGCACCTTGATCCTGAGCAGTAAGGCCGTCAGCGCGAGCCCGGCGCCCACCGCAAGCGCCACCACCCCGCTCTCCGCGAAAAGGGCCCCCAGAAGTAGCCCGACCGCCAAGGCGCGCCGAGGATCGGACTCCGCCTCCAGCGGTCGTGCGATCAACACAAGCAGGAGAACGAGCAGAGCAAGGCACGCACCTCCCGCGACCGTGCCCTCCCTCTGACCACTGGGACAAAGCGTGGGCATGAGGGCGGCCGCAGCCGCAAGCACGGTCGAGAGTCGGGGCGTGACGGCCGACGCCGCCAGGATCGCGCGAGTGAAGAAGAAAATCGCCAGCCCGCACGCGCCCAGGACGAGCGCCGCCACCAAGCTCGCTCGAAAATACACCGAGCCAAGTGGAAGGAAGAACGAAGCCTGGGTTAGAACCGCCCACAACCCGCCCCATCGACCGGCAGCGACCCACCCCAGACCCCGCAGAAGGGGCAGGTCATCGCGCCACGTCGACGAGTTGCTGACGTGCGCCACCGCTGCGCCGAATGGAGCGAGGAACGCCGCCGCGCCGCAGAGGGCAGATAGCCAAGCCGCCGGGCGCTGCGAAGGAAAAGATTCCGTGCTCAAGCCGGCCCTCACTCGATATCGCGTATTCCGATCGGTGGGTCGACCAGCTTGGCCGCCTTGGCGACGCCGCGAAAGACGTAGTCGACGTAGCTGTAGTCGCCCCCGCACCACACCAGAAAGTCGACCGGCAGAACCCCCTGCGGAGCGCCGGACACGAGCTCGGGATAGGCGAGGCACATGCCTTCCACGTAGACGGGCGCGGACACATTGACTTCGTCGCCTACCGTCTCGAGCGCCCTCAGCGCGCCGGAATGCCGCTCGGGATCGAGCTCCTCGATCGGGAAAAACTCCCAGTCGAGCAAGATGAGCTCGGGGTGGGGAGGATCCTCGGGATCGGAGCAGAAGGGAGCGTGGGTGGGCAGCTCGATGCCAGCTTCCTCCAGGGTCCGACGCAGACGTCCTTTGACCTGCTCCGCCTCGTCTCCTTTCGTCCAGAAGACGGAGAGCGCTTCGATGACGATCTCGGTGTCGGCATACTTCCACAGCGACGGATCGCGCGAGGCGGAGTCGAGGTCGGGCTCACGCCGTCGGCGTTCCCGAAAGACCTTCGCGCGCGACGTGAAAGTCGCACGGTCCTCCAGCGCTTCATCGACGGACCAGTGGATCCCGTGATCGATTTCGCGCACGTACCTGTGCCGTCCCATCGCGCGCAAAAGGGCCCCGATCTCGTCGACGGTGCGAGCCGAAAACGTCCAGGCGAGCATGGGCTCCCAATACCACCCTTTTTCGGCCGTGGAATCGGCTATGCTGCGTCGCCCTAACGCTGGCGGGCCGAAGGCCGCGCCGAGTAACAGGAGAAAGAAGTGGCTCGATTCATCGACGAACTCAAGCGTACCCACCGGTGCGGCTCCCTGCGGGCCGCCGGCGTGGGACAGGAGGTGGTCCTATTCGGGTGGGTGGCAACCCGTCGCGATCATGGTGGCTGCATTTTCATCGACCTCCGGGATCGCGAAGGGATCACGCAGGTGGTGTTCGACCCCGCTTACCGCGCGGAACGAGTCGAAAGCGAACCCATCACCGTCGCTCGCGCCCACCAGCTCGCCGAAGAGGTCCGGACCGAGTGGGTCCTCGGCGTGCGGGGCGTCGTCGTCTCGCGCGGGCAGAACGTCAACCCCAAGCTCCCGACCGGCGAGATCGAGGTTCACGTCGTCGAGGCAACCGTCTTCAATCGAAGCGACACCCCGCCGTTCGAAATCGTGGACGACATCGAGACGCGCGAAGAAGTGCGCCTCGAGTATCGCTATCTCGATCTCAGGCGAGCACCTTTGCAAAAAACCCTGTTGCTGAGGAGCAAGGTCAACCTCACCACGCGTACGTACCTGGCAGAGAAGGGTTGCGTCGAGCTCGAAACTCCTTACATGGTGCGGCACACGCCGGGCGGCGCGCGAAACTTCATCGTCCCCTCTCGCCTCTCACAGGGGAAATTCTATGCGCTGGCCGAGAGTCCACAGCTCTTCAAGCAGCTCTTCATGGTGGCCGGGTTCGATCGTTATTTCCAGATCGTGAAGTGCTTTCGCGACGAGGACCTGCGGCTCGATCGGCAGCTCGAGTTCACCCAGATCGACATCGAGCTTTCTTTCATCAACCAGGACGACCTGTTTCATCTCGTCGAAGGGCTCGTGTTCGCCATCTGGAAAGACGCCTTGGGCATCGACCTTCGTGAGCTCTACCCTTCCGGACGGTTCCCCGAGATGTCGTTCGCCGACTCGATGCGACAGTACGGCAACGACAAGCCCGATCTGCGCTTCGACATGAAGCATACCGATTTGACCGATCTGTTGATCGAGCACGACGGCGGGGGCGTGCCGTTCTTCAAAGAGATCACCGACAAGTTCAAGAGCGGTGCATTTCGTCGCGATCTTCCGCCGCAGATCATCAAGGCGCTGCTCATTCCGGCCAGCGCCAACTTCTCGCGCGCCGAAAGCGACAAGCTGGAGGAGTTCGTGAAGAGCATGGGCGCCAAGGGGCTCGCGCGGGCGAAAATGGGCGACGACGGCGCTTGGACGCAGTCGCCTCTCGCCAAGAGCGTCACGCCGGAAGCGCGCGAAGCGATCAATCGGGCCGTCGGGGCGCGCCCGGGCGATCTCATCTGTTTCCAGTTCGGCAAAGAATCGCAAGTGCAGACGGTCCTCGCCAACCTTCGCGTACACATCGCCAAGAAAATGGGGCTGATCCCCGAGTACGGTCACGGAAATCAGTGGAAGTTCCTATGGGTCGTGAATCCCCCGCTCTTCGAGTACAGCGAAGAGAACAAGTCCTGGGTCGCGGCGCACCACGCGTTCACGCGCCCGCACGACGAGCATCTCGCTCTCATCGACCAGGACCCGGGCAAAGTGCTCTGCTACCGATACGACTTGGTGCTGAACGGCTTCGAGATCGGCGGAGGGTCGATCCGACTTCACGATCCCGACGTGCAGAAGAAAGTATTTCACGCGCTCGGCATCGGGGACGCCGAAGCGAAAGACAAGTTCGGTTTTTTGTTGAAGGCGCTCTCGTACGGCGCGCCGCCGCACGGCGGAATCGCACTGGGAATGGATCGCCTCGCCCTGTTGTTGAGTGGCGCAGAGAGCTTGCGAGACGTCATTCCATTTCCCAAGACCCAAAAGGGGACCGATCTCATGACCGACGCACCGAGTCACGTCGCTCCCGATCAGCTGGCAGAGCTCAAGATTCGTGTCGTCGAATGACGCGCCATGGCGCGTAGCGTCGTAGAACGCTCTGGCTTTCTTCCGATGGTTGTATCGCTGCAAAGGTGTTCTAACGAGAGGGGCATGGCGATGGCAGTTCAGAGCTACGGACCTCAATGTAGCCAGTGTGGGGGGCCCTCGAGCCGTGGAGCGAGGACGCGCAAGCTGGGCATCACGCCCGGGGGGCCGATCGCCCAGCACGCGACGAAGCCGAGCGACACCGACGTGGTGTACTACCTCGCGTACGAATGGGTGTGCTCCGTCTGCGGCCATCGCTGGGTCGATGCGGGGCTCGAGAGCCTCAATGCCCGCGCGGCGGAAGGCGCGCGCAGCATGGCCCGCCGGGCCTCTTAGCTCTTTTCCCTGGTTTTTGCGCTAAAACTTGACCTAGGTGCCCTTCGGGAAGCACCATCAGCATCCTATCGGATGGGTGCCCGCGTCCTCGTCATCGACGATAGCCCGACAATTCGGAAGCTCGTCGCCTCGATCTTGGCGCGGCACAACTACGAGCCGACCACCGCCGTCGATGGACAAGCGGGGCTCGAAAGACTGCGGCAGGGGGACGTCGATCTGGTCCTGCTGGATTTCGTGATGCCGCGGATGAACGGTTACCAGTTTTGCCGTGAGATGCGGGCGGACCAAAAGATCGGCCATCTTCCGGTGGTGCTCATGAGCGCCAAGGGGGACAAGATCCGTGGGCAGTTCGTCCAGCAGACGGGCGCCCTCGACGCCATTACGAAACCATTTGATGCGAGAGGTCTAGTGGCCGTGGTGGAGAGCGCCCTGCAGAAGGCGGCCGAAGGTCGATTCCGTCACATGGAGCCGACGCCCGTCGAAGAAGAGGACATCTCTCTCGCCGAGCTCGAGGATCGCGACTCGGGCACGGTGCCAACAGGCGAGGACGTGTCGAAGAAGGACCTCGCCGGCGAGCTGGCGCATACCCTCGCAGGCGTGCTCGCGCCCGTGCTCTCGCAAATCCCGGAAAGCCGTCGCAAAGACCCAACCGAGGTCGCCGGCGCCATCCAGCGCGCTCTCGGGCGGGAGGCGGTCGAGGAGCTCGGCCCGCTCCTCGGTGAGCTGCACGCGAAAAGCGAGAGCAGCGAAGGCTTCGGTGGCAACATCCAGGTCATCCCCCTTGCGGAAGTGCTGCAGGTCCTTCAGCTACAGCGCCAGACCGGCACCTGCAGGATCACGAACGGCAAGGTCGAGGTAACGATCTTGTTTCGCGATGGTTTGGTGGACATCGCCCATGGCAAAGGAGCCGCCGACGAATTTCGTCTCGGTCGCTATCTGATCGAGGAGGGGCTCATCACCCGCGACGAGCTGAACATCATCCTCAAGAACCGCGAAATAGGAATGAAGAAGCTGCTCGGCGAGGCGCTCATCAATTTCGGTCTCATCAGCGAAGAGGATCTTCGTCGCGCGCTCATTCGGCAGACCAGCGAACTGATCTACGAGGTGCTTCGCTGGCCAAAAGGTCGCTTCGGCTTCTGGAAGACGTCCATCGACCAACCGGAGCTCTCGCGGCTCGGTCTTCCCGTGGCGTCCATCGTCATGGAGGGGTTCCGGCGGGTGGACGAGTGGCGGCTGATCGAGGAGTCGATTCACTTCGACGAGGTACTGCTGCGCGACGAGGTCGCTCTGCACGCGCTCGGGTCGGGAAAGCTCACCCGTCAGGAGCAGCTGATCCTCGACGCCATCGACGGGCAGCGAACCGTGCGCGAGATCATCGGCAACGTCGACGTCGGCTCATTCGACGCGTGCAAGATTCTCTATCAGTTCCTTCAGTCGAGACTGGTGAGAAGGCGCGCTGCTTAGTACATCTCATCGAGCATGGCTGCGGTAATCACCCCTGCGCGAAACGATGGGGTCGACGCGGAGGCAATCGCCGCCATCGACCATGCATGCTTCGCGCAAAGCACGGTCAATATCGACGCCGAGCTCGAGCGATCGTGGTCGCACGTTTGGGTCGCCCGCGCGAGCGACGAGCGATCCGAGCCGCGAGCTTTTTTGTTGGCCTGGCTGGTCGCCGACGAGCTGCACGTCCTCAGCGTGGCTACCTTACCGGGCTTTCGCCGGCAGGGGCTGGCGCGAGCGCTGCTCGAACACGCCATCGCATTCGCGCACGAGCGAAAAGTCCGCAGCATTCTCCTGGAAGTCCGCCGCTCCAATCGGAGTGCGATTCGCCTCTACCGCGGCTTTGGCTTTTCCGCTCTCGGCATCCGGCCGCGCTACTACGCAGACAACTGGGAGGATGCCATCGAAATGGCGCTCGCCCTCGACCCCCGTACCGGCGACGTGGTGCTCGGGCGCGACGAAGTCGAGATCTGAGGCGGCGAAAACCTAGCACAGTCGTGCTAGGAGAAAAAGCGTGGTCAGGCCCGACGACCCCGGATGCAGCAAGCGCCGTCTGATGCAGATGCCGTTGCTTCGACGCGATTCGATGGGGCCGAATTATCACATACTCACCTTCGATGCCGGCGAAGAGATCGTGGCTTTTGCCGGTCAGTTCGCGATGGTGCGCGGCGCCACCTGGGGACAGTCGCCGCTGCTTCCGCGACCCATGAGCCTGCTCGAAGCGGGACGGCGGCCATCGATTCTCATCAAAATCGTGGGGGAAGGCAGCCGTCGCTTGGCTCACGCGTCCCCGGGCGAGCCTTTCGACCTCTTGCTCCCGCTCGGCAATCGATGGTCCCCCTGCCCCGCCGGGCACCGGCCGGTTCTCGTCGCCGGCGGCGTGGGAATCGCGCCGCTGCTCTTCTTCGCGCGCGAACTCGCGCGCGAAGGCGTTCGCCCGATTGTCCTCTACGGCGGCCGAAGGGGCAGCGACCTGCCCCTGCACGACGAGCTCGGCCGCGTCGCCGACGTGCACCTGCTGACCGAAGATGGGTCGCGCGGCACCGAAGGGCGAGTGACGAAGCTCATCGAGCCCGTCATTCGCGAAGCGGGCCGGC
>WNGB01005221.1_pt1 | contig 30646 bp, 24 predicted proteins | sample 5400681 | NCBI WGS metagenome assembly WNGB01 (sample SAMN13153367, study PRJNA577476) | soil metagenome | isolation source: 115 cm soil or saprolite under grassland replicate 2 | place: USA:California | collected 2016-06-15
TACGAGCTTGCGGCACAGGGCCGCTGCATCGAGAAGCTCACGATTCGGTTCGCTGTGTCCTTGCATGCCCGCAGTCTGCGGGTCCTACAGCTCGATCGCGAGCATCAATGGGTGATTTATTCAGCAGCGTCCTAGCGGGGAGCGACCGTCAGCCCGAGGGGCCTCTTCACCAGTGTCCTGGACTCCCTGGCCAGCTTCCGAGCCGCTTCGATGAGCGCCTGACCGGCGGGGCAGTCGGGTTGAGAAAGGACGATCGGCGTGCCAGCGTCTCCGCCTTCGCGGATCTCCGGCATGAGGGGGATCTGCCCGAGAAGGGGCACCCCCAGGGTGTCGGCCGCGAGCTGTCCGCCGCCTTCGCCGAATATCGCCGTCTTCTCCCCGCAGTGGGAACAGACGAAGTACGACATGTTCTCGATGACCCCAAGGACCTTCAATCGGGTCTGCTCTGCCATCTTCCCGGCCCGCTCGGCGACCTTGCGGGCGGCCTCTTGAGGCGTGGTCACCACGAGCATCTGGGCTCCGGGAAGGAAGCCCGCCATCGAGATCGACACGTCACCTGTCCCCGGAGGCAGGTCGGCCAACAGGAAGTCCAGGTCGCCCCAATACACATCTCCAAGGAACTGGTTGACGGCCTTGTGCAGCATCGGCCCCCGCCAGATCACCGGCGTCTCCTCCGGCACGAAGAAGCCCATCGAGATGATCCGGACGCCGTGCGATTCGAGCGGCATGATCATGTTGTTGAACGCCACGGGTCGCCCCGAGACACCCATCATCCGCGGGATGGAAAAGCCCCACACGTCGACGTCGATGATCCCCACCCGGTTCCCCTCGGCCGCCAGCGCCGCAGCGAGGTTCGCCGTCACGCTGGACTTCCCGACTCCGCCCTTGCCGGAAGCGACGGCGATCACGGTGGTGTTGCCCTCTGTGAAGAAGACCTGACGCTCGGGAGCCTCGCCGCCCCCTCCCCGAAGCTTGCTGACCAGCCCCTGTCGTTGCTCGTTCGTCATCTCTCCGAGGACGACCTCGACGTGCTGTCCGGGGTCGAGGATCGGGCGGACGGCGTCGGTCACGTCGCTGTTGATGCGATCCTTCAGCGGACAACCGGCGATCGTCAGCAGTACGTAGACACGCACCACGCCGTTGTCGACGACGATGTCCTTGAGCATCCCGACGTCCTCGATCGGCTTGCCGATCTCGGGATCCAGCACGTTCCGCAGCGCTTGCCTGACTTCTTCTTTCGTGGGCATGGGACTCTCCGGGATTATGCTGATTGATACCGTGCTTACCTGGATAATACGCTCTGCTGGTCGGGTCGAACCATCGGCCCTGCTCACCGCGGCTTGCTGAGGTGCCCGGGACCCGAGATCTCGAGGTCCACAAGGCCCTGGCCGACGATACACGCCATCGGATGTACCGGTACATCGGCCTGGCCGGTCGCCCGGTCTCCGTGCGTGAGATGTCCCGCCGACTGGCTCTTCACCCGAACACCCTCCGGCCCCACCTCCGCCGGCTGGAGGAAGCGGGGCTCATCTCCCGCGAGATCCGAAAGACCGCCTCGGTCGGCCGCCCTCAGACGATGTACTCGATCCGGGAGACCGAAGGCGGGGAGGGCGGCGATTACCGGCTTCTTGCCGAGATGCTCTGCGGCCTGGTCAAGGGGGGCCGAGCCCTCCAGCAGGCACGCGAGCTGGCCAGGCAGTGGGGCGCCTACCTGGTGACGCAGGGCGGACCGAAGCCGGGAGTGAGGCTTCCCGCCCGACGAAACCTGGCGGTATTGCAGGAGGCAATGGCCAAGGCTGGATTCCAACCGAGGTTTCGGCGCGAAGGGCAGGTGGCCATCGAGATCACCCTGCGGGACTGTCCGTTCCGAGACCTGGCCGACGACTATCGGGAACTGGTGTGCACCCTGCACCGGGGCCTGCTGGAGGGGATGGTGGCCGGCCTGAAGCCGGCTCTCGCCATCAAGGAGTTCCGGCCCTTCGCCGAGCGTGGGATCTGCCGGGTGAACGCCGGCTGACCCGCTGAGCTCCGGCTAGGAAGTCCCGGTCCCGAGCAGGGACTCGATCTCGGCCGGAACGGACGCCGGTGGATGGCATAAGGTCCCCACGCACACGTAGGCGACGGCGCGATCCTGGGTCGGGTAGCCCGCCTTGGTAAGAAGGTCGTCGTCGCGTCCGGGCACCAGAGTATCCACCAACCTGTAGGGACGGTAGCCGGTGAGGGCCGCCCAGCGGAGAGGCTCCCCTTCATTCACCTCGCCCACGATGCTCACGTGCACTGGCTCGGCGAGCAGTTCGTCCACTGCCAGCGCGAACGACGCCCCCATCAGGTCGTACAGGTCATACCCACCCGCGAAGATGGAGAGCGTGTCCCGTGCCCGATGTGCCAGGGACTCGTCCCGGAGCAGGCGACCGAGCCTGAGAAGCAGCGTGGCGAACTCGGAATTGTCCTCGAGGGGTCGCGCCGGCAGGTTCAGCGCCCCTTCTCCGGAGTTCGGCCGCTTGTCGAGCAAACCGCCGTCCTCGGCCGCGAGATGGTCCAGCGCGAACTCCACTGTCTTTCTCGACGCATCCAGGTATCTGCCATCGCCTGTGTCCATGTATGCGTCCAGGCAGGCCCGTCCGATCTGTGCATGGTCGCCGAGGAAGCCGCGGACATCACTCGGCGAACCGTCGAAGTAGTGGGCCAACCCCTCGCTCGGCGGCCCCAGCAGTGAGAGCACTCTTTCGAGCGCAGCCAACGCCCTCTTCCGCAATGCCGGCTCGTCCAGGATCCGCGCTCCCAGGAGGTGGGCCTGCACCATGAGCCCGTTCCAGTCCGCGTAGAGTGTGCGGTCCACAAAAGGCGGTTCGAGCCCGCTCCGGCCCTCCTCGCCCAGGGAGTAGTACTCCTCGTCGGCGTCCTGGCTCCCGTAGAAGCCACCTTCGGGGTCGGTCAGGGTGCCCTCCACGTAGCGGAACACGTCCTGAGCCACCTTGTGGAAGCGCTCGCCGCCTTCGAGCGTCCCGGCTGCGAGGTAGACGAGGAGGAGCCGTGCGTTTTCCTCTGACATCTTCTCGAAATGGGGAACGGACCAATCCTCGGTGGTGGAGTAGCGGAAGAAGCCTCCTTCCACGTGGTCGTACATGCCGCCCGAGGACATCCCGTCCAGCGTGTGGAACACGATGTCCTTCAGCTGCTCCTCGCCCGTCGCCAGGTGGCGGTTGACCAACAGCTCGAGGGCGGGGGCGTGGGGAAACTTGGGAGCCGGGCCGAAACCGCCGTACCTGGAGTCAAAGCGATTGGCGATCCCGCCGATGATCCGCTCGACGATCGAGGGGGAAAGCGCCCCCTTCGACGTGCGCAGTCTGGTTCGCCGCTCGGCCAGCTCGGCGATCTTCGTCTCGAACTCCTCCCGGCGGTCGGTCCAGGCAGAAGACACTTGCCGGAGGAGGCTCCGCATGGTCTCAGGTGGGAAGTACGTGCCGCCGGTGAGGATCTCGCCCGTCGGCGTGAGGAAGGCGGTCGAGGGCCAGCCGCCCATGTTGTAGCGCCGATTGATGTCCGGGCGGCGGTCATTGTCGACCTTCACCGGGACATAGGATTCCTCGATCAGCCTGGCCACCTCGGCATCGCCGTAGGTGGTCCGGTCCATGACATGGCACCAGTGGCACCACACCGCGCCGATGTCCAGCAGGATGGGCACACCGCGGCGTTCCGCCTCCTGGAATGCCTCGTCACCCCACTCGCGCCACCGGACGCCCTTGCTGCGCAGATCAGCCATCTCCTCCAGCATACCCGCGGGCCCGGGGGCAGCCTCCTCTGCTACGACTTGGAGCCGTCGCCCCCACTGTTCCCGAACGACTTGCTGGTGAGGCCCGTAACGCCCGAAAGCAGGTTGGCCAGCTCCATCGGGACGACGAACTTCGTCGAGGGCGACGACCCGATCTGCTTCAACGCCTCGAGGTACTGCAAGCTCATGGTGTTCGCATCCACGCCCCTGGCCACCTCGAAGATCTTGCCCAGGGCCAGGGAGAACCCTTCGGCTCGCAGGATGGCGGCCTGCCGGTCACCCTCCGCCGACAGGATGGCGGCCTGCTTCTGGCCCTCGGCCACCGTGATGGCGGCCTGCTTCGAGCCGTCGGCCTCGGTCACCACTGCCCGGCGTGTCCGCTCGGCCGACATCTGCCTGGTCATCGCTTCCTGGACGGTGGGCGGCGGGATGATCTCCCGCACCTCCACGTTGGTCACCTTGACTCCCCACCGCTCGGTGACCTCATCCAGCTTCACTTGGAGGATCTGGTTCATCTCTTCGCGCTTGGACAGCACGTCGTCAAGCGACATGTCGCCGACCACGCTGCGCAGGGTGGTGGCTGCGATGTTTTGGGCGGCCCCGGCGAAGTTCTGCACTTGGAGGACCGACATCGCAGCGTCCACGACCTTGTAGAAGATGATGAAGTCGATGCTGATCGTAGCGTTGTCCTCGGTGATCGCCGCCTGGTGTGGGATCTCCAGGTATCGTTCCCGCAGGTCGACCCGGACGACGCGGTCGATGATCGGAATGATGATCACCAACCCCGGTCCCCGGATCCCGATCGCCCGCCCGAGTCGAAACAGCACCAGGCGCTGGTACTCCGGGACGATCTTGATGGCGTTGGGCACCACGAGAAGCAGGAAGAACACCACCACCGCCAGGATGGCGATGAGCGCTACGTTCATGTCACTCCTCCCTTTCCCTGGCCCGCGCCCGTGTCGGCGGCCAGCTCCCCCTCACGACGTGGTGCTGCCGGCAGGGCCTCTTCACCTGGAGCGATCCCCGGTGCGGGTTCGCCGGCGGGCTCGACGACAAGCCGGAGGCCTCTCACTTCAACGACCCTCACCGAGCTTCCCTTGGCAATGGGCGGCCCCACCGATTCTGCGCTCCAGTTCTCCCGTCTGGCTCGGACGCGACCTATCGGGTTCAGGTCGTCGATGGCCACCGCCAGCTCTCCCGCCATCCCTTCGATCCCGGCGACGCGGGGGAGATGCCGGGCCTTCGTCACCGCGCGCACCACGAACCCGAAGAACAGCACCAGAGCGATGGCAACGGTCGCCAGGAGCCAGGGCGACACCCGGGCGTTCGGTACCGCTGAGTTGAACAGCAGCAAGCCGCCCAGGACCAGGGTGATCACCCCGCCGACGGTGGGCAGGCCGATCCCGGGGTGTTTCAACTCGAGCAGGAAGAAGACGGCCGACAGGATGAGCAGGATGACCCCGGCGAGCTGCACCGGCAGGAACCCGAAGTCGACGAAAGCCGAGATCAACAGGACGGCTCCCAAGATTCCTGGGACCGACACTCCGGGGTGAAGGATCTCGATCACCAGCAGGGCAAGCCCCAGGTAGAAGAACAGGAAGGCCAGGTTCGGGTCGATCAGGCCGTGGAGGAACGCTCCACCGATGCCCATGCCCCGTTCCTCGATCCGAACTCCCGCCAGCGATTGCGTGGGGCAACGGTTTCCCTGGACGGGCCCGCCGGAATTCCCGGAGCACGAGGTGGCAATGGTACTGAACAGGGCAGCCGGGGTGGGCGAGACAACATCGACCACGTGCATCCGCCGGGCCTCCTCGGCCGAGATGCTGACCGACTTTCGGACTGCCTGTTCCGCCCAGTCGGCGTTCCGGTCCCACCGCTCCGCCAGCGACCGGATGTACGCGGCGGCGTCGTTCGTGACCTTGTCGCTCTCGATGGCGCCTGAGACGCCTACGGGATGGGCCGCACCGATGTTCGTTCCCGGGGCCATCGCGTTGATCGGGCAAGCCAACATGATGAACGTGCCCGCGGAGGCGGCCCTGGCGCCCTGGGGAGCCGTGTAGCAGATGACCTGGACCTTTGCATTCAGGATGGCCTGGGTGATCTTGCGCATCGAGGAGTCGAGGCCGCCGGGCGTATCGATCGTCAGGAGCACGGCGGCGTCGCCGTCGGCCTCTGCGGCGGTGCCGATCATCCCCGCGACGAGAGCGACCAGCGAAGCAAGGAGCACCACGAGCACCCTTGCCCTGCTCATATATTCATCATCCCACGCCGACGGGTACGCGAAGGGGGGACGGAGCCATTGCGGGAGGCGCAGGCAGCCGCGGTCCCCGCGGCGGATAATGAGGGGTCCGATACAACTCCGCGCCGCTGGGGGGCGCCATATGCCAGATGGAGGCCCAATGACCTTCGATCCCGAAGGTCCCCTCTCCAGAGAATCGGAGCAGGAACTGATGCGGCAACTGGTCGCCGGAGACGAGGACGCCATCCGGACGCTCTACGCGCGGTTCGGACGGTCGGTGTATACGCTTGGGGTTCGGCTGCTCGGTACCAACGAGAGCGCCGAGGAGCTCACCCAGGACGTGTTCCTCACGGCATGGCGCAAAGGCAGTCGCTTCGACGCCGCCAGGGGAAGGCTGTCGACATGGCTCATGGCGATCGCTCACAACATGGCTGTCGACAGGCTCCGCCACGATCGCGGAGTCGCCCGCCCCTCACTCGTGTTCATGGAGGAATTGCCCGAGCCCACACCTCAGGACGAGGAGGACCGGATGATCGAGCGGGACCAGGCTCGCCGTGCCATGGCCGGCTTGTCGCCCACTGAGCGCCGGTTGCTTTCACAGGCTTACTTCTACGGCTGGACGGCGCGTGAGATCGCCGAGGCCGATGGGATTCCCCTGGGAACGGTCAAGACCAGGCTGCGCACCGCGTTGATCAAGCTCCGCCGGGCCGGCGCCGAGGAAGCACGGGCAGCTGCTCGAGCGGTGGAGGGGGGTGCTCCGTGACCTGCGGGGAGGTCCGCGAGCGGACCGTCCGCGAAGGCACTCTCTCCGCGTCTACGGGCTAGCTCTCTCGCGGGCCCCCTCGACCGATCCTTCCTCTGGGCATTTCCGCCGGCCGTGCTAGCCTCGCTTTCAAGATGGTCGACCTGAGATTCATCGACGCGTTCCTCGGCGATGGCGACCCTGGTGTCGTGCCCGGGGGCGACGGCGAGGAGGACGAGGCGCTCGACGCCTACTCCACCGTCATCACTCGCGTGGCCGAACAGCTCACGCCCTCCGTGGCCAACGTCCGGGTCACCCGGCGAGTGTGGCAGGGCCAGGCCGCGGATGGAGGCGGGAGCGGCGTGGTCATCACTCCCGATGGGTTCATCCTGACCTCGGCTCACGTGATGGCCGGCACCGAGCGAGGCAGCGCGTCCTTCGTCGATGGTAGGGAATTCGGGATCGAGACGGTGGGAACTGATCCGCTCTCCGACCTCGCCGTGGTGCGGGCATCGGCCTCGGGCCTCATCCCTGCCCCTCTGGGAGATGCCTCCCGCCTGCGGGTGGGACAGCTGGTCGTGGCCATCGGCAACCCATTGGGGTTCGCCGGGTCGGTCACCGCGGGAGTGGTCAGTGCGCTGGGACGGTCGCTCCCCACCCGAGCCGGCTCAGTGAGCCGTGTTGTCGAGAACGTGATCCAGACCGATGCCGCTCTGCACCCCGGGAACTCGGGTGGAGCCCTGGCTGACAGCCGGGGCCGAGTGGTGGGCATCAACACAGCCGTGGTCGGGCCCGGGATCGGGCAAGGCCTTGGGTTGGCGGTCCCCATCAACTCGGCGACCCGGCGGATCATCGCAGCGCTCATGGCCGAGGGCCGGTTCCGGCGGGCCTTCCTCGGGATCGCCGGAGGCCCCCGGCCGCTTCCACCCCGGGTGGCGCAGGAGACCGGTCAGGACGCCGGCGTGGAGATCGTGCAGGTGGTCGAGGGAAGTCCAGCCGCTCGCGCCGGTCTCCGGCTGGAAGACCTGATCCTGGAGGTAGACGGCCAGCACACCGAAGGCATGGACGATCTCCAGCGAATCATGGTGAGTGACGCCATCAATCGCCGTGCCACGATGCGCGTGTACCGAGACGGGCGAATACTGACTGTCGAGATCACTCCCATCGAGCTCACCACCTGACTTCGCACCACTGTCGCCGGCGAGGGCGGGGTGTCGCCGGCGAGGGCGGCGTAAACAGCCGCCCAGTCGCCGTCGGATGGGGGTTATGGGGTCAGACGCTCGGCGAGGTACTTCAGTGACAGCGGATAGCGGTACTCGATGGCCCCGTGTTTGGCCTCGAACAGCTCGAAGAACACGTCGGTGACCCCGATCCCCTCCAGGGCACGCCGGAAGGCCTCGGCTCCCAGGTCGAGGAAGTATTCGTCCTTCTTCCCGGCGTCGACGTAGATGGCCGTCATCGAACGCAGGCCCTCGGCATGCTTGGGAACCATCCGCACGGGATCCCAGGCCAGCCACCGTTCCCACACCTCGGTGACGAGCTCTCCCGTGACCGGGTCGAACGGGAGTCGAACCGTGCCGTCGTCGTCGGTCGAGTAGCACGCCGCCATGCACCACTCGTTCAGCAGGAAATCGTCGCTTTCCTTGGCAAACGCGGGACGGCTCCGAAAGTCCTCCCAGAACTTTTCGTAGGAACCGGCGTAGTCGTCTCGGAGAGAACGGGCGCACTCTCGGAACTCGGGCAGATAGCTCACCTCGAAGAGGGCATCCCCGGAGTGGGTGGCCAGGCCGCCCCACAGGTCCGGGCGGAGCATCGGGGTGATCATCGCTCCATAGCCGCCACTCGACTTTCCTGTGATCCCTCTGCGCTGCCGCTCCGGAAGTGTCCGGTAGTTCGCGTCGACCCAGGGCACCACCTCCTCGCACAGGTAGGTGTGGTACTGGCCCGTGCCGGGCGAATCGAGGAACTGGCTCCCTCCGAGCGAGGTCCAGCAGTCGACCCACGCCACGATGCAGGGTGGCGCCTTGCCGCTCACAAACAGCTCGTCAGTGAGCTCGGGGAAGTTCTTCCGGAAGGGCGAGCGGTTGCGCCACATGTCGAGCTGTCCGGTCAGGCCCTGGATCACGTACACCGACGGGTAGCGCCTATCCGCTTCGTCGTCGTAACCGGGAGGCACGTAGACCCATAGCGGCCGCTGGTACGGATCGCCGAGTGGATTATCTCGAAGAGCCTTGCTCTCGAAGGTGGTCTCTTCCAGGCGTCCCTCGAACTCGAACGACCACGGATGCACGGCACCCTCCTCTCGACCGGGCGGTCGATGCTAACAGGAGTAAGAGTGAGCCTACTGAGGGTGAGCGTGGACCTTGATGACTCCGCGCCCCAGCTCGACGAAGCCTTCGCCAACGAGCTGGCCCAGCATGCGGCTCACCGTCTCTCGAGAGACATGAAGGACACCCGCCAGCTGGGCGTGAGTGATCCGCACCGAGACCGGATCACCGTTCTGCCTTGCCGGGCTCGCCAGCTCCTCCAGGAGCATCCGTAGGGCCACGTCCGCAGGGGCCTGGGTGAGGATGGCCGCCCGGCGAACGGTCTGGCTCAAACAACTTCCGGAGCACCGGAGGATCCCCGATGCGATGGCCGGCCGAGCGTCGATCAACCGATCGAACTCAATCCGGCTCAGCATGAGGAGCCTCGCTTGCTCGACGACTCTAGCGCTCGCCAGATACTGGTTCTCTCCGAACAGTGTCTCGTCTCCGAACGTGCATCCGGGAACGACCAGCTCCACGGTGCGGTAGACGCGGCGCCCCGGGGGACGGGCCCGCAGCTCGACGCATCCATCCGCCATCAGGAAGAACGTGTCAGCCGGATCTCCTTGCCGGAACAGGGTCACGCCCGCCTTCCGGGTTGCGGCCCGACAGAACTGCTCCAGTTCCCGCAGCTGTGCTTCGTTCAGGAATCTTCGAAGCAGCGTCTGCCTGAGCAAGGGAAACGCGTTTGTCTGGTTGGTATTCATGATGACCGTGTCCGTACGGGCATGGTTCCCTGGACGAAAGCCCAGCAAACCGATCGAACTACCGTTTGCGTTCCTGCCCTCCTCCACCCTGAAAATCCGCCTCGAGGGGCGGGCTCCGAGCCCTACGACCCTAACTTTTCCTCCTGGATCTGCTCGGCCTCGGGGAACTCGATGTGTCGCTGCCCGTTCGCGAGAGCTTCGGCGACCTCGGCGATCACGGGATCTCCAGCCAAGCTGGAGGCTCCCAGTCCTCCAGGTTCTTCACGCGAAGGAGCCACTTGAATCTGGGCCGCCGGGCGACCCAGTGCCTGCGAAGAGCCCAGGTTTCTCCATGAGGAGCTACCAGCGTTCGGGGCTTCATCCGTTCCTCGTCGTTCGTTCCATGGATTGGACGCTACTCCACACCACAGTCGTTTCAGCGGGAACGACACCGACGGCTCGGCTAGCATGGCCCCCGATGCGGATCGGCCTGGCCTTGCCGCACTACGACTACTCGTTCCCGGACGGGAAGCCGCTCAGCTGGCCCCGTCTGGTCGACGCCGCCCAGAAGGCCGAGGCCCTCGGGTTCGACTCGGTGTGGATCTCGGATCACTTCTTCCTGGACCTGGCCAGGTACGGAGGTTCGGCGGAGCCGGCAGGAACCGTCGAGCCGTTCACGGCTCTGGCGGCTCTGGCCACGACGACGGCGCGGGTCCGCCTGGGAACCCTTGTCGTGTGCGCGCCGTTTCGCCACCCTGCCCACGTGGCGAAGATGGCCACGGCCATCGACCTGATCAGCGGGGGGCGGTTCGACCTTGGGCTGGGCGCCGGCTGGTACGAGCCGGAGTTCAGCGCCTTCGGGTACGAGCTCCCCTCCATAGGTGACCGGTTTTCGATGCTGGAGGAGTCCGTCGAGGTGATCGCGGGCCTGTTCGCCGAAGGGCCGTTCACGCACGATGGAAAGAGGTTCCAGATCGACAATGCCTACAACCATCCCCGGCCGGCCCAGCCGAGCGGGCCGCCGATCTGGGTTGGGGGGAAAGGCGGCGATCGACTGCTTCGGTTGGTCGCCCGGCACGCTTCCGGCTGGAACACAGTATGGAAGCGAACCGTGGATTCCTTCGCCGAACGGGCCGGCAAGCTCCGGCAGGTGGCGGAAGCCCTGGGCCGGGACCCGAGGTCGATCCGACTCTCCATCGGGCTGTATACGCTGGTTGGGGAAGATGAGGAGGACCTGGCGCGACGGTTTCGCACGCTCCAGCGATGGGCGCCGGGCGGGGCGTTGAACGGGGAGAGTCTTGACGACTACGGACGGGAGACGCTGACGGGGACTCCGAAGGCGTGTCTGGAGAAGCTCGCCTCCTTCGCCAGCGCCGGCGCGGAGGAGTTCATCGTCGGCGCGGGCTCCATGCCGTTCTCGGTGGCCGACTGGTCCATGGTGGAATTGGTCGCCGAAGCATTGATCCCCGAGGCGCGCAAGCTGTGAGCTCGACATGGATTACTTGGAGGCCGCCCTCACCGTACTTCGGGAGGAGAACATCGCCCTGCACTGGACGGTGATCCAAGACCTGGCCCTGAAGCGCGGATACCTCGATCCCTTCACCCAGCCCGACATACGCAAGAACCTGCTGGCCGCTCTGGCCCGGGCGGCCAAAGAAGGCCTGGCGGTAAAGGAGGGGACCGGCGTCTACGCGCTCCCCACCGAGCGTTCTGCCCGGTATCACGGGGAGCGTGCTCCAGAAAGACGGCAAGGACGTCTGGGCGGTGTCCTCCGGCGCAGCCCTGGGCGCCCTGGTCAGCTTCGGGCGCAGCATCACCGAACTGGAGCTTCACGACGACTCCGACCTCGACGACGGCGTGACCGCACCTCGGGTGATGCCCGACATCCACCTCATCCCCGGCCTGTGGAAGATCGACGGATACGGCAAGGTCTCGCAGTACATTCAGCGGAGGTTCACCGTCCAGTTGGGGCGCAACTACTTCGAGTTCCCTTACGACTGGCGCCGCGACAATCGGTTCGCCGCCAGACAGCTCAAGGAGAAGACCGACGAGTGGCTGCACCAGTGGCGGAAGGACTACCCCGAGGCGAAGCTGATCCTGGTCGGACACTCGATGGGAGGGCTGGTCGCCCGCTATTTCCTGGAGTGCCTCGACGGATGGCGAGACACCCGAATGCTTGTGACTTTCGGCACGCCCTACCGCGGGTCGCTCAACGCACTGGAGTTCATCGTGCACGGGATGCGCAAGGGCCTTGGTCCCGTCACCCTCATCGACCTGTCGAAGCTGCTGCGCTCCTTCACCTCCGTCTACCAACTCCTGCCCATCTATCCCTGTTACCAGGCGGGTGAGGGGAGGGACCTGGTTCGATTGATCGGGTCCACTGGGATCCCGCACCTCGATCTGGACCGGGCCAGGGCGGCCGATGCGTTTCACCGCGAGATCGAGCAAGCCGTCGAGAAGCATCTGGACGACGACGAGTACATGAGGGAGCGCTATCCGATACACCCGATCATCGGAACGTTCCAACCCACCAACCAGTCGGCACGGCGGAGTGGCGAAACGGTGCAGATCCTACGCGAGTATCGCGGAGAGGATCGGGACGGCGACGGGACGGTTCCCCGGGACTCCGCGACCCCGATCGAGTTCAAGCACGAGGAAGGAGCGATGTTCGCCTCCGAGCGCCACGCCTCGCTCCAGAACCTGGACGCGGTCCTGGTTCAGCTCGAAGGCATACTCACCGGGCACGACACCGCTACCTTCAGGGATCTCCCGAAGAGTGGCATCGGCCTGGACCTTGAGGACGCGTACGTGATCGACCAACCGATCGGTGTCCGGGTCCGGTCAGAGGAACAGTCGGCGGATCTGGTTGCGGTCGCCGCCCTGGCCGATTCCGGCCAGGAAGTGGGCCGGGCGGCCCTGCCGGCCACCATCGACGAATGGCGAGAGGGGGAGATCCCTCCGATGCCCGTCGGCACGTATCGATTGACCGTGAGCGGAGGACCCACGGTACAGCCGGTCACCGATGTGTTCCTGGTGTATGGGGGTCCAGAGGAGTAGCAGGCACCCCTGAACCAACGAGAAGAGGAGATCGCGATGGTGAAGAAAGCGTTCTGCGTCGGCATCAACGACTACCCGATCGATGGAGCCGACCTGAAGGGGTGCGTGAACGACGCTCAGCAGTGGGCCTCGTTGCTCACGGACCATTTCGACTTCCCGCCGTCCGATGTGAAGGTCATGACAGATTCCCAAGCGACCAAGGCCAACATCCTGGGCGGATTGAAGGATCTCCTGGCGGGGTCCAGTTCTGGCGACGTGCTCGTGTTCACGAACTCCTCACACGGATCCCAGATCCCCGACGTGAGTGGCGACGAGCCGACATACGACGAAGTCATGTGCCCGTACGACATCAGGGACAACGCCATCGTGGATGACGAGCTGCGCGAACTGTTCACGGGGCTCCCCAAGGGGGTCAGACTGACGGTGATCTCCGATTCCTGCCATTCTGGCACGGTGACTCGAGCCCTGCTCATCGACAACATCCCGGGACTCTCCATGCCGGACGATCGGCGGGTCAGGTTCCTCAACCCGGCCCTGTTCCGTGGGGGTCCAGTCCTGCCCGATCCCATGGGCGCCACTCCGCGCGCCCGGATGGCCTTTCCCCAGTCGAGCATGGACCACCTTCTCCTGGCAGGATGCACGGACAGCGAGTATTCCTACGACGCGGTCATCGGTGGCGGCTACCACGGGGCGATGACCTATCACGCGGTCAAGGCGATCGAAGACGCGAACTACAAGATCACCTACACGGAGCTTCGGGACAGGCTCGGCCCGATGTTGGAGAAGGCCGGGTACCCGCAGCACCCGCAACTGGAGGGCCAATCGCACGCCAAACATCGCCAGCTCTTCGCGTGAGGGATGGTTGCAGCGAGTTCAGGGCGAGGGGTTCCAGGGACGCTGCTTGCGAGGCACGGTGACGACGATGGTGGCTCGCTTGGCTTCGGCATCCTCGCCGCGGCGAAGCGCCCAGGCGTCCAGCGACCGCATCCACTCGGGGGTGCCCGCGGGAAGGTCCCGGTCCGGGATGGAGGCCAGATCGGTGGCCTTGTCCAGCGCCTCCCCGTACAACACGAGCTCCCGGTCGACGTCCGGATGGTGGACGTTGGGCCGGAGCTCGTGGAGCGCGTCGTTCCAGTCGGCCAGCATCTCCTTCATGGCCTCGCTCTTCTTCTTCTGGCCGGCCGACGAGGCGCTCTCCGGGTAGGTGGGGTGGCGGATGTGCCGGTAGGCCACGTCGACGCCATGCCCGGAGGGAGTGGATCTCCACGTCTGGAAGGCGAAGTCGGCCAGGCCGCCCAGGGCCACGACCACCTCCACCCCGCGGCCCACGAGGAGCGCGTCCAGCCACTTGTTGCGGTAACCGGCGATGACGTGGTCGTCCTTGTGCCGCTCACCGCCGCCCTGGCCGTACACGCTGTACAGGAAGGTGTTGACCATCGCGTAGCTCGTCTCGATGCCGAGCTTGGCCAGGAACCCTTGGATCCTTTGGCCGGCCTCGCCCACCAGGATCCTCCGGGCGATCGACTCGTGGGACCCTGGGTCCTGGCCGATCACCAGCACCCGGGCGGTTCCGTCGAGCCGGCCGCGATGGAAGACCGGACCCCACTCCACCCGAAAGTCCTTCGGCGGGTAGACATCCGGACCGGGATAGGCGGCGGCGAGCGTTGAGAACGGCTTGCGGCTGTAGCCGGGATCGAATGGATGCGGCATGGTGGGTCATCATCTCCTGAGGAGGTCCTGTGACGCTAGCCCTGATCGGAACAGTGGTCACGTTCGATCCGGCAGTGCCGGTGTTGGAGGATGGCGCGGTCTACGTGGACGGCGGTCTGATCGCTGGGGTTGGGCCGGCCAAGGAACCGCCGCCATCGGGGCTGGGAGAGATCGAGCGGATCCGCACCGGCGGGGTCATCTACCCGGGCCTGGTCGATCTGCACAACCATCTGGCGTACAACTACCGTTCGCTGTGGTTCGCGCCCCGCACCGACCCGTACACGACCAGGGATCAATGGCCGAGGGCGGCCACGTATGGTCCCGAGATAACCCGGCCCACGGTTGCCCTGGGGACGGCCGCGGCCAAGGCGGTGCTCAAGTTCGCCGAGGCGAAGGCTGTCGTCGGCGGCGTCACCGCGATCCAGGGCTCGCCCGGCCTCTCCCGGCCGTACGAGGGCTGGATGGTTCGCAACATCGAGCACGAGACCTTCGGCACCGGCCACGACGTGGTCTACCAATCGGTGCTGAACCTGGACCCGGAGAGCCTCAGTCCCTACGCCAAGCACATGCACGAGGGCAGCGCCTTCATCTACCACCTGGCGGAGGGTACCGACCCCAAGCTCGTTCGCGAGTTCGATGACCTTGACGAGGCCGGATGCCTCCAGCCCCGGTTGCTGGGGATCCATGCCACAGCCCTCGGCTCCGAGCAGTTCAAGCGTTGGGCGAAGTCGAAGCACGCCGGAACCGTTGTCTGGTCTCCCTTCTCGAACCTCTGGCTGTACCGGGCCACGACCGATGTGGTCGCGGCGCGCGCGGCGGGGTTGCTGGTCTGCCTCGGCGCCGACTGGGGGCCGTCGGGTTCCAAGAACGTCCTCGGCGAGCTGAAAGTAGCCGACCTGTGGAACCGGACGCACCTGGACCGGGCCTTCTCGGACCAGGAGTTGTGCGAGATGGTCACGGCGAACCCCGGACAGGCTTTGGGCAGAGCCTGGGGGGAGCGGATCGGCAAGATAAGGAAGGGCTTGGCAGCCGACATAGTGGTGATGGCAGCAAGCAGACGTGATCCCTACCGGAATCTGATCGAGAGCACGGAGCGCCACGTGCGGCTCGTCCTGGTCGGGGGCAAGGCCGCGTTCGGCAACGGCTCGCTGATGAAGGCCGCCCAGGCCAAATCACCGGAGCCCATCTCCGTGGCGGGCGTGAGGCGAACGATCAGCATGCTGGACCCCGACATCCCCGATGCCAACATGACGTGGGAACAGGTGCTGGACGCCCTCGAACACGCCAGGAGCGATCCCGCCAGGGCCTTCGAGCTCGTCCTGGAGTCCCTTCCACGCGGCGAGGCGCCGCTTCGCCTGATCCCGGACATGCCCGGCGGTGAGCTGGCCGAGGAAATCACGTCCCCTCGAGACCTCGGGCCTGTGACCATCCCGCCCATCGACTCGCTGGCTCATAACGCGGCCTACCTGCGATGCCTCCGGCCCGACCGGGCGCCGATCCTGGATGGGCTGCTACAAGGACTCGATGAGTACTACTAGTTCCCGGCCGATGCGTGGGAGCTCCGGTTGAGCAGCCGGGCCCTCGCGGGTCTCCTGGCCTCCAGTGCGCTCCTCTTCGGCGCGGGCGGGCTCATCGGGCCGGAGGCGAACGCCCAGGCGTCGGGTCCGTGCATCGTGTCCATCGAGGGTAGACCGATCGGCGAGCTCGCCCAGTGGCCCAACGCGCTGGTCGTCGATTCAGGACGGACGATCACGCTGCGGGGGCGATCAGAGGTTCCCGTGTCGTTCCTGAAGGTCGACCTCGACTTCGCCGGTCTTCGGTGGGCGGTCTCGCCTCAGGAGTTCGACTCGGTCCGAGGGGGCTGGGCGGCTCGGCTGAACGTGGCCGACCATGCGAGCCAGGGCGTCGGGCTCTACCACGTCGTGGCCTCGACGGAAGGGTGCACGGCCGAAGGCTGGATCAAGGTCGTGGGGCGATCACCCTTCACCACGACGGTCGGCCTGATCGCCACGGGAGTCGTCGTTCTAGGTCTTGTGCTCCAAGTGATCGGCTTGATCAGATCGAGGCGAGGGAATGGTCTGATTCTCTCGATCATCGGAGGAATCCCCACGGGACTCGGGGCGCTGGTCCTCAGCCAGCAGTTCGGCGTGATCCCCGTATCGAAGGCATGGCTCTCGGCTTGGGTAGTGGGTCCAGGGCTTGTCGGCGGTGTGATCCGGGCTCGGGTCGCCTCGCGCGGTCGGCGAGCCCCGTCGAGAGAGGTGCCCGTTCGCGAAGGACCTCCAACGTCCCGCCCCGAGCCCTCAGTGGCCGCCGAGCGACCGACAGCGTCGGTGAAGCCGCGGCCGGTTGCCGCGGAACCTCCCGCTCCTCTGGAACCTCCGCCCTCGCGATCGATCTGGAGGCGACGCCGCAGTCCCCGCGAGGACGGGATGACTGAGTCCGCACCACCGGCGGGGGTGGTCACGCGGAATGGACCAGAACGCGATCCACCTCGCAGCGCCTATGCCCTCCTGGAGTGCCCCGGGGTGGTCGTGGCGGAGCAGGAGTTCGAGCTCACCGTGGGAATCTCTCCCACGCCCACACCAGGAGTGACCGGGACCGCAATGGTGCGACCCGAGTCGAGCGTCGGTCCGTACACGCTCTCGGTCCAAGTGGTGGCGGATGGCTTCCGCCTCGGCGGCAATCCTGGCTCCTGGCGGAGGGACCTCCCGGTGACCGCCGACGCCCCCAATCCCACGTTCGTCCTGCATCTCTCCGCTGAGCCTCAGATCGAGCGGATCAAGCCGAGGGCGATCCAGGCGATGTACTCGGTGGACGGCCAGACCATCGGCATGGCCGTGCGCTCAGTGGCCGTCGTCCGCACGCCCGACCTCGTCGCCGCGGTTGAGGAGAAGCCGCAGGAGGGTGGCGTCGACATCTCGATCCCGTCCGAGGAGACGGCACCCGACCTCACCGTGCGGATCCTGCAGAGCCATTCGGAGAGCGCAGGCCGGCTGCTGTGGACCTTCGAATCGCCTCACCGCATCCCGGCGCCCGACGCGCCCGTTGTGGCCGACATCGGCCGCCACCCCGAGGCCTTCGCCAAGCAACTGGTCGAGCAGGTCGCCGTCCACGAGGGGCAGCCGGGCCTGTATCAGTACCTCATGGGGATCGGGAACACGGTCTCGGACCAGGTCCCCGAGGAATTCTGGGCCGCCCTGGACGCGGTTGCCCAACAGCTTCCGGGCCGGCCCCCGGCCGTCCTCTTTCTGTCCGAAGAGCCCTACGTCCCCTGGGAACTGGCAGTGGTCGATCCGCCTCTCGATGCGAGCCTGCCTCCCTTTCTATCGGCTCAGGCCAGCGTGGGGAGGTGGGTGCTGGGACACCGGCGCCCCAAACTCCCGCCTCCCATCGACGTGCAGGTCGAAGCCGTGGCCGTCGTGTGGGGCGTGTACGACCGGCAGGAGTGGCGGCTGGTGGAGGCGGAGGACGAGGCGGCAAAGCTTCGGGAGACCTTCGGAGCGACGTCCGTGGTCGCGCAATCGAAGACCGTGATCGACTGTCTGAAGGGCAATCCCAAAGCGGAGATCCTGCACTTCGCCGTCCACGGCATCTACAACCCCACTGGGCCCAAAGAAGGGCTGATCCTCGTCGATGGGCGGACGCTGGATCCGATGGAAGTGAGGGGAGTGAGGCTGGAGACCGCGCCGTTCGTGTTCCTCAATGCCTGCCAGGTGGGCACCGGGGCGGCGATCCTGGGGGACTACGCGGGCATGGCCGAGGCGTTCCTGTATGCGGGCGCATCCGGCGTAGTGGCGCCGCTGTGGTCGATCGACGACGTCCTGGCCAAGGAGATCGCCCTACGTTTCTATCAACAGACGCTGGTGGAGGGCCGGCATCCCGCGGAGGTCTTTCGGGCGGAGCGCGCTCGGTTCAAGGATTCACCCGAGGTGGCCTCTTCGACGTTCCTGGCCTACCAGTTCTTCGGCAACCCCGCGATGAAGCTCAGCCGCGCCGCTGGAGGAGGGACCGCCGGATTCGTGGCTCCAGTGCCTCGGGCTGTCGAGGCGCCACGGCCGGGGCCATCGGGCTAGCCCGTGAAGGAGGGGACAGACTCCTTCCCGCGGCGGTCCGCCAGGACCAGGAGGTTCACTCTTGGCCGGCCTCGGAGCTTCTCGGTGGCCGCGGACGGATCCAGAGTGGCCTTCCTTCGATCACCATCCGGCGATGACCCTGTGACCTGCCTGTGGATCTTCGACGTGGAGGCGGGAACCGAACGAATGATCGCCGACCCCAGAGCCCTGGGCAAAGCGAGCGGGGAGAAGCTATCCGCGGACGAGCGCGCCCGCAGAGAGCGGGCGCGCGAGACCGCAGGTGGGATCGTGGCCTACGCAGCGGATCCGGATCGTCGTTTGGCCTCGTTTGCGCTGTCCGGCGAGCTGTTCGTGGCTGACCTCATCACCGGGGACGTGCGGATGTTGCCGTCTGCGCGTCCACCATTCGATCCGCGCCCGGCTCCAACGGGCGAGCGAATCGCCTACGTCTGCGACGGCGCGCTTCACGTAGCGTCGTTGGAGGGCGAGGACCGGTGCCTCGCGGAAGACGGGGACCCCGACGTCACCTGGGGCCTCGCGGAGTTCGTCGCGGCCGAGGAGATGGGCCGGTTCAGAGGCTACTGGTGGTCACCGGATGGTCGGTCACTCGCTGTGGCCCGCGTGGACAACGGGCCCGTCGGCCTGTGGCACATCGCCGACCTATCCGACCCCGCCCGTGATCCTCAGACCGTTCGATACCCGGCCGCCGGAACGGCCAACGCGGACGTGTCGTTGTACGTCGTCGATCTGGAAGGCGAGAAGAAGGAGCTCGAATGGGATCGAGCCGCCCATCCCTACCTAGTGCAGGTCACTTGGGGAAAGGGAGAACCCCTCAGCCTCCTGGTCCAGGCTCGTGACCAGCGGAGATGGTCGCTCGTGGAGGCAGACCCCGCCACGGGTGCCACCCGGACCATCCTGGACCAGAGCGATCCCAAGTGGCTCGAGGTCGTGCACGGGATCCCGGCATGGATGGGTGACGGACGGCTCGTGTTCATCCGAGAGGAGGCGGACACGCGGCGCCTGACGGTCGGTGGCGACGCCGTCACCCCGGCAGGGCTCCACGTCCGGGAGGTGGTCCACGCCGGAGGCGACGTCATCTTCACGGCCTCGGATGACGATGCCACGGAAGTCCACCTCTGGCGGACAAGGGGGAATGGCGAGCCCGAACGGCTCACCGACGTTCCAGGCGTCCATGACGGCGTCGCCGGGGGAGACGTCGTGGTGGTGGTCTCCGCCGAGATGGGATCGCCGGACCAGGAAGTACAGGTGCTACGAGAGGGGAAGCCGGCTGCCGTCATCCGATCGTTCGCCGAGCGACCCGGGCTCGAGCCCCGGGTCACCATGCTCCGCGCAGGGGAGCGGGAGCTCAACGCCGCCCTCCTGCTCCCACGTGATCACGCTGCTGGTCACCGTCTCCCGGTCCTCCTCGATCCATACGGCGGCCCGCACTTCCAGCGGGTGCTACGGGCCCAGGACGCCTTCCTGCAGTCGCAATGGCTGGCCGACCAGGGCTTCGCCGTCGTGGTGGCCGACGGCCGGGGAACTCCCGGGCGGGGAACGACGTGGGAGAAAGCCATCCACCTCGACCTGGCCACGCCGGCGCTGGAGGACCAGGTGGACGCGTTGCACGCTGTGGCCGAATCGAACCCGGACCTCGATCTGGGTCGTGTGGCCATTCGCGGCTGGTCCTTCGGGGGATACCTGGCGGCGCTGGCCGTGCTCCGCCGGCCGGAGGTCTTTCATGCCGCGATCGCGGGGGCGCCGGTGACCGACTGGCGCCTGTACGACACGCACTACACCGAGCGATACCTGGGCCATCCCGACGACGATCCCGAAGCGTACCGTCGGAGCTCCCTCCTGGACGATGCCGCTTCACTGTCGAGGCCACTTCTCCTCATCCACGGGTTGGCCGACGACAACGTGGTAGCCGCTCACACCCTCAGGCTGTCGCGAGCCCTCCTGGAGGCGGGCCGGCCGCATGGTGTCCTGCCGCTCTCCGGCGTCACCCACATGACTCCGCAGGAGGTCGTCGCGGAGAACCTCCTGCACCTGCAGGTGGCCTTCCTCAGAGAAGCTCTCCGGCTGGAGGAGCCCGGCGAGGCTCAGCGATAGGCGATCCCGGAGAACTTCATCAGCTTCTCGAACGAGTGGGTGGCCTCGATCCGCCGCACGGTTCCCGATCGCGATCGCATCACCAGCGAGTCCGTGATGGCGCCCTCTTCCCGGTACCGGACGCCCTTCAGCAGGGCTCCGGTCGTCACCCCCGTGGCCGCGACGAAGACGTCGTGTCCGGCCACCAGGTCGTCAGTGGTCAGGACCTTGTCGATGTCGTATCCGGTGTCCCGCAGCCTCTGCCGCTCCTCGTCGTTGCGAGGCCACAGCTTGCCCTGCATCCCCCCGCCGAGACACTTCAACGCTGCCGCCGAGATGACGCCCTCCGGCGTCCCACCGATGCCCATCAGGAGGTCGACCGAGCTCTCCTCCCTGGCCGCGGCGATGGCCGGGGCAACATCGCCGTCCGTGATCAGCAGGACCTTCGCCCCGACCTGGCGGAGGCTGCCGATCAGGCCCTCGTGCCGGTCCCGATCCAGCACCACGACCGAGACCTCCTCCGGCTCGACTCCCTTGACCTTGGCCACCCTGCGGACGTTCTCCTGGGGCGGAGCCTCGATGTCGATGGCGTCGAGAAATTCGGGGCCACAGGCGATCTTGTCCATGTACACGGCCGCTCCGGGAAAGAACATCGTGTCCCGCTCGGCCACGGCCACGACCGCGATGGCGTTCGGCATCCCTCGGGCTGTCAGCCGGGTTCCCTCCAGAGGATCGACGGCCACGTCCACCCGCGGGCCTTGGCCGTTACCCACCGGCTCGCCGTTGAACAGCATGGGAGCGTGATCCTTCTCCCCCTCGCCGATCACGACCACGCCGTCCATCGCCACCGTGTCGAGCATCAGGCGCATCGCGTCGACCGCTGCCTGATCGGCGCTCTCTTTCTCGCCCCGTCCCACCCATCTGCCGGCCGCGAGCGCCGCGGCTTCGGTGACCCGGACGAGCTCGAGCGCCAGGTTCCGATCCGGCGCTCCCGGGGGTGGCTCCGGGATCGGTGCGGTCTCTCCTCGGTCGTTCATATCGTTACCCCTCCAGGCAATCGAGCACGCTGACAGCCGGAGCACCGTCGAACACGATCCGGTGGATCTGCTCGAAGAACGGCAGGCGGAGGCCCTTTCCCTCGGCCAGCCTGGCCACATCTCGGGAGGACTCCACGCCTTCTACGGTCATACCCTTCTTCATCAGATCGCTAAGCGCGTCGTTCGGAGACACGGCCTCGCCCAACAGCTCGCCGAACAGCCGGTTGCGGCCGCCCAGGCTGGTCACCAGGGCATCCCCCAGGCCCGCCAGGCCGTTGGCGGTCTCCGCTCTCCCACCCAGGGCCACCACGAGCTCGACCAGCTCGGCGCAGGCCTGTGAGAACAGGGCCGCCTTGGCGTTGCGATACTCGAACCCGATCCCCTTTCCCAGGCCGTCCAGGATCCCCAGGCCGATCGCCGCCACGTTCTTCGCGACCATGCAGTACTCGACTCCGAGGAGATCGTCGGTAATCCTGACGTGGTAGGCGGGGGAGCGGAACGCCTCCGCGGCCGTCTGGGCAGATGCCGCATGCTCAGAGGCGAAGATCACCGAGCAGGGCAGGCCCTGGGCAACCTCGCCGGCCAGGCACGGCCCCCCGACAGAGATGACCCGATCGTGGCCGACCTCCTCGGCGTACACCTCCGACATGCGCTTGAGGGTATTGGGTTCGAGGCCCTTGGCCACGCCGACCACGAGAGGAAGTGGGCCGCGTCCTTCTGTGACGATCCGGGCCAGCGTTCTGGCCCCGCCCGAGTGGGCGCCCATCACGGCGATGTCGATGCCGCCGACGGCCTCGCCCAACGCTTCGGGCCCGATGACCTTCAGCGAGTCCGGAAGGTGCTCGGGAAGGACAGGGTGCCGGCGTTGTTCCACCAGCGCGGGAAGGATGTTCTGGTCAAATTCGCTCGCCCACAGGAACGTCCGATTTCCGTTCCGGGCCAGATGCATGGCTATGGCCGTCCCCATCGCGCCCGCGCCGAACACGGTCACTCTCACCACGGCGGGCAGGATACTCGCTCCCCACCGAGCGTTAGACCGCTATGGCGCCGTTGCGGACGGCGAAGGCCACGGCCTCCAGCTTCGAATGGACCCCGAGCTTCCCGAGGAGGTTCCGGACGTGGGTCTGCACCGTCTGCGGACTGATGAAGAGCCTGGCCGCGATGTCGTCGTTGCGCAGGCCCTCGGACAGCAGCGTCAGGATCTGCCGTTCCCGATCGGTGAGCTGGGAGAGCAGGAGCTGGGCGTCCCGCCGCCGCTCCCGCTCTCTGGCCACCTGCGGCAACAGGCGGGCCAGGGCCACCCGGTCCACCAGGATCTCGCCCGCGGCGGCGGCCCGGATGGCGTCCAGAAGCTCGTCCACCCCCTCGGTCTTCCGCAGGAACCCCGAGGCTCCCGCCTCCACCGCCTCCACCAACAGCCGCTCGTCTTCGTGGGCGGTCATGACCACGACCTGGGTCTCCGGGGAGATCTGCTTGATATGCCTGGTGGCGTCGATTCCGCTCATGCTCCCGCGGAACTCGATGTCCATGAGCACGACGTTCGGCTGATGCTCTCTGACCAGATCCACTGCGGCTTCGGATGTGTGGACGGGAGGCAGCAGCCGCATGCCGGGATCGTGTTTGACCACGCTGGTGAGCGTGTCGGTGAGCAGACGGTGATCGTCACAGATCACTAGCTGGATCTGCTCCTGGGCGAGTTCGTCCACGGATCCTCCCCCCGGGCAGTCCTGAGGGTGACCTCCCGCCCCCAGCATAACGACGTCGATCGAGGTATCGGCGCGATCGCCCTGGGACAGTAGACGCTCCCAACCTGCGACTCACGCGTGGGGCGCGGGCTACGATGCAACCCATGGCCAAGCCGCCGCCGGTCACCGACATCCGGGATGTCCAAGTCATCAAGCACGACCGGGCGTTCTTCATGTCCGACAGGTTCGGCGACGTGCCGGAGGACAATCAGGCCGCGCTCGGTCTGTACTATCGGGACACCCGGTTCCTGTCCAAGCTGGAGCTCACGCTTGGCGAGCTGAGGCCGATCCTGTTGCATTCCTCGACCGAGCGGAACTACTCGCAGATCGTGGAGCTGGCCTTTCCCACCGTCGTGGCCGACCCTCAGGGTTTCGAGTACCAGGAGAACGTCTCTGTCTCCAGGAACCGGCTGTTGGCGGACTCGCTCATGGAGCAGGTCGAGGTCCGGAACTTCGGCAACGGCTCCCACCACGTCGAGCTGAAGCTGGAGTTCGACGCGGACTTCCTGGACGTGTTCGAGGTTCGGGGGTGGACACGCAAGAAGATCGCCGCGGGTGAACTGCAGCCCCCGATCGTCGGCCACAACTCGATCGTGTTCGGTTACCGGGGCGCCGACGACGTGACCCGAACTACCAGCATCCGCTTCTCCCCCGCCCCTGACGAGATGTCCTCCAACCAGGCCGTGTTCCGGTTCGACCTCGGCCACGACGAGCGAGCCGGGGTCACCATGGAGGTCACCCCGGGAGTGGGCGAGCCGAGATCGGCCAGGCGAGCATTCCAGGACGCCCGCCAGATGCTCGAGCAGCAGTACACGCAGTGGCGCAAGAAGTGCACCCGATTTCGCACGAGCAACGTCCAGCTTTCGCGGTTCCTGGACCGGGCCATCCTCGACCTGCGGATGCTCATATCAGAAGAGGACAGCGGAACGCCGTACCTGGATGCCGGGGTGCCATGGTTCTCCGGTCTGTTCGGTCGTGACTCGCTGATCACGGCCTACGAGTGCCTCGGGGTGAATCCCGAGCTGGCGTGGGGCGTGCTCCGGGGGCTGGCGGCCAGGCAGGGCACGGAGGAAGACGAGTGGAGAGATGAGGAGCCCGGCAAGATCCTGCACGAGCTTCGGGTGGGGGAGCTGGCGGGAGCCGGTGACATTCCGCACACCCCGTATTACGGCTCGATCGACTCCACTCCCCTGTGGCTGGTCCTGCTCACGTACGCCTATTCGTGGACGGGCAACCTGGATGCGGTGCAGGCACTGTGGCCGAACGCAGTTGCGGCCCTGGAATGGATCGATCGATACGGCGACCTGGACGGAGATGGGTACGTCGAATACCGCAAGCGCTCCGTACACGGCCTGGACAACCAGGGATGGAAGGACTCGTGGGACGCAGTGGTCCATCCGGATGGGACGCTGGCTGAGGGACCCATCGCCCTGGTCGAGGTCCAGGGGTACGTCTATCAGGCCAAGTACCGAATGGTCCGGCTGGCCCGGGCGATGCGCCAGTACGAGCTGGCCGATCAACTGGAGCGTGAAGCGGCCAAGCTCAGGGATCGGTTCAATCGGGATTTCTGGATGGAGAGGGAGGGGTACTACGCCCTCGCCCTGGACGGGCACAAACAGCATGTCCGCACGATCACGTCGAACCCGGGGCATTGCCTATGGTCCGGCATCGTCGACGAGGACAGAGCTCCCCGGGTGGTCCGCCGGCTGCTCTCCCCAGCCCTCTCGTCCGGGTGGGGGGTGCGCACGCTCGCTGCCAGGCAACGGCCGTTCGACCCTCTGGGCTATCACACCGGCACCGTGTGGCCGCATGACAACGCCCTGATCGCCCACGGGATGAAGCTGTACGGCTTCGACGCGGAGGCCATGAACATGATCGACCAGCTCTCCATGGCCGGGGTGTTCTTTCCCCTCGCCCGCTACCCGGAGCTGTTCTGCGGCTTCTCCCGAGACGATGTCTCTCTGCCCGTCGAATACCCGGTGGCGTGCCGGCCCCAGGCCTGGTCGAGCGGGGCCCCCTTGTTGATGCTGAGGTCCTATGGTGGGATGACGGCGGACGCCCCGGATGGGAAGCTCTACATCGTTCGGCCCCGGCTCCCCGACTGGCTCGAGAGCATCGAGATCATCGGCATGAGGGTGGGGACGGCGAGGCTCGATCTGGTGTTCACGTCACGGGACGGCGTGACGGCCACCCAGGTTCCCCGCAAGGAAGGCGAGATCGAGGTCCTGATCAGGCATTGAGAGACGAATCTTGAGCGCGAACGAACGGATCCGCCCCGACCTTCCCCCCGTGGCCGATCTCGGGGCGTACCTGACCGTTGACGAGTTCGAGGACGCCGCCCGAGGCCGGTTGCCCCGGATGGTCTTCGACTACTACGCGGGAGGGGCCGGCGAGGAATGGACCCTCGCCGAGAACCGCAGAGCTTTCGAGCGGTGGGTGCTGCGGCCTCGCGTTCTGGTGGACGTCTCGGAGATCGACCTTCGAACCACCGTCCTCGGCCAGGAGGTGGCGTTTCCCATCCTGCTGGCGCCCACCGCCCTCCAGCGCATGGCCCATCGGTACGGCGAGCTGGCCACCGCGCGGGCGGCCGCCTCTGTCGGAGCTCTCATGGTGCTGTCGACGGTGTCCAGCGCATCCATGGAGGAGGTCGCGAATTCCGGAGCTCGGCGCTGGTTCCAGCTCTATGTGTTGAAGGACCGCGACCTCACGGCCGAGCTGGTCAAGCGGGCCCACGCCGCGGGGTACGGCGCGCTCGTCCTCACGGTCGACGCCCCGATCCTGGCCCGTCGGTTCCGAGACGACCGCAACCGGTTCTCGCTCCCGCCCGGGATCGCCATGGCCAACCTCGAGGGGATGGGGCTTCCCGAGTCCGAGGGCTCGCGCCTGTTCGCCTTCTTCGTGGAGCGGCACGACGCCTCGTTCGCGTGGGACGACGTAGCGTGGCTCGCGTCCCTCACTCCGATGCCCGTCGTCCTGAAGGGTATCGTTCGTGGCGACGATGCCCGCATGGCCGTGGATGCGGGGGTTCAGGCCCTCGTGGTGTCGAACCACGGCGGGCGGCAGCTCGACGGCGCGCCAGCCACGATCGACGTGCTGCCCGAAGTGGTCGAGGCGGTCGAGGGACGGGCAGAGGTCCTCATCGACGGCGGGATCCGCCGGGGGAGCGACGTCATGAAGGCGATGGCCATGGGGGCCAGGGCGGTGCTGATCGGTCGCCCCTACCTGTGGGGGCTGGCCGTGGATGGCGAGGCCGGGGTCCGGCGAGTGCTGGAGCTGCTCAGGGACGACTTCGCGCTGGCCATGGCATTGTGCGGCTGTCCCACGGTGTCCCACATCCATCGCTCGTTGGTGGCTCCGGCGCCCGGAGGGCTCCGATGACCGAGATCCCGCCGCCCTTCGAGGTCCCCGAGCGACTGTTGATGGGGCCCGGCCCCAGTATGGTGCACCCCCGCGTGCTCCAGGCCATGTCGAAGCAGGTGATCGGGCACCTCGACCCTCGCACCCTGGAGATGCTGAACGAGATCCAGGGCATGCTGCGGGAGGTCTTCCGAACGAGTAACGAGCTCACCTATCCGGTGTCGGGGACCGGGACCGCTGGGATGGAGTCCGCTCTTACCAGCGTTCTGGAGCCCGATGACGTTGTGATGATCCTGGTGAGCGGCTTCTTCGCCGCGAGGATGCGGGAGATCGCCAAGCGCCTGGGGGCGGAAGTGATCTCGCTGGGCGATCGGTGGGGCGAGCCTGTGTCTCTGGAAGAAGTGGCTCGAACCTTGGATGAGCACCCTGAGACGAAGGCAGTTTTTGTCGTCCATGGGGAGACCTCTACAGGCCTCCATCAGCATCTCCTGGAGATCGGGGACCTTTGCCGCCGTCGAGACATCCTGTTCGGCGTCGACGCCGTGGCCACGATCGGCGGGATGGAGCTGGACGTGGATGGTTGGAGCATCGACATCTGTTACGGGGGCTCGCAGAAGTGCCTGTCTGCCCCGCCGGGGCTCGCTCCGATCACGTTCTCAGCGAAAGCCGTCCGGTCCATGGAATCACGGCGGCGGCCGCCTCCCAGCTTCTACCTCGACCCCTTGCTCATCCAGGGCTACGTTGGGAGCCAGCGCCTGTATCACCACACGGCGCCGGTCTCGAACCTGTACGCGCTGCATGAGGCCCTTCGGCTCGTGCTAGAGGAGGGACCGGAGGAGCGGTGGCGCCGGCATCGGGAGGTCGGAGCCGAGCTGCTGGCCGCCCTGGAGGACCGGGGATTCCGGCCGGTTCCTCCAGAAGGTTTCCGGATGCCCCAGCTCGCAGCCGTGTGGCTACCGGAAGGGCTCGAGGATCGACCGAACCGTCAGCGTCTGCTCGACGAATTCGGCATCGAGATCGCCGGCGGTCTCGGTGAATTCGCCGGGAAGGTCTGGCGGGTCGGTGTGATGGGCGAGTCCTGTACGCACGAGAACGTCAAGACGTTCATCGCGGCCCTGGACCAGTTGTTGTCTTAGCCGGAACCATCACCGGCGAGGGTCCTCGGGAGATCTGAGTGAGACCTGCCTTCGGTGCGGACTCCAGCCGCTGGACCTGGAGATTCATGGTGCCGGTGAAATGAAGGGGCCCCGACGGAGCACTGGCCTGCTGCGGGAAGTCCTTGAACTCGATCGCCATGTCGAAGGTGGCATTTCCGGAGGTGCGATACAGCTCGCCGTGGGCCTGGTCGAACCACGCGGTCTGCTGCATGTTCATCGACCCACCGAAGTTCATCTTCGGGTTGCTTCCACCGGGAAGGGCAAGCTGCCCGCCCGGGGTCCCCGACGCGGCCAGGACTTTCTTGAGGTCGATGCTCATGTCCAGCGGCAGCGAGAGGGTGCTGAAGATCACGGCCATGCGTTTCCCTTCGATGACCTCGTAGCGAAGAAGGCTGCTCTTGACGTTGTAACGGAGCCGGCCCATGCCGAAGGGCAGTTGCTGGTCGAACTTCTTCGTCCAGTCGTCGCCGACGTTGACCGGATGATCGGGGAGCAGGGGCATGAACTGGTCGCTGCCGGGCACCAGCGACCCAAGGTCGCTGTGGGAGCCAAACCCGCGGATCTCGAAGCCCGCCGAAAGGATCCGGCCGTCCTTGGCCACGCGGATCTTGGTGGTCTCGGCCGGGATGGAGGGAGCCGGCTGACCGTTGAACTGCGCTGAGTTGGTCGTCACGGAGACGGCGATCGTGGCCGTACCGTCCGAGTCGGTCGACAGCACGCGCCACGAGATGGACTGGTCTATCTGCATCTTGAAGGGCATCTGCTGGCCCCGGGCCGAGATCGTTCCCTGCATGCCGAGATGCACGGCGTAGCTGTAGGTGGCGTCCCGGCTGAGGGCCAGGGCGAAGGCGGTCCCTTCCGACGAGGATCGTCGGTCGAGGAAGAAGTACCCGCCCGCGGCGGCCACCAGCACGACCACGATGGCCAGTGCGATCGGCCGGCGCACCTTTGGCAGGCCGGAGCTGACAGACGGCTTGCCGAAGTTCCAGGCCCCATCCACGTTCGACCCTGGCACCGCAGGGACCGGTGGAGTCGTCGCCGGGTTCCCGACCGCGTGAGGCTCCTGGTGGTCGGTGGCGCCGACCAGGGGCGGCGCTCCGGGCTGTGGTTGCTCGGCTGTATCCTCCCCGCTGAAGGCGGAGAAGGGGTGGTCGTTCTCGTCCATAGGGCTCCTCGTGGGTTGCGGGCCAATGCCCTCGCGGGCCTGAGGTAAGGATCGGGCGCGGGCGGAGGAGGCTTTACCTGCCCTGGTCGTTCGTAGAGGAGGGCACATGCAGAACGTGAAGGGGTTGGCTGCCCGTCTGACCGAGCCGTGGAAGCCCACGATCGTGGCCGAGGTGGGAGGCTTCCTGATGAAGGTCGTGAAGCTGCACGGGACCTTCCCGTGGCACGTCCACGCAGGAGAGGACGAGCTGTTCTACTGCATCCAGGGCGGGTTCCGGATCGAGCAAGAATGGGCTCCCGACGTGGCCCTCCAGGAGGGAGACGTGGTCACGATCCCGGCAGGGCGGCGGCACCGACCCGTCGCGGAGCGGCCCGCGCTGGCCATCCTGTTCGAGAAGGCCGAGATCAGTCAGTACGGCGACTGACGCGGCCGAACGCGTCCAGCCGCCTCCGCCACCTGGGCCTGCGAGGGGAGGCGGCCCAGGCATCCGGTAGGAGGAAGAGTCGCCGGTGGACGGCCGGAGGCGATGCAGGGAGCGGGGCCACGCTGGGCCGATCGTCCCAGATCGACTCGAGGGCAGCGGCGTCCGAGACCGAAGTGCGCCGAGCCGCGCCCCAGATCTCCTCCGACGTCTGTCCCTCCCCCGATCGCGTAGTAGTTGTGGTAGTGCGAGGGACCCTTGGGGTTCCCCAGATCTCCTCGGCTGCCTGGTCGCCGCCGGGCTGGGCCCGGTCGGCGAGCCTGGAAGCAGGATGAGCAGCGTGTCCGTGGCCGGCTTCCTTGCCGTTGTGGGCCGGCCACCACTTCGCATCCAGCTCGCTGCTGCCGTGCGCAACAGATTCCGGAATCGGCTGGTGAGGCATGTCGTTCTTGCTCCCTCTGGTGCGCCTGGGCGGCACCCGTGGTTGGACCGCCTACTCAAGGCTCGTCCGAAAAGGCCCAGCGGTTGAGCGGTCGCGGTTCGGGAACCCCTCGAGGCTGAGGAACCGATGGGGTGTGAGAACATCGGCCGATGCCAGGGATCGACCTACACACGCACACTGTCTACTCGGACGGGACGTTCACACCACGAGAGCTGCTCGAGCTGGCTCGCGACCGGGGCCTGGACGTCGTCGCCGTGACCGACCACGACACGACGAACGGACTGATGGAAGCGACGGCATCGGGGGCCGAGCTAGATATCGAGGTGGTCCCCGGGGTCGAGTTCTCCACCGTCCGCGAGAGCGAGGGCGTTCACGTGCTCTGCTACTTCATGGACCCCGCGAACCCGGAGCTCATCGCCGAGCTACAAAGACTTCGGGACGATCGATTCAGCCGTGGCGAACGAATGGTCCGCAGGCTGCAGGAGCTCGGCTATCCGATCACGTTCGAGCGAGTAAGGGAGATCGCCAGGGGCGGCAACATCATTCGGCCGCATGTGGCCCAAGCTCTCGTCGAGGCCGGTGTCGTGCCCACGTTGAAGGATGCGTTCACCGATGAGCTGATCGGCTCGGGCGGCAGAGGGTA
>WNGB01002343.1_pt1 | contig 30639 bp, 33 predicted proteins | sample 5400681 | NCBI WGS metagenome assembly WNGB01 (sample SAMN13153367, study PRJNA577476) | soil metagenome | isolation source: 115 cm soil or saprolite under grassland replicate 2 | place: USA:California | collected 2016-06-15
GGATTCCTAGCCGTGGAATACGCGGGCGGTCGGCTGCTCCGGCGCCTCCGCGGCGAGGCGCCCTGGGACTACTCGCACGCCCGCTTCCAGCTCCACGGCCTGACGCGAGTCGACTACTTCCCGCTGTGGGCGCTGGCCGGGCTGGCATTGGAGCGCGTGCACGATCGCCTCACCTAAACTGCGGCCGTGCGCAGCCTCGTGGTGCTCGCCGCCGTCCTGGCGTCGGTTCTCGCCGGCGGGACGGCGGGTGGGGCGCGCTCCGCAGCATGCACGCTCTCGAGCTTCACGGGAACCTTCAAGGTCGTCCCGGGCAGCGCCGGTGCCGGGAACATCGTCTACAAGCTCCGGCTCGTGAACCACTCGGGGTCTACCTGCGCGTTCTCGACGAGTCCCGCCCTGCGGCTGCTCGACAAGCACGGTCGTGCGCTCCCGACGCATGCGAAGTTTCCGCCCAACCTGATCGCGACGATCAACATCGCTCCCGGCAAGGCCGCGATCGCCACGGCTCGCTTCTCGCCCGACATTCCGAGTGGCGGCGAGCCGCAGAACGGCCCGTGCGAGAAGCGAGCATTCAAGCTCCGGGTCGGACTGGGCCCGACCAACGCGTTGAAGGTGCCGGTCAAGCCGCCGACGATGGTCTGCGGGCGCGGCAGCATGGTCTTCCGGGCGATCCACAAGGGCTCCTAATACGTCAGGGGTTAGGAGTGCTGGCGAACCGCTCGATGCCGCAATCCGCGGTCGTCCCCGTGCTCGCGTACGAGGACGTGGGCGAGGCCGTCGACTGGCTGTGCGAGACGTTCGGCTTCGTCGAGCGCTGGCGCGCAGGGAACCACCGTGCGCAGGTCGGTACCGGCGACGCTGCGGTCGCGGTCACCGGAGGGCCTGTCAACCCGGGAGCGGACTCCGTGATGGTGCGGGTCGAGGACTTGAACGCGCACCACGAGCGAGCGCAGGAGCGCGGGGCGCGGATCCTCGAACCTCCGGCCGACTACCCGTACGGGGAGAGGCAGTACACGGCCGAAGACCTCGCCGGCCGCCGGTGGACGTTCTCGGAGTCGATCGCCGACGTCGCCCCGGAGGAGTGGGGCGGCACCTCCGGGCCGCCTGCCGGCTAGCCCTTTCGTCCCAGGCTGACGACGAGATTGACCTTGCCGCCGTTGGGGAGATGCGTTCCCGCCTGCGGACGCTCTGAGATCACGCTTCCCGCTTTGACCTTGGCGGAGACGGCTCGGCGAACCCGGCCGGTCGAACAGTGGGCGGCGGCCAGCATCTTCTTGGCCTTGGCGAGCGGCTTCCCCGTCACCTTCGGAACGACGCACCCGCGCGCGGGAGGCGGAGGCGGTGGAGGCGGAGGCGGCGGTGGAGGAGCGGTTGGCGCGGCAGCGCCGCCGAACGCCTTCGCGATCGCCAGATGGCCCGCGTCGTTGGGGTGGATGTGATCTGCAGCCAGCAACGCTGCGCCTGCGGCGTCGAAGATGGGCAGGACATCGACCGTCTTTGCTCCCAGCTCGATGGCGATGCAGTGGGTGAGGTCGTTGAGACCCAGCGCCGCTCCGGTGCCGGAGCAATCGACCTTCCCGTCAGTGCCGAGCAGCAGCTGTCGCGTGGTGCTCTCGTCCGGCGTCCCGATTTGGGGGTTGTACATCTCCATCACCTGAACAGTCTCTTCGCCGGGGTCGGCGGCCAGCGCCGTGTTCAGCGCTGCCAGCATCGCTCGCAGATTGCCCGCGAACGGACAGGCCGGCGCGATCGCGGTCGGGCAATTGGGGTCGGGGATATAGCCGAGGACGTCGTTGTGCCCGATGTCGATCGTGACGGCCTTCGTGTCGGAGGAGGCGTCGTCGATTGCGGCGACGGCCTGCACCAGCCGGTTGTTGCGCAAGTCTGTGCTGGTCCAGCCGGGAAAGCTCATGTTGACGAGGTCGGTCACTCCGCTCCCGTTCGACTGGAGGTAGCCGTAATAGAGCTGGGCGTAGCTCTTGGACACGCTGCTCGCGCCTGTCCCGTAGGTGGTTGAAGCCCCAAGGGCGAGGTACAGCCCGCGTTCCGCACTCGTGCCGGAGGCACGAGTCGGAGTGCCGGAGGCGCCGGCGGCGAGCGACAGGGTGGCAAGGAGCGCGAGCGCCGTCACGGCGGTCCCGATCACGAGCAAACGTTTCATTGAGCTTCCTTCCGATCGACAGGCGCTTACGTTGCGATGGACGCACCGTGCTCAGCCTGTTCGAGGATTACGGGCGTGTGATGATCGAAGCGCCCGCAGAAAGCCGGGTCGGGCGCCGAATCACCACTCTCCCAACGCCCTGCCTTGGATTATCACACCTCGTATAAGAAGTCTCAAGGCCGGAGGGCGTTTCTAGGTGCTCAGCGACGCGGGGCTCCGGTGCAGACCTAACTCGTCGAGGGCCGGACGCCGCGTTCCCGCCGTGTCGGACACGCCTGAGGGGCGCCAAGCCGAGGCGGAGCTGACGCGGCTGCCCCGGAGCTCGGCGTATCGTTTGTGCTGCAACAGCGAGTTCAAGGAGGAGATCTCAGATGGCTGACTCGGTGCGAGGTGTCGATTACTACTACGTGACCTCTCCAGACACGCCCGGGGAGGGTCAACGGATCCTTTCGACGCTCAAAGACGGCGGCGTGAACCTGCTGGCCTTCCTCGGATTTCCGCTCGGCGACGGCCAGTCCCAGATCGATCTCGTCCCGGAAGACCCGGAGTCGCTCAAAGAGGCCGCCGCGCGGGCCGGTATCCCGCTCAGCCATGTGAAGCGGGCATTTCTGATCCAAGGCGACGACCGCGTGGGCGCGGTTGCCGAGACCACGACGAAGCTCGCAGAGGCGAACGTCAACATCACCGCCGCAGCGGCCACCGGCGCGGGATCAGGGCGCTACGGGATGATCCTCTGGGTGGCGCAGGCCGACTACGGGCGGGCGGCCGACGCGCTTGGGGCGTACGCCAACGATGGGTGAGAAGTGCAGGACCGCGGTACCCGACCGGTAGCGGCAACCCCGTAACCGCTCGCCGCGTGGACGGACGTTGCCATCCTGTTGCCACGCGTTTACTCCAGAGACGACGAAAGCCCTCGTGTTAGCAGGGCTTGCTAGTGATGGGCGGTACTGGGCTCGAACCAGTGACCCCCAGCTTGTCGAGTGCTTCGGCCATCCCGCCCCTAGTCGCAGTTACTGCCTGAATCACGTACCCAAGGCGATTTACGGGCACGACTGGAGGCAGCGATCCGCCGTTGTTCGCGGACGTTGCTTTCCATCATCTTTTCCAGGTCGCCTTGGAGGATCGTGCAAGCTCCACGCTGTGGGTACTCCTGTTCGCGCCCGCGAACGTCGAGGAGCCCTCGCTGGCCTGCCGTCGGTCGCGGCGCTGCTGCCGGAGCCAGCGCGCGAGGGAGTGCCCTCAGAGGCGTTCCCGGTCGCTCTCCGTAAGACCGAGCGCGAGGTTTACCGGTGGCTCGCCAACACGCACTACGAGCACCTAGCCGATGCTCTCGAACACCTTGAACGTGTGCACGCTGCTGGCTGCACGTTCGGCACTCTCCTCGCGACGCGAGACCGCGAGCAGTTCGTCAGTCGAACAGCGGAGGTTCTCGTTGCCGACGACCTCCTGAGGCGCGGCTTCACCGTCAAGACGATCACGGCGACCGGTGGTGCGGTCCCGGATCTCCACGTCGTCGCGGACGGTGTCGACCTCGCGGTCGAGGTCTACAGCCCCCGTGAGCTGCTCGCGCTCGACGCTTGGGTGGATGAGCTGAAAGACCTTCTGAACTACGCCGACATCCGCGCCAGCTACACGTTCAACGTCTCCACGGGACTTGAGCGGTCGATCCCGCCTGATTGGACGCCGCTCGATCCATGGGCACCGGCCAGGATGCTGGCGCAGACGCATGACGGAGTAATGGCTGACATCACGGCCGACGTCGAGGACTCGCTCCGAGGGCTACGCCCGCTCAGCAAGGTGTACCGGCACTCGGAGACGCCGCTGCTGACGACCGTGGAGATAGACGACCTGCAGGTTGCGCCGGACGCTGGTCCAGCAAGGGCCGGCTCGTTCTCGTATCCGGGCTTCGGCGGCTACTGGCCAGCAGGCGTGTTCAGGACGATTGTCGAGCGCGCGCAGAGGAAGGCGAGGAAGCGACAGGCGCACGGCGTGCCCGCTACAGCGCGCGCCCTGGTCGTCAGCCTCATGGGCACGAAGACCGCCGAGGACCTCGCTCACCCGGTGCACAACGATCAGGCCGCGCAGGCGCTAGAGCAGATCGAGCCTCAGGTCTACGGACTCGACGTCATCGCCTTCGTCGTTCGCGCGTTGCCGCACGGCCTTGCTGCGATCCTCACCGTCGCGGATGACACGACGCTGTCGATCCCGCAGGTCGAAGCGATGTTCGGACAGACGCCCTCACGGTAGTCGCGCCCAGCGGCGATGAGGCAGGCGACCTCAGGCGAGAGGACGCTGGCCCATGGAGGCGTTCTCGCTGTTGACCTGCTGGGCGTGCCGAGTTCGCCCTCGGCCTCGTCGCGATCTCGTGGAACGGCGACATTGTCGCGACGCTTCGGCGTCGTTTGCGATTAGCGCTTCACTGCGTACAGCCGCCACTCTCCGGTGATGCCCTTCAGCTCGTGCGCACCGCGGTCTACGAACTCGATCCCTGCGCCGGCAACCAGATCCTTGACCGTGCTCGAGACGAGCACCTCGCCGGACTCCGCATGCGAGGCGACGCGGGCGCCCGTGTGAACGGCGATGCCTGCCACCTTGCCATCGACAAGCTCGCACTCGCCGGTGTGCAGGCCCGCGCGCACTTCGAGCCCAAGCTCCGGCATCGACTCGACGACGGCGCACGCGCAGCGGATGGCCCGCGCTGGTCCATCAAAGGAGGCGAAGAAGCCGTCGCCGGCGGTGTCCACCTCGTTGCCGCGGAAGCGCACAAGCTGACGGCGGACCAGCTCGTGGTGGCGCTGCAAGAGGTCGCCCCAGGCGCGGTCGCCGAGCGAGGCTACCTTCTCGCTAGCGCCGACGATGTCCGTGAAGAGAACGGTCGCCAAGACGCGGTCAGGCTCGGCCTCCTCCCAGCCGCCCGACTCCCAGACCTCGGTTAGGAAGCCCTTGATCTCGTCGTTTATCGCCAGCGCCGCCCGTCCCGTGGCGAGATGTCCTGCTTCTGGTATCTCAACGAGCCTCGCCCCCGGGAATGCGAGCGGCGACAAGGCGCGCGACATCGAGCGGGACGATCGCGTCCTTCGATCCGTGCAGGACGAGGGTCGGGACGCGGATCGCCGGCAGCACGTGACGGACATCGATCTCTCTGTTCATGAGCGCGAGGGCTTCGACCGCCCCCGGGCTTCCACTCCAGCGGAAGTAATTCACCCACTGCTGCGCCTCGTCGTCGTCGGCGAACTGGAGGCCCCGGAAGCGGACAGCCTCCAACGCCTCCTCGCGCGATCCGAAAAGGCGGAGATCTCGCTCCATCTCCCGGCGATACTCCTCCTCGCTCCGACCCCACGGGTAGTCGGGCGCCCACAGCGTTCGGGGGTAGGCGCTCCTGAGCACGAGCGCCGCCGTCCGCTCCGGATAGGTCGCGGCAAAAAGCGCACTCATGGCCGCGCCCTCGGACGAGCCGAAGAAGGCGGCACGGCTGGAGCCGACGGCGTCCATCACCGCCCGTGCATCGTCCATCCGTGTCTCGAGAGTGGGCGCGCCGGTGACGCGATCCGACATTCCCGTACCCCGCTTGTCGAAGCGGATCAGACGGCAGAAGGACGAGAGTCCCTGCAACGACGGAGCGAATGACGTGTTCCAGATGACCTCGGCATGCGTGAGGAATGGAGGAATGAAGACGACGTCGAAGGGCCCTTCGCCCGTGACCTGATAAGCAATCGAGACGTCTCCCGAGCGCACGTAGTGGGTTTCCGGCACGTCCACGGCAAGAGAGTGTGCGTCCTCGCACCATGCGTGCGCAAGCGCGTGAAGAGCCCGTCGAAAGGTTGCACTCGGTTCGTCGGAGAATGCGGGAAGTGCGAGAACCGTGCTCGGGGCCGCGGCTTCAGGTGAGCGGACGCCGCCGAGCCGCCGAGCTTTCGAGAGACATTCCCGCACGCTGGCCCAGCCGAGCGTGCCCCTTTGAGCGCCTAGTCGAACCAGCCCGAGTCGAAGCTCCAATCAGGGAAATGCTCCTCCAGGACCGGCAACGAATCCCGCCAATCGCTAACGCCGAGCGCGGTGGGGGCCAGCAACTGGGATGCGCTACCCGCCCGGGTCGCGTAACCCCACCGGAAACCAAAGCACGGCCTCGACCGGCGACTCATCAAAGCATCGGGACTCGCCGTGAGGAACGAGTCCGCAACAAAGCGAACGTCGCTCTCGGTAGATGCGGGCGCGTCGAACAGTGCCGGACGCGGCCCGAACGAAACAAAGGGAACACCCAACCCCCGGAGACTAGGTGGACCGTCGACCCACGCGTGATCGCCCGCTGGGGCCTTCTCGCCACCGGACACGAGAGACTCGCTCTGCTCGGCAACGTGGATCCGCACCACCTGGATCCAACCCATGGCGGCCGCGTACCCCTCCCCCGCATAGGACACCGTCGCCTCGAGCACAGGCAGCCCGATCGCGAATTCCGTCGGCCAGGGAAGCCCGAGGACGCCAAACCCCCAACGGCTTGGATCGTCATTCGGCCCGTACTCCACCGCGACGCGACCGTTCCGACCGTGCAGCGAAAACCCGAACGCGTCACGCGTCCCGTCGATGCGGTCTGCGAACCCCGCGTCCCCCGGTCTGTCGTCCATTGGCGGATTCTGCCGACTCGGCGAGCGGTCCCACTCGGGGGTCATTCGCGAATACTGGCGCAGGCGACCGTGTCAGGCGTCAGCGTGGGATAGACGACTAGGCCGACGCGCCCGCCCGATCAGTTGCCGACGGCCGGGTCGGGCAGGAACTCGCGGACCTCTTGAGCACAGCGACAGGCGACGGCGATCTTGGCCGCCCACTTCAGCGCCTCTTCGCGTGAGGGCACGTCGATGATCGTGAGTCCGCCGATGTACGCCTTGCTTTCCGGGCCGTCGGTGACCGTCCCATCGGTGGCCACCACGCTCACCTCTTCGATGGGATGCAGCCCACCGGCGAACACCCATACCCCGGCGTCCATGGCCTCCTTGACCACCGCGTGCGACGCCTCATCAACGGCGGGCAGCTCCTCCTCGGGGAAGGTCATCGCGCCGTCATCGAACGAGATCAGATACCGCGTCATCTCACGACTCCTTTCTCGGCCGCCTGGTCCGGCCGCTCAACCCTGCTACGGACACGCGCGCAGTAGAGACTGACAGACCACCGAGAACTCATCGGCTCCGGCCAGATCCAGCCACACGGCCCAGGGGACATTCCCGAACGCTGGCCCAAGCGGCGTTTGCAGGCTCCGGCTAGCTTCTCCGCGTGGCTCGTGACACCTCGTCCTGGGAGGGGCTTCATCTCTACACGGACAGGCTTTGCCTACGCACGCCGACTCCGCGGGACGCGGACGCTCTTTACGACCTGTTCACGGACTCCGACGTCATGCATGGCTTGGGCAAAGAGCCTGTCTCGGCACCCGAGGAAGCACGAGCCATCATCCAAAGGTGGATCGGCGCTTGGAGAACGGACGGGCTCGGTCCCTTCATTATTGAGACCGCGGCTACCAACCGGCAGGTGGTCGGCCAGGCCGGTCTCATGATTTTCGATACACGCGGCTGGACGCCCTCGACCTGGGCTAACGCAGGAAGTCATGGTCAGCCCGAGCTTGGATGGGCCTTGATACGCGCCCACTGGGACCATGGATATGCGACCGAAGCAGCCGCGGCCATCCGGGAATGGGCGCACGAGTCTCGATCAATCGAACGGCTTGTCTCTCTGATCTCGTCCGACAACATCCGCTCTCAGCGAGTAGCGGAGAGACTCGGTGCGATACCGACAGAAACGGTCACCCCTGTACATTCGGGGCGGAAGACAGTCGTTTGGAGACATCCGCCCGCCGCCTGACGCGGAACGAACTCCGCCTGACCCGTCCCTGCCGACCGTCAGCTTCACGCCAGCCACACCACACCTGCATCCTGGCCCTCAAAAGCAGAACGCTCTGAGTGTCTTTACGAACACTCGGGCAGCTCAGCGTTGTGGCTAGCTGACGGTGGCGGCCAAGTCCGTGTAGGCGGGCGTGAGCTCGTCGATAGGAAGAGCCCCACTCTTCCAACCATCGCTTCACAGATGCTTTCTCGGGACGCCAGTGGCTCCCGGATGGCGGGTAGTGAATCTCCCCCGTAAAGGGTGACTGGATCCCGTAAACCATGTGCTTGTGCGTGGTATCGCCCTGGGCGCTCGCATCCATCGACTTCCAGACACGCGGGTCGCCGTCGGGCGACTTGTAGCGCGCATCCATGTTTTCGGACCGCGGCGTAAGGCCGGTCTGTGCCTGCTCTCATCGCGCGCGTAAACGAGGATGTACTCAGTCGCTGTGGAGACGTGGGAGGAGTCGCTCTTCGGCGAATAGGCCTTTTGCCAGTTGATGATCGCGAGCCGATTCGCCTCGCCGAACAGCTCGTCGAGCATCTGCCCAAGGCGAAACAGCTCCCGATGGTCGATACAGATCGCGAGCACCCCCGTCGGCTTGAGCATCTCTTTCATCATCTGTAGGCGCGGCCACATGAACCGCATCCATTTCGTGTGCCGCGCTCCGTCGTCCGCCCTCACCCAGTCGCCGAGACCAGGATCGTTGGGGTCCTCCTCCCAGCGGTCGTTGTAGCGCCAGTCGTTGCCGGTGTTGTAGGGCGGGTCAGTGAGGATCAAGTCGACCTGGTTACGCTCCCGGAAGAGCGTCGCCATCGCTTGGAGGTTGTCGCCCTCAATCACCAGATTGCGAGCCTGCTCCTCTTCCGAGCCGATCGAGTACTTCTTGATCGTTGTCGCAGCGCGCGGACGAACCCGCCGATAGAGCTTCCGAGCGTTTGCCTTGCCCGAGAAGTCAATCCGGATGCCGCCCTCGCTCGTAGCTTCGAGCAGCTCGACCAGCTCGTCTCGGGTCAGATCCACCAATCGAGACGAATTGGGCACTTGGCGGACTGCTCCGGCAGACACCGACGCCGAATATACGCGAGACGCCGGAACGCACAACTCGCCTCGGGATCATCGAGGTCGTCGGTTGCGTGACCACGACGGCATGGTCGCGCTCATCGTCTACGTGTCGGGCTCGAGCTGTCCCAGTAGTCGCATTTGAGCAAGTCAACCGGCATGCCCCTCAACCTGCCGGGCATGCGGACGGGGTGCCGAGCTTTCCAAAAAGCTTTCCAAGCGGGCTCCCGACACCCGCAGGGTTGAGGCGCGACCCTGGAAAACCCGCGGTTACCAGGAATCTTGTCCTATGGGCGGTACTGGGCTCGAACCAGTGACCCCCAGCTTGTCGAGCTGGTGCTCTCCCAACTGAGCTAACCGCCCCGGTCGATGGTGACGATAGCGAATTCGCCTAGAAGATTTCCGGGCACCACGGGTGCCGGTCGGAGCGGAATAGTGCATCGGCCCGCGCCAGTCCACCCTTGCGCAGCTCCTCCACCCGGCCCGCTCGCTCGAGCTCCGCGAACGTGAACCCGCCGAGATACGCCGAGCCGAGCATGTCGACGTCCAGCCGCAGGTCCGGCGCCGCCTTCGTGCGCTCCACCCCGCCCGGGCCGACCTCCCAGCGCCCTTCGTTCCACGGGCAGAAGGCATCGACGACGTCGAGCACGACGGAGCCGTCCCCCGCGTAGCCGCGCGCCGACAGCGCCGCGCCCACGTCCACGAGGCGCGCCCACAGCGCCTCGGCGCCGACCCAGCCCATCCTCCTCGGCTCGGCTAGCAACAGGAACAGCGGATGATCCGGAGGCATGAAGATGGCGCGAACCGTCTCGACCCAGTCGACGTCGAGGATGAAGCGCCAGATGTCCCGGGTCGCAGCGGGAGTCGCCCCGAACGCCTCCCCGACCTGGAGGACGGTCCGCGAGATGCCGTGCTCCATCTCGAACTCCATGCGGTAGGTCGCGTACGCCTCGGGTGTCCCGTCGATCTCGAGGATCACCCGCATCTGCTCGCCCTTCGCCCACGGGCCGCTCGAGAGCCTGCGCACCTCCCACCACTCGCGCGTGCGGCTCAGCATCCCGGGCGTCTGGGCCTGTACGCGGTCGTAGATCGGAGGCATCAACTCGAGCGCCTCGTCGTACGAGACCATCCGAGCGCGCCCGACCGGATCGGGCGCGGCATAGAAACCGGCGTGCGCATGCGGCAGCGCGATATCGCCCGAGATCGACGCGAGCCCGTAGCCGTACCGCCTGTAGATCGCGCCCTCGGAGGCGTACAGGGTCGCCAGCGCTTCGCCACGCTCGTGGGCGTCGTCGAGCTGCTTGCGCATCAACCCGTGAAGGATTCCGCGCCGGCGATGCGTCGGAAGCACGCCGACCGCGACGACACCGGCCGTGGGGACCTGGTGAGGGCCCGGGACGGTGGTGTCGAACAGGTACGCCCCCGCCCCGCCCACGATCGAGCCGTCTTCGACGGCCGCGTGGACGCGCTCGGCCGGGAGGATGCGCGACATCCTCTCCAGGTCCTCCTCGCTCGCGACGCGGCCGAAGTAGTGCCAGATCGGGTTCAGCGAGGCGGCCAGCTCGTCCGGCCGGGACGTGCGGAACTCAAGGCTCACGGGAGGATCTTCTCAACGCCGCTGACCTTGTCGACGCCCTTGTCGACCCGCGCCCGGTCGAGGCCGGGCCCACCGCTGACCGTGTCCTTGCGGTGATCGCTCGCAAGGAGCAGGTCGTTGCCCGCGCCCCCGTCGATCACGTCCTTCCCCGGCCCGCCCTCGACGACGTCGTTGCCTGCGAGGCCGCTGGCCCGATCGCCTCCCGCGAAGGCGCAAAGCACGTCCCCGCCCTTCGTTCCCTTGAGCAAGTCCGCCGCCACCGTGCCGGTGATGGTGCACGTGCGCCCGTTCGATGCATGCTTCGGCGCGCGCGGAACGAGCAGGTGCTGGTTCGAGCCGTCCGCGTTCATGACCCAGAGGTCGCCGTTGTAGATCCCGCGGCCGCGGCTGCTGCCGAAGAGGATCGAGTTGCCGTCAGGCGTGTAGACAGGCGTGATGTCCTCGGCAGGATCGGTCGTCCGCCGGCGCAGGTCGAACCCGCCGGCGGCCACCGCGTAGATGTCCGTGTTGTGGTCGACTCTGGCGCTGAAGACAATCGTCAAGCCGTCCGGGGACCAGGTTGGGGTCCGGGAGGTAAGCGAGGAGATGGCTTGCGCATTCGTGCCATCGGCGTTCATGACGGCGAGTTCGTCGTGACCCGAGATGAAGGCGATCTTCGAACCGTCGGGCGACCACGCGGGCGTGTACTCCTCGCCGGGAAAGGCGACCAGCTCGGTCAGGCCCGTCCCGTCGGGATTGACGATCCAGATGTTCCCCGCCGAGAAAGCGATCTGATTTCGGGCAGCGGACCAGGACGGCGAATCCGCACGCAAGAACGTGCCAGGATCCGTGCTCGTCAGCTGGTGCGAATTCGTCCCGTCGGCGTCGACGACGACGAGCTCGCTGTGGGCGAAGTCGTAGCGCGTCCCCTGGTAGGCATGCGCGTAGACGAGCCGGCGCCCGTCCGGCGACCAGCTCGCGGAGGTGACTTCATCGAAGTGCCCCAGCTGGGCGTTGGACGAGCTCTGCGCCGAGCCCTGCGTCAGCGCAACAGCACCGCGCCCGTCCGCCCCGGCGGTGTAGAGCGAGGGATAGCGGACGAGGCGTGACGGCGTGATCCCTTCGCGGAGAAAAGCAAGCCGCGTCCCGCCCGGCGACAGCACCGGCGCGAAGTCGGCATACGGAGCCTCGGGCGCGAGCGCACGCTTCGCCTCCGCGCCGCTCGCCGCGAGCACCACCAGCGCCGCCGCTGCCAGCAGGGCGAGCCTCACGTCACCTTCTCCAGCGGAGCGTAGTCCAGCATCAGCCGCCGCTCGGAACCGTCGCTCTCGAACCGGACCGTGACGACACCGCCCGGCTCGATCCTCGTCACGACCCCCTCCCCCAGGCTCCCGTGGCGCACCGAATCTCCGGTCGAGAGCGACGGGACGTCCGCGCGCGGCTCGACCTCGATCACCGGCGCGCCGTACCCCGACCACGACGCCGGCTTCAGCCGCTCGCGCTGGACGTGGCGCTCGGGCAGCTCGTCGAGGAAGCGCGACGGGAGGTTGTAGTTCCGCAGCCCGTACAGCGAGCGCGCCGAGGCGTGGATCAGCGTCAGCAGCTCCTTCGCGCGCGTCATCCCGACGTAGCAGAGCCGCCGCTCCTCCTCGACGCCCTGCTCCTCGATCGAGCGCGAATGCGGGAAGATCTGCTCTTCCATCCCGATCATGAACACCGCGCGAAACTCGAGCCCCTTCGCGTTGTGGAGCGTCATCAGCGTGACGAGGCTCTGCTCCTCACGGATCGCATCCTGGTCGGAGTAGAGGGAGATCTCCTGCAGGAAGTGGGACAGGGTCGGGTCGTCCGCCCCGGCCTGGTACTCCTGCGTGACGCCGACGAGCTCCTGCAGGTTCTCGATCCGTCCCTGCGCCTCGACGGTGCGCTCGGCCTCGAGCGACTCGAGGTAGCCGCTCCGCTCGAGCACGCGCTCGAGCAGCTCCCGGACGCTCAGCTCCTGAGCCTGCGACTGCAGCGACTGGAGCAGCGTGTGGAAGCTCTTGACGGCGCGGAGCGGCGCCGCCGCGATTCCCGCCTCCTCCCCGTGCCCCATCGCCTCGAAGAGGGACAGTCCCTGGGCGTCGGCGTAGTTCTGGAGCCGCGCGAGCGACGCGTCGCCGATCCCGCGGCGAGGGCGGTTGGCGATCCGCTGCAGCGAGACGGCGTCCGACGGGTTGTCGATCACCTGCAAGTAAGCGACCACGTCCTTGATCTCGGCCCGCTCGTAGAAGCGAGGGCCGCCGATCACCTGGTAGGGAACCTGCTGGCGGACGAGCACGTCCTCGAGTACCCGCGACTGCGCGTTCGTGCGGTAGAAGACGGCGATCTCGCTCCCGGCCAGGCCGTCCTCCACGAGGCCGGCGATCCGCGCCGCGACGAAGCGGGCCTCGGCGTGCTCGTCCTCGACCTCGATCACCCGCGCGGGCTCGCCCTCGCCGAGCTCCGACCAGAGGTTCTTGGGTTTGCGCTCGCGGTTGTGGGCGATGACCGCATTCGCGGCTTCGAGGATCGAGTTGGTCGAGCGGTAGTTCTGCTCGAGCGCGATCGTGCGCGCCTCTGGAAAGTCGACCTCGAAGTCGAGAATGTTCCGGATGTCGGCTCCTCGGAAGCTGTACACACTCTGATCTGGGTCGCCAACGGCAAAGACGTTCCGGTGCTTCGCGGCCAGCAACTGGAGTAGCCGGTACTGCGCGTGGTTCGTGTCCTGGTACTCGTCCACGAGGATGTAGCGAAACGCCTTCTGCCAGCGCCCGAGCGCCTCGGGGAAGCGCTCCAGCACGTCCACCGTCAGCATCAGCAGGTCGTCGAAGTCGACGGCGTTCGACCCGAACAGCCGCCGCTGGTAGAGATCGTAGGCGTCGGCCACGGTCTGGTCGTAGAAGGAGGCGACGCGGGAGCGGTACTCGTCCGGCCCGACCAGCTGGTTCTTCGCCTGCGAGATCTGCGCGTGGATCCCACGCGGGACGAAGCGCTTCGGATCGCGCTCGAGCTCCTCCAGGCAGGCCTTGACGACCCGCACCTGGTCGGCCTGGTCGTAGATGGTGAAGTTGGAGCGGTAGCCGAGCCGGGGCGCCTCGCGCCGGAGGATGCGCCCGCAGGCGGCATGGAAGGTCAGAATCCAGAGCCCGCCTGCGAACGGGCCGAGCAGTCCCTCGAGGCGGCTGCGCATCTCCCCGGCCGCCTTGTTCGTGAACGTGATCGCCAGGATCTCCTGCGACCTGGCCCCACAGGCGGCGATCAGATGCGCGACGCGGTGGGTGAGGACGCGGGTCTTCCCGGAGCCCGCCCCTGCGACAACGAGCAGCGGCCCCTCGGTGTGGAGGACGGCCTCCCGCTGGGCGGGGTTGAGGTCGGCGAGATAGCGCTCGGGCGAGAGGACGGCCATCCGTCGATGCTAGCGGCGGATCAGGCTGATGAGCACCGCAAGCACGAGCGCTGCAACGGCCGCGCTGAAGGCGATCCCAGCCGTCTTGAGCCCGAGGGAGCTCGCAGCCACGCCGACGCCGATCACCGGCAGCGAGAGGCCCACGTACATGACGACGAAGAAGCTCGAGGCGGTCTCGCTGCGGCGCTCGACCGGGGCCCGCTGGTTGATCGCGGCCAGGCCCGCGCCGATGACGAGACCCTGGCCGAGGCCGACCACGGTCGCGCCGACCATCAGCGCGGCCAGCGACTCGACCCCGAGGGCGAGGGCGACAAGTCCCACGCCGCCGACCATCAGCACGCAGCCCACGACGAGCGCGGCAATCCGCCCTGCGTAGATCGGCGCAAGCGAGTCGGCGAACACGAACAACAACGCGCTGACGGCCGAGAGCACGATCCCGGTCACGAGCACCGGCTTGCGGCCGATCTCGTCCGACAGGCGTCCGAAGGCAAGCAGGCCGGCGATCACCCCGAAGGCGTAGACGGCGAAGATCACGTCACCATCAGCTCTCCGAACCCGTAGCGCCGCTCGAACAGCGGGTAGAGCGGCGTCGGCAGCGTCGTCCCGAACATCGTCACGAGGAACGCGAACGCAACGAGGACGAAACCGGCGCCTCTCCCCACCATGGTCTCGGAGGCTATGTGCCGTCCGCGCCTGACGCGAGCATGCGACCGTGAGCACGGCGCGGCTCGAAACCTTCAGCGACGGCGTCTTCGCGATCGCGATCACACTCCTCGTGCTCGAGCTCGGCGTCTCTGCCGGGACCCACGACCTCGGGGACTCGCTGCTCCACATCTGGCCGTCGTACTTCGCCTACGTCACGAGCTTCCTGACGATCGGCGTGATCTGGGTCAACCACCATGTGCTCTTCACGTACGTGGATCGGGTCGACCGTGCGCTGCTGTTCCTGAACACGCTCCTGCTGATGGTGGTCGCGTTCACGCCCTTCCCGACCCGCCTCGTCGCCGAGTTCCTCCGCCGAGGAGACGACGAGCGGACGGCGGCGCTCGCTTACGGGATCACGTTCGTGATCATGTCCGTGCTGTTCCAGCTCCTCTGGCGCTGGATGGCCACCGGTCGGCGCCTGATTCGGCCCGAGGTCGCGCAGTCCGAGCTGGACGACATCAGCCGCAGCTACAACCCCGGCGTCCCGATCTACGCCGCCGCAACCCTGGTCGCGCTCGCGAGCCCGCTGGCGAGCATCGCGCTCTACCTGGCGATCGCCGTCTTCTACGCGCTCCCGCCCGCGCTCTTCCGGTACCGCAGCTCGAGCTCGCCGTAGTGGCTGTCCTTCTCGGCTCCGTCGGGCGCCCAGCCGTGGCGCTCGTAGAAGCGGCGGGCGCGGTCGTTCTTCGCCAGCACCCAGAGGGTGAGCTCGTCGTAGTCCGACAGTCGTTCCGTCGCGTCGGCGAGCAGGAGGCTGCCGACGCCTCTCCCCCAGTGTGACGCGCGACGTAGAGGGCCGTCGAGCTCGGCGGGCCTGAGGACGGCGAAGCCGACGATCTCTTCGTCCTCCTCGGCGACGATGACGCGCGCCGAGCCCAGGATCTCCGCCCAGTCGGGCGCGCGGAACGGGTGGTCACCGAAGATGTCGCGGTAGGCCGTCCGCGCGCTCGCCTCGTGGACGGCCGCAACCGCGGCCGAATCCGCGTCCGTCGCCTCGCGAATCCTCATCGGAGAGAATCCTGCCGTGCGCGTCGCGCTGATGATCGAGGGACAGGAGGGCGTGACCTGGGACGACTGGCTCGCGATCGCCCGGGCCTGTGAGGAGTACGGCGTCGAGACGCTCTTCCGCTCCGACCACTACAGCGGCTTCCACAGCGGGAAGGCCGGGAGCCTCGACGCCTGGGCGACGATCAACGCGCTCGCGGCCAGGACCGCGACGCTCCGGCTCGGGACGCTCGTCTCGCCGGGGACGTTTCGCCATCCGTCGGTGCTGGCGAAGAACGCCGTCACGGCCGACCACGTCTCGGGCGGCAGGATCGAGCTCGGAATGGGCGCGGGCTGGCACCAGGCCGAGCACGTCCAGCACGGCTTCGAGTTCCACACCGCCGCCTGGCGAGTCGCCCGCTTCCGCGAGCAGCTCGAGATCGTCTACCGGCAGGTGAACGAGAACGAGCCGTTCGACTTCGAGGGCAAGTACTACACGCTCGAAGCCTCGAACCCGCTGCCAAAGCCCGTGCAGCGGCCGTTCCCGATCTTGGTGGGCGGCGCGGCCAGACGGGGGACGGCCGAGCCGGCCGCGCGGTTCGCGTCCGAGTACAACACGACCTTCGCCGACGTCGAGGCCTGCCGCGAACGGCGTGCCACGCTCGACGGCTACTGCGAGGCCGTGGGCCGCGATCCGGCGACGCTGCCGCTCTCGCTGATGACCTCGGTGATGGTCGGGCGCGACCGCGGCGAGGTCGACGAGCGCCGGCGGCGCTTGGTCGAGTATCTGGGGCGCCCGCTCGACGACGTGGAAGGCTCCCCGCGAGGGGTGTCCGGGACAGTGGACGAGGTCGCCGAGCGGCTGCGCGAGTTCGAGCAGGCGGGCGTGACGCGCGTCATGTGCCAGCATCTGCTGCACGACGACCACGACATGGTCGCGCTGCTCGGGCGCGAGGTCACGCCGGCTATCGCCTGACCGAGGAAGAGTCCCCAGGCATGTCCGGCGGAGCAATGTCCAAGGGACAGTCCCTGGGACAGGTCCAGCAGGGCCATGTCCAGGAGACGGACCCTGAATCGTGTCTGGGGAAGCCGGGTCAGAGGGTTGGCCCCGGCGCACTGTCCTTCCCAGCCATGTCCGAGGGACTGTCCCTGGGACATGTCCGGTCGAGCCATGTAAGAGAGAAAGGCCGATGCCGTGTTAACGTCGTCTCATGGCGCATGCGTTCAGCTCTCTCGACGAGCTCGGCGAGGGCCCCGGCTTCCGCAAGGTCCGCCAGGCGCTCGGCGTGACTGCGTTCGGTGTCAACGCGATCGTGTTCCCACCCGGGTTCGAGGGCTTCAACCACTACCACGAGCGCCAGGACGAGCTCTACTTCGTACACAGCGGGCGGGCCCGCGTCGAGGTCGACGGCGAGACACGCGAGCTCGGCCCCGGCGGCCTGGTGCACGTCGAGTCGACCACACCGCGCCGCGTCTCGAACGCCTCCGAGGACGAGGAGCTGGTGATCCTCGTCGTCGGCGGAGCGGACGGCTACGTCGGGCGCGACGGGCAGATGGTGGATCCGAAGGACATCGAGCGCCGGCGTTCTTTCAGCCGATAAGCGCTTCTAGCTCCGGCTCGAGCCAGCCCCGCACCTGGGCGAGCACCTCCGCGTCGCCGGACTTGACCACCACCTCGACCAGCGGCCCGTCGGCCGTGAAGGTCGGATACGAGCCAACCCGGACGTCCGGATAGCGCCGCGCCGCCTCGACGAGCAGCGGGGTGATCTCGCTCTCGCGGGTGGGGAACGTCCGCCGCCAGCTCTCGATCGGCCGCTCGCGGCGGAGCTCGTCCTCGATCGACTCGAACATCGGCTCCATCTCGCCCGGCAGCCCGGGGAGCACGTAGACGTTCTCGATCACGAACCCGGGAGCGCCTCCGCGTGGAATCTCGAGCGGCCGGGCGCCGGCGGGAAGCAGCGCCCAGCTTGCCGCGTAATCCGGAGCGCGCGTGAAACGAGCCCGCAGGCGCTCGGCCACCTCCGCATGCTCCTCCTGGGGGACGCCGAACGCCGCCGCGACCGCCTCGCGGGTGACGTCGTCGGGCGTCCCGCCGAGCCCGCCGGTGACGATCACGAGCTCGACGCGCGCGGCCTCGCGGCGGACGAGCTCGGCGATCGTCTCGATCTCGTCCGGCACCGCGGCGAGCAGCCGGACCACCACCCCGAGCCGCTCGAGCCGCCGGGCGAGCCACGAGGCGTTCGTGTTCTCGATGTCGCCGGAGACGAGCTCGCTCCCGATGGTCAGAATGGCCGCGGTCGGATGGTCGCGCACACGCCGAGTATGGCCGAGCTCCTCGAGCGCCGGGCCTTCGAATGCAGGCTCACGCCGGACCGCGCGCTCGAGTCACTGGACGAGGCGGAGGAGTTCCTTCGCGACCGCGGGATGCTGACGCGCACCACGGACTCGGCTCTGCCCAGCCTGTTCGAAGCCTGTCACGAGGAGCCGTACGCTGCGGCGAGCCCGGGCTTCGGGCAGTGGCCGCGCACCAAGTATCCCTGGTTCGGACTGCTCGGCGCGCGCGGCTACCCGATCCTCGCGATCCACCGGGGCAAGAACGTGCTCATCACTGACGAGGTCGCAGGTCTTGCCGACCCGATCTGCCGGGCGGAGATCGAGCGGATGGAGAAGGACGACCCGGACTGGGCCCGCCTGCTGCGCCACCTCGGGGACGCCGGGCCGTCGGAGCTCGAGGACCTGCAGACCGAGCTCGACCTGAAGCCGAAGGAGCTGAAGCAGCTGCGCGCGCCCCTCGAGCGCTGCGGAGCGATCGTCTCCCGCAGCATCGTCTACGAGGATCCGCACCGACACACGAGCGAGCTGGCGCGCTGGGACCAGCTCTTCCCCGAGCCGGCGGGCGACGGCGGGCTCGAGGAGCTGGTCGTCGCCGGTGTGCGGGCGGCCGTAGTCGCGCCCGTGCGGGAGCTGCAGCGCTGGTTCTCGTGGCGCTGGTACTGGGACGACGATCTCGTCGACCGGCTCGTGGCCGATGGACGGTTGGAGCGGCCCGAGGAGGGCTGGGTCAGCGTGCGAGCGGAAACGGCTTCCGAGCAAGCGCCGGCAGAACCTGCGCCGTGACCCACACCGGCGTGACCGCGTAGCGGGCCGAGTACCGGTAGCTCCCGTTGCGGCGCCTCATGCGCGAGAGGAACGCGAATGCTCGCGCCGGCGGCCGCTCGGCCGCCGCCAGGAACGCCTGGATCGCCCAGGCCGTCGACTGGCTGTCGGACGCGCGCCCCTTGACGAGCCTGAACCCGCCGTCCTTCGATTCCAGCGTCCGGAGGTAAGCAAGACCGCGCCGGATCGGACGCCCGCCCGTACCCGTCGCGCGGAGCGCCTCGATCGCGGCCGCTGTGTCGTTCGAGTCGGGGGCGCCGCCCGGGTACCAGGACCAGCCGCCGCCGGGGCGTTGCTGACGCAGCAGGTAGCGGACGGTCGAGGCGCCCGCCGGGCGCCCGGTAGCCCGCAAGGCGATTACGCCCCAGATCGTCGAGTTGACGAGCGGGCCGATGCGCCCGTTCGAGCGGCGCAGGGACTCCAGCCGGGAGGCGAGCGTACCCGTGTCGGCGCCGAGCGCATCAAGCGCAAGCACACGAAGCGCGAGATCGGTGGCATCGCCGACGGGTGCCGAGAAGAGATAGGCCGCCGCCCCACCGGATGGCTTCGCCGCCGCTGCGAGCCCCAACACCGCCCACGCCGTCAGCGCCGGCGACGACCGGCCGCCCGGCTCCGCGAATCCTCCGTCCGCCTGCTGATGAGACGTGACGTAGGAGACCGGCGACCCCGCGACGGCACCGGCCGCCGCGAGCGCTGCCCATCTCACGCCCATACGACCTCGGTCCGCAGCCGCTTGCCGTAGCGCTCGAGCAGCCGCCGCAGTTCCGGCCCGGCGACGAGCGCGAGCACGAGGTTCCCGCCGGCGTGCGCCGCGTCGAACCAGAGCCCGCGCGAGAGCTGGACGAACAGGGCCGCCCGCGTGTGCGGGAAGAAGCTGTACCACTCCCACACGTCCATCAGGCCACTGAAGGCGAAGCCCAGGAGGAAGCAGGCGATCGCGAGCGGGACGCGGCGGCGCAAGAGCGGCGCGGCGAGGGCGCCGACGGCCCCGCAACCCCCCCAGAACAGCATCTGCCAGGGCGTCCAAGGCCCCTGGCCGAGGAAGAAGTTGGACGCGAGCGCGGCGACCGCTCCGACGGCGATCCCGGCGCGCAGTCCGAGCGCGACTCCCGCGACCACCGCGATCACGGTCACGGGCTGGACGCCGGGAACTGCCGCGAACAGGATCCGCCCCGCGGCCGCCGCGCCCGCCAGCGTGGCGATGATCGTCAGCTCACGAGCAGAGCCCGGCCCGGTCTCGAGCCAGGAGGCCGCGCCGGCAACGAGCGCACCCGCGAGCACGAGCAGGGACAGGCCCGCATCGTGCGGGGCAAGAGCGGTCCAGACCGCGGCCGACCCCACGGCGGCAAGACAGCCGAGCGCCAGGAGCCTAGGCAAGGGCGGCCTCCCTCGAGGCTCCGAGCGCGATCTCGCGGTCGCAGACCACGGACGCGAACGCGCGGTCGTGCGTGACGACAAGCGTTGCGCGGTCGTCGGCCTCGGCGCGAAGGAGCGCCGCGAGCCGTTGCTTGCGTTCCGGGTCGATGCCGCGGGTCGGCTCGTCGAGGATGAGCAGCTCGGGCTCGGTCACGAGCACGGCGGCGAGAGCGAGCCGCTCGCGCTCCCCGCTCGACAGGTCGCGAGGGTGCCGCTCGGCGTGCCCGGCGAGGCCCACTCGCTCGAGCGCGGCCCGGGCGCGGCGCAGGTCGCCCCCGACGCCGAGCGCAACTTCCTCGTCGGCGCGTTCTCGCACGAGGTAGCGGCCCGGATCCTGTGACAGGTACGCGGCGCGGCCCGAACGGGTCACGACGCCGCGAGCCGGCAAGAGCAACCCGGCCGCGAGCTTCGCAAGCGTCGTCTTCCCGCTGCCGTTGGGCCCCGTGAGGACGACGACCTCCCCGCGACGCAGCCCGAGCTCGAAGCCGTCGACGACGGGAGGGCCGCCTGGATAGGCGAAGCTGACGTCCTCGAGCCGGCAGACGAGGTCGCCGGGCTCGGACGCTCCGCACTGAGCCTCGAGACCGAGCCACGCGGGACGTTCGCGGGCGAGCCACTCGATCGACTCGGCCCGGGGGGCGTCGAGCAGAATCCGGCCTTCCTCCATGAACACGACGCGGTCCGCGTGCTCGAGCGGAAGGGCCGGCCGCTGCTCGGAGACGAGCACCGCCGTCCCGCGGGCGCGGCAGCGCTCGAGGAGCGCGGTCGCCACCTCCGAGTCGAGCTGGGAGGTCGGCTCGTCCAGGAGCAGAAGCTGCGGCTCCAACGCAAGCGCCGAGGCAAGGCACACGCGCTGGAGCTCGCCGCCCGAGAGCTCCTCGACCCGCCTGCCTTTGAGGTGGACGGCGCCGGCGAGCTCGAGCGCTGCCTCCACGCGCGTCGGGATCAGGCCAGGCTCGACGCCGATGTTCTCGAGGCCGAAGGCGATCTCGTTCTCCACCCGCGTGAAGACGACCTGGTCCTCCGGGTCCTGGAAGAGGCAGGCGACTGTTCCGGCAAGCTCTGCCGGCCGGTGGCGGCGCGTGTCGAGCCCCGCCACGTCCACGCGGCCGGCGAAACGGCCGCCGTGGAAGTGCGGCACGAGGCCGGCGAAGGCCCGGAGTAGCGTCGATTTGCCGGAGCCGGATGGACCGAGCAGAGCCACGAGCTCGCCGGGCTCGATCTCGAGGGAGACGCCGTCGAGAGCCCGGCCGTCCTCCGGGTAGGAGAAGCTGAGGCCGCAGGCGCGGGCTAGAGCCACAGCACTCCCATCGAGACGAGCAGCCCTCCGAGCGAAAGGGCGGCATAGTCGGGGACCTTCCACGAAGGCCGCGGCGATCTCGTACGCCCGGCCCGTCCGAATCCGCGGGCCTCCATCGCCTCGGCGAGATTCAGGCCGCGTTCGAGCGAGCCGGCCAGGAGCGGCGAGAGCAGCCGGGCCCGGCCGCGCAGCCCGCGCACCTCCACCCCGCGCCCTCGCAACGCCTCGACGAGCCCGGCGGCATCCCTCTCGAGCGTGGGGACGAGCCGCGTCGCGAGACCGACGGCGAGCGCGAACCGCCGTGCCCAACCCGCCCCCTGGAGCAGGCGGTCGTGATCCAGCAGCAGGGCATAGGCGGCGAACGCGAGCGCGACGTCGAGGAGCCTCAACGCCTGGACCGCGCCGTGAGCCAGCTCCTCCCGGGTGACGTCGAGCGTCCCGAGCACGGGAATCGTGGGTCCCGTCCAGAGGACGTGCGTTCCCACGACCTCCACGAACGGCGTCACCAGGAAGACCGCGAGCGACGTCGTCAGCGCACCGAACAGGTAGATCCTCCGCCGCCGGGCCGGCGCCCGCAGACAGACCGCGAGCAGGACGACGGCGACGGCCGCGACGGTCTGCCACCGGTTCGCCAGCAGCGCAGTCGCCCCGAGCGCGGCGAGAAGAGCGGCTGCGGGTGCCGGCTTCACGGCACCTCGTATCGGAAGCGGTAGAGGGACGGGTGGCCGGCAAGCCGGCTTGCGTTCCCGGCGAAGTCGAACTCGAAGGAGCCGTCCGGGCGCGGCCGGGCGGTGAACCTGGGCGCTCCCCCGACGAGCCGCAGGACATTCGCCCCCTCGGGCGCGCTCGTAGAGACGTGCCCGTGCACGACCCGCGCGAGCGCTCGCGCACCCGCTCCGCTCCCCACCACGACCGCCGGGCGGCGCTTGCCGGCGTACCCGTGCAGGAACGGCTCCGGAAACGCCCCGACGACGACCGGCCGGCGCATCTCCTTCGTCCAGGAGCGGTAGTCCCACCATTCGACGTCGCCGGGATGCAGGCGATACTCGGCGGCGCTGCGATCGGCCTCGATCCCGTTCACGAAGTAGAACCAGTCGCTCCGGCGGGAGAGACTGCCTTCGATCCCTTCGATCGACTGGACGTAACGCCCGCCGTAGCGCGTCTCGATCTTCGCCTCCCGAGCGAGCGCCTGCATCGCCGTCAGCCCCGCGGGCACGGTGCGGACGAGCAGGACGTGCGCGCCCCGGTCACGCGTGACCCAGAGCGTCGCACGTCCCTTGCCCTCGCTCGTGCCGCCGCAGCCCGCGAGGGCGAGGACCAGCACGAGCGGGGCGAGCCGTCTCACGCGAGCGCATTCGAGCGCACGGCGCCGTTGAACGTCGCGCGCACGAGGCCGTGGTGGCGACCGACGCACGCCTCCGCCGCACGAGTGCGCACGCTTCGGCTGTCGACGTGCAGCACAGATCCGGCGGCTCTGCTCTCCTTCCCCTGGTCGTCCTGCGAGACGACGCGGTAGCAGCCGCGACCCAGTCGCTCGAGGCGGAGGGTCGGCGGGCCTCCCTTCAAGCCGAAGAACGCCCAGTACCAGAGCACTCTGTCCCCGGGCTTCAGCACGTACTGGTCCGCCCCCACGGGAGGTGAGACTCCGTCGACCTTGTAGGCCCAGCCGCTCGAGCCGAACGCGGCGTAGAGCCCGACCTGATCCACGTACGGGCCGTAGCTGGTATCGCTCACGTGGACGTAGAACTCACCGCTTCGACTCGCCGCCTCGAGGGCGTCGAGCGCGGTCGAGGCACTGACGCGGGGATCTGCGGGACCGAAGATCGTCCGGGTCCTGCCCTCGATCCGGACGTGGGCGATGGTGGCAGTCGCGGGGGCGGCGAAAGCCAGGGCGACGGCCCAGGCAATGAGAGAACGTCGAAACACGAATCCTCCTTCCGCGAGGGGTTCGGGTCTCGGCGGGCGGCAGGTCTTCTGACTCGGGGCGCCCTCTCGTGCCGCCTTCCCGGCCCGGAGGCCAGTGGCACATCGGCTCGAGAGCGATCTCCCCTCACAGCGGCGGGACCGTCCCGGACTTGCACCGGGTTCCCTTTCCGCTCGCCGGTATCGGGGCTGACCCTATCATGGCCGCCGGTGTCCATTTCGCGCTTTTTCCGGATGTGGGGACCGGTGATCTTGTGGGCCGGGGTCATCTTCGGGCTCTCCTCGATCCCCGCCCTTAGCTCCGGTCTCGGGACATGGGACGAGGTTCTGCGCAAGTGCGCGCACGTGACGGAGTACGCGATCCTCGGCCTGTTGCTCGTCCGCGCGCTCGGGCAGGAAGTGCTCGCGCTGCTGCTCGGGATCGCCTATGCCGCGAGCGACGAGCTCCATCAGCACTTCGTCGCCGGCCGGCACGGGTCGCCCGTGGACGTGGCGATCGACGCCGCCGGTCTCGTGATCGGGATCGTGCTGATGCGGCGCGTCGTCGCTCGCTACTGACAGAATCGGCCGATGCCGGAGCCGAAGGAATTCTCAGACCGCCAGCTCGAGGCAGTGCTCGAGCGTCTCGACCGCCTCTGCGAAGAGGTGCACGGTCTCAACCGGCGCCTCGACGCAAATGACCATCTGGTTCGAATCACGCACGAGCTGAGCGCGCTGAACGAGTCACTGCAGGCGCTCGCGTATGCGGCGCTCGGACAGCAAGGCCCCCAGGTCCGCCGCCGTCGCGCGGGTTAGGCGCTCAGGCGGTAGAGGCGGCCGTCGAGTGTGACGGCGTAGAGCTCGCCCCGCGCGTCCTCGCCGAACGAGGAGAGGTTCGGAAGCCGTTGACCTTCCAGCCGAACGCCTGTCGCCTTTCCGCCGGAGATCTTGAGCGACCAGATCTCTCCCGAGCAGTAGTCGCCGAAGAAGTAGCGACCACGCACCGCCTTCAGCGTCGGCCCGCGATAGACGAAGCCGCCGGTCACCGAGCAGCCGGGCCCGTGACTGTACACGTGCACGGGGAAGACGAGCCGCCCGGCCGGGTTCGGCGCCTTCGACTCGTACTGCGCGTCGCCCTCGTACACATCCCACCCGTAGTTCTCGAGCCCGGGGCTCTTCCGGGGCAGGAAGTCGACCTCCTCCCAGTTCCCCTGCCCGACGTCCCCGATGTAGAGGTCTCCCGTCGAGCGGTCGAAGGAGAATCTCCACGGATTGCGCAATCCGTAGCCGACGATCTGTGCCTTGGCGCCACGCTTGGCGACGTTGATCCGGAGCAGCTTTCCAAGCAGCGCCGACAGGTTCTGCGCGCGATTCTCGGGGTCGCCTCCGGAGCCTCCGTCCCCCATGCCGACGTACAGATACCCGTCCGGCCCGAACGCGAGCTGGCCGCCGTTGTGGTTCGCGTACGGCTGGGCGACGAACAGCACCTCCCGGGCCGTCCCTGCCAGGCCGAACGTGCCCGCCCGGTTGGCGCGGTACTCGACCACCCGCGTATCCCCGTGGAGGTCGGTGTAGTCGACGTAGAAGAGCCGGTTCTTGGCGAAGCGGGGATGAAACGCGACGCAGAGCAGTCCCCGCTCGCCCCCGCTCAGGACCTTCGACCTGATGTCGAGGAACGGCTTCGCTTGCAACTTTCCCCGCACGAGCACCCGGATCACGCCCGCCTGCTCGACCGCGTACAACCGGTTGGTCTGGGTCTTCGCCGCCGCCACGTCGACGGGTGAGTCCAGGCTCGAGGTGACGAGCTTCCACTCGACCGCGGCACGCTTCTGCACGCGGCGCCCACCGAGCCGGTAGACGATCAGTGTGCCCGACGTCGAGTGGTCGTTGGAGTCGCCGATCGGGAGCGCGACCCGTCCGTCCGTGACAATCGGGCTGTTCCAGTGGCCGCGCCCGGCGGCGAGACCGGTGACGCGACGGCCGGTCCCGGGGACGTAGACGTTGAGCCGGCCGCCATCCGGGTCGTAGACGTACAGGAGCCCGCCGGCGACGACGGGGCTCGTCCCCCCCACGCTCTTGCGCCAGCGCGCCCGCAGCCGCCCATGCTCGAGCGTGAACGCTGCCGTGCCGGAGCCGGTCGTCACGAACAGCCACGTCCGCCCGCCGCTCCGCCAGACGGCCGGGGCGGTGAAGACCCCCGAGCCACCCGGCGCCGAGACGGTCTGCACCTCGCCGCCGGTGACCGGCCCCGCAGAGCCGCGACCGTTCAACCGGCGCAGGTCGAGCAGCCGCAGCTTCGCGTCCTTGCCACCCTGAACTGCGTACCGCGCGCTCAGGACCGCCGGCGACGTGCTGCCGAGGTCGACATCCCCCGAGTCGAGCTCGGACTGGTCGGTCGGCGTCCAGTTCTGCAGCAGCGCTCCGGCGTCCGATGAGAGCATCAGCACGCTGTCACCCCAGTACGTGCGGCCGTTCCAGCGCCCGTCGCCGGTGGTGAGAAGCAGCTTCCCGGAGCCGGGGACGACGACGACCCCCGACCGCCCCCAGATCGCGGAGCCGCTCTCCGGACAGCTCGAGGGGGAGATCAGGCCCCGCCTGTCGCTGCAGAGCGAGTTCCAGACCTGGCGGATGCGGCCGGAGGTAGCGTCGATCGAGACGACGTGTCCCTGGTAGGGCGGCGCGTCGCCGATGTAGCCGCCGGTGGCCGCGAGCACGAGTCCGTGAGCGAGGTTGAGCGCGGGCGCGATCTTCTCGCGGCGGGGGTTCCGCGTGATCGAGACGGGCCAGGAGCCGGTGCGCGCCTCGCGCCCCGTGGCCAGGCTCAACTTGTGGATTCTGCCGTCGGGCGACACCGCGTAGACGAACCGCCGGTCGACGCTCGCGAGCGGGGTCGCCTGCGTGATCCGCTCGCTCCCCGCCCAGGTCTGGTACCCGCCGGGCGTGAAGCGCCAGAGGATCTTGCCCGTGACCGCGTCGACCGCCACCGTCTTGCCGTACGAGGTGGTAACGACGAACACGTCGTGCTTGCCGCCGCGAACGGGCACGCCGCGGAGATAGATCGGCGACGAGTCCGCGGTGCCGCCGATCGAGATGCGTTGAGCATGCAGGTGCGAGGCGTTGGCGGCCGTGATCCCCGTGCGGGCCGGGCCCGCGTTGTGACGCGCCGCGTCGTAGCCGAACCGGGTCCAGTTGCCGCCGAGCTTCGCTATCGGGGCCCGAGGGCCGGCAAACGCGGACGCGCCGCCGAGCAGGGCGATGCACCCCGCCGAAATCGCTATGAGCGCTCTCATGGGAGCCTGTAGATGTTTAAGACGCCGGATGTGACGTGTGCGTTGGCGTCTTCTTGCCCGAGCGCGATCCGTCCGTCCGAGACGATCGGGCTATTCCAGTGTCCGCGCCCCGCGGGAAGGGAGGCGACCCGCTTTCCGGAGGTCGGCACGTAGACGTTGAGCAGCCCGGCATCCCAGTCGTACACGTACAGAAGTCCTCCGGCGACCACAGGGCTCGTTCCGCCCGCCGGCTTCGTCCAGCGTCGCTTCAAGCGGTTGCTCTCGAGCGCGTAGGCGCTCGTCCCGCCGGAGGTGGCGACGAACAGCCAAGCTACCCCGTTCTTCCGCCAGACGGCGGGCGCGGTGAAGACGCGCTCGTTTCCGGGTGCATTCAACGTTTGGAGGGCGCCGCCGAGGACCGGCGCCTTACCGACGTTCGGAGGAGGATGCATGCGCCGCAGGTCGAGCAATCGCAGCTTCGCGTCCTTCCCGCCTTGCACGATGAGATGGTCGTTCAGCAGGGCCGGCGCGGTGCTGCCGATGTCCTCGTCCTCGGCGGAGAGCTGGTGCCAGTTGGTCGGAGTCCAGTACTTGAGCAGGTGGCCGGCGTCCGGCGAGAGCATCACGACGCTCATCCCCCACCTCGTGTGCCCGTCGAACTCCCCGTTGCCCGTCGACACGAGCAGGTTCCCGGTCCCGGGTTGGATCACCGCACCGGCGCGGGCCCAGATCGCGCCGCCCCAGAGGATGTCTATCCCACCGCCGGTCAGGCAGGAGTCTGTCTCCATCAACTCGTGCCGGGAGCTGCAGAGCGCGTTCCACACGTTGACGATCCGACCGGTCTCCTGGTCGACCGTCACCACGTGGCCCTGGTAGGGCGGGATGTCTCCGGGATATCCGCCGGTTGTGACGACCAGGTACTTCCCCGACACGTTCAGCGAGGTGCCGAGCTTCTCGTGCGCGGGATCAAGTGTCACGATCGCCGGCCACCGGTCCGTCTTGACCTCGGCCCCGTCCGCGAGCGCCAGCTTGTGCACGTAGCCGTCGGGAGACGCCGAGTAGACGAATCGAGCGCTCGAGTCGAGCGCCGGGCTCGAGGTCGTAATCAGGCGCGTGCCCGCGACCGAGGAGTAGCCGGACGGCGTGAACTCCCACAGGACATCCCCTGAATCGGCGTCGATCGCGTCGACTTTCCCGTAGGTCGTCTGGGCGACGAACACGTCACGGCGCGAATCCCCGACCTGCGCGCGGTGGATGTAGAGCGGGGACGAATCGACAGTTCCCGGGAGGTGGATCTCCTGGCGCCAAAGACTCTGGGCGTTCGCCGCAGTGATTCCCGTCAGCGAGGGGCCCGAGTTCTTACGGGCCGCGTCGTAGCCGAAGCGCGTCCAGTTACCGGTCTCCATCCCGGCGGGGCCGCGCCGTTCGAGCGCCGCGCTCGCCGTCGCCCCAGCCACGAGGACAGCCGCAAGGAGTAGGAGAACTCGCCTCACCGGCCGGAAGAATTACCGAGATGTATTAGAGATGTGTTACTACCGCTCAGGTTTTGAGCAGAGCCCGGCGGAACTCGTCTTCCTTGCCGGGCTGCAGGATCGCCAGCACGCGGTCGCCCGGATGGAGCTTCGTCGACCCGACGGCGATCTCCGACTGACCGTCGCGCGTGATCGAGATCAGGCGTGAATCCTGCGGGAGCTCGAGGCGCTCGACCGTCTTCCCGGCAGAGGGCGAATTCTTGTCGATCTGGACCTCGACGATCTCGAGGTTCTCGTTCCGCAGCTCGAGCAGGTGGATCAGGCCGTGCTCGGGGACCTCGTGCTCGACGAGAGCCATGATGTTCGAGGTCGCGCAGACCGTCGGCGAGATCCCGAGCAGGTCGAAGTGGGGCTGGTTGCGGGGGTCGTTGACGCGGGCGATCACCTTGGGGACGCCGTACTTCTCGCGGGCGATCTGACAGATGACGATGTTGTCCTCGTCGTCGCCGGTGACGGCGAGCAGGAGATCCGGCGGCCTGGCGATGCCGGCGCGCTCGAGCACGTAGATCTCGGTCGCGTCGCCCCGCTGGACCTGATGCTCGAGCTCCTCCTCGAGCTGCTCGAAGCGGTCGCGGCGCTGCTCGATCAGCGTCACCTCGTGACCGAGCCCGAGCAGGGTCCGCGCGAGGTTCGCGCCGACTTTCCCGCCGCCTGCGATCACGATGTACATCAGGCTGTTACCTCTTGCGGGGCGCGGCTGATCTCGCAGGACTGGACGGCCTCCGTCAGCACCGAGATCGCCGTCGAGGTCGGGGAGATCGTCCGCAGACCGCGCGTGGCGTAGAACTCGGCGCGGGCCGGATCGAGGATCCGGACGACCACGCACTGGATCTCGAAGCGCTTCTGCGCGACCTGGCCGATGACGAGATTCGTGTTGTCGCCGTTGGTCGCGACGACGGCGGCGTCGGCCGCCTCGATCCCGGCCTCTTTCAGGACGTCCAGATCCATGCCGTGGCCGACGATGAAGCCGCCCGCCCAGTTCTCACCGAGCCGTTGGAGGGCCTCCTCGTTCTCGTCGATCACCGTGACGTCCCACCCGCTCCGGTCGAGCTGGCGGGCAACCCTGGAGCCGACTCGACCGCAACCTACGACGACTGCTTTCATACGTTCAGCCTAGCTTACGACCTCCGCCTCGTCCTCCTCCAGAACGCCTTGGGGATAGGCGACGACCATCACCTCGCAGGGCGCCCGGCGGAGCACGTAGTCGACCGTCGGGCTGAAGAATCGGGACTGCCTCCTCCAGCGCGGCGCAGATCCCATCAGGATGAGATCGACGCCGTGCTCGCGCGCTTCCTCGACGATCGCGCTGCCGAGCGCACGGGCGCGAACGACCTTGCCTTCGACCTCGACGCCGTGCTCCTCGGCGAGCAGCTTCGCCTCCGCGAGAGACGCAGCCGCACGCTCCTCCTCGTCGGTCAGCTCGGCCTCCAAGGGCTGGTCGAGGGGCACCTTGATCACGTGGAGGGCGGTGAGCGCCGCGCCCTGCTCCTCGGCCAGCTTGATCGCGGTCGCCAGTACCTCCTCCCCGATCGGCCCGAGCTTCATCGGGACGAGGATGTGCCGGTAGGCCCCCTCCTCGTAGGGGATGACGAAGTCGGCGGTCGGCGCCTCCACCTTCTCCATCACCGTCTCGCCGCGGCTGCGGCGAACGAGCACGAACACGACGGCGCCCGCCGCGAGCCAGATCGGGCCGGCGATGCGCACGCCTGAGTGAGTGACGAGCGCGATGATCCAGACGGCGAAAGTGAGCGGCGCGCCCACGAGCGCCGCCACGGGGACAGCCGCGCCGCGGATGCGGAGGTTGAGAGGTACGCGGAACGGCCGCTTCAGGCCGGGCTCGCTGAACCGGAGCTTGACGACCGCGATCTGGGCGGCCGTGAAGGTGATCAGGACGCCGAAGCTGTACAGCCCCGCCAGCGAGCGGACGGGCTTTCCGATCAGCACGGCTCCGACCAGCAGCGCGACGGCGATCGCGGCCGCGCTCAGGATCGACACGGGCGCGATCAGCGTGCGTCGGTTCAGCCGCCCGAAGACGTGCGGGAGCATGTCGCGCTGACCGAGCGAATAGGCCAGACGGCCGGCTCCTGAGATCGACGTCGTCACCGCCATCACGAGCACGAGGGCTCCGGAGATGCCGACGAACACTCTCACCCCGTCCGCGACTCCGGCGGGCAGCCCCGCGGCGTGGAACGTGTTCGCGATCGCGTACAGCGGCTCCCGGAGCCACGTCGTCCCGAGGTCGCTGGCGAACCCGCCCGGGCCTCGGGGGTCAGGATGCGCGGGG